>Ga0268262_10000027_pt1 | contig 158678 bp, 135 predicted proteins | sample TergutNc150P3_FD_190354 | JGI IMG/M metagenome (GOLD analysis project Ga0268262, IMG submission 190354) | Nasutitermes corniger P3 segment gut microbial community from laboratory colony in Florida, USA - Nc150 P3 (SPAdes) (version 2) | ecosystem: Host-associated > Arthropoda: Insects >...
TGAAGAACAAGAGCGACGGACTGAGCGTGAGATGTGTGAAGGATTAGATGATTAGATGATGAATTTTAAATCTTAAATCTTAGATTTTAGATGATTCTTAGAGTTCGGCGGGAGTTAAATTCCGCCGGACTTTTTTTTGCGGTGAATTCTTAAATCTTTCCTAACCATTTCATTGCTTCTCCAACACTTTTAACATCTTTTATGACAAGTTGCGGTTTCCCGTTCACTGCCTTCATCTCTACCTGCGGGTGGTATTTTTGTAAGAAATCCAAAATGTTCATAAAGAGTTCCGACTGGAAGAACGGTGAATTCATATTGCCGGTGAAGTAACCGGTAAATCTTCCCTGTTTGAGGATAATCTTTTCAAAGTGAAAACGGAATGCTTCAAGGCGTAAAGGGATAATTTTTAATAGTTCCTGTGTTTCTTTCGGTATCGGACCAAAAATATCCAACAGTTTCTTTTCATATTTATCTAATTCCTCGTCTGTTTTAATGTTGTCCAACTCTTTGTACAAACTCATACGTTCGCTTACATTAGTAACATAGTCGGAAGGGATTTGCAAGCCGAGATCTGTTTCAATGACACATTCTCTGTGAATCAGCGCTTCGTTATCTGCCATTTGTTCACCAAGTTCGGTTTCTTTCAGTTCTATCATCGCTTCATTGAGAATTTTCTGGTACATTTCAAACCCAATTTCGTTGATAAAGCCGCTTTGTTCAGCACCGAGAATATCTCCTGCGCCGCGAATATCGAGGTCGCGCATAGCAATCTGAAAGCCGCTGCCGATGTCGGCGAAATCTGCAATAGCTTTGAGTCGTTTGCGCGCATTGTCGTTCAAAATCTCTTTTGAGGGTACCATCATATAACAGAACGCTTTCTGATTGTTTCGTCCCACGCGCCCGCGCAGTTGGTGCAGTACATTTAATGCAAAATTCTGAGCATCGTTGATAATCATCGTGTTAGCATTTGGAATATCCAATCCGGATTCTATAATGGTGGTGGCAACAAGTACATCATATTTGTCGTTGATGAAGTTCAGCATTACGCGCTCCAACTCTTCGCCCTCCATTTGTCCGTGTCCGATACCTATTCTGGCATCGGGAACCAACCGTTGTACCATATCGGCAATCTCTTTGATGTTTTGTACTTTGTTATGTACTACAAACACTTGTCCGCCGCGACTCATTTCGTAGGTAATGGCATCGCGTATCAATTCTTCATTAAAAGTTTGAATTTCAGTTTGAATAGGGTATCTGTTGGGTGGAGGAGTAGCAATTACGGAAATATCGCGCACGCCCATCAGCGAAAATTGCAAGGTGCGCGGAATCGGCGTGGCGCTCATAGCAAGTGTGTCCACCGTGTTACGCACTTCGCGCAACTTCTCTTTTGCTGCTACGCCAAACTTTTGCTCCTCATCAATGATCATCAACCCTAAATCTTTAAACACAATATCCTTACTTAAAATCCGGTGTGTGCCGATGAGAATATCAATAGTCCCTTTTTTCAAATTCTCTTTAATCTCTTTAACCTCTTTTGCAGACTTAAACCTATTCAAATACTCCACGTTACACGGCATCTTTTTCAATCTTTCCGAAAAAGTATTGAAATGTTGTAATGCCAGCACAGTGGTAGGTACCAACATTGCCACCTGTTTGCTGTCGCACACTGCCTTAAAAGCTGCCCTGATAGCGATTTCCGTTTTTCCGAATCCTACATCTCCGCAAATCAGCCTGTCCATCGGTTTTGCAGATTCCATATCTTTCTTCACTTCGTTGGTTGTTTTCAGTTGGTCGGGTGTATCTTCGTAAATGAATGAGGCTTCCAATTCGGTTTGCAGGTAACTGTCGGGCGAGAAACTGAATCCATCATTTGTTTTTCGGGCGGCGTAGAGTTTTACCAAATTGATAACCAACTCTTTTACTCGTGTTTTGGTACGTTCCTTTGTTTTTTCCCACACACCTGAACCTAACCGGTGAATGGTAGGGGGCGCGCCATCTTTACCTGTATATTTGGTAATCTTGTGCAATGAATGGATACTCATATAGAGCGTATCATCGTCTTTATATACCAGTTTAATTACCTCCTGCTCGCGCCCGTGCATTTCCATTTTGGCTAATCCCTGATACACGCCGATGCCGTGATCTACATGCACCACATAATCGCCCACCTGCAAATCGTATAACTCTTTCAACGTGAATGCTTCACTGCGTTTGTATTTATCCCGAATAATAAAACGGTGATATTTCTCAAAAAATTGATGATCGGTATAAACACAAATCTTGTTCTCTTCATCTCTGTATCCTTCGTGCAGCACATAATTCTTTGATTCAAATAATTGTTCTACCGTATAGTTAGTTTTTTCAATAAGATTATATTTTTCTAATAAATCCTTCATAATAGTCAGCATTCTTTCGTGCTGGTTAGGATTTTCGGAAAGAAACAGCGTTTGAAACCCACGCTCCAGATTGTTTACCCATTCTTCTAATAAAAGTTCAAAATTTTTATTAAAATGATGTTGGGGTTTTATGTTAAAATTATGGGAAAATTCGGATTGCAAAAAATGAGAATCAATCTCAACAGTCTTAAAGTCGTTAATAAAATCTGTTAAGCGTAAGTTTTTTTCAAATTCCATTCGTTCACAGGTAGTATCTATTCTGCCTTGAATTTCGGGGATATTTTTGAGCCACAGAGTAGTTTCTTTGGGAAGGAAATCAAAGAATGGAACAGTGGTTTCGGTTTCTACGCCGGAAAGTGCAGGCATAATATAGAGAGCATCCAACTCGTGAAGTGAAAGTTGTGTACCCGGATCAAAACTCCGGATAGTTTCCACCGTTTCGTCATTTAATTCAATACGGTATGGATTCTCTTCCGAGAAAGAGAAGACATCGAAAATACTGCCGCGCCACGCAAACTGACCGGGCTCAAACACAAAATCTTCCTGTTTATATTGATATTCATATAAAAACTCTAAAAAAATATCAACCGGAAGCAGTTCATTTTTAGAGACAGTAAAAGAATTATCCTGTACATATTGTTTTGACACAATCTTTTCGCAGAGCGCATCGGGATACGTAACAATGAGCATTCCTTTTTGGTTGTGCATCAGTTTATCAATCACTTCCGCGCGCATTTTTAAGTAAGTAGTGTCAATATCGTGCCAATTGACTACTTTATTAAACGAAGCCGGAAAATAATAGACCCGTTTTTCGTTGAGTGGTTTTTCTTTATCTTTCAACAAAATTTCCAAATCGTTGAAAAAAAAGAGTGCTTCCTCTTTTCCGGGCAATACAAACAGGTGCGTGGTTTCGTCGATTTTTACTTCATTAGCCGCCAGCGCCGCCAGTGAAGAACCGGCTAAATTGCTAATGTCGATAGATTTTGAAAAATTATTCAGGATTGAAGATGAAATACACATCAAAGATTTGTTTTACTACGGATTTATTCTAAAAATCGTATATCTCAATAATAAATTGAGAACCAACAATATTACTCCTGCCAATAAAAACGGGAAGAACATATCGGCTTTGTTTTCAAAGATGGTTTCGTTGAGAATCGTTTTTTCCATTTTATCAATCTCTTCGTAAACGGCTTTCAATTTATCGTTGTTGGTAGCGCGGAAATATTTACCGCCGGTTTGTTGCGCAATGGTTTGCAACAGACGTTCATCAATTTCTGTATTCATCATTGTAGTACCGTAAGGGGTAGGGTAGGGGGCTTGTCCGTTGGTGCCGCAACCTATTGTGTAAACCTTGATGTTCATATTTTTAGCAATTTCCGCTGCTGAATAGGGGTCAATATATCCGCTGTTATTCACACCGTCTGAAAGCAGAATGATAATTTTGCTTTTGGCTTCGCTTTCGCGCAAGCGGTTTATTGCGGTGCCCAATCCATCGCCAATGGCGGTGCCGTCTTCAATAATATCGAACTTTACTTTTTTGAGTGAACCAAGCAGCGTAGTATGGTCGCTGGTAACAGGACATTGTGTGTAAGCCTCGCCGGCATAAACCACAAGCCCAATTCGGTCGGTGGGTCTGCCCAAAATAAACTCTTCGGCTACTCTCTTGCAGGCATCCAAACGGTTGGGACGAAAGTCCATCGCTTTCATAGAGCCTGATATGTCAATGGCGAGCACAATGTCCACCCCTTCCACCTCTACATCGCTCAAGCGGAAAGAACTTTGAGGTCTTGCCAATGCCACAATCAGAGCAATATAAGAAAGTACGAGCAAACTTACAGGAATCCAACGGAGGCGTACTTTCAATGTTTTACCTGTTTTTTCAACAGGTATTACCGTTGGTACGGTAAAAGAAGCCTGCATTCTCCTTCTAAAGAAATATTTCCACGCCGCCACAGGAATAATTAACAACAACAGCAAAAAATAATAGGGATTTGCAAATTCAATTCCCTGAAAGAAAGATGTAATAGTCATTATTTAAGGTTTAAAGTATAAGATTTAAAGTTCAAAGTTCAAAATGTATAGTTTAAAGTTAATTAATCATTAATCACTAATCTTTGCTGTTCGTTCCACAAATTCTTTACAATCTTTAAATGCTATGTCGTGGTCGGTGAGGAGGGGAGTATATTTGGCAAATTTTACCAAATCGGCAATTGTACAGGCTTGATGTAATCGTTTCAGTACTTGTTCGTGAATTTCTGTGTTTTTCAGTGCATCCATAATTTCGGAGGTCACCATTTCCATCGCACCGATATCCCATTGTTCATCAATATATATTCTTACAATATCAATGAGTTCGGAGTAATATTCTTTGGTTTTGCCCTGTTCGCAAAGTTTCTTTTGTCGTAGTTTTTCCAGTTCTTTTAAGGCGATGATATGGGGTTTAATTTTAGGTTTAGGTTTAACTTCCGGCGCCGGTTTTTGAGCACGTTTCTTTTTCAGATAGCGCCAAACTGCATAGACAATTAATCCGATAACCAGCAAACCAACCAAAATAAATAGAGAATATTTCTTAACATACATCCATAATTCGTGAAAAGTGAAATAGACTTTAGAAATATCCTTAATATCTTTAATCGCGGCAGTAGTATCCACAGCCACCGTAAAGACATCAAAAAACAGGGGATTGGTTTGTGCTACTATCTGTGAATCAATGTCAAATACAGGAATAGCAGGAAAGACGTAGTTTCCGGAATCGAATGCCGTAATAGTAATGGTTTGTTTTAACGTGTAATAATCGTTATTGACAATCGTATCAAATTTTGAATTGGCAATCCAATCAAAGGGGGCTTCCGCTTCTTCCAGCAGTTTGGCATTGAGTTGAGGAATAATTACGGGTTTTCCTTTGGGAGCGGTAACTTCCAAATTCACATTCAAATAATCACCAATAAGAATATGAGCGGAATCCAATTTTGCTTTTGCACTATATTCCTGTGCGGAGACGAAAGCGCAAAGCCAAAAAGTAAGAATGAAAAAAGTTAAACGTTTACAAAACATAGTCTAAAATCTTATGCAATTCAACAAACGTAATCTTGTCGGCAAAATTATTTTCTTTTTAAAAAAAAAACTTTTACTTATCCAACGCTTCAATAGCAAGACGCCGATACGCATATATTACCGGATTTTTTTGTCCCAAAATATCCAAGGCAGATAACAGGGCATTCTTCGGAGAAAGAACAGTCAAATTGGGAACGTCGCTTGGCATTCTGAGGTTGCTCCATACATCTTCAGGATGTTCATTGGCGGTGGTGCAAACAGAAATAACAGGCCAGTCTGTTCTGGCAGAGAGTATAGGACCAAGTCCGTTACTCATTCCTACCAAAGCAATAATTACGCCTCCTTCAGGATAAACCGTGTGTAATCTTTCCAACTCTTCCATTGCAAATGTTGGTTTTTTGTGCGCTGAAATCACAGGCTGCTCTATTGTCAGTCCTGCGATATTGCTAATTTCCGGAAGTTTGTCGTTTTCAGAGCCGCGCCAGCAAACGATGGTTTGCATTGGGATATGGAATAGAGATACAAGTTGTGCCACACGGGCATATTTGTTTTCCACTTCGTTGAGTGGATGTCCTTCCCGAAATACTTGTTTACTCAGTTCTTCCCAGTCAGGTGTCCGTAACCGCCAACTGTCGTTATCAATCACATCTGCAATCACCAATTCACCGGCGTTGGTCATACCAAATTCAAGTTTAAAGTCTATAAGCCTGTATCCCAGATTGTTCCAAGCGCCTTCCAATACTAAGAAAGTTTTTCGAGTAAGTTCTTCAATTTGTTTTATCTCAATATGTTGTGGTAAAACTTTACGACTGTCCACGTATCCGAGTGGAGTTTTATCTGTAGTTTTTGGGTGAAGAAGCATCCATTGGGCATCGTAAGGATTGCCAATAAACGGGTCATCTTCGTCCGGAGTAAGTCCTGCAATCAAGGTCTCACCGTCAATTGTCAATCCACCGCCGGTTGTTTTCAGGAAGAGTTCAAAGCATAACCTATGGAATCTGTGTGGCAATATCCCTTCCTCTTTCTTTAGTTCAGGGTGACGTTTAAGATAGCTTCCCACCGCGTATCGGCGGGCAATTACTTCAAGAGGGATCATATTGCAACTCTTTGCAATAATTTCCGTTTCCGAAAGTTGCTTGATGTATGCAGTAGGAATACCTGCTTGTTCCAAGAGTTCAAAAACACGACAAGTAGTGGTCGTGGCTGAAATGGCTTTGGTCTCAAACTCTCTTGTCTTTTTAGGGTCGTTGTCTGCGGTAATGTTAGAAAGGTTTTTCATAATCACCACGTTTGAGTTGTCTGTTCCCCAAATCTCTTTAGTTTTTCCTTTGGCTACTAATGCTGTTGTTTTTGTGTATTCATTCATTTTTTTCAATTTTATAGGTTAATAACTAATTACTCAAAAATAGTGCAATCCCCTTTTCCCTCTCTGATAATCTCAATCTCTCCCGAAGTGCAATCTACAACCGTAGAAGGCATATTATCTCCATATCCGCCATCTACCGTAATGTCCACCAAATCGCCATATCTTTCATAAATCAACTCAGGGTCAGTGGTATATTCTACAATCTCGTCATCATCTTTCACGGATGTAGAGAAAACAGGATGTCCTAATTCTTCTACAATGGCACGAATAATACTGTTATCAGGCACACGAATACCTACTGTTTTTTTAGTTCCGTGGATCATTTTAGGTACTTGATTATTAGCATTTAATATAAAAGTGTAAGGACCCGGAAGTGCACGTTTCATTGCTTTAAAAATATGATTTTCAATAGGGGTAGTGAAATCTGATAAATGACTGAGATCGTGACAAATAAAAGAGAGTGTATTTTTCTTTTTCTCTTCCCCCAGAATAGAGATAATTTTTTCTACGGCTTTGGGTTTATAAATATCACATCCCATACCATAAATTGTATCTGTGGGAAAAATCACAATTCCGCCATCACGCAAACAGTCCGCCACCTGTTGAATGGCTTTGGGGTTTGGGTTCTGCGGGTAGATTTTAAGAAACATATTACACGAAATAAAGAAGGGTAAGCTACTTCTATCGCATCGCTACAACCAATGGACCCTTGCTACATTCCTGTCCTGGGGGAGTTAAAAGGGAGCAGATCGTAGGAGACTTACCCGCGGCAAAAATATACTTTTTTTATTCCTTTTTGATGGGAGTGGAAGTTTAAAAATATAAAACATAACAATAATAGTGTAGTTTGAAATTGAAAAACTTGTAAAATAGTGCAGTTGAAAAGTTTTTTTATATTTTCGCATCACAATTAACAATTTTATTATGAACGATTTAAAACAATACATCGAAACGAACCAAGAACGTTTTTTAGACGAACTTTTTTCTTTATTACGTATTCCATCCATAAGTTCAAAAACGGAGCACAAGCCTGATATGTTACAATGCGCGGAACGTTGGAAAGAACTGCTACTGGCTGCCGGCTGCGACTTTGCGGAAGTGCATCTTACTGAAGGCGCCCCGATTGTATATGGCGAAAAAATGATAGACCCAAACGCGCCCACCATTTTGGTATATGGACATTACGATGTGATGCCCGTTGAACCGTTAGAGATGTGGAAGACCCCTCCTTTTGAACCCACCATTATTGACGGTAGAATCTATTGCCGCGGCGCAAACGATGACAAAGGTCAGTCGCTTATGCACGCCAAAGCCTTTGAATATTTGCTGAGAACCCACCAACTGCATTGCAACATAAAGTTTATGCTGGAAGGGGAGGAGGAAGTGGGCAGCAAAAGCCTCTATACATTCTGCAAAGCCAACAAAGACAAATTGAAAACCGATGTGATTGTGGTTTCCGATACGAGCATGATAGACTCAAATACACCGTCTATTACAGTAGGACTTAGAGGATTAACCTATCTCGAAGTGGAAGTAACAGGTCCCAATCGCGATTTGCATTCGGGATTGTTTGGAGGCGCAGTGGCGAACCCCATCAATATTCTGTGTAAGATGGTGGCTTCTATTACCGACGAAAAGAACAGGATAACTATTCCGCATTTTTATGATGATGTATTAACAGTTTCTGATGAGGAGCGCGCGTTAATGGCAAAAGCGCCTTTTGATGTGCAGGCATATAAAACTGCTATTGATGTGGAAGAGCTGTGCGGTGAGGAGGGTTTTACCCCGATAGAGCACGTGGGTATTCGTCCTTCCTTTGATTTGTGCGGCATCTGGGGCGGCTATACCGGCGAAGGTACAAAAACGGTACTCCCTTCAAAAGCATACGCCAAATTGTCTATGCGTATTGTGCCAAATCAAGACCCTGATAAAATCAGTGCACTTTTCCAAAAGCATTTTGAGTCTATTGCTCCGAAATGTGTGAAAGTAAAGGTAACACCACACCACGGAGGAAACGCTTATGTTTCGCCGATTGATATGCCTGCATACAAGGCAGCGGAAAAAGCCTTTGAACAAACCTACGGCAAAAAGCCCATCCCAACACGCAGTGGCGGCAGTATTCCCATTATTGCAGGTTTTGACAAAATCCTCAATACAAAATCATTATTGCTTGGTTTTGGCTTGGAAGCCGATGCCATTCATTCGCCCAACGAAAGTTATAGATTAGACCATTTCTTCAAAGGAATTGAAACGATTGCGTGGTTTTATAACTACTTTTCGCATCCGTCACTCGTCACTCCTCACTAAAAAACATATTCTCCGTTGAAAAAATTATTTTGTAACAACAATATAATAATTTTTCTTCCCCCTTTGTACTAAAATATATTTTCCATTCAAAAGCGAGGTAGCAGTAACTAAGAAAGTATCTGTAATTTTCTCTTTATTTACAGAGATTCCATTCTCTTTCAATGTTCTGCGTGCTTCTCCTTTGGAGGGGAATATTTGAGTAACATCTGTCAGGAAATCTACAATGTTAATACCTTGTTCTATAATGGTTTTATCAATTTCTACTTGCGGGACGCCTTCAAACACAGAGAGGAATGTTTTTTCCGGCAATGTAGCCAGCGATTCGGCAGTACCTTTGCCGAACAGTATTTCGGAGGCAACCACAGCAGCATTGTACTCTTCTTCGGAGTGTACTCTGCAAGTAATATCTTTTGCCAGCGCTTTCTGCAGGATGCGCAAATGAGGCGCCTCGTCGTGGGCTATCTCCATCTGTTCAATCTCATCTTTGCTGAAAAGCGTAAAAATGCGGATATACTTTTTAGAATCCTCGTCGGAGCAGTTGAGCCAAAACTGATAAAACTGATAGGGAGATGTTTTTTCGGGGTCTAACCATATATTTCCCTGTTCTGTTTTTCCGAATTTTCCGCCGTCGGCTTTTGTAATGAGCGGACAAGTGAGTGCAAAGGCTTCGCCGCCGGTTTTTCTGCGAATCAATTCCGTGCCGGTGGTAATATTGCCCCATTGGTCGCTGCCGCCCATTTGCAATTTACATCCGTAAGTTTGATACAGAAACAGAAAATCGTAGCCTTGCACCAACTGGTAGGTAAACTCCGTAAACGACATTCCTTCCCCTTCTCCTGAAAATCGTTTTTTAACGGAATCTTTTGCCATCATATAGTTTACGGTGATATGTTTGCCGATATCCCGAATAAAATCAAGAAACGAAAAGTTACACATCCAGTCGTAGTTGTTCACTAACATCGCTGCGTTGGGCAGGTGGTCTTCAAAATTCAAAAATTTGCCCAATTGTTTTTTAATTCCGTCCTGGTTTCTGCGGAGGGTTTCAAGGTCCAACAAATTACGTTCCTGCGATTTACCTGATGGGTCTCCAATCATACCGGTAGCGCCGCCCAGCAACGCAATCGGTTTGTGTCCGCAAAGTTGAAAATGTTTCAACATCATAACGCTTACCAAGTGACCGATGTGCAGCGAGTCGGCAGTAGGGTCAATGCCAACGTATGCCAAAGTTTTCTCTTTTTGTAACTGATCTTCTGTTCCGGGCATTACATCGTGCAACATGCCGCGCCATTTCAATTCTTCAATAAAGTTCATTATTTTTTATTTTTTAATCGTGCTTTTTGATCTTCAATTCTTTCATACTCTTCTAAAAATGTAGGTATCATATTTTTAGGAATATCTCTATTCAGGATAATGATCTTATCCTGATTGATGATATAAAATTGAGGATTGGTTTTGATATGATAAGCCTCTTTCCAATCCACGTTGCCTGTACCGCCCCCCACGTTAATCCACGTATAACCGTTATCCAGAATATATTTCTTCCATCTGGCAATATCATCGGTTCTATTCACTGCATACACATCGAAATTAAGTTGCCCAAGATTTGCCAAAGAATCATACACCGCTTTCAACTCTTTTGATTCTTTTTGGCATGTGTGGCAACTGTGGTCATAAAACCATAAAATTCTATATTTTTTGGGCATCTTGTATGAAGAGATCCATTTGGAATAATCTGTTGTTTGTGAAGTGTCGGGTAAAACCATCTCTACACTTTTCTTCCCAATCAACAACGGCTCCAAATCTTCTACTCTCATTTTATACTTCTTAATAATATCTTCATCAAGCCATCTGCATTTTCCGGCGAGTTGGTTGTTTTTTGCTAAATGCACAAAAACAGCATCGTGGTCTATCATATTACTGCTTTCAAATTCTTTTGATAAAAATTCTATCAGATAGCGATACATTAAACTGTCGGAACTCGTTTTCTGCAACATCATATCCATATACTTATTAATAGTATCCCTATCCTGATACCAGAGCACTTTTTTAAAATAGTCATTCACTTTGCTGTCATAAGATTTATCATTGGAAGGTAAGAACAAAAATCTGCTATCGGATAGATCAAAATTATCAAAATAATGAGTTCTATAATAGACCATTCTGAAAGTGGAGTCAATAGTTCCGTCTTCCCTAACCGGCGGTTCCGGAATGACAATATCACGAAACGATTTTTGCAGTTTTGCAAATAATAAAGTGGGATTTTCATCAATGATGTCATTAATAAACTGTTCCATTTCAGCGTCCATTTTTTTCATTTTTTCCTGATAATATGCAACACTGTCTTTATTGTCATTCTTTTCAAACTCCTTCTTTTTGTTGTTCCATTCCATCATCTTTTTTCTTGCTTCCATCGCTTTTTGCTGAAAGAGTAACATTATGGAGTTTTCAGGCGACCCAACAATAGAATAATGACTGACATTTCCGGTTGTATCTAAATTGTAAGTAAACTTTTGAGTGGCGTCCATAATAAAATCCATAACAGGCTTTTTACTGCCTGAAATTAACGAATACATACCCTCTTCATATTTACCCTCTCCTGCGAACACGAACTCACCTTTACCGTTATTCATAGCAGAATCTTTCAAGATGTGTTTTTTATTAAAATGAATGGTCAATAACATGCGCTCCTCCTTACAATCTTTGATGTTGAACACAATTTTATGCTCAGGCTCTTTTTGTTTGCCTTTTTGTGCGAAAAGAGAAAGCGGCAGAAGGCAGAAGGCGAGAAGCAGAAAGTAGCAGGGTAAGTTTGGTTTAATCATAGATAACTTAAAATTTAAAATTTAAGATTTAAAGTTTAAAGAATTGCGGCAAAAATATCTTTTTTTTACTACTCTTTCAGCAAGTCATATATCTTCTTCTTTTAAAATATGTCATGGAGATATGATAGATTGAATCTATTTGAATAATTCGACAAGGCGCTAATCTACCACATGTGCAGATAAAATAAGTAGAACATTCGCAGGATAAGTATTTGCACTAACTACAACGTAAGTTTGACAGCTTTATCAAATATTTCTTGCGCAGAAATAGATTTTTTTTAATTGTGAAAAATTGTTATTTTTGCCCGCATTTGTATCGTGGAAAAGTGTGTGAGAACTGCCATTTGCCAATATGCAACCACAAAATAAATTATGCACCAATGATACCCAAAGCGCTCATTGCTCAAATAAGATTACTGCATCACAAAAAACATCGTGATGAACAGGGCGTTTTTATTGTAGAAGGGATAAAATCGTGCACGGAAACTCTGCAATCGCATTTTGAGGTAACGCACTGTTTTGTAACGGAGCGATTTAAAACGCAAGAAGCGCAAGATGCAAAACAACTTTGCAACATTTGCGAAAATCCTTTGCAACTTTGCAATAAAAATAATGGAGAAACATCCTCATCTATCATCTATATTTCCCAAAAAGAGATGGAACGCATCAGTTGCCTCACTACCGCACCCGAAATTTTATGTGTTGTTAAAAAAATAGCGTATAGTCTCAACGACCTCAATGACGAAAAACCACTCTTAGTATTAGATGCTATAAGAGACCCCGGCAACTTGGGTACAATCATACGCACAGCAGACTGGTTCGGATTTGACCAGATATTATGCTCGGAAGATTGTGTGGAATTAACCAACCCGAAGGTAATACAAGCTACTATGGGTTCCTTTATAAGAACGAAAATAGTGTACGCAAACCTTTCGGAGTATTTGCAAAAACAAACTCATAGAACTATTTACGGATTATATATGAACGGAGAACCTATTCAAAAGCAATCATTTAAACAAAATGATATAGTAATTATTGGAAGTGAAAGTCACGGTATTTCCGAAGCGGTTGCTGCATATATCACCAAGAAAATAGAAATCTCTCTATATCCGAATCGGGACACAGCGCCCGAATCGTTGAATGCGGCAATAGCAGCTGGAATATTGATGTATGAATTTAGATGATGTGATGACTTTTGTTCTGCCTTGGAAAAAAATTGCTATTTTTGCCCGCGTTTGTATCGTTGAAACGTGTGTAAAAACCGCTTAAACCTTAAAAATTATGACCATCCAGAAACCCTCCATTCCTAAAGGCACGCGCGATTTTTTGCCGGAGGAGATGATTCGCAGAAACTATATCTTCAACACCATTAGAACTGTGTTCGAGAAGTATGCTTACCTCCCTGTTGAGACCCCCTCAATGGAGAATTTATCTACTTTAATGGGGAAATATGGCGAAGAGGGGGATCGGCTACTGTTCAAGATATTAAATTCCGGTGATTTTATGGCAGGTGTGGATTTTAATGAAGCAACCCCAAATCAGTTGGCGCCCAAAATCTGCGAAAAAGGGTTGCGCTACGACTTAACTGTTCCTTTTGCCCGTTTTGTAGTGCAACATCGCGACAACCTTGTTTTCCCTTTTAAACGCTACCAAATGCAACCGGTGTGGCGTGCCGACCGCCCGCAAAAAGGTCGCTACCGCGAGTTTTATCAATGCGATGTGGACGTTATCGGAACTAAATCTTTGCTGCAAGAAGTTGAATTGTTACAAATTACCTACGAAATTTTTGAGGCTTTTAAAATTCCTGTTGTAATAAAAATTAACAATAGAAAAATTTTATCCGGAATTGCAGAAATCATTGGACTACCGGAAAAGATTACGGACATTTGTGTGGCTATTGATAAGATTGACAAGATAGGCAGGGATAATGTTTTTGCCGAGTTGCGGGAACGCGAAATTCCGGAAGAAGCCATCACAAAAATTGCGCCTTTTTTCGATTTCTCCGGAAAAAATGAAGATAAATTAACATTTCTCTCACGTTTTTTTGAAAATAGCGAAACCGGTAAAATCGGTGTGGAAGAACTGAAAACCGTTTTCCAATATTGCCGGCAAGTGGGTATCCGTGAGCCTGAATTGGATATTACGCTGGCGCGAGGGCTCAACTACTATACCGGCGCTATTTTTGAAGTGAAGGCTACCAACGTTGCAATGGGCAGTATCTCCGGCGGCGGACGTTACGACGACCTCACCGGCATCTTCGGACTGAAAGATATGTCGGGTGTGGGTATCTCTTACGGTGCCGAACGTATTTACGACATCCTGAACGAGTGCAACCTGTTTCCCAATGAAATAGGAACACCCGTAAAAGCGCTTTTCCTGAACTTCGGGGAAGTTGAAGAATGTTACGCGCTAAAAGCGCTTGCCGAACTTCGTAAAAACGGTATTGCTTCCGAACTCTATCCGGACAGAACAAAAATAGGTAAACAGATGAGTTATGCCAATGCCAAACAGATACCATACGTTATTATTGCCGGAGAAGAAGAGGTTAAAGAAAACGTTTTTACGCTAAAAAATATGACAACCGGAGAGCAGATAAAAACAACACTTCAACAAATAAGTTCAATTTTAACGTCCGTATCTTCTTATATCTTAACAATTATTCTTGGTATTGTTCTGCTGTTTTCGTATCAAAATGTTAATGCACAACGCCTTGAAGTGCATGCTATCAAGGATTTATCAACAGATGCCAATGCCAACAAAGCGTGGGGAGTGGGCGGCGCTATTGAACTTGACCGATTGGTTAAAACAGTCTCCTTTAAGGCTTTTTTTGATTGGACAACGTTCAAGGAAAAAGAGAGTGTAACAACAAGATCCAGATATCAAAGAATGACCGGCGGTATTACGGCTTGCTATTCCGTTAAAATCAATGATAAAGCAACTTTTCAATGTGGCGCCGAGGTCAATTATACTCTTCTTAAACATTCTTATGTTTATAAATATGCCCCAATTGACAGTGTAACAAGCAATCTATTAACCACGCTGCAAAAAGGAAATTTTATCGGAATTGCTCCTCATATCGGGTTGCTTTACCAACTCACTCATAGATTTAGTGTGGCTCTTAATATTGCTCCTACATACCTGATCTTTGCAGGAGGAACCTCATCTGTAAAAATAATTCCGCCGGAATATAATAAAGGAATTTGGCTATTCCCTATTCGATTAGGGCTTTCATATCAAATTTTTAAAAACGAATAATGATAAAAAAAAGCATTTTTCTGACTGTTATCATTTTATCTCTTTTGACTTTACAAGCAAAGCCAAGAAAAAAAACATCGGAGAATCTACCACTGCATAATACAAAGTGGGTATTGAAAGAGGTTTTTGAAACCCCTGTTTTTCGTAACCCTGATACTGCATTCATCGTTTTTTATGATAACTTTACGTTCTCCGGAAATTTAGGATGTAACACTTTCTTCGGTGAATACAGTTATAGAAAAAAGAGAATGAAATTAGATTATCTGGGCGCCACAAAAAAATTATGCACAAATATGAATGTTGAAGAACAATTTTTAAAGGCAATAAAATATGATATTACACATTATATTATAGAAAAAAATAAACTCTACCTGCTTAATAACTTAGTTGTTATTTGCAAATTTGAAAGCAATTAAACTTTAAATTTTAAACTTTAAATTTTAAACTTTAAATCTTAAACTTTAAATCTTAAATAAATATATGCATATCCAAACCGAAATTAAAACTTACCTTGACCGCACGCAATTGTCTGTTAAAGACGCTGATTTATTGAACATTGCCCATGAAGCTGCCTATAATGCTTATGCGCCGTATTCACATTTTAAGGTAGGATCTGCGATTTTGTTAAAGAATGGACATATTATTTCCGGAAACAATCAGGAAAATGCAGTGTATCCGTCGGGTTTATGTGCAGAACGAGTGGCGTTATTTTATGCTGCATCACAATTTCCGGAAACGCCCATAGCAAAAATTGCAATTACCGCCATCGGAACGGAAAAAGAAGTAATGCAGCCTGTACCGCCTTGTGGAAGTTGTCGCCAAGCACTTTTAGAATATGAAATCAAATTCGGTGAACCGATAGAAATTATTATGGCAGGCGAAAAAGGAGAAGTTTATGTGGTTAAATCGGTAAGCGAACTACTGCCGCTATCGTTTAGCCGTGAACTCTTGTAACTTGAAGTAACTAACGATTTTTCATTGGTATATTAAACCGCCCTAAAAAACGACATCTTTAATATCCGTTTCCTTTTTCACTACATTTGCATTTGCGGTTGGTGTGCTTTTTGTGATCATGGAGATTTCATATTGATTTTGAGTTTAAAAACGTGCATTTCTTATTGAATATTTTACCACGCATTCAACATCTCAAATATCTTCTTTCTCCGCTCTTTCTTTGAAGAAAACGAATACTCCTGCTTTTTTAGATATTTCTTTGTTTTTTCCCAATTAAATGTGTGAATATACGAAAGTTGTGTGTAAATAAAATCATTCTTAACGGCAAATGTTCCGCAACTGTTTGTGAGATAATACAGATAATCACCCTCAATAATGTTGTTAAAAGAGAGGTTGATTCCGGCGTTAAATCTGAGCAAATCTCCGTAAGGCAATTTATAGGATAATCCTAAACCCAACAGTAAATTACACCTGATTTTTAGATGCTGATATCCTACATCATCGTAATATGGTTTTACAAAATACGAGCCAGTTACAGTATCATAGTCGGCTGGAGTTACAGGCAATCCCTTACCTGTACGATAACCATGTGAGCAAATTCCGAAATCCCTGCAAATCAACCAGTCATTAATTCCCTTGATCTTAATACCTGCTTCTGCATTAAAAAAGAGGTCTTTACGCAAAGGATAATGAAATTCTAATTTTATGGGGAAAAGCATTTCATTTACAGACATTGTTATTAGAGATGTTTCATATTGGTTTACATATTCTGGTATATACTCATACTCAAGGAGTAACTCATTCAGATAAATAGCATTCCTGTAAGAGACTACTGTTCCGTAATTCATACCTAACGAAATACCAAAATATTTGGCAAAATGGTAAGAAAACTCAATGCCCATCTCCCAACCCGTAGTCCATCTTCCTTTGGGCGCAGGGTCAGGTCCTGTAAGTGCAATGTATGAAGGTTTGTTAATATACTCCGTCTGCCCGGTAATCCCCACGTGAAATCCTTTATAGGGATAAAAAGAGACAGGTTTTTGCGCACGAGCGCCGAAGAAAAGCAATAGTATCAAAACTATTAATGAGAGGTTTTTAGTTTTTTTCATAAAATATTACTATATAAGGTTAAAAATGAAATCGCATCAGGCGTGCCGCCGCCTGATGCGATTAGAGAATATTATCAGTATCTACGACCACCATCTGCCCACCAACTATAATCCTTTCCTCTGTGACGACATTATAACTTAAATTTACATTATCTCGAAAATTCTTAGGATCTAACATAAAGACAATAGGTAGCATTGATCTTGATTTTGAAAATGCTTTATGGGGAGTTCCTTTTGTTACCAAAATTGAATTACTCTGATAGCATGTGGTGCCTTCATAATACAAGTCTGTATAAAAACCAAGTGCACATGGTGAACTGTAATCCTTCTTCATGTCATTGTTCTTCCATTTATAATTCTTCATAGTAACTGTAATTTTTACATTTTCATTAATCCAAGTGTAACGAAAGAAATATCTATGAGAAAATACATACTTAGTGCTACCGGTATTGTGATCTTCATAGTCACCATTATCCCAATAAGACTCATAGCACGTACCACTCTTAGGGGTGATAATTACAATTTTATCCTTCCATGGGGGACCTCCGGGACCGGGTTCACGCGATAGCATCAGTAATTCCTGAATTGATTTAGCGCGTATTTGATTAATGTATCGGATCTCTGAAGTAGGAATGAGTATTTGATAACTTTCCGGACGTAATTGGCAAATAGTATCTCCTATACAAAATTCGTGATATCTTGAAAGGAGTGTTTGCTCTATCATACAGGGGGTAATCTCGTCTTCGGGAGGCAAATTTCTACCGCCTTGTGCGAGCCAACTTGATTCGGCTTCGACAATATCACGTACAAGCGGATGTGCTATCTTATATCTATCTGCAAACCAAAGTAACGGGATGTTGTCATCAAAGTTAAGTCTCTCAATAGTTGCATCTAACGCCGCCTCATCTCCCGTATCATACGTTTGGATAAAGAGGTCAGTCCAGGCGTCATACAACGCATTCAGAGATTCATATACCTGATTATAATGTGCGGCACTTTCAAATTTTAATATCTCCTCACCAACTAACCGAATATTCCCAAAATTGGGAATTTGAAGTTGATTAAAAAGATTTTCCAATTCGGGCGACAGCCTTATCATTGATTTTAATGGTTTTTCGGTATTATTGCCGGTGACATTATCTAATAGAATGTCTTTTTTGCAAGCATAGAAAATAATTCCGCCTGCTACTAATGCTACTGCTATTATAGCAGTAAATAATTTTAGGTTACGTTTTTTCATATTGATTTGAGTTTGGATGCCTGCCTTATTAAGTGCGGGCAAAATTAATAAAAAATTTTTTTTGTATTTCTTAGGGAACAGTTTCGATTCTGTTTTTATATGTTGTGGCGGTTTGCCCGTCGTTGAAAGTGGAAACAGATTTGATTCTGTTATATGTTATGGCGGTTTGCCCGTCGTTGAAAGTGGAAACAGATTTGATTCTGTTATATGTTATGGTGGTTTGTCCCGTCGTCGAATGTTCAGTTTCTGACAAAAAAATAACGTGGTACTTTTTTATTTCCAGTTAAGGTCTTCTACTACCTGCTATCAAATAAAGTAAAGTCCACGTCAAACGTGAACGTTTACTTACTTTACCCTTTGATAGCTTTGAATTTATAGAGAAATTCAAAAGTAAATTTGTAGAAGAATTTAACTGGAAGAAGTAAAGCAAAAACGCTTTAATTTTTAAGAAATAAAGAACGCAGATTTACGAAGTTATGTTAGCGCTTTGAGATAATAAAAATGCAAAAAGTAAATCGGGTGCAAATTTACAATAAATATTTTCAATTTGAAAAAATTGCTATTTTTGCCCGTGTTTGTATCGTTGAAAAGTGTTTGAAAACCGCTTAAACCTTAAACTTTAAATAAAAATGCTCCTCCAAAACAAAACCGCCTACATTACCGGCGCAGCGCGCGGGATAGGCAAACAAATTGCGCTCACTTTTGCCCAACAGGGCGCTAACATCGTTTTTACCGATTTGCAGGAAACCGATTTTGTTCACGAAACTATTAAAGAGATTGAAAACTACGGCGTAAAAGCGCTGTTTCTATCCTACAATGCCGCCGATTTCCAAGCCACTGAAACCGCTATAAAACAGGCATTCGACACTTTCAACACCATAGATATTCTGGTAAACAACGCCGGCATTACACGCGACACACTACTGATGCGTATGACCGAAAACGACTGGGATTTAGTGATGAATGTGAATGTGAAGTCTGTTTTTAACCACATCAAAGCGATGCAACCCTATTTTCTGAAACAAAGAAAAGGCTCAATCATCAATATTGGTTCGGTGGTAGGTATTTCGGGCAATGCAGGACAGGCAAACTACGCCGCCTCCAAAGCCGCCATCATCGGATTAAGCAAATCTATAGCCAAAGAGTTGGGTAGCCGCAATATCCGTTGCAACGTAATTGCCCCCGGTTTTATAGAAACTGAGATGACTCACGTACTCTCTCAAGAGGTGAAAGATGCTTATTTTAAAGCCATCTCACTAAGAAGAGGCGGGCAACCTGAAGATGTGGCAAACACAGCGCTCTTCCTTGCCTCCGACCTCTCCACTTATATTACCGGTCAGGTGATAGTTTGCGACGGGGGAATGTGAGTGTAATAAATTCCACCATTGCCAAAGAAAATATTGAGAAAAAAATTACTATTGACGAAGTAAAATACTGTATTGATAATTAATACAAACAAGAGACAAATCACAATCAAATACTTGTGATTTTTCGTTTTTGAAACAGATTTTCACAGATACTAAAAAAGAGATTGTTTATTTAACAATCTCTTTTTTATTTGGAAAATCTATATTATCAGATATTTATGCGTACAATTCTGTAAAAATATCCCATAACTCTTTGCTTTCGCGAAGTAGTTGCAGGGTAATTTCCGCATGACCTTTTGTATAGCCGTTTCCAACAATCATCGTAACGTCGCTACCTACGCCTTCGGCACCTAAAGCGGCTTTGGTAAAACTTGTTGCCATTGAGAAGAAATAAACAATTCCGGTATCTTTTGTACACAAAATGGAAGTCATTTCGGTATCGGGAATATTTACATTATTAATGGTTACATCCGCCATTTGACCGTTAGAGAGTTCGCTCACTTTTTCCATCATGGAAACCGGGTCGAGGGCATTTCCAACAAATACTTCATCGCAAAAGCCCAATTTGGCTAATCTGTCGGCAGATTTAGGGCTACCGCACATACCCAGCACTTTACCGGTAATGCCTACCCTTTTCTTTGCTTCGTAGCAACACAACATTCCCGATTTTCCGCCTGCGCCGATAATGAGCACAATATCGCCGGGTTTACAAAGTTTGGCGGTTTGCGCGGGGGCTCCGGCAACGTCTAATGCCGACAATGCCAATGTTTCGGGCATATCGTCCGGAATTTTGGCATAGATACCGCTTTCAAACAAGATGGCTTTTCCCTCAATATCTACTTGGTCAATCTCGTCGCGGATCTCTTTTATTTTGTCAATGCGCAACGGCGTTAAAGACAAAGAAACCAAAGTGGCTATTTTATCTCCCTCTTTCAGATTTATTTTACCTTTCAAAGCATCGCCAATTTTCTCAACAGTACCCAGAAGCATACCGCCGGAGCCTGTCCATGGGTTGCGGTGTTTGCCCTGTTTTGCCACGATGTCGAACATAATCTCTTTAATTTTTTCGTGGTCGCCGCCTGCGCGAGCCTTAATATCGGTGAAAGATGCCGAATCCACGTTTAATGTTTTCACATCAATCAGGATTTCGTTATCCCAAATTTCGTCCATATTATTGTCAATTTTATTTGCCGGTTGCGGCAAAACGCCTTTCGGCTCAATCACGCGGTGCGTGCCGTACTTGTTACCTTTCTTTTGCATAATGTTTTATGTGTTTAATTTGTTATTATTTTTTGAGGCGCGAAAATAGAAAAAAAAATGCTCTTTTCGTTGTCTGATGTATTTTATTCATTTTCAATCTGTTTTATTGTTTTATCGAAGTCCGATGTTGCCCACTGGCGAAATGCTGTTGCCCGCTTGGAATTTACACGATAGCCAACAGCAATAATGAGGTCGAGGTTATAGTGTTTTATTTGATAATTTTTACCGTCAGAGGCAGTTGCCGAGAAAATCTCGGTAACTGAATGTCATCGAGATAGTTGTTTAATCGTTGTATTTCGTAAATCAATGCCCCAAAGCAATTTCTCACGAATTACCGAGAAAAAATCGGTGTTGTGAAACCGCACCATAGAGATTTCAAAATCTTCGCTACTAAGGGTTAGGGTTGTCGTAGTTGGAACGATAATACGTTCATTATCTAAGGCTAACGAAAATTTATCGGTTCTTCTGCTGTGTACTTTTATCTTTATCTCATCGTTGGCATTTACAATAATGGGTCTGATATTCAAGGTGTGAGATGCAATAGGCGTAATGATATTCACAGATGAGGCGGGGTGAATGATTGAGCCGCCGCAACTCAACGAGTACGCCGTAGAGCCGGTGGCGGTTGCCACAATCAAACCGTCTGCCCAATAGGTATTTACCGGTATGTCGTTCACCCAGATTTCAATTCCGCACACCGAATCCTCGTCGGTGGTTCGCACGGTGATGTCGTTCAGTGCAAAAGAGTTACATAGATGCAAAGGTTTATCGGTATCCAAATGCAAAAGTTTTCTCTTTTCAATGATAAAACGTTGTTCGCGAAGCATTTGAAATTGTTGTTCAAAATTCTTTTTCGTAATAGTCGTCAAAAAACCGATACGCCCTGTGTTTATACCTACCATAGGAATATTCAAACTGCCGACCAATTTCACGGCATCAATAAACGAGCCGTCCCCGCCGAAAGAGAAGAAAAAGTCAATATTTGAAATCTTTTTTAAATCTTCGTGCGTAGAAAACACCGGGCAATCCTTAATAATTTGCTCAAAGTAAGATTTTACCGTCAATTTATCGTGCACGACTAATTGCACGCCATTATTTTTAAGAAATTGTAATGCGGTAACGATAAACTCTTTATCGTTTTCGCTGTGTTTTTTGTAAAAGACGGCGATTTTCATTCTTTCGAGCATAGTCTTTGAATTTAATTTGCAAATAAACATGAATTTTTAAAAAATACACATAGACAGATAAAAATGTTTTTCAAAAATTTTTAGAGGAAATATACAAATTAGAATCCCCATAACTCAAGAACCGGTATCCATTCGACAGGGCGTGCTCATAAATCATCTTCCAATCTGCGCCCAGATAAGAGGATATGAGCAACAAGAGCGTGCTTTTCGGCTGGTGAAAATTGGTAATCAATCCTTTCGCAATTTTATGCGGGTATTGAGGCAAAATCATTAAACTTGTGGCGGCATAAATTTCATCACATCTGTTTTCATCAAAATAACTTTTTAAAGCAGTAAGGGCATTTTCAACAGAAACTTCCTGCATTTGTGCATTCTCGTATATCTCAAATTGAGCTACACGAAACGGTTCGGCAATATGCAGAAATAATTTTGCTCCGATAATAAACAGCGATTCCAAAGTTCGTGCTACGGTGGTGCCCACAGCAATCACTTTTTTATGTGTGTTTTGAAGAAGAAAATCAACGGTATCTTTTGAAATGACTATCTGTTCCTGATGCATTTTATGTTCCAAAACAGCGTCAGTGGTTATCGGTTTAAAAGTCCCTGCACCTACGTGAAGTGTAATATTTTTAAGCGCTATATTCTTGTTTTTAAGCGATTGTAATACTGATTCCGAGAAGTGCAATCCGGCAGTTGGCGCAGCCACTGAACCTTGCTGTCGGGCATAAATGGTTTGGTAACGTTCTTCGTCAGTTGCATTGGCTTCTCTTTTAATGTAAGGTGGAAGGGGCATTTTACCGTAAGCCTCCAACCATTCCGCAAACGTAACGGTTTCATCTTCCCACATAAAAGTTACCAAAAAGGCATCTCCAACTCTATCTCCCTTCTCTGCGGTAATCTTAATCATCCTCTCATCATCATCATCTTCTCTATTCATCTCTTGCTCTGCCTTCTGCTTTCTGCCTTCTACCTTCTGCATTACTACATCAAAATCAATAGCATCTCTGAATTTTTTAGCATTTCCGATGAGGCATTTCCACGCCACCATTCCTGTTTTTGAAAACGCGGAAGCGATATCCCGCGTGGGATAGACAGGCTCTAAAAGAAACACTTCTATTTTGGTGCTATGTTGATTTTGGAGCAACAATCGGGCGTGAATTACCTTAGAATCATTAAAAACCAATGCACAATTTTCGTCTAAGAAATCGGCTAAATGCAGAAAATGAGTGTCTGTGATGGTTTTATCTTTATAAACCAACAATTTAGATTGGTCTCTGTCGTGAAGAGGAAAGAACGCAATCTTTTCGTTGGGGAGATGGTAATCTATATCTGCCTGATGGACTTGGGGTAGCATTGATGCTATTTGATTTTTACCAACTTATATGTTTTAACACTCTCCTGCGTTAAAAGTGTCATAAAATATATTCCATCGGGAAATCCGCCTATATCAATAATTTTGGAAGTTAAAGGTTGATTTTCAACGATTATTTTTCCGGTAATGTCTGTTACAACATAGCGATAATTGCACGCTTCGGTCAATCCCTTTATATTAAAAAGTCCGTTGGAAGGATTCGGTGAAATTAGAATCTTTTCAAGATTATATTGAGCAACAGATAAACAGGTTTCCGAAATTACGAGAACATCGGTAAAAGGAGAGATACAATATTCATCAATGCTTCCTTCAGGTGCTTTTGTAACTTCACGCAAATAATAGGTTATATTTTCTTGTATGGGAGAATGATTCCAGATATTTCCAATATAAACCGGTTCTTCGTCGGTGATATTTTCATACCAGTATGCGGTGCCTTCCAAATTGAGATTTATTTCAAATTCATAATTATTACATCCTTTGATATCTCCTACTTCGGGCACATTAGGAAGAGCAACCGTAATTAAGTTATCTTTTTGAATGGTATTTGTTCCGTGTTCATTGGTTACCGTCAAGCTCACTGTATAGATTCCGCTTTGCGTATATTCGTGTACGGGATTTTGTTCCGTGCTGGTTGTTCCGTCTCCAAAATTCCACAACCATTCAACAGGCTTGTTGAGTGAGTTGTCAATAAACTCAATCATACCTGTGCACGACACTTTGGTATTGGTAGAAAAATGGGCTTTGGGCGGTGTTGGAAAACCCTGACATTGGAAGAATATTTTATATCCTGCCAATTCCACACCCTGATCAGAATGAAAACGAACCGTAATATATTCTCCTGTGGAAGAAATAGTTCCTGGATTTCCGGTGGTATTGCAATATCTTGTGTTATTAATCAAAGGAGCGCTGATTGAATTACCATCGCGAAATTCAATATAATCATAATTACAAGTACTTCCTGATCCCGGTTCAATATCAAATTCTTCAATAGTTAAAACAATCTTATCAGCGCCCGAAGAATGAATAATAAGCGTTGAAGTTAAATTAGGGGGATAATTTCCATTAGCGCCTCCGGCATCATAAAATACGCCTGTACAGCCTTCCTTGTTTAAAGTCCCTGAAATCATGTTGAAAGGACAAACCATAGAAGCATCTATGATAATAAAATGTTCTTTTGTTATTGTTCCGCTACCGCACTCACCGCCGTCCACAGACAGGGTTACCGTATAACTTCCTTCTTCGGTGTAAATATGCACGGGATTTGTTTCAGTTGACGTAGTACCGTCTCCAAAATTCCATAAATAAGTAATCCCGTTCATACTTTTGTTGAAGAATGTAACTGTAGCAGGAATTGAGCAAAAAGCAGTTTCAGATGCTTTAAAATTAGCGGAAGTTACACTGACAAAAGGTTCGTTAATCACTCCAACCGCATAAAAAGCATCTCCTACGGTTTGCACTTCCTGAGTACAACCGCCAAACAAATCAGTGGCTGCAATAACTGCATAAGTGTAAGCATCAATATATTGCGAACTTGGCGATAAATACTCGGTCAATGTCTTGTACGCAATCTGTTCTGCTTTTTCAATGCCGAGTCCTTGCACTTGATATGCATTACCCTTGTCATTCACTCCCGAACCGCCTTCAGATATAAGATAAAACCAATAATTCAAAACGCCGCTGTTGGTATGCACGCCGCCATTATCGCCACCTCCTGTTGCCCAATATTGACCTTTGTATGTATCGGGCTGATTATGGGACTTCGGATTGGACATAGAACGAAAAGCGCTGCCGATTTTTTCCCCTATAAGCCAATTGGCAACGTCCGGAACTGCATAAAATTCAATACAAGTGCCTAAAATATCGCTGAATGCTTCGTTTAATGCGCCCGATTCGTAGGAATAAACCAATCCTGCGGTTTTTTCCGTTACGCCGTGCGTAATCTCGTGTCCGCAAATATCCATAGTAGTGAGTGGTGTATAGGATGAATTACCATCGCCATAAGTCATACATTGACCATTCCAAAATGCATTAACATTATTGCCATATCCTGCCTGAACCAGATTGAAATGAACATACGACAGCAAAGCAAAACCGTTGCCATCTATACTGTTTCTGTTATGAACATTTAAGTAATAATCGTAAGTGGACATCGTAGAAAAATGAGCGTCGGTAGCATATTGATCCAACTGGGGATTCACATTGTTCCAATCATTGTCATCATCTGTAAACTCCCAAGCGCCATTATAATCAGTAGTCATGTGGCAATTTAATGTTCTAATACCGTTTCCGCGTGTGTTGTCTCTTAAAATAAATTCCGTAGGAGTATTTGAAAATGTATTGATTTCTCTGATGCCGTAATATGCAGTATGCGCCGTTCCTATTTCATTATCGAAGTGAATTAACGGTAAATCAAAAAGAATTTTACCGGTTTGTGCGTCCACATAAACCATTTTTCTGTCAAAGGGTTTTTTAGAATAGATATTGAATTTATAGGCGGTTGTCAATTCTTTATTTCTTATATCAGGTTGAAGAGGGGTAATTATCTTGACTCCTTTTGGATAATAGGTAGCCGCATCGTCTTCAAGCATAAATTTCAAATTTTGTTCTTCTCCTTCATCTGTCCACATATAAACTTCCGCGCCGACATATTTCAGCGCCGCCTGCAATGCCTCTTCTTCCGACAGAGAAAAAATAACATCAAAATTTTGAATATTCACGATATCGCCATTTACGGCAATTATTTTGCCGTTTTTTTCGTGAAGATGCCACGCCGAAAATTCAACGGGCACACCGGCAATGGTTTGTTCATACTTGTAAACTATCTTGCCGTCTTTACTTTGTTGCTGACTTTTTAATGTAAAATCAACATTATCGGCGGCACAAAAACCTTTGGAATACGCAATTACTTTTTCGTGTGTGAAACTATTGTCATCTCGAAAATGAATATACGAGGGGGTACCGATATGCTCTTGAAATTTAATTTCTTTTGCATCTTTTTGTAACTCAGCGCTTTGTTCCTGTTTAGATACTTGCGCGAATAAATTTAACGAAATTGTTAAGAATAACAGAGGTAATAAAAATTTTTTCATAATAATTTTTTGTTAATAAAAATTTTTGGCGAAAATAGAAAAGTTTATACACTTACTCGCTTTTTTATAATTTTGCCGCTGTTTTTTGGAGAGATGCCGGAGCGGTCGAACGGGGCAGTCTCGAAAACTGTTGCGCTCTTTATGGGCGCCAAGGGTTCGAATCCCTTTCTCTCCGCCAAAAACAACCGGAAAACACTCGTCACTTGTCACTCGTCACTAAACAAAACAGATGACCAAACAACTCAACCTTCATATCAACGGGCAAAAAATTACGGCTAATGCAGGCGAAACTATCTTAAACGTATGCAAATCCATCGGCATTGAGATTCCGCATTTGTGCCACGACCCAAAGTTAAAACCCTTCTCCTCCTGTTTCCTATGCGTAGTAGCCATTAAAGGTTTTAAGACACATCAACCTGCGTGCTCTACCATCGTGCAAGAGGGTATGGAAATAGAAACCGACACGCCCGAAATTTTCGATGCGCGCAAAACCGCTTTGGAATTGCTCATGAGCAACCATTATGCCGATTGTGTGGCGCCGTGCAAACTTACTTGCCCCGCAGGCGTGGACGTGCAAGGCTATCTGTCGCTGATTGAGAAAGGATTATACAAAGAAGCCGTAGCCTTAATTAAAGAAACCAATCCACTACCGGCAGTGTGCGGTCGCGTGTGCGTGCGCCCGTGCGAGGGAAAATGCCGCCGACAACTCACCGAAGATAAACTTCCCGTTGGCATTGACTACCTGAAACGCTATGTTTCCGATTATGATCTCTTTTCACATCTTCCCGATTCCATAGACTCGAACTATCAAACTTATGTTCCTAAAACAAAACCGTTAAACGGAAAAAAAGTCGCCATTATTGGGGGTGGTCCCGCCGGATTAACCGCTGCTTATTATTTGCAAATTGAAGGATTTCAGGCGGATATTTACGAACGTGCGGAAGCCGCAGGCGGTTGGCTCCGCTATGGTATTCCCGAATATCGCTTGCCCAACGCCGTGTTAGATAAAGAGATTGAGAATATTACGAAGTTAGGCGTAAACATTTTTACGAATAAAAATATTGGCGAAAATGTGCAAATAGCAGATTTGGATAAAAACTATGACGCTATTTTTATCGCCATCGGAGCACAAACCGGTGATTTGCTCGGTATTGGTGAAAAACCTGCCCCTAATTTAGTTTCCGGAATTGACTTTTTGAAACGCAATGCCGAAACCAATAACGATACCAACTTGCGCGGCAAGCGCGTAGTGGTAGTGGGCGGCGGAAATACCGCTATGGATTGTTGCCGCTCGGCGCGCCGCTGTGGCAGCACAGATGTGATTGTACTTTACCGCAGAACAGAAGCCGATATGCCCGCCAACCCTATCGAAATTCACGAATCGAAAGTGGAAGGCGTAGAGTATATTTTCCTTGCCGCTCCTGTTGATGTGTATTACAACGAAGATGGAAAACTCATCGGGTTGAAGTGCATCAAAATGAAAGCAGAAAAAACGCCCGGCTCCCGCCGCTCTAACATTGTCCCTATTGAAGGCTCTGAATTTGACTTGCCCTGCGATTTGGTACTCCCAGCCACCGGACAAAAAATAGAATATGATGTGTTGGAACATATCAATCAGTATTTTCAGCCGCAAGAGTTGCAACTCAATAAATGGAAAACGTTAGACGCTAACGAAACCACGATGCAAATGAATATTCCCAAAATATTCGCTGCCGGAGATGCCGTTACCGGTCCTACCAACATCATCCAGGCAATTGCAGGGGGTAAAACTGCCGCAAAATATATTGAATATTACTTGTTTAACAAAAATATAGAAGAAGTAAAACCTTTCATCTCTACAAAAGATAATTTTGAAAAACAAACCTCTGAAATCTACGAAAATCGGTTTGTCCCTTGCGCCCGTTATGAAATGCCTGTTTTAGACGAAACCGAACGTCATAATTTTAAAGAGGTAGAATTAGGCTATCAAGACAGAAATTTAACCTTAACAGAAGTAAATCGTTGTATAGAGTGCGGTTGTTCGGCATTTTACGACTGTTTGCTGCAAAAATATTGCACCGATTACGGCATAGACCAAAACAGATACAAAGGAAAATTTCAAAAATTTGAAGTTAACTTCCAACATCCTAAAATTGAATTGGATAATAATAAATGTATTTTGTGTGGTAGATGTGTACGCGTTTGTCGGGAATATTCAGGAAACAATGCTTGGGCATTTTTTAAAAGAGGTTCGCAAACATACATCGCCCCCAATTTGGAGGGTATTTTGGAAGAAAGTCGCTGCGACTCCTGCGGCTTGTGCATTGACACTTGCCCAACCGGCGCCCTGCACGAAAACTTTACCCACAAAATTCTCCCTCTACCCTACCAAAAACTCCCTGCGATTGACCCTTTCGGCTCCGAAGGCTTTGAAATAGAACTATTAGAATACAAAGGAAACATTTACGGCGCAAAATCAAGATACGGATTTGTTAATCAATATGGATTAATCAATCGAGACATAAAATTCGGCTATAATATTTTTAATAGAAAAGACCGCATAACCCAACCGCTACTAAGGGAAAATGGAGTATTAAAACCCATTACAACTCAAAAAGCCATAGAGGTCATCAAAACCAAAACCACTTATCATTCATCACTAATCACAATCCTCGTTTCCCCTCAACTCACCAATGAAGCGATGTACCTCATTCAAAAATTGGCACGCACTTGCCTAAATACCAATGCAATAAGTTCTTCATATTTTATAACACACGGATTACAGTGTAATGTAAATAAAAACGACAATTTGCCCGTTGGCGAATTGCACGGCGCTAAACATATATATATTATAGGAACTGATTTGGCAAAAGAACATCCTGTTATTAACCATTTGGTACAAAATTCACGGAAAGAGAACCACACGCCGGTTACACTCATCACAACAGAAACAACATCGTCATTATTACATCGTGTAGATAATATATTGCATGTTAATGATTATCATGATTTTATTATGGCTGTTAACCATTATATTTTAAAAAACAGTCTGAATAAGGGAATTTATGTAAACGGTTTGGCACAATTTTTTGACGAATACAAAAAACATATCTTATCATTGAATTACAATGATTTATTACAACGTGGAAATCTATCAAATGAAACAGTTGCACAATTTGTAAATGAGATTTTAGCGACCCCTGAAACAGCGTTTATCTTCTCTGAAAAAAGCGGTGATACCCAAACGTTCTGCGAACTAAAAAATCTTATGCTATTAACTGAAAAACAGGGCAAAACATTTTCCGGATTGATGTTGTTAAAACCCGATTGCAACACGCAGGGATTATTCGATATGGGCATTCATCCTGAATATGGTCCCGGATTTAGAAAATGGGACAGCGATTATTTAGAACTCGTTAAAAAAACATGGCAGATTGAAACGTTGCCCACAGACACCTATTGCCCGATTACACGACTAAAAAACAACGAGGTTAAAAATCTTTTCATTTTCGGCGATGATATTGTGAATAAAAATCCTGATATAAAACCCGCTATTGAAACCGCCGATTTTGTTTGTGTGCAGTCTGCTTTTGAAAACGAAACCACCGCACTTGCAGATTTAATTCTGCCCATGAACTTTGCGATAGAGTTGGGCGGCAGTTTCACCTCTTCGTTCAAAGTGGCACAACCTTTTGATGCGGTACGCCCCTGCCCGTTTGAGTGGAACGACTACCAATTTTACGCACAATTAATGAAAGCCTTTGACGTAGATACGCCGCAAAATCCTAATGATATTTTCTTGGAAATGATAACATTGCTACAGCCAGGTTGCTGCTCCGACCAGAGGCACACCTTTGAAGTGGTCAATCACACTAATTAAATTTATGAGTTTTCAATTAACATTCAATTTTTTTTACAATTATTTGCATAATTATTAATGATTTAGGTTAAACTTGGTCAACCTATTTCAGGACGGGACAACATTAAGGATATGGTCTGATTTTTTTTCAAAACAAATTAAACGATAGTTTTTGTTTACGTTTAAGAAGTAACAAAATTTAGGAATAATGGACAAATTTCAGGCTAAAAATTAGACGATAGTTTCTAATGGACAAATTTCAGGGTGTTGCAACGCTGAAAACAGAAAAATCTTCTACTCATAATTTTGAGCCTCCGTTTCGCCGTTTAAAATCAGTAAAGCGTTAAATGCCAATGCGCGCATTTCGTCTTCGCCGGGGTACACTTTTACAGGCGCAATCCAATCTACATAGCGCGTAATCTCATTTACAACCGGTTTTCCGTAAGCGATGCCACCGGTGAGCAAAATAGCGTCAATTTTTCCTTTCAATACTACGGCTGCTTCGCCAATCGCTTTCGCCACCTGATACGCCATCGCATTTTGAATGAGTATGGATTTTTCATCGCCGGCTTCTGCATCTTTTTCAATTTGATATGCGTCATTTGTGCCGAAATATCCTACGTAGCCACCTTTGCCAACCAGCATTTTCTTCACCTCATCTTTGGTATATTCGCCACTGAAACAAACGTTTACCAACTGTCCTGTGGGCAGTGTTCCGGCGCGTTCGGGCGAGAATGGACCCTCGCCGTCTAATGCCTGATTTACGTCAATAACCCGTCCTTTTTCGTGTGCACCGATGCTGATGCCGCCGCCCATGTGGGCAACCACGAGATTTAACGTTTCGTATTTTTTGCCAATATCCTGTGCATAGCCACGCGCTACCGCCTTTTGATTTAAAGCATGAAAAATGGATACCCGTTCAAAGAGCGGATGTCCGGAGATACGCGCCAACGGCTGCAACTCGTCCACCACAACAGGGTCGGCAATATAAGAGGCTGAAAGTCCAATAACTTGCGCAATATTATCGGCAATCAATCCCCCAAGATTAGAGGCGTGTTCCCCACTATAACCATTGTAAAGATGTTCTTTCATTAATTCGTTTACCTTGTAAATTCCTGATGGAATGGGCTTTACCAACCCTCCGCGCCCCATTACTATTTCAATGGTTTTTAAAGGGATATTATTATTTTCCAATTCTTTTAGAATTACGTTTTTTCTAAATTCGGTCTGGTCGGTAATTTTTTTAAAATTTGCTAATTCTTCTGTAGAATGTTTGATGTTTTTTACAAAAAGTTGTTCTTTTCCGTCAAAAACGGCAATTTTTGTAGAGGTCGAACCCGGATTAATGGCTAAAATTCTATTCATAAATATTTTTTAAAAAGTGGGCAAAAGTAGAAAAAATATGGTTTATTGGGCAATATAATGACTTGGGATAATAGAATTAATTATTTAGAATTTATAAAATATTGAACAAGTTGTTATGGGGTTTAGCAATAGACAAAACCTTGTCAAAGTAAAGTTTTAATCCGTGCTTCTGTTTCCAAAATCTTATTCCGAATATCTGCCGCGTCTAAAAAATCTAAGTTTTTTACGGATACCTCCAATTGTTTGCGCAAAATTTTCAGATTTTGTTGCAATTGTTTCACATTAAGCATTTTTAACTGTTTTTCTTCAGCAACTTTGGTTTCGATGATGTCATCAAAACGATAAATGAGATTTTTCTGTGACAACTTCTTCTCGTTTTTCTTCACGGTCTGCGGAGTAATGTTGTGTTTGAGGTTGTACGCCGTTTGTTTGCTTCTTCTTCTGTTGGTTTCATCAATGGTTGCCTGCATAGACTTAGTAATCTTATTGGCATAGAAAATAACACGTCCGTTGATGTGTCGTGCTGCTCTGCCCGCGGTTTGCGTTAACGAGCGCTCGTTGCGCAAAAAGCCCTCCTTATCGGCGTCCATTATAGCAACCAATGAAACTTCCGGTAAATCCAAGCCTTCGCGCAGTAAGTTTACACCTACCAGTACATCAATGGATCCAGAACGTAAATCTTTCAGAATTTCTATGCGCTCTAATGTTTCTACTTCAGAATGAATGTATTGCGTTCTAATTCCGATGCGAATGAGATAAGCGCTCAACTCTTCTGCCATCTTTTTTGTCAGGGTGGTTACCAGCACGCGTTCTCCTTTTCCTACAGTATGCTCAATTTCATCTAACAAATCATCCACCTGATTGTCAGCAGAGCGTACCTCAATAGGCGGGTCTAACAATCCTGTAGGTCGCACAATCTGCTCTACTACAACGCCATTCGATTTTTCCAATTCATAATCTGCCGGAGTGGCACTCACGAAAATGGTTTGTCCAATCAACTGTTCAAATTCATGAAACTTTAAGGGGCGGTTATCCATTGCAGCGGGCAGCCTAAAACCGTACTCTACCAGATTCATTTTGCGGGAACGGTCACCGCCATACATTCCCCCAATTTGAGGCACAGAAGCGTGACTTTCATCTACTACCAAAATAAAATCATCGGGAAAAAAATCTATAATGCAAAAAGGTCGTTCGCCGGGTTTCCTTTTGTCGAAATAGCGCGAATAGTTCTCAATTCCGGAGCAATAACCTATCTCTTTCATCATCTCCACATCGTAGGTTACTCTGTCGTCTAATCTTTTTGCTTCCAAATGTTTGCCAATAGATTTCAGATATTCGATTTGATTTCCCAAATCTAATTTAATTTGCCAAATGGCTTCGTTCAGGGCTTCGGGCGAGGTTACAAAAAGGTTGGCAGGATACAAGGTGAGTTGATTTTGTTCGCTCAATTTGCTACCACTTTCGGGGTCAATCTCAAAAATCTGTTCAATCTCATTATCAAAAAAAACAATCCGATAGGCAACATCATGATAGGGTGGAAAAACATCCACTGTATCCCCTTTAATTCTAAACTTTGCCGGCTCAAGCGTCAATTCTGTGCGGGAGTACAAACTATTAACCAAAGCATACAAAAACTGCTCGCGACTGATAATCATTCTCTGTTTTAAATGGATAACACTTTTAGCAAAATCTTCAGGGTTTCCAATTCCATAGATACAAGAAACAGAAGCAACTACAATAATATCGCGTCTTCCGGATAGTAATGCAGAGGTGGTTTTCAGGCGCATTTTTTCAATCTCGTCGTTAATGGCTAAATCTTTTTCAATGTAAGTATTTGTAGTTGGGATATAGGCTTCGGGTTGGTAGTAATCGTAGTATGAGACGAAAAATTCCACTGCGTTTTCAGGAAAGAACTGTCGGAATTCGCTGTAAAGTTGTGCTGCCAGAGTTTTGTTGTGGCTGAGCACTAATGCGGGTCGCTGTACTTCCTGCAGTACATTGGCAATGGTGAATGTTTTGCCGGAGCCGGTAACGCCCAACAACGTTTGCGCAGCATCACCACGCTGTAACCCTTCCACCAACTCGCGAATCGCTTCGGGCTGGTCGCCGGCAGGAGAAAATTGGGAATGGAGTTTAAAGTTCATAGTAGCGGTAATTAGTTTTTGCTATGTTCGCGTTCAAAACTTAAAGTTCGTTTTGTAAGGCAACTTTAATCTGCCCTGTTGTAGTGCAATCAGGCTATCTTTTTACAACAAGTTTTCTGTAAGCAACGCCGCCGTTATTTATTACCTGAACGATGTAAACTCCGTTTTCAAAATTTACAGTGCTGATGGTTATTTGTTCGTTTTCAATTACCGAACTGTGAACCTTTTTACCTGTGATATCCATAATGTTTACCGTTGAACCGCCCGGCAAATGAGCGATTGTTATATTTTCTTTCGCAGGATTCGGGAATATTGTCCACAAAACCTGCGTGTTGTTTTCAATGCCTGCAACTGCACTTTTGCTTGCCTCGGCAGTGTTTCCGTAACAGCCAACGTTCACGCGGTCACCATTCGGGGCAGGTTCGTTCGAGAAAGGAGAAGAGGGATTTCCTGCATCAATAGCGGGACTGCTTACGTCGTCATTGACGAATTGTCCGGTCGCAGGGTCAAAACGTCCGTTTTTCGACTTGACGTGAAAATCGCCGTTAGAGGCATTGGCAAACAAAGGGTCGGGCGAAATGTTACCCGTACCTGTAAAACCTTGTTGCGTAAGCGTGTAATTGACGGTCAAATGTCCATCGGCGATAACCTCGAAGTCGCTACCGTTGTTCCAAAAAATGCAGTCTTGAATATGTGCAATACTCGACTGTACAAACAACGCCGCTCCGTCTGTTGAGTTGCCCGAAACCGTGCAGTTGTTCATATACAAAACAGAAGGATTGTATGCTCCATCGGAATCAACGTAAATTGCCGAACCGCTTTTTTTGGTTGTATTGTTGTAAAACAATTCGTGTTCCATTCGCACTTTTGATCCGTCGTCCACAAAAACAGCCCCACCGCGATCCGGTGCGTGATTGTTGCGATAAACATTATGCGACAAAGTTATCAACTTCGTGGTGTCGTAATTGGTAATCAGAATTGCGCCACCCCAACCGTAAGAGAGGTCTTTAGCAGCAACATTTCCATCGAAAATATTTCGGGTAATCGTTCCCGTTCCCTGTATGTCCACACCTCCTGCGTGATCGCCGTAGCCCGTATTGTTTTCGATAAGGTTGTCGGCAATAATAAAATTGGTCATCCTGTCTGTTCGCCCTATTGCGGCGCCGTGCCCCGACTTGTTGTTACGGATAATGTTGTTTTTAATGGTTACATTGCTTCCCCCAAAACTAATTCCGCCGCCATACTGTCCCGCGTTATTAGTTCCGTTATTTTCGATGATGTTGTTTTCAATCGTGATATTATCCATAGATTCCGACCATCCGTTAGCAAGTTCAATTCCGCGTTCACCTTCACGAATGATGAAGCCTTTGATTATCAATGAACCCGAAATTGCAGAACCTTGTATGTTAACCAAAACACACGGTGTATTATTCCTTCCCTTGATGATAGTTTTGTTTATCTCCGGATTAGCGGAATTAAAATCGCCACTCCCCGCAAAACCGCCGAGCAACTGCACCTTCTTTTCCACAATTTGCACGGCTTCTGAATATGTTCCCTTTGCAACTTTGATGATGTCGCTGTTTACAGCTTTGTTAACCGCTGCCTGAATGGTGTGGTAAGGGTTAGACGGAGTTCCGTTTTCGGAGCCACTTGCACTGCCGTCCACACAAATTTGGTTTTGACTGAATATGGCAAAACAACAGCCGATGAAACTAAAAAATAAAATTGTTCTTTTCATAATTACTTAAAATTAAAATTTATATACGGCAAAAATATCAAATATTTTCAAATGACGATAATGTTGCAATTTTGGTAATATGCCCATTAGAGGGCGGGATAACCTATTTCACCGTTATTCCGCTACTCCGATGAGTATAGACCTGTTCCTTCCCTTCCGCTGCCGGCTCAACGAAAGTTACACCGTTAAAGAGTATATTATGCGTATTATCTAAAACAACCGCAGGGCGATAATCGGTTTTTTTAGCGGTAACTTTCACATTCTCAAATGTAATATTTTTAGCATGGCGAACAAAAAACGCCCATGCAGGCAACTCCTTGAACTGCGAAAATTCGGGATAGGATTTTTCCATTTTGGGAATGGTTGCCAAACCTTCCGGCGAGGCTTCACATTTTGCATAGTTTGGATCTCCGCCGCCCGGATAGACAATGGTGATGTTTTTTAAGGTAATATCTGAAATGAGATTATCGGACAAACCTGCAATACTTGAGGGAGATACGTTGCGCGGCAAATCTTCCACCGGTCCTTCGTATTCATAGCCTGCATCGGGCTTTCCTGCCGAAACTTCCGCATAAACATTAGAAATAGTAACATTTTTCATAGAGGCTTTTTTACCCTGACTGTTTCTATCGCCCACGCGCAAATAAATCACGTTCCCTGTATTAATTGCTTCTAATGAATCTACTACAATATTTTCAACGGTAGCGCCGTCCACCGCGCCAATAGTGAAAGCCGAACGAAAAGTATTGTAAACTTTGTTGTTGATTACTTTGATATTCACAAAACCTCCTCGCGAAGCCGTCCCGAATTTAATGCCATTAGCGCCGGAACGCGCTACATTGTCGCGTATCAATATGTTTTTACACATAAAATTAGGGTCGTGCGATTTTAAACAGATGGCGTCGTCGCTGGCATCAAAAAAAGAGTTGGTTACGGTTACGTTTTCACAGTCCACAATATCTAAACCATCGTTATTCCAATAGGCATTACTGCGAACAGTAATATTGTTAATTCTCAAATTTTTACATTGGTCGTATGTTTGCACCCAACTGGCAGCATTGGTTATATTGACACCTTCTATCAGAATGTTTGAACATTCCCGAAAACAGATAATCATAGGGCGGATTCCTTCGGCGGGGCGGTCTAATCTCAAAGGATCGTTTACAACTCCGTTATGAATTAAACTTACCAGATTGTTGGCAACCTCGCGCCCGCGTCCGTCAATTACTCCCTTTCCGGTAATTCCGATATTTTCCAAATGAGTTCCCTGAATTAATGCTGTATTCACTACACGCTGATAATCAAACGGATTGAGTGAGCCGAGCAGCACCGCGCCTTCCTGTAAATGTAAAGTAACATTCGATTTCAGGTAAATAGTTCCTGTAAGGTAACGTCCAACATAGAAAACGAGTCGTCCACCCCCGTTTTCACTGATATAATCAATGGCTTTCTGAATAGAGTTGGTATTCAACGTTTGCCCGTCCGAGCGGATGTCCCACAAAGAGGCTTTGTAATCTTTTTGCTCTTGAGGATATGCAGTGTATAAACAAATAAAAGCGACGAGCGTTAGCAAAATCTGTTTCATATTTTTTGTAATAAGATTAAAACTGTTGGCATATTCTTAATATCCCCTTATGGTTATGCTATTCTTTTTGTTTCTTTCCAAATACCTTCCAAAGCAAATAGATACCAAACAGCACTACCAAACCAAGAATGATATAAGAGATTTCGCTGTTGTAGCGGTTAATTATCTCCTGTTGTCCGTGTGCAAAATAGCCGAGCAGAGCAAGAACCATATTCCATAGTCCGGCGCCCAGAAAAGTATAAAGCAGAAAAGGTCTCATTCTCATTTTCGCTAAACCGGCAGGAATGGAAATAAGTTGCCGTATTGCCGGAATGAATCTGCCTATAAATGTAGAAATATTACCGTTTTTTACAAAATAGTCTTCCGCTTTTTGCACCTTCTTTGTGTCCAACAAACAGAGTCTTCCTAATTTTGTTTCCACAAACCAATAGATAAACGGACGTCCTAAAAACAAAGCTAAGAAATAATTAATGATAGCGCCAAACATTGCGCCCAATGTAGCAAAGAATATTACAAGTGTAATATTGAGCCATTTTGAATCGGTAACATACAAACTGCTATTTTCAGGATTACACGCCTGGTAGGCTGCCGGTGGCACCACAATCTCCGAAGGAAATGGAATAAAAGAACTTTCAACCGTCATTAATGCCGTAATCGTGTAGTAGTTCAAATTATCTACATATTTTGAAAACAGATTTACTACCAACGATCTCTTTTCTTTTTCTTTTGGAATAGCGTCAACTCCATTTTGTGCAGAGGTAAAATATGAGTAAAATACTAAAAATAAGACTAATAATATCGTTTTGAAATATTTATTCATAATATTAAAGTTTAAAATTCGAGTGACAAGTAACGAGTAACAATTGTCTAATTATCTAATCTTCTCATCATCTAATTTAAAGAATTACCCATTCATAAAGAGCAAAAACTCTTCGTTATTTTTTGTTTTCTCCATTTTATCCTTAATAAACTCCATCGCTTCAATGGTATTCATATCGGCGAGGTGGTTTCGTAGAATCCAAACACGTTGCAGGGTTTCGGGAGTTTGCAACAGGTCGTCACGGCGGGTGCTGGAGGCAACAATATCTACGGCGGGATAGATACGTTTGTTAGAGAGCCGTCTGTCTAATTGTAACTCCATATTACCGGTTCCTTTAAATTCTTCAAAAATTACTTCATCCATACGGGAGCCTGTTTCTGTTAAGGCGGTAGAAATAATAGTGAGCGAGCCTCCGTTTTCGATATTTCTTGCAGCGCCGAAGAAGCGTTTAGGTTTTTGTAGTGCGTTGGCTTCCACACCACCGGAAAGCACTTTTCCCGAAGCGGGCGCCATTGTGTTGAAGGCACGCGCCAAACGGGTAATGGAATCCAGCAAAATACAAACATCGTGACCACATTCTACCAAACGTTTGGCTTTTTCCAGAATAATGTTGGCAATCTTCACGTGGCGTTCTGCCGGCTCGTCAAAAGTGGAAGAAACTACCTCTGCTCTAACACTGCGTTGCATATCGGTAACCTCCTCAGGACGTTCATCAATCAATAAAATAATCAGATAAATTTCAGGGTGATTAGCCGAAATAGCATTAGCTATCTCTTTTAGCAATACGGTTTTACCTGTTTTTGGCTGGGCTACAATCAATCCGCGTTGCCCTTTGCCTATAGGCGAGAACAAATCCATTACACGTGTACAGATATTAGAGCCTACATGTCCTGTGAGTCTGATTTTTTCATCGGGAAACATCGGGGTTAAATAGTCGAACGGCACTCTATCACGGATTTCTTCGGGCAATTTCCCGTTAATCCGTTCAACTTTTGTAAGCGGGAAGAACTTTTCGCCGCTTCTGGGCGGACGAATTATACCCAAAATAGTATCGCCGTTCTTTAAGCCGAAAAATTTAATTTGCGACATCGAAACATACACATCGTCGGGCGAAGGCAAGTAGTTATAGTCGGAAGAGCGTAAGAAACCGCACTGTTCATTCGTGATTTCCAATACGCCTTCGGTCATTACGCTACCGTCAAATTCGGAATTGACCACTAAATTCCACCACTCGTCCTGTTGTGCAGTAATATCTTCTTGTTTAATATGAATGGAGATGGGAGATTCTTCTACCACAGTTTCGGGAATCTCATCTAATTGATATACAACACCGACTGGGGTGTCAAGCGTTTCATTTTCGTTAATAATTGTATGGCTTATTGAAACGCCGTTATCTTCAGTATTTTCTTCTTCTACCGAATCATCTGATAAAAAAGAATCATCGCTCAACATCAGGTCATTAATCAGAGAGACGTCAAGTGTTTTATCAAACTTTTTCTCTTTTGACAACCTTTTTTCTTTTGATAACTTTTTCTCTTTTGTAAGTTTTCTTTCTTTTGACAACAGTTTTTCGTTTTCTAACGGCTGTTCAATTACGATTGGATTTTCAATCTCAATTGGAGTTTCGGTTTCAAGAGGCATTTCTATATTCATCTCGTTTACTGTTTCAACAGGTATTTCAGTTGGAAAAGAGAAATTGAACAATTTTTTAGCAATATCCTGTGCTTTCTTTTTTCTTCCTCTTTTTTTCTTAGTGGTTAATACTTCGCCATTCGTAATTTTTGTCTCGTTTGAGGTGGCTAACGGCGTTTTTTCTACGTATGGAATACGTTTGCGTTTACGTTGTTTACCTTCTTCAGGATTTTCCATAAAAATAAATTATTGTGGAACAAATGTGGTATGAAATTTTTTGATAAGTACCTTGCAAGATACTTGCTTTTTGGTAAAATTGCGGCGCAAAAATATATTTTTTTTAATATGCAGAAAAATGAGTAATAAAAATGTTTCATAAGATAAAATCTTAAATGGATAAAAATCTATTTTTGCGCCTTTAAAAAAAACACATGTCGCGAACTGCTCTGTTCATCTTACTGATTGCCCTGTTTCCTTTGCAACTGCTTGCTCACGAGAAATCGGAACCCGAAGCATTTAAAGTAGATGAATATATTATGGAACACATTTTGGACAGTTACGGCTGGCATATCACCGACATTAAAGGCAACGAAATTACTATTCCGCTGCCCATCATCTTGTTCGATCACGGAAAAATAGTTTGTTTTATGTCTTCCGAATTTCATCACGGAACGGCAGCCTATAAAGGATATGCACTCGGTTTTACGGAAGATGCGCAAGGAAAAATTGTCAAACTGCAAGGCGAAAACGCTGATTTTACAGGCACATTAGAATATGCCAAACAGTATGCGTGGGATACTGTTTTTTTCAACATCTCCATTTCAAAAAACGTATGTGCCATATTGATAAGTATTCTCATTTTGTGCGGCGTATTTCTCTCGGTGGCAAAAACCTACAGACGAAACCCGAACCGCGCCCCGAAAGGAATGCAAAATATGATGGAAGCAGTAATTCTTTTTATTCGGGACGAAGTTGCCATTCCTATGATTGGCAAAGATAAGTATCAAAAATATTTTCCCTATTTGCTCACGCTCTTCTTTTTTATATTGATGAATAATTTGTTAGGGCTAATCCCGATTTTCCCCGGCGGGGCAAATGTTACCGGTAATATTGCAGTAACACTGACTTTGGCGCTGATTACTTTTTTTGTAGTACAATTTTCATCTACTAAAACTTACTGGAAACATATTGTCAATACGCCCGGCGTCCCAATATGGCTCAAACTTCCTATCCCTATTATGCCTGTCATTGAACTCTTTGGACTCATCACAAAACCATTCGTGTTGATGATTCGTCTCTTTGCCAATATTATGGCAGGACATATTGTTGTACTCGGTTTTCTTGCGTTGATATTTATTTTTGGAGCCATAACCCCTTATCTGGGAATCGCCGTTTCGCCCGTCTCTGTCTTCTTCTACATATTTATGGGATTGTTAGAACTTCTGGTCGCTTTTATTCAATCTTATATATTTACTATACTTACTGCACTTTACATCGGAATGGCAATGGAAAAAGAACATCATTAAACTTATAAACTTATAAACCAACCTTATGACATCATTAACCTTATTAGAAGCCGCTACAGAACTTGGCGCAGGATTAGGAAAAATGGGCGCTACTTTTGGCGCCGGAATATCCACTATTGGAGCCGGTTACGGTATCGGACAAATTGGAAAAACTGCTATGGAATCATTAGCAAGACAACCCGAAGCTTCCGGAGATATTCGTACCAATATGATTCTTGCCTGTGCCTTTATTGAAGGGATTGCCTTCCTCAGTATCGTGGTTTGTCTGTTGAGCCTTTTTGTATAGCAGACAGCGTAAATATTAAAAGTGTGACAGCGTAAACGTATGAAGAAAACACCGTTTTCTTTCAGTAGGGTATTATATACTGTAATGATATTCCTTTTGGGAATGTCAATTGCTTTCTATTCTGTTAACAAACAACATACTACGCCTAATTCGTATGATAAATTACGCGATCTCATCTATTATATTGACCATTATTATGTGGATAGTGTCAACCACGACCAACTGTCAGAAGATGCAATTTTGGGCATTTTAGAACATTTAGACCCTCATTCCACTTATTCAGATGCTGAAGAAAATAAGGCGCAAACCGAGCACTTGGAAGGCGCTTTTGAAGGAATTGGCGTGCAGTTTAATATTATGAACGACACAATTATGGTAGTGGCTGCGCTCGCCGGTGGTCCCTCCGAAAAAGCAGGCATTAAAGCCGGCGACCGTATCATCTTTGTAAATGGAGAACCGGTGGCTGCCATCGGTATTACTAATGAACAGGTTTTTAAAATGTTGAAAGGAAAAAAAGGAACACAGGTAAAAATCGGTATTTTGCGTCCGGAGATATCCGGTATTTTAGAGTTTGAAATTATCCGTGGCATTATTCCCACGCATACCGTTCCCTCCGCCTATATGCTCAATGAACATACCGGATATATTAAAATTGACCAGTTCGGAGCGCATACCGCTGAAGAGTTTACAGAAGCGCTCTACAAACTGATTGCCAAAGGAATGCAAAAATTAGTTTTAGATTTACGCGGAAACGTCGGCGGCTACTTGGATGCAGCATTGCAAATTACAGACCATTTTTTAGATAGAGATGAACTGATTCTTTCCATAAAAGGCTTGCATGCCAAACAAGAGAAATATTATGCTACAGGCAAAGGTATTTTTAAGAAAGGAGAACTTACGGTTTTGATTGATGAGATCAGCGCTTCCGCCAGCGAAATTTTGGCGGGTGCCATACAAGACAACGATAGAGGTACTATTATGGGCAGACGTTCCTTCGGCAAGGGTTTGGTGCAACGTCCCTTTGACTTTGCAGACGGCTCACAAGTGCGCTTGACCGTTTCGCGTTACTATACCCCCAGCGGACGATGCATTCAAAGAGATTACCAAAAAGGAAATGCTGCCTATTACGATGAACTTTTACAAAGAATAATCAATGATGAAGATACGGTAACTATGACCGCCGATACCATTCCGGCAACAGAATATCGTACCAAATCGGGACGTATTGTATATGGCGGGGGCGGCATCACTCCGGATATTATTGTACTTCACGAAAAAAGAATCCATTCCAATGAATTTTACCAAGCATTGAATCATACCGCACTCATTCAGTTTGCCTTTAATTACACCAATCAAAATAAAACTGCACTAACAAATAAATACCCTTCGGCTGAGACATTTATCAAAAAGATGTATGTAACCGAAGATATTTTACAGGAATATTTGAGATTTTATGCACAAAAAAGCGCTCGCAATCTACCGTTCTTAAATAAGGAAGAAAGCAAAGCCCTCAGTACGTGGCTCAAAGCGTTCATTGGAAGAAACCTGTATCAGGACGAAGCGTTTTATCCGATTATAAACACTATGGATGAAGTCATTAAGAAGAGTATCAGAATTTAATCACTTTCACCATCTCGGAGGCATTGTCCGATATTATTCTAAGAAAATAAACTCCTGAAGGTAAATGGGAAATATCCAATACGGTGTGCGGTGTGTGTCGTGCGGTTTGCGATAATACGTTTCGACCATACATATCAAACACTTCAACATTCTCAATTCGTAATTCGTAATTTGCAATTGTTAATTCTCCTGTGGTGGGGTTTGGATAAACGGTTATCAAATCCTCACGGTTAAAATCTTTTATCCCAATAGTAGGGTCAAAAGCAATGGTAGCCGTTGCCAGCAACCAGTTATTCGGGTCAAAACTCAGTGATTTTACTGTTTTATTATTGGGGATAGTGTAACTAAACTGTTTGTTCAGTTCTTCGTGATAGAAAGGTACAATGTCGCTCGTATTATCATTATATGTAATTTTCAAATCGTAGGTAACTTTAAATAGCGGCGTTACAGAAGGCGCTGTGGTGGTTTGCGTACTTTTTAACATAAGTTTTCCATCTGTTTGATTCCATTTGATGTCAAACATAGGATACCCTTCTCCATAAAACCATTGTGCGAAGAATGTACCAAAATTTTTACCCGACAGTTCTTCAATCACACTTTGCAAGTCTTCAGTAGTTGCCACATTATTTTTAAAACGATTTTGATATGTTTTTAACACATTGAAAAACAGTTCATCATTATCGCCCAACTCATAGCGAATCATGTGCACCAATGTGCCGCCTTTATTGTAAGAGAGTGTACCGTTAAAAATACGCCAATCATCATCAATATATTCAATAGGAACAAAAACGCTGCCTGCTTTTCCATTATTAATTACACTATTAATAACACTTAATTTAAAATTATTGAATGCTGTTTCCTTTCCATATTTATGTTCTACCCAAAGTAAGTCTGCGCCGTAAGTAGCAAATCCTTCGTTAAGCCAGATATGTTGCCACGAAGCACAGGTTACATTATCTCCAAACCATTGATGTGTAAGTTCATGAGCGTCAACAGATTCTCCGAAATAACCTGTGGTAGTCATCGTTTGGTGTTCCATCGCGCCACCCATAAGCGACAAAGCATGTCCATATTTTTCAAGACTAAAAGGATATTCTCCAAAAATTGCAGAATAATATTCAATCATATCTTTGGTTTTGTCTATTACCTCCTTATTCGCTGACAAACATTCCGGAGAATTGTAGATATAATTCTGGATTAACAGTTTTTTTCCGGTTTGCGGAATGGTAGCCTCAATGGAATAGTCCTGATATTTGGCAACCGCAATAGAAATAAGATAGTAATCAATGGGATATTTTGATTTCCATTCGTAACGTACTTTGTTATCCGGTAGATCAACCGTCTTTGTTAATAAACCGTTAGACGCCACCATATTGGGTTTTGTTGTGGTAACAAACACCCATGAGGAATCGGCTTTATCGGTAAGGTCTTGTTTTACGGGAAACCATTCGTAAGCATTATTGGGTTCCGACAGTGTCCAGGTAACATCAAATGTGCCCCATCTGGGATCTGTTTCAGTACTGATTCCGGAAAAGAACCCGCCAGAAGAATTTACATTGCCATGATAAAAAATTTGAGCGTCAAAGAGTGTGTTTTCAGGTAGCGCCAAATTGGTTACCAAGTGTTCGTGCCCATTATTGGTAACCTGTTTCTGAACGCCATTTATCAGAATTTTATCAATAATATACGCTTCGTGTAAATGAAAACTGAAAGTATCCATTTTGTTCCAAACTACTTTAGCTTTGATAGTTACATCACCCGAAAGCGACACCGTATTATTTTCGGCATTCAGGTTTAAAAAATACCATTTTACATCGTAGGCTTTTTGAACTTCTGTAGGAAGAACTTTTGAGGTACGGTTTTGGAAGTTTTTTTCTGCGTTATAAAAATCATAGTTAGGTTGCCTGTTTTGCGCACACAAAAAATGGGTGATTAAAAAGCAGAAATTGAATAAATAAAAGATAGTTTTGGTTTTCATTTGATTATAGATTTTAGTGAATAATGATAACTTAACAATTACAGATGTGGTAATTTTTGGAAATGCGAAAATATATTTTTCTCAATATCACAAAGTTTGTTTTTAACGCAAAATCAGCAACCTGTAAAGTAGGTTGCTGATTTTTTTTAATTATTTAGATAATTTTGTACCGCGTAGGGGATTCGAACCCCTGATCTTCAGGATGAAAACCTGATGTCCTGGGCCAGCTAGACGAACGCGGCGTTTTGCTGAATGAGGCGGCGAAAATATACTTTTTTTGATTTAAAAAGATAATGAGATATTTTTTTTGTAATTCATCACTTTAACTTCCTCTTAAACAAATTACTAATAATTTTTCCTAAGTCATCTAATTTTTCGAGCGGTTCTAATACGGAGGCATTTTTGAAGGCGGTATGAGATTCATCGGTAACGCCGGCTTGCATAGGATAGATGAGAATAAAGTTGGTATCTTTAAAATATTTATTCAGATAGCTCGGAATTTTGGTCATATTTACATCATAAGAGGGTCGCTCTTTTCTGCTTAAAATCAAAATCAAATTATCGTCCGGTTTCACGTCCCGGGATAAAATCAGAAAATCATCCCATTCTTCAAAAACATTGAACACACACTCTACAGGATGTTTTTTGTTTACTTCTTTAATAAATTTTAATGTTTGTTCAGAGGAATAGAAAACAAGTTTAGCGCCTGTATTTTTAGCAATATTCCAAACTTTAAGCAGCCAAAACGGAAATCCTATCTCTTTTTCGGCACGGTCGGGAACAATAATTAAATGTCTTTTTATGGTGGATATAGGTTGATAGGGTTTGTATATTAATGTGGTGGTATTAGATTTCGTTAAAATACCTTCGGTAAGATTTCCCAGAAAATTACTGGAAATACCTTTGTTCTTTTGAAGTCCTAATATTAAATCTGTGATTTTATGTTCTTTAACTACATTTGTAATACCATTGACCACATTGAGATCATATCTTAAGAGTTCGTTCAATATCACATCCGCTGCAGATGCTGTATTGGTTGCTTTTGAAAGGATTTTCTTCGCGTTTTTGTCCATAATACTGTCCTGTTCATTGGTATCCACAACCGTCAATGCAAAAATGCCATATCTGTTACTTTTCGATTTTATGGTAAGCGCAAGGTTCATCATCTCTTCAGCGGTTTCCGCGCTATTTACCGGAACGAGAATCTTTTCCTGATGTTCATCTTTTTCCGTTTCATCTTTCGATGTGTTTAACAAAGCAATATTTTGCGCCCCTTTTTGCGCCACAAATGAAGCGATGGTACAGGTTACTAAAATCATCAGGATAGAGCCGTTAAATACGTTTTCGTCAAGTAGTCTTCCCGCTTTCAATAAATTTTCAAAACCTAACATATTTATGGTTTCCTGTGATAATTCAATATTATATCCCACTAAAACAACGGCTAAGGTAGCAGCCGCCTGCGCATTGCTCAACCCGAAAATTAAACGTCTTTCATCTCTTGAAAACCGGAATGTTTTTTGGGTTAGCCACGCTGCTATAAATTTTGCCGATGTTGCTATTATAATCATTATGGCAGCTACTTTAAGTGTTTCCCAATCTTTATAAAACAGCCGGTAATCCACCAACATCCCGACACTAATTAAGAAGAAGGGAATAAAGAGGGCATTCCCTACAAACTCTATTCTATTCATTAATGGAGAGGTATGAGGAATTAAGCGGTTGAGTGCAAGTCCTACCAAAAATGCCCCGATAATAGATTCTATTCCTGTTACTTCGGCTAAGAACGCACCCAGAAACACCAAAGTCAGCACAAAAATATATTGCGAGATATTATCATCGTTTCGTTTAAAGAACCATCTGCCGATAATGGGGAAAATAAAAATAACCACGCAACCATAAACGATAATGGAAGCAGAAAGGATAATCCAAAACATATTATCTACCGTGCCGTGCGTCATTTTTACAATCACCGCCAGCACCAACAGCGCTAAAGTATCGGTGATGACGGTTCCGCCGATAGTGATATTTACTGCCCTGTTTTTAGTAACCCCGAATTTACTGAGAATGGGATACACAATTAATGTGTGGGAAGCAAAAATACTTGCCAAAAGAATGGAGGTCAATAATGGAAACTCTAATACATAATAGCCGCCCAGAAAGCCCAACCCCATAGGGATTGTAAATGTGTAAAATCCAAAGACTGCGCTTTTTAGACTGTTTTTCTTAAACTCCTGCATATCTATTTCCAATCCGGCGAGGAACATAATATAGAGCAATCCTACTTTTCCGAAAAGGGTAACATTGCTCTGTTCGATGAGATTAAATCCATTTTGACCTATCATTGTGCCCGCAATGATCAAGCCTATCAGATGGGGTATCTTTATTCTATTCAATAATATAGGAGCGAAAAGAATAATGGCTAAAATTACCGCAAAAATGAGAACAGGATTCTCTAACGGCAAGGTGAAAGACTGGTTTAAGAAATCCATAATTGAGTTTTTTTTTGGTGGACAAAAATAAAATTATTATTCAAATAACAAGAAAAAAAGATTTAGCCGATAATTACAACAATGGACAATGATAGCAAAAAAAAATTCTATTTTCGCCCTAAATATTCATCCAAACATAGTTTTTTTATGAAAAAAATAACCACCTTTTTATTATTTATTACCATTTTCATCATTACTACAGGATATTCCCAATAGGTACAAATAGAGGCAATTATTTAGCGTCAATATCTCCGGTATAGAGTTAGTAAAAAACATAGAGAAGTTAGGATACGTTTTTTTTTAATAATAATATTTCACTAACGGCAATATCAGTTTTATAGACAGATTTCATTTCAAGTATCCAACTACAGATTTCGTCGTTTGATAATGTATTCAGATAAATCTATTTTTGCCGACGAATATGAAAACGGGCATAAAATTAGGAATAGACATAGGTTCAACCACCATAAAATATGTAGCGCTAAATGCAAAGCATGAGGTTATTGCATCGGGCTATCAAATTCACCATACGCAGTATTTACCTCTGTTAAAATCAATACTCACAGATTTATACACACAGTTTGGCGAGGCGCCGCTGTCGCTGGCATTTACCGGCTCGGTGGGTATGGGCGTGTGCGAGCGGTTTTCTCTTCCCTTTGTGCAAGAGGTGATTGCGGAAACGGAATGCGTGAAACAAAACTATCCGACTTGTAAAACCATTATTGATATGGGGGGTGAAGATGCAAAGATGGTATTTCTAAAAGATGATACGATTCCTGTGATGCGTATGAGCGGCAACTGCTCCGGCGGTACCGGTGCGTTTTTAGACCAGATGGCGCTGCTGCTCGGCTGCTCTACTCAACAGTTAAGCCTCCTCGCCGAAAAAAGCAATCGGATTTATAATATGGCTTCGCGGTGCGGTGTCTTTTCCAAAACCGACGTCCAGAATTTGATTAGCAAACATATCCCTTCGGAAGATATTGCCGCTTCGGTGTTTCACGCAGTGGCAGTGCAAATTGTAGGCGGACTTTCCAAAGGAATGAAAATTACCCCGCCCATTTTGCTCAGCGGCGGTCCGTTTCAGTTTCTACCCGCATTAAAGAGTGCGCTGTTAAACTATCTTAATTTAGATGAAAAAGATATTATCTCCGTTGAAAATGCCAACCTCTTAACTGCTTTCGGCGCCGCACTGAAAAGTACCGGATTGAAGCAACAAAGTTCATTAAAACTCTTAATTCAACAAATTGATAATCCTGCCAAATCATTAGAAAAAATCTCATCCTTAATGCCCCTGTTCAGTTCTGAAGATGAATACCGACATTGGATAGCGCAAAAGCAAACCACATTTATTCCCGAAGAGAGTCTTGAGCATTGTTCCGAAAATCTCTATTTGGGAATTGATTCGGGCTCCACCACAGGAAAAATCATTTTGTTGGATGAGAACGACCGTGTAGTTTTTAAATATTATGCTCCCAATCAGGGCAATGCCATTTTGAATATCAAAAAAGGGTTGAGTCTCTTTTTAGAAGAAGCTCAAAAAACAGGCAGAAAATTTTTTGTAAAAAATTCGTGTTCCACAGGCTATGGGGAAGATTTGATGAAGGCGGCTTTTCATCTTGGCGAGAGTATTGTAGAAACCAAAGCCCACTACTTAGGCGCCAGATATAACAACCCCGAAATTACTTTTGTACTTGACATCGGCGGACAGGATATGAAGGCGCTCTTTATCAAGAACAACATTATAGAAAGAGTAGAAATCAATGAGGCGTGTTCATCGGGTTGCGGCTCTTTTATTGAAGCCTTTGCAAAAACCCTGAACTACTCCGTGCAACTGTTTGCAGAGAAAGCCTGTTTTGCCAAAAATCCGTGTGATTTGGGTACGCGCTGCACCGTATTTATGAACTCTAAAGTAAAACAGTTTCTCCGCGAAGGCGCTAAAAATGAAGATATTGCCGCAGGATTATCCTACTCGGTTATTAAAAACTGTTTGTTTAAAGTACTTCGTTTACACGACTTTTCAGCCTTAGGCACACATATTTCCGTACAAGGAGGCGCTATGAAAAACCATGCTATTGTGAGAGCCTTGGAGAAACTTACCCAAACGGAGGTCTCTTTTACCAATATCCCTGAATTTATGGGCGCATTCGGTTGTGCACTGTATGCAAAGAATTGTTCGTAGCAAAACACTCTTTGTTGTTTCAGTAGATCTGACGCAATTATTTTTTTGAGGTACTATTATTTGTTCACCTGTTATTGTGCAATAACATCATCATTACTCAATTCTACAAGATTGTGTGTTTCAAACAAAAAAATAATTAATTCCAAGTTATTTTTCCATAAAGAGAACAATTGCTTATTCTTGATGTTTCCATTTCTTATTTTTTAAACAAGTGTAAATAAGCATGAATTTAAAAAAAATACATACAGACGGATAAAAAAATATTTTTATTTTCAGTTTGTGTATTTTAAAAAATTCATGTTTATTCGCGGCAACGATTTATTTATGAATAATAAGGATTTTATAATGACAAAAATTACCAAACAAATGCTCACTATCGCTCCCAACCCCGTTTCGGGAATTGTAACCATTTTCGCCACAGATGAAATACAGCAATTAGATATCTTCGACATCACCGGAAAGTTAGTGGTGAAATAAATAGCCGTTATTTTTTCTGCTATTATATGCAACATAGTACACACCCCCCCGTAGAGATTTCAAGGCTACTCGAAAATTGTGATTATTCACTGCAAAATTCTTATTGTAAAGGTTGTGATAATCAGTGTTATATTAATGTTTATAAATTTGCAAACGGGCAACATTTTATTTCCGGAAATCAATGCGAAAAACTATACAGCAATAGAGGGGCGGTTTCAGGAAAAGGAAGAAATATCTATACGGAAAAGTATAAACTGTTATTTGAAAGAGAATCAGTATCTTCTCCCATAAAGATTGGCATTCCGCGTGCGTTGGGAATGTACGAAAATTATCCTTTCTGGCATCAACTGTTTACTCAATGTGGATTTGAGGTCGTTCTCTCTTCTTACTCCAATTATGTAGATTACGAAAATGCCGTTTCCGATGTGATGTCCGACAATATTTGTTTTCCTGCAAAATTGATACACAGCCATATTCGGGATTTACTGAAAAAGAATGTTACCCGTATTTTTTACCCTATGACGATTTACGAAGAGCCGAATGCCACTACCGCAAACTCGTACAACTGTCCCATTGTTTTTGCCTACTCCGAAGTTTTAAAATCCGGAGAACAAATAATCATACCTTTAGACGCTCCTGTAATCAGTTTTCGTACAAAAAAAGGATTGTACAAGAATGTTGTCCGTTATCTGAAAACATTAAAAATAGATAAAAAAACAGCAGAAAATGCTATTAAAGAAGCCCTGCTTGCCCAAAAATCATACGCCGAGAAAATCTATCACCTGAACAGAGAAATATATCCAACACATGAGCCCCCCACACAAACTTTTAAATCTTTAAATCTTAAATCTCAAATTACCATCCTCCTCGCGGGAAGACCCTACCACGCCGACCCCTTAGTTCAACACAAACTGGCGGAAATGATGAGCGATATGGGCGTGAACGTGATTTCTGAAGATATTATGCGATTTGAAGAGATAGAACTCTCAGATACTTATACTATTACACAGTGGCATTATATCAATCGCATATTAAAAGCAGCAAAGTTTGCTTCCCGTGAGCCGCAAAATTTGCAATTTGTCATAATGACCTCTTTCGGTTGCGGTCCCGATGCGTTTTTATTGGACGATGTAAAACAGGTACTTGAAAAACAGGGAAAAACATTAACCATTCTGAAACTTGACGATGTAAATAACATCGGTTCGTTGCGCCTGCGCGTGCGATCGCTGATTGAAAATCTGAGTACCGCTGAGATAACCAAAACCGTAAAACAAGCGCAGTCATATAAACAGAAACTATTTGAAAACGAAGACAAATCCCGTTTAATTATTGCTCCTTTTTTTTCAGAATTTCACTCTCCGTTGTTGCCTCCTGTTTTTAAACTGGCAGGCTACAACCTCGAAATATTGCCCGAGCCGAATTATGAAACGATTGAGATGGGACTCAAAGTAGCGCACAACGAAGTGTGTTTTCCTGCTACGTTAGTGGTTGGCGACCTGCTGAAAGCATTAAAGTCAGGGAAGTACGACTTGAACAATACGGCGGTGGCTTTATCCCAAACGGGAGGACAGTGCCGCGCCACCAATTATATTGCCATTTTGAAAAAAGCATTAGCAGACAACGGTTTTACCAATATCCCCGTAGTGGCTATTGCCGGTTCCGACGCGCTGTTTAATGAACAACCCGCGTTTAAAGTAAACTGGCTCAAAATGTTGCCAACGCTGTTGAATGCTGTATTATTTTCAGATTGTTTGGCACAACTTCACGCGGCAAGTATCGTACGCGAAACTAAAAACGGCGCTGCCAATCTGCTAAAAGATAAATATCTGAAAGAAGCAGGCAATATGATTCTTCAAAATAAATCTAAAAAATTATTTCAACTGCTCAAAGAAGCCGTAAATGATTTTAACACAATAACTCTGCCTCACAAGAAACTTCCTCAGACTGGTATTGTAGGGGAGATATTTCTTAAATTCAACAGTTTCTCACACCGTCATATTATCAAACAACTGCAAACAGAAGGAGTTGAAGTATTGCCTCCGCAAATTGCACCGTTTTTTCTGCAAAGTTTTGTGAATAGAAAAGTGAACAAAAACTATGGTTTTACACAATCTTTAATTCCTGAATTTATTTTTGACGGATTTTATGCGTTGATTCAAAAAAATATTACCAAAATAAACAAGATTTGTGCTGATTTTGAATATTTTACTCCCATACCTAATATTTTTCACGAAGCGGAGCAAGCCAAAGAACTTATTGATTTGGGGTGTCAATTTGGGGAAGGGTGGGTATTACCGGCAGAGATTGCGGCGTATTATCAAAGAGGCGTGTATAATGTCATAAGTTTGCAACCCTTTGGGTGTATTGCCAATCATATCATCTCTAAAGGTTTGGAGAAGAAGTTAAAAGCCAAATTCCCCGGACTGAATCTTCTGTCTTTAGATTTTGATGGCGGCACGAGCGAAGTGAATGTGGCAAACAGGATAGAACTGTTTAAAAGTGCGATGATTTAAATGCCGTTTAATACTGCATACCATATCAAAAAAAAAAACTCTATTTTTGCTCGCCAATTGCGGAAGTAGCTCAGTTGGTAGAGCATCAGCTTCCCAAGCTGAGGGTCGCGGGTTCGAATCCCGTTTTCCGCTCTTTTTTTTAAAATGTAATTGGGAATGGCTCAAAACTTTTTTTAACCAAAATATACACAAAAAAGCATAAAAGACACAAATAATTTGAACTTTAAACTTTAAACAAATGAACTCCCCCATTACCATTAAAGAAGTTGCCCGCAAAAAAGAGTTCAATGTTTTTTTTGATTTTCCATATACTTTATTTCAACATAATAAATACTGGACGCCGCAGATGTTAAGGGAAGAAAAAACTACTTTCAATCCCAAAAAAAATCCTGCTTTTGAGTTTTGCAAGGCTAAAATGTTTCTGGCATATAAAGAGAATAAAGTTGTGGGTAGAGTTGCGGCAATAATTAATACTCAGGTGAATGAAATATGGGGACAGAAAAGAATCCGTTTTGGGTGGCTCGACTTTATAGAGGATAAAGAGGTCGCTCAACTCCTTTTAAAAGCGGTGGAAGAGTGGGGTAAAACGGAAGGTATGACCGAAATGGTGGGTCCGCAAGGTTTTTGTAATATGGACAGAGCAGGAATGATAGTGTATGGTTTTGATGTGGAAATGCCCGGAACTTGCTACTACAACCCTGAGTATTATCCGAGAATTTTGGAAGAGTTGGGCTTTCAAAAAGAGGTGGATACTATTCAATACGAACTGCCCGCAATGCAGCCTGTCCCGGAAAAAATATTAAAAATTAACAATCTGATTAAAGAAAAATACAAACTTAAAGTGCTGGAGAGGATATCTAAAAAAGAATTGGCAAAGCGTTACGGCGTAAAATTCTTTCAAACCCTCAATAAATCCTACACCGGCTTGTTCGGATTTGTTCCGCTAACCGAAAAGCAGATTCATTATTACCTGAAACAATATTTTCCTTTTCTCCATTTGAAGATGCTTTGTTTTATTGTAGATGAAAACGATGATATTGTGGGATTTGGAATATCGTTCCCCTCACTTTCCAAAGCGCTGAAAAAATGCAAGGGCAAACTGTTTCCTTTTGGTTGGTTTTATTTGCTTAGAGCGTTAAAAAATTATGAAAAAATAGACCTGTTGCTGACCGGCGTAACTCCGGAATGGCAAAACAAAGGTGTTCATTCTATCTATTACACTGTTATGCATGAAAATTACATAGATTTAGGAGTCAAAACCGCCATTGCTAATCCCCAGTTAGAAGACAACGAAGCCCACCGTATTTGGATGAAATATAATAGCAAATTGTTGATACGGAGAAGGATTTATAAAAAAATGATTAGTGATTAAATCACCTAATCGTTATTCTCTTCCTAAAACGTAATGATATTCAGTTTCGCCATCGTCAATCTTAATATCAAGAAAATCATATTTCCTGTTTTTAGGTAATTTGGGAATAGGCAATGTGATTTTATTTACACAGAGTTTCAAAATTAAATTTTTCGATTTCTTTTTTTCAACATCTCTTAAACCGTAAGTTATAGTAATTTTTGTGTTGTTGTTTGTTGCTATGTTAAAAGAGATATTTTTATCTTTATTATGAATTACAAACGTGTTAAAACTTATATCAAGATTTTTATTTTCAGGTTGTAACAGCAGGTTGTACGCTTTCAGGAAGTCTGTAATACCGTATCCGAGCGCGGAGTCAGGGGTGGCATACTGATTTCCGCTTTTGCGTACGGCATCAATGATTTCAAAGTTTGTTCTGTCAGGAAATGCCTGTATGAGGCAAGCAACCATTCCGGCGAATATGGGAGCGGCGTAGGAAGTTCCGCTTCCGGGAAAACTTTTGTCGTTAGGTGTTGCCACCATAGTGTTCCAACCGACAGCCGCGCCGTCGGGTTTCACTCTGCCGTCGAAAGTAGGACCGTAAGAGCTGAAAGGGGCTCTTTTTCCTTCGGTATTCACGGCGCCAATGCTAAGCACGTGGTTGGCGTCTGCGGGAACTCCGATGTAATGCCACTTGTCTCTCCCCGCATTGCCCGCGCTGTTTACCACAATCATTCCTTTAGAAACGGCGATGTCGGCTGCCAATGAGGCACGGCTGGTTTGACCGTTTAAACTGCTGTAACTTCTGTAGTAAGTACTGTCATCAAAGGTGGTATATCCTAATGAGGAGGTAAGAATGTCAATACCCAGACTGTCTGCAAATTCAAGCCCTGCCACCCAGTTGTCTTCTTCAATCACATTCTCCGTACGCGGGTCTTCGGTTTGAACTAAATAAAAACTGCATGCCGGTGCACTTCCCACCAACACACCCGGAAGATATGAAGCAATACACGACCAAACTCCTGTTCCGTGAGAGCCATCTCTGAAAGTGGATTTTGCAGGTTGAACAAAATTGAAGACACCACGCACTCGCTGATCTTCAAAATGTTGACGAAAATGCCGGATACTGTCTGAATTTCTAAAACCACCATCCTGTACCTGCAATAAAACTCCTTCTCCTTTAAAACCTAACCGGTGCAACCAGTGGATATTATTAATCTGTATCTGTTTAGTCCCATATCCATAATCCAAATCATCAGGAATATCTGCTTTAGGGGTGTTTTCGTTAAAATAGTTTATATTTTCCAAAATAAAAGATTCCGGCTCTTTACAGGTAAAGGTTTGCTCTACATAGCGCACAATATCACAATGATTCATTACAGTAATAAAATCAGGATTTTCAGAATAGAAAGTAGCGCCGTTATGCCATTTAGAGGTCGTTAATAAAACAGCGGTACTGTCTAACATTAAGACCGTTGCAATATGTTTTCTACTCACCGGAATATCTTCTTCCGCGATGGGAATGCCCAATTTTGCTCTCTTCTCAATAGCATTAAGCGATAAAAACCGTTCAGGTGTTTTGACGGAGTAATTTTCGGTGTCTTTCTCTTTAAATTGTACCCAATATTTTGCGGGTGTTTGAGAAAAAATAGTTCCCGTTATAAAAAACAGTAGAAAGGTTAAGATTGTATTTTTCATTGTTAAAGAATTAAATTGAAAAAAAAAAGAGGATGTTCAATGTCGTGTTGAACAACCTCTTCTTGTTTTAAATGTTACCAATTAATCGTGAATTGCATTACTTGGGCAACTGCTTTCGCAAGCGCCGCAATCAATACAGGTATCTTCTTCAATTTGATAAACATCACCGGCAGCAATAGCATCTACCGGACATTCGTCTTTGCAGGCGCCACAAGCGGTGCAAATTTCAGGGTCAATTTTAAAAGCCATTTTTTTATTGGTTTAAGTTAATAGTTTAAAAATTTTTGGGCGCAAAAATAAAATAATTATCTATTTTTGCACCCTAAATCAATTTTTTTTATGAAAAAAAAACTGTTTTTTTTATTATGCGTTTTATCCTTTATTTTATCAGGTATTTCGCAAACTAAAAATGAAGTTACCATACTCTATTTGTTACCTTTTCATTTAAATGAAGGTTTTATATCCACCTCCTCGTTGAAAAACAGTACCGAAATACATCAAGTGAAACAGTTTGAGATGATGGGTTTTTGGCTCGGCGCTAAAATGGCGCTAAAAGAATATGAATCTACTGATAAAAAAGTTCGTGTTATTGTAAGAGATGCGGTTAAAGATAAACCTGCGCTGAATAGAATTTTAAATGATGCCCTCTTGATGAAAGATGTGGATATTATCATTGGTCCTTTTTATGGCTCTCTTTTCCCTGTGGCGGCTGAATATGCTAAAAATCACTGTATTACTATAGTGAATCCCTTTTCTACCCGTTATGATTTTGTGGAAAACAATCCATACATGTATAAATTGGTGCCTCCTTTTGTAAGTCGCCCTGAAATCATAACAACGCATTTTCTTTCTCAACCGGAGCAATACAATGTAATTTTGTGGGGCGATTCAGCGGTAAATATTGAATTACAAGCTTATAAATATTTTTTTAACGAACATCATATTCGTTTTAAAGAGATTCACACTTTAAATATCCCCGAAGATATTAGAAAAACAAATTTAATTATTGCTCTTTTTGATAAACCGGAGCGGGTTATTCACGGAGTAAATACGCTCATCAATCAGGAGGAGGAGAGAAGCAGGATAGTGGTGGTACCCGAAAAATGGCTTTCTATTTCCGAGCTCACCGAAGATTTTTATAATCTTCCTGATTTATATTATTTTACAAATTATTTTGTAGAGCAAAACAGTGACAGAGTAAAGCAGTTTCAAACCGACTATACCTTTTACTACGAAGCGCCGGCAGATTTAGCCGATTATTCTTATCAGGGTTATGATATCACCCGCTATTTTATTGATCTTTATTTTGCCGGTTTTGCACCCGCCGAAGTGCAGTTCAAACCTTTATCCTATCATTTTAAATGGCAACAAATTCTGAATGGCGGGTTTGAAAATGTTAAAACTCGATTCATTCAAGTGAAAAATCTAGAGTTTGAGGAAGTGGAATAATAATTCCTTACTTTAATGTATTGTTTTTGTATCTTTTAACATCGGAACAAAAATAAAATCCCCGAATTCTTCTTCGGTGTACTCTTTTTCTCCTGTTTTGGTAATACGGAGCATTTTTTGGGAGTTTTCGCCTACGGGTATTACCATTAATCCGTTTATTTTTAATTGGTTAATTAATGACAAGGGGATATTTGGCGCACCGCAGGTAACAATAATTTTGTCGTAAGGAGCGTATCGCGGAATCCCTTCAAAACCATCGCCAAAAAATGCAAATATTTTGTGGTCAATTTCTTCAAGAAGTTTTAAAGTTTCATTATATAGTCCTTCCTGCCGTTCAATAGTATAGACTTTAGCGCCCATTGCACTTAATATGGCGGCTTGAAATCCGGAGCCGGTGCCTATTTCCAATACTTTATCTCCTTTTTGTATTTGTAGTAATTGAGTTTGAAACGCTACGGTAAACGGTTGTGAAATGGTTTGGTCATATTTGATTTTCAATGCAATATCCAAATAGGCTTTATCCCACATAAAAGATTCTATAAATTTATGTCTATCCACTTTTTCAAAGGCAGCAATGACGTTTTCATCTGATATTCCTTTTTCTCGGAGTGTCGAAATGAGTTTTTGTTTGGCGCCTTTTAAAAGATAATCCATAAATTTTGAGCATTAAACTTTAAATTTTAAACTTTAAACTCTTTTCACCGCTTCGCTTCTGCACTTCTCATAGCACGCGCCGCAACGAATACAATTCTCTTGGCGAATAGAGTGCAATTGCTTTAGTTCACCGTCAATAGCATCAACAGGACATGCTTTTTTGCATAAACGACAACCGATACATTTTTCGGGAATAATTTCGTAACGAATGAGTGCCGTACATTGTAAAGCGGGGCAGCGTTTTTCGAGGATATGCGCTTCGTACTCGTCTCTAAAATACTGAATGGTAGAGAGTACAGGATTAGGAGCCGATTGTCCGAGCCCGCACAGGGAGTTGGCTTTAATTTGATGCGACAGTTTATCCAAGGTATCTATATCTTCAATTTTGCCTTCTCCTTGTGTAATTCTTTCTAATATTTCGAGCATACGCAAAGTGCCGAGACGACAGAAAGTGCATTTTCCGCACGATTCATTTTGGGTAAAAGTGAGGAAGAATTTGGCTACGTCCACCATACAGGTAGTTTCGTCCATCACCACCATTCCGCCGGAGCCCATAATGGCGCCGGTTTTCATGATCTCGTCGTAATCAATAAGCGTATCCAACATATTTTCAGGGATGCAGCCGCCTGAGGGACCGCCCAATTGCACGGCTTTGATTTTTTTGTCGTTCGGAACGCCGCCGCAAATATCAAAAATCACTTTGCTAATAGGAGTACCCATCGGCACTTCCACCAATCCCGATTTAGTAATTTTACCGGTAACGGCAAATACTTTGGTGCCTTTTGCTTTTTCGGTGCCAAGTTCGGCGTATTTTTCCGCACCTCTATTGATGATAGCGGGAACATTGACGTAAGTTTCCACATTGTTAATGTTGGTGGGTTGTCCCCACAAACCTTTTTCGGCAGGGTAGGGGGGGCGTTTGTTGGGCATACCGCGTTTTCCCTCAATAGAGGCAAGCAGCGCAGTTTCTTCGCCGCACACAAAAGCACCGGCGCCCTCTTTCACATAAATATCGAAATCAAAACCGTTGATGCCGCAGGCATTTTTGCCGAGATAGTTTTTGTTTCGCGCTTGAGTTAGCGCAATATTTAAACGTTTGATAGCCAATGGATATTCTGCGCGACAATAGATAATACCTTGCGCGGCGCCAATGGCTTTTCCGGCAATGAGCATCCCTTCAATGACGCCGTGCGGGTCGCCCTCCAGGATGGAGCGATCCATAAATGCGCCGGGGTCGCCTTCGTCGGCATTGCATACGATATATTTGGGGGTACTTTGCTGCGCGGCGGCGAGACGCCACTTGATACCGGTAGGAAAACCGCCGCCGCCGCGCCCTTTAAGCCCGCTCTTTAAAATCTCTTCAATAATTTGCTCCGAACTCCAATCTGCCACCTTTTGAATGGCTTTATACCCTTCACGTGCCTCATATTCTTCAATCTTTTCCGGATTGATAATGCCACAATTACGCAACGCCCACTTGGTTTGTGCAGCAAAAAAATGATTTTCTCTGGCTTCAAAATTAGGGGAATAAACGACATACTCTTTCAAAATACCTGTGTTTTGAAGATAACTTTCCAAAATCTTATCCATTTTTTCCGGCGTAACTTCTCCGTAGATTTCGTCGTTAATTTGCACTAATGGTTCAACGTAACAAGCGCCAATACAACTTGTTTTATCTAAAATGAACAAGTTGGGTGTTTCCTTTAATTTTCTCAAAAGTGCGTCATATACCTTTTGCGCTCCGGCGGCAATACCACAACTACCTAATCCTATCTTAATATGTAATGGGTGCATAAAATGTTTATTTTTAGTATAATGCGAGTTAGGCAGCAAAAATAAACTTTTTTCGTGACAAGTGACGAGTGATGTTTTTCTAGTAGTTTTTTTACCGCAAACACGGCTTATTTAATTATTTGATTATAGGAGATAAAATCAGGAATCACTACTTATCCCAGTCTCTTTCTTCCAAATAAAAAAAATCATTCACAGGCTTTCCGAAAATGACCGACATTTTCATGACAATAAGCGCTGATGGCACATATTTTTCCAATTCTATGGCGTTAATGGTTTGGCGGGTTACGCCGGTTTTATCGGCTAACTCTTGCTGCGAAATTCTTAAAATCGCACGCTCTACTCTGATGTTATTCTTCATTTCTTGTAATTTTCTTTAAACGTAATAATTCAACGTGAAATTTTAATATAAATAATAATAGAATAAGATATATAAAACTGCCCAGAAAATATAAATAAACAATATCATAAATAAATAATGTTCCAAGTACAAAAAGAATACTACTTACAATAATTGACCATCCAAAAGATTTCTCCCTGATTTCAGTAATCATTTCATCTTCAAGTTTTTCCTTAGAAAAAGAGATGAATACTAATCCGATGACGATTATTATCGGCAAAATGGTAGTTACAAAATTGGTATCATTCATAGAACAAATCCGTTGAGAAGATGCATTAAAAAAGCCATGATAAGATAATCCATAAAAATTAAAATCGAAATTAAGGGTGATAATTTCGAAAATATTAAGGATAAGAATGATTAAAGATGGGAATGCTAATAAAGACCCAATTAATTTAAAGTAATTTGGTAATAAAAAAGATTTTTTCATAATAATTTTTTTTAGGTTTATGATTAATTAACGCGACAAAAATATAATTATTTTTGATATAATGTAAAATATATATGACAAAAATGATAAAAACAACTTTTTTATCTTTTATTGGCAACCAAAAATAAATTGTATTCTGTACGTTCTATTATACGAAAATAATGATAAAAGGATACTCTAATTAGAAAAAGTTAATTAAAAAAATGACGGATAATTTACAAAATGAACTGATACAATATTTGGAAACTTTTCTAACAGAAGAAAGAAAACTTTTGTTACACAATGTATTAGAAAACAGAACGCGACATGTTACCGTGGTCGTTGAAGATTTGTATCAAACGCAAAACATCAGCGCGGTGATGCGTTCCTGCGAGTGCGTGGGGATTCAGGATATTCACATTGTGGAAGGGGAAAACGATTTTCAAATACACAAAGCCATTGCAATGGGCGCGGATAAATGGCTGACCATTACCCATTATAAAAAAGAGAACAACCCGATGCTTACTTGTATTAACCACTTGAAAGCCAAAGGATATTCCATCGTAGCAACCCTGCCCGATGACAACAGTTGTTTTTTAGAAGATTTGCCTTTAGAAAAACCGGTGGCTTTTCTTTTCGGAACGGAATTAACAGGTTTGTCAAAAGATGCCATTGCTGCCGCCGACAAAACCGTAAAAATCCCTATGCACGGATTTACCAACAGTTTCAATATTTCTAATTCTGTGGCAATTATCGTAAGTCATTGCATTGAAAAATTACGTAAATCATCTATTCAATGGCAACTTTCTGAAAATGAAAAGAATGAACTTCTTTTTGATTGGGTGCAGAAATCTATTAATAAGCCGGAGTTGTTGATAAAGAGGTATTTGAAAATATGATTTTATTTATATCACAACTCGTAATACCGTTTTAAAAAGGCTTGCCCAAGTGAGCCACCCCATATTTTCAGATACTTTTTCAAGGGTTTCGTAAGTATTTTCTATCAACTTGTCAGCAAGCGTATCACTGTGTTCCTTATACTGTTTAAAATGCGCTGCGCTAATGGCTTTCTCTTTTCCATACTTGCATCAAGTTCGGTGTCTTCTTCTATGGTGGTTGCGGAGATAGGTTTTGTATTTCATTTTATTCTTTCGGTTATTTATTTTATTCTTTGATTTTCATTGTCAATTTGACACTCAATAATGTTATTTTCGGTAATCGGAATATCATTAAGAATGCATACAAATTCCAACGACAGGTGATTCTAAACTAAAATCCTTATACGGTTTTTTCGTTGGTGTTTCTACTGAATAATAAAAATTATCCTGTTTTTCCAATTCTCTTACAAACAAAAAACGGGCTTCCTGTTCACTAATTCGTGGCGTATCTACGTGTTCCTGATTTCCCACACAATATTTTGGGAAAATCAATTTACTGTCTTGTGTTTTGATTTCATTTTCCCAACCAATTTTTTGCAATTCTTGCAAACTTTTTTCAATTAATTTTTCTACTTCCATTGTGGTATTTTTTAAATTAGGGAACTCCTAATAATTTATTTTTTACATTTTGATTTTTCAAAAAACCGGAGTCCAATTAAAACCTTTTGAAAAATCGGGTCAAAATATACCCTATATAATACGAAAAACTCACAATTTTGTTTTTTGCTTATAATACGTTATAGTATAATACTTTACGCCATTGTGTGTGATTTCTTATTTTTTTGAAAGGGGCATTTTTAGCAATAATTTGGGTGTTTTTGAGATTTTTTGAAAAATTGGGTAAAACTGGTAACACCGTGTAGTCCACATTCCCGTTAGGGAATATCGCTCGTGCTTGTTGCACAACCAGGGTAAAATCATTAAAAGTGACGGGTGACGAGTGACAGATAGCGGATGCCGAGTGGTGGATGACGGTTGCCGAGTGGCAGGTGATGGGTGACGAGTGACAGATAGCGGATGACGGTTGACGAGTGGCGGATGACGGGTGACAGATAGCGGATGCCGAGTGGCAGGTGATGGGTGCCGAGTGGCAGATGACGGATGACGGTTGACGAGTGGCGGATGACGGGTGACAGATAGCGGATGCCGAGTGGCAGGTGATGGGTGCCGAGTGGCGGATGATGGGTGACGAGTGGCAGATAGCGGATGCCGAGTGGCAAGTGATGGGTGACGAGTGGCGGATGATGGGTGACAAGTGACATGTGGCGGGTGACGAGTGACAGATAGCGGATGCCGAGTGGCAGATGACGGTTGACGAGTGGCGGATGATGGGTGACAAGTGACATGTGGCGGGTGACGAGTGATCGGTGTAGTCCGCGCCCGTAGGGCGCACACCTGCGTAAGCAGTAGCCTCAGGCTACTGCTTAAAAGCCACACTACACCCTCATGCCTCCGTAGGAGGCAAACCTAAATCTATCCAATCAAACAAATAAGTTTCATCATAATCAACCTTAAAAGCTTTCAACAAAGCAATATACTCATCCTCAAAACTTCTTTTCTTATGGTGATAATATTGATTGGCAATGTACGCTTTCAGGCGCTCAATTTGAGATTGCCCATAAGTGAAAGCGCCGTAACCTGTTTGCCATTCAAAACGTCTTTCTATCAATCGGTTTTCATTAATATACCGACTGGAAAACGATTTAATATCTCTGACAGCATCTGCGATACAAACCACCGGTTTGATACTTACTAACAAATGAATATGGTCAGGATTACAGTAAATTGAAATTGGATTACACTTGATATTGGAAACAGTACGTATAAAGAGAGAGGATATTGTTATGGTTTGCCTCCTACGGAGGCATGAGTATATGTGTGACTGTTCCTTAAGCAGTAGCCTGAGGCTACTGCTTACGCAGGTGTGCGCCCTACGGGCGCGGGCTACACCGATCACTCGGCATCCGCCATCTGTCACTCGTCAACCGTCATCTGCCACTCGTCACCCATCACCTGCCACTCGGCATCCGCTATCTGTCACTCGTCACCCATCACCTGCCACTCTGCATCCGCTATCTGTCACTCGTCAACCATCACTTGCCACTCTGCATCCGTCATCTGCCACTCGTCACCCATCATCCGCCACTCGTCACCCATCACCTGCCACTCGGCATCTGCTATCTGTCACTCGTCAACCGTCATCCGCCACTCGGCATCCGCTATCTGTCACTCGTCAACCGTCATCCGCCACTCGTCACCCATCACTTGCCACTCTGCATCCGTCATCCGCAACTCGTCAACCGTCATCCGCCACTCTGCATCCGCTATCTGTCACTCGTCACCCATCACCTGTCACTCGTCACCCATCACCTGTCACTCGTCACCCGTCATCCGCCACTCGTCAACTGTCTCTTTTAATGATTTTACCCTGGTTGTGCAACAAGTCAGTTGGAGTTAAATAACGTAGAACCTGATACCGTGCAAGAATTGAAAGAAAGATTTGAAGAGGAATACCAAGGCGAAGATTTAATATCGGAAGATTTCTTTGAAGAAGCAGAGCAATATTTCGACGAAGAGTTTTATAACAAAGATGAATATTAAAACCTTTGTGTAATTTCGCAAATTAGAAAAAACAATATATCTGATAATAATAACACTTTCATAAAGAATATATTATGAGCAATTTCTCACACCTTCACGTACACACGGAATACTCCATCTTGGACGGGCTTGCCAAAATAAAAAAACTGATTCAAAAAGCCTACGATGACGGGCAGCGCGCTATGGCAATTACCGACCACGGCAATATGTACGGCGTGTTTGAATTTGTGAATGAAGTAGAAAAATTTAACAAAGAACTTGAAAATAAAGAGGATAAGTTTAAAGCAATTATCGGCTGTGAGGTGTATGTGGCGCAACGCACCCGTTTTGATAGAGATAAAAGTAAAAAAGAGGATAGAGGCGGGCGACATCTCATCCTTTTGGCAAAAAACTGGACAGGGTACAGAAACCTGTCGCGCCTCGTAACGCTCTCTTTTATTGAAGGTTTTTACTACACCCCGCGCGTTGATATGGAGTTGCTGGAAAAATACTCGGAAGGAATTATTGCCTGCTCGGCTTGTCTTGGAGGGGAACTTGCCAAAGCAATAATGGCGGATAATTCTGTGGAAGACATAAAATTAGCACCGGAATTTCTAAATTTGGACAATGCCGTTAAGGTAGTGGAAAAGTATAAGAAGATTTTTGGCAACGACTATTATTTAGAGATGCAAAATAACGGTCATGCGCCGCAAAAGTTAGTGAATAAAGCCATTAAACAACTTTCTGGAATATGTCATGTGCCTTATATTGCGACCAATGACGTGCATTATGTGAATGCGGAAGATTATGAAGCACATCGTTTGTTAATCTGCTTAAATACAGGAAAAAACATACAAGATGCCGATGCCGCCATGCAAGATGCGGATACCGATATAGGAATGGCTTATACAGGACAGGAATATTTGCGAACTACCCAAGAGATGACGGAACTCTTTGCAGATTATCCCGAAGCGATTGAAAATACTCAAAAATTGGTGAATAAAATTGACTCCATTTCATTGAAAATGGATGTGCTGCTCCCTAAATTTCCTGTTCCTGAAGGATTTAAAAATGAATATCACTATTTAGAACATTTGGTTTTTGAAGGCGCTAATAAAAGATGGGATATTTTAACCGATGAAATTATTGAACGTATTCAGTTTGAGTTAGAAACAGTTAAAAAAATGGGATTCCCCGGCTATTTTCTTATTGTGTGGGATTTTATTAAAGCAGGACGGGAAATGGGAATACGCTTCGGTCCCGGACGCGGCTCTGCCGCCGGCTCTATCTTAGCCTACTGTTTGAATATCACGAATGTTGACCCCATAAAGTATCAGTTACTTTTTGAGCGCTTCTTAAATCCCGACAGAATTTCATTGCCCGATATGGATATTGATATTGACGACTCCGGACGTGAGAAAGTAATTGATTATGTGATTGATAAATATGGAGCAGGAAAAGTGGCGCAAATTGTTACTTTCGGAACTATGGCAGCACGCGGTTCCATAAAAGACTGTGCACGCGTGTTGAAATTACCCCTATCTGAAAGTGACCGTTTGTCGAAATTGGTGCCGGAAACTCCTGCTGCTACTTTGGATAAAGCATACAAAGAGGTGCCAGAACTAAAGAAAGCATTAGATTCCGGAGATGACTTGGTGAAAAAGACACTCCATTTTGCACAAGATCTGGAAGGCACGGTGCGCCAAACCGGTGTGCACGCCTGCGCCGTAATTATCGGTAAAGATGACCTGATTTCGCAAATACCTTTGAGTACCTCGAAAAACAGCACTATCCCCGTTACGCAATTTGAAGGAAAATGGGTGGAAGACGCCGGACTGCTTAAAATGGACTTCTTAGGACTTAAAACACTGAATATTATAACCAGTACGTTAGCAAATATAAAAAAACGATTTAATATTGATCTTGATATTGATACGATTCCATTAGACGATACAAAAACATACCAACTTTTAAGTCAGGGAGATACTACCGGTATTTTTCAGTTGGAAAGCGCCGGAATGCGAAAGTATTTAATTGACCTTAAACCCGAACGTTTTGAAGATGTAATTGCTATGGTTGCACTCTACCGACCGGGTCCTATGGATAAAATTCCCTCATTCATTAATCGTAAACAGGGAAAAGAAAAGATTGAGTACGATATTCCGGTAATGGAAACTTATTTGAAAGATACTTACGGCATTACCATTTATCAGGAGCAAGTTATGTTACTTTCAAGATTGTTGGCAGGGTTTACGCCCGGACAAGCCGATACGCTTCGCAAAGCGATGGGGAAAAAGATTGTAAAGGTAATGAAGGATATGGAAAAAGAGTTTATCTATGGGGGGGAACAGCAAGGACACGATACCAATATTCTGAAAAAGATTTGGGAAGAATGGGTGAAGTTTGCAGAATATGCCTTTAATAAATCTCATGCTACCTGTTATGCCCTTATTGCCTATCAAACTGCTTATCTAAAAGCGCATTATCCGGCTGAATTTCTGGCGGCAAACTTAACCAACAATCTTGATAAAATGGACAATATCAAGAAGTTTATTGAAGACGGCTTGCAAACCGGCATTCGCATTTTGCCTCCCGATATTAATGAATCTGATGTAGAGTTTATTGTAAATCAGACAGGCGATATACGTTTTGGCTTGGCGGCACTCAAAGGTGTGGGCAGCGTTGCCATTGGCTCTATCATAGCGGAAAGAGAAACAAACGGAAAATTTGAAACTATTTTCGACTTTGTAAAACGTGTTAATTCAAAAAACTGCAACAAAAAAAATATGGAATCGCTGATATATGCGGGTGCTTTTGATGCGCTCCCCGGCGTACATCGGGCGCAGTTTTTTTACATAGAAAGAGATGAAAAGATGACCTTTTTGGAAAAACTTCTGCTTTGGGCTTCCCGTGAACATAGCGCCGATGCCCAACAGCAAACCTCCATTTTTGATGATACCCCTGAAATGCAAGACGATGCGCTTCCGCAACTGCCTGTATGCGAACCGTGGAATCCTATTCAACAACTGCGTTATGAAAAGGAGATAGCCGGTTTTTATATATCAGGACATCCGTTGGATAATTACAAAACCATCATTCAAAATTATTGCAATACCAATCTCGAATTACTAAAAAAACAAGAGGAGATAGAAAAGTTTACTGCGAAACCCGCCAAATTTGCAGGCGTAGTATCTGCTGTGCAACAGGGGGTTACAAAAACAGGAAAAGATTACGGGCGCATTACGCTTGAAGATGAAACCGATACTTTTGAGATGATGCTGTTTTCGGAAGATTTTACAAAATACAGACATCTTTTTGAGGTAGGAAAACAACTTTTTATCACTGCCCGCGCCGAAGAACGATACAGAAAAGACCCTAACACCCCGAGAAGCCTTGACTTAAAACCTGTTAATATTTTTTATTTAAATGAAGCGTTTGACAAACTTTGCAAGCAAGTTCGTATCGTGATTAATATTATAGATATTAACGGTAAAGTTGCCTATCTGCTTAAAGAAGCCATAGAAAAATCAAAAGGAAAGATTCCGTTAGAGATACGCATTATGGAGACCAATAATGTATTTAATTCCGATTTCTCAAATCATCATTACAAAGTAAATCCCGAAATTTTTATTCAGAACTTGAGTCTGCCGATTGAGTATAAGGTTGAATTGGTATAACTTATGCGATAAAAATAGTGCAAAAACTTTTCTCAAGAAATTAAAAAATATCAATTACATAGAAATGGTAAGAAACGCCGTAGCGTACATCTTCATCTGTTTCAACATAGAATTAAGTCCGTTGGAGCGGGTAGGGGAGAGGTGCGCCCGAAGTCCTATCGCATCAATAAAATCTAACTTTGCCTCTAAAATCTCTTGCGGCGTTCGGTTAGATAACACTTTAATAAGCAGATTAATAATTCCTTTCGTGATAATGGCGTCGCTATCGGCGGTAAAAATAATTTTTTCATCTTTAAAATCTGCGTGTAGCCACACCTGCGATTGGCAGCCTGAAATAAGATATTGTGCAGTTTTATATTGCGGATCAATAAGCGGAAGTTCTTTTCCTAATTCAATGATATAGTTGTATTTATCCATCCAATCAGAGAAGTAGGAAAATTCCTCAATAAGTTGTTGTTCGGCTTCTTCTATTGTCATATTTAATCTATTTAAAAAGAAAAATGGGTATTCAATTTCGTTAATTCAATGGTTACAATTTGGTTGGTAAGTTTCTCATTATAAGGAGCGGAAACTCGAATATAATTGTCGGTAAATCCGTAAATATTTCCGTTTTTTACATCATCTTCAAACAAAACGGCTCTTTGGGTATACAGATGTTCCTGATAAAATGCAGTCTTCTTTGTTTCAGAGAGTTGTAGTAATATTTGGGTACGCTCTTTTTTAATGCTGTCTTTCACTTGCGGGTTCATTTCCGCAGCCGGCGTTTGCGGACGTTTGGAATAGGTGAAAACATGCAAATAACTGATAGGCAGAGTACTTAAGAAAGCAACGGTTTCTTCAAAATCTGCCTCTGTTTCCGTAGGAAATCCCGAAATTACATCTACGGCGATACAGGCATGAGGCATTGCCTTTTTTATCTGTGCAACTTTATCTGCAAAAAGCGCTGTTTTATAGCGCCGTTTCATAGCTGAAAGTACATTGTCCGATCCCGATTGCAACGGAATATGAAAATGAGGCATTAAAATATTGGAGTTTGCAAACAGTTGAATTATTTCGTCGGTTAACAAATTGGGCTCAATGGAAGAGATGCGCACGCGCGCAATGGGTTTTCTGTTGTCAATCTCCTGTAATAGTTGAAAAAAGGTTTCGCCGTTTTTTCTTCCGAAGTCGCCGGTATTGACGCCGGTTAAAACCACTTCTTTGCAGTTTAATTGTGCAATTTTTTCAATATTAATGAGCACGTTTTCAATGGTATCACTTCTGCTTATTCCTCTTGCATTTGCCACTGCGCAATAGGTGCAGTGATAATCGCAACCGTCTTGAATTTTTAGGAAGGATCGGGTGCGGTCGTGTGAGGAAAAAGTAGCAAAGAAGTGCGGTGTGTGGTGTGCGGTATGCGGTATGCAGTGTGTGGTGTGTGGTGTGTGGTAATCAGGGTTTTGTGATAATAGGTAAGAAATGACCTCCATTTTATCCTCTGACCCAAACACTTTCGTTACGCCCGGAAGTTTTTCAACCAATGCTTTATCGCGTTCGGCAAAACAACCGATCACCACGATTTTTGCATTAGGTTGATTTCTATGCCATTGCGCAATTAAACTGCGCGCCTTTTTTTCCGCAACACCGGTAACCGTACAGGTATTCAAAATGTAATACTCAGGGTGCAAAGTATTTTCAAAACCATCTTCTTGCAATGTACGTGCAATGTGAGACGATTCGCTGTAGTTTAATTTGCAACCCAAAGTGGCTATGTGGAACGTTTTTGGCATCTTCATTTTTAACGCATTATCAAAATTCATCACTACTTTGGCAATACTGTAACCGATGAAAGTTACATGGAAGCGCACATTGTAGGATAATTGGCACTTTAATATTTCACAACTTTTGTGCAAAAATATACTTTTTCTAATATGAATATACTGTCTTTATCTTCGGTCGTAGAGCAAAATCATTAAAAAAAAGTGACGAGTGACGAGTGGCAGGCGACGAGTGACGAGTGACGAGTGGCAGATGGCGAGTGGCAGGTGACGGGTGACGAGTGGCAGGTGACGAGTGACGAGTGGCAGGTGACGGGTGACGAGTGGCAGATGACGAGTGACGAGTGGCAGGTGACGAGTGGCAGATGACGAGTGACGAGTGGCAGGTGACGAGTGGCAGGCGTAGTCCGCGCCCGTAGGGCGCACACCCGTGTAAGCAGTAGCCTCAGGCTACTGTGTAGGAAAACGCTACTCTTCATCATGCCTCCGTAGGAGGCAAACCTAAATCTACCCAATCAAACAAATAAGTTTCATCATAATCAACCTTAAAAGCTTTCAACAAAGCGATATACTCATCCTCAAAACTTCTTTTCTTATGGTGTTCATATTGATTGGCAATGTACGCTTTCAGGCGCTCAATTTGAGATTGTCCATAAGTAAAAGCACCGTAACCGGTTTGCCATTCAAAATGTCTATTCATGCACCGGTTTTCATTAATATATCGACTGGAAAATGATTTAATATCTCTGATAACATCTGCAATACAAACTATCGGCTTGATGCTTACTAAAAAATGAACATGATCAGGATTACAATAGATTGAAATGGGATTACACTTGATGTTAGAAGCAATACCCCAAATATATTTTTCAATTTTATCCTTGTTTTCGTTAAAGATTAATGATTGTCTGTTTTTAACGGCAAATACCATTTGCACATACAGTTGAGTAAAAGAATTAGCCATATTAGTATTATTGAGTTCGTTTTAAAACGTATAGAGAGGGAGGATATTGTATGGTATGCCTCCTATGGAGGCATGTATATACGTGTGGTATCTTCTTACTACAGTAGCCTGAGGCTACTGCTTAGATGGGTTTGCGCCCTACGGGCGCGGGCTACGCCTGCCACTCGTCACCCGTCACTCATCACCTGCCACTCGTCACTCGTCACTCGTCACCTGCCACTCGTCACTTGTCACCTGTCACTCGTCACTCGTCACTCGTCACCTGCCACCCGTCACTTTTAATTATTTTGCCTTGTAAAGAAACTCCAAATGCAGTTCAAATATCACTCTTTGACGGATAAAAACAAAGGGAGATTGTTTTAAATGCCATTATCTAATCGTAAATGATTAAATAACAATATCGTAAAATATAGTTGAATTTTAATCTGTCAGTAGTAAAATTTTATATTATTTTCGCAACCAAAATATAGAATATGAGAAAAAATAATATGAAATCTTACATCGTTGAAAACCTCGAAATCATAGACGCCGGTGGCGAGGGAAAAGCCGTTGGAAAAAAAGAGGGGCTTACCGTGTTTATGCCGTTTGCCGTGCCGGGCGATGTGGTGGACGTTGAAATCTTTAAAAAGAAAAAAGGGTACGCCGAAGCCAAAATATTGAATATCAAAACCAAATCACCTCATAGAATTGAGCCGAAGTGCGAGCATTTTGGGCTGTGCGGCGGTTGCAAATGGCAAATTTTAGATTATGAAACCCAACTGAAATACAAACAAAAACAAGTAGAAGACTGTTTTCGTCATTTGGGAAAATTTGAGTTTCCGCCTGTCTTGCCCATTATTCCTTCAAAAAATCAATATGAATATCGTAACAAATTGGAATACACATTTTCCCACTTGCGCTGGTTGGACGACGAAGATATGCGTTTGCGTGCCGACGGAGAAGAATTGGAAACAAGAGGTTTGGGATTTCATATTCCCGGAAAATTTGATAAAGTATTGAATATCAATCATTGCTACTTACAAGCAGAGCCCAGCAACGAGATTAGAAACAGTACACGAGTATTTGCTATGGCGCACGACATCTCTTTTTATAATATCAGAAATCACGAAGGGATTTTAAGAAATTTGATTATCAGAAATAATGCGAAAAACGAGATGATGGTAATTGTTGCTTTAACAGAGATGAACGATAAAACCAAATTGTTGTTAGAATTTTTGAAAGAGAAATTTCCGCAAATCAGTTCGTTGTTTTATGTAATTAACACGAAATTAAATGATTCTATATCCGATTTGGAGCCGGTGTTATATGCAGGAACGCCGCATATTACGGAAACAATGGAAGATTTGCATTTTAAAATAGGTCCGCTCTCCTTTTTCCAAACCAACAGTTTGCAGGCATTAGAACTGTATAAAGTAGCGCGTGAATTTGCCAAAATTACGCCACAAGATATTGTATATGACTTATATACAGGAACAGGGACGATTGCTCTTTTTGTTGCCAAACAAGCAAAAAAAGTAATCGGTATTGAGTACGTGGAAGCCGCTATTGAAGATGCCAGGTACAATGCGCAACAAAACGGAATTGACAACACCGTGTTTTTTGCCGGCGATATGAAAGATGTGTTGAACGAAAACTGTACCAAACGCAACGGCAAACCCGATGTGGTAATTACTGACCCGCCCCGCGCAGGCATGCACCCCGACGTAATTGCCCGTTTGTTAGAAATGGAAACGCCCCGCATGGTTTACATCAGTTGCAACCCCGCTACCCAAGCCCGAGACCTCATCGAACTTGCAAAAAAATACACGATTGAGAAAGTGCAGCCGGTAGATATGTTTCCGCATACGCATCATGTAGAGAATGTGGTGGAATTGAAATTAAAAGACAAAATCTGTGAAAATCTTGTCTAATCTGTGTTATCTGTGTGCAAAAAAACGTGAATTGTTCCAATAAAATCACATCAATTCACGATAAAAACAAAAAAAATCGTAAATTTGCGGTCAAAATAAAACTCAATTTTTTATGATTAATCAAGCGAAAAAAGAGAAGATAAAAGCGTTAAAATTGGAGTATGAGCAACTACGCAACTCGCACAACGATTTACTCAAAATGATTTCCGAATCGGAATTGCCCGAAATGGTTTATAACTCTAACGCTATTGAGAACTCTACGCTTACGCTCAAAGAAACCGAAAAAATTCTTTTGGCACAAACGTTGATGCGCGAAGTTTCGTTGCGCGAAACATACGAAGCAACCAATTTGGCACGTGTGATAAAATACCTTTGGACGCGCCCAAATTATGAACTTACGGTTGAAAATCTTGAACTGCTGCATCAAATGTTGCTTGGCGGAATAAATGACGAATATGCGGGGCGTATTCGCCGCGCAGGCGAATATGTGCGTGTTGGCTGGCACATTGCGCCGCCGCCCGAACAAATACAAAATATGCTCGAAAACCTGATGTATCAATACAACAGCGAAAACGACAAATATTTTTTAGAAAAAATTGCCGAATTTCATTTACAGTTTGAAACGATACACCCTTTCTGCGATGGCAACGGACGAATGGGGCGCCTGATTATCAACTTACAACTTGCGGCATTGGGTTTTCCGCCCGTGATTATTCAAAACAAAGGTAAAAGAGATGATTATTACCCTATTTTTGACGAATGGTGCGATAAGCAAAAATCGGACAAATTTTCAGATTATTTATATCTTGCTCTTTCCGAATCGCTTAACAAACGCCTTGCTTATCTGCGCGGTCATGAAATTGTAAAATTATCGGAATATGCTAAGAGCAATAATATCAGCGCCGCATTAATTACTAACGCCGCCAAACGGCAAACGATACCTGCTTTCCGTCAAGAAGGCGTATGGAGAATTGCCAAAAACTATGTGAAAAATGGATAGAATGATGAAAAACACTAACAATCAACAAATAATCATTTACAATACCGATGACGGCAAAACTTCGGTTAGTTTAATGACAAGAGACGGCAATGTTTGGCTCAACCAAAATCATTTGGCGGAACTTTTTGACACCTCAAAGCAAAACATCAGTCTTCATATCATTAACATACTGAAAGAAAGAGAATTAAATGAAAATTCAGTTGTTAAGGATTACTTAACAACTGCTTCAGATGGCAAAAATTATAATGTTACTTTTTATAGTTTGGATATGATTCTTGCTATCGGATTTAGAATACGAAGCAAACGCGGCACGCAATTTCGGCAATGGGCAAACCGCAATCTGAAAGAATATATGATAAAGGGATTTGTGATGGACGATGAACGTTTGAAAAATCCCGATGGTCGTCCTGATTATTACGATGAACTTTTAGAGCGAATTCGCGATATACGGGCATCTGAAAAACGGTTTTATCAAAAAGTCAGAGATTTATTTGCCCTTTCGAGCGATTACGATACGACCGATAAAGCAACGCAAATGTTTTTTGCCGAAACGCAGAATAAATTACTGTATGCTGTTACCCAAAAGACTGCTGTCGAAATTGTGATTTCACGCGCCGATGCTTCGCAGCCCAATATGGCGCTCACAAGTTGGAAAGGCAAAATTGTACGCAAACAGGATATTTACATTGCCAAAAACTACCTTACAGAAGACGAATTGGACAGTTTAAACCGCTTGGTAACTATCTTTTTGGAAGTCGCCGAATTGCAGGCTAAAGGCAAAAAAGATATTACGATGAAATTTTGGCGTGAAAATGTGGACGGCATTATTACGTTCAATAAAAAGGATTTACTTATTGGAAAAGGAAGTGTAAGCAACGAACAAATGGAAAAATTTGTGGATGATGTCTATGAAAATTTTAACGAAAAAAGAAAACGTATCGAACTTCAACAAGCCGATGCGGAAGATATGGAGGAATTAAAACAGTTAGAAGAAAAAATAAATCGAAAAAAAGTAAAATAATAAGTATACTATAGTTATGACAGATTTAACAATACCTCAAACGAAAATAAAAATAGAAAAACCTGCTTCTGATTTTTTAGAACATCTTAAATCAAATAGCAGAATTTTATTTTCAGGAAAATTCGGTAGGGAAATATCCCGTTAGGGATAATAGTTCGGAAGAAACGGTAGAAACGGTAGAAAAAGAACGAAATAATAAATCCCGCATGCCGTTAGGTATGCGTACAAAACAAATTACAATAATAAAATGGCAAACACATACACACAAATTCACATTCATACGGTTTTTGCAGTTCAAAACAGAATTTCATTAATCAAAAAAGATTGGCAGGACAGGTTATACCAATACATTATTTCCATTATTCAAAATCATGGACATAAAGTTTTATCTATTGGCGGCATATCAGACCATATTCATATTTTATTTGGGTTTCGTCCAACGCAATCGTTATCAGAATTGATGCAGAATATAAAACGAAACAGTTCGGAATGGATAAATAAAGAAAAGGTTTCTCCCGAGCTATTATCCCTAACGGGATATGGTTTCTATTGAAAATAACAACCCCCATGTTCTATAATTCAAACATTCACCACCACCGCCGCACTATCCGCCTGAAAGACTACGATTATTCGCAGGCAGGATTGTATTTTGTAACGATATGCGTGCAAAGACATGAATGTTTGTTTGGGAAAATGATAAATGGGGAAATGATATTGAATGAATATGGGAAAATTGTACAAATGGTATGGGACGAATTGCCGCAACATTATAAAAATGTTGAATTGGGCGAATTTGTTGTTATGCCCAATCATATACATGGGATAATTATTATAACGGATTGTACGGGTTTGGCGATTGATATGGGTTTGGCGGTAGGGGCGGGTTTGAAACCCGCCCCTACGATGGCAACAACGGGGGAAAGCAAAACACACGGTTTGTCGGAAATTGTACGTGCATTAAAAACATTTTCCGCACGTAAAATCAATGAAATGCGAAATACATGCGGCGAAAAATTGTGGCAACGTAATTATTACGAACACATTATCCGCAATGATAAATCGTATCAATATATTGCCGATTACATTATAAACAATCCCGCAGAATGGGAAAAGGATAAATTTTATAAAAAATGAAAAAAAATTAAATATTATGCAAACCCTTTACAAAAACATCAGAATTGTGGACGACACCCAAGATTTTATGGGGTGCGTTCTCGTTGAAAATGGTATCATTACCCAAGTTGCCGAAGTTATTGATGAGCCGGCGTACGAGATTATTCCCGCGTACGGGCTCTATAACAGTAATTTTATTGTGCGCGATTTTACAGACGAAGAGGTGGTGTTAATGCCTGCCTTCACCGACCTTCACGCACATTTTCGCGATCCCGGATTTACTTACAAGGAAGATTTGCAAACCGGCTGCGCAGCCGCCATTAAAGGAGGTTATACCGCTGTAAATTTGATGCCTAATACCAATCCGGTGTGCAGTTCATTAGAACAAGTACGCGAAATTGAAAAACGCGCCAAAGAGATTTCAGGAATTACCGTAAATCAAACGTTAAGCATGACTAAAGATTTACAAGGAGTAAATTACAGTCATTTGAAAGCATTGCAAAAAAATGAAATTCTTTTTGTTACCGACGACGGCAAAGGGGTGCAAGATGATGTTGTGATGAAGAATATTTTTGAAATATGTAAAGAGAAGAATATCACTATAATGTCTCATGCAGAAGATCCAAAATACAGCGCTACCGATATGCGAAAAGCGGAAAATGCAATGACGGAAAGGGATATTATGTTGTTTGAAGAAGTGCATTCTAATGGAGAATGGAGAATGGAGAATGGAGAATGTAATGAAGGGCATCTGCATTTTTGTCATGTGAGTACGAAAGAGGCGATGGCACTGATTATCAAAGCGCAGAATGAGGGTTTTAACATCACTTGCGAGGTTACTCCGCATCATATTTTTGCCACCGATGAAGAGGTTAATCATTATCGTGTAAATCCGCCCTTTAGAGAACAGGAAGATATTGATACTTTGATAAATGCCATACAAAACGGACATGTGTTTGCCATTGCTACCGACCACGCCCCACATTCTGCCGAAGACAAGGAGAAAGGCGCGCCCGGAATGATTGGTTTAGAGTTGGCGTTTCCCTTGTGTTACACCAAATTGGTAAAAGGTGGCTTTATTACGCTTTCACAGTTGGTAAAACTATTGTCCACCAATCCTTCAGCCATGATGAAACTCAACAAAGGCAAAATAATAGTGGGAATAAAAGCCGAGTTTGTCATTGCCGAACTTCAACAGGAATATAAAATTGACGTTTCAACGATGGCGTCAAAATCAAAAAATACGCCGTTTAATGGCGTGTCGGTTTTTGGGAAGATAGTAGAGACTATTTTTTAGATTTTACAAGTATTCCTGACTTTGAGAATACGACACCCTAACTCAAATTCTTCAAAATGGCTAACTGGTTTGACATCTTCAAAGAAGAAACTTTAACCAACACTATATTAGATAGAATTCTCCATACTGCTCACAGGTTAGAATTAAAAGGTGAAAGTCTTAGAAAAATATTACTATTTTTGCCGCCGTTGCTTCGTAGGAAAGTGTTTGGAAGCCGCAACATCACCAATATTTGAACAAATCTTAATATAAAATATGAATAATCAGTTATTTGTTTCAGGTTCTCCGCACGTTCACAGCGATGAATCGGTAAAAAAAATTATGTGGGCAGTAGTAATAGCCCTGTTGCCTGCTTTGGTAGTTTCGGTTTATTATTTCGGACTGCCTGCCCTTTTAGTAACGGTAGTTTCCATTTTGAGTTGCTTGATTTTTGAATATCTTATTCAAAGATTTTTGATTAAAGGGCAAAACACTTTGGGAAACGGCTCGGCAGTAATCACAGGATTGCTGTTAGCCTTTAACCTTCCGTCTAATCTTCCGTTGCATTGGGTAGTCGTTGGCGCATTGGTAGCCATTGGGATTGGCAAAATGGCATTTGGCGGCTTGGGCAACAACCCCTTTAACCCTGCTTTGGTAGGTCGTGTTTTCTTACTTATTTCCCGTCCTGTGGAGATGACCTCATGGCCCAGACCGACACCCATATGGAGCTTCGGAGCCGACGCTATTACCGGACCTACTCCGTTAGGTATTATTAAAGAGGGCGTTGGCAGCGGAAAAACAATTGAGCAAATTATCTCATCCACTGCAAATTTTCCGTCAAATATAGATATGCTTTTCGGGCAGATGGGCGGCTCGTTCGGTGAAGTCTCTTTTATTGTATTATTAGTGGGTGCACTCTTCCTTATTTTTAGAAAAGTAATTACGTGGCACATTCCTGTTTCTTTTATTGTATCGGCATTTTTGCTTTCGGGAGTCTTATATCTGTATAATCCGGCTTGTTATGCCAATCCGTTTTTCCATATCATCACCGGTGGGTTGATGCTGGGCGCTTGCTTTATGGCAACCGATATGGTTACCTCGCCCACTTCGCCGTGGGGTATGATTGTATTTGGAACAGGGTGCGGCATCCTAACCATCGTTATCCGTATCTTCGGCGCCTACCCCGAAGGGGTTTCTTTCGCCATTCTGTTGATGAATGCCTTTACACCCCTCATTAACAAAGCGTTTAAACCGAAAAGATTTGGGGAAAAGTTAAGTGTTAAGTGTTAAGTGACGATAATTAAATTAGAAACATTAAAATTATAGTATTATGAGGAAAATTTATGTATTAACCATCCTTAGTTTGTTTTGTTGTGTGCAAATGCCATTTGCACAAACCGACACCACAAAAACCGTACCTCTTGAACGTGTAGATGTTATAACCACCAAGAGCAATCAGGAGTTGTTAGAGCAATCTGTCCCTTTTTCGAGAATAGAAGCTCTTGAATTAAACCGAACCACAGGAATCTCATTAGACGACGCCATTAACACTAACATTCCGGGTGTTTATATGGAAAGACGTACCTTTTCGGGCGGGCAGCAATTCAACATTCGCGGCTATGGAAACGGGACAAACACCAACGGACGGGCTAATAACTTTGATTCGCAAGGAATAAAGATGTATCTGAACGGTATCCCTGTTACAGATGCTGAGGGTTTTACCGTTATGGACGACTTGGACTTCGGCGCCATTGAAAAAGTAGAGATTATTAAAGGTCCCGCAGGATCGCTGTATGGTTTGGCAATTGCCGGTGTAGTGAAACTGCAAACCATTCAGCCGAAGAAAGATGAAATTTATATAGGGCAAGATTTTATGGGCGGAAGTTATGGCTTGTTCAGAACCACTACCACCGTTGCCATAGGTGGTAAAAACTCATCCATTTTAGCCAATTACGGACATCAACAATTCAATGGCTTTATGCCGCACACGCAATCTAAAAAAGATTTTTGTAATGTAATCGGAAACATTACCCTCAATAAACGACAAAGTGTAAGCGCTTATATGGGCTATACGCAAGGAAGAGATAATAGAAACGGGGAACTCACTGTGGAACAATACGACACCTTAGGTTATACAGGCGACCCCACATATATTAGAAACGATGCCCACTCCGGCATTAAGTCGTTTCGTGCAGGCGTAGCACACAATTTTACATTTGACAAACACATTTCCAACTCTACTTCTCTCTTTGGGCAAGGTATGGTGTTGGATCAAAGTTCTTCCGGTGGCGGTTGGACAGATAAAAATGTCCTGAATTTCGGATTTAGAAGCGTGTTTGATTTGAAGTTTGTATTATCTGAAAAGAAAAACATTGTCTTATCCGGTATTGTGGGCATTGAGTTGCAAAAAATGAACGGTTCGTCTATTGGTTATGCTATGGCTGCCGACAGTACGAATTTAGACTCCCCTTACAACATTCCCACAACCACAAGAAGCAATCAGTTATTGAGTAATTTAACCTATTCTTACTTTACACAATGGAGTTTGAGTTTACCCAAAGGATTTTCTATTAACGCCGGAATTGGCATAAGCAACCAATCGCTTGAACTTACTAATAGATTATGGGCATTAACCAACAATCATCCGGGTAATATAGCTCCCAAAATACAAGCCAATGATTATAACTTTCTACCTTCACCCAGTTTTTCCATTCATAAAATATTTGGAAAAGTTGCCTCCATTTATGCGTCCTATTCAATGGGATACAAAGCGCCGGTTACTTCCAATTTGCTCATTACCGCTACCAACAAAATAAATACCGGTTTAAAACCCGAAAGAGGACAACAAATTGAAATCGGCACCAAAGGCAATTTCTTAGAAAATAAACTATACTATTCTGTTGCCCTGTTTTATGCACAATATACCAATAAATTTGCTCCCGTAGTAGTTTGGCTTGAAGAGGGCGGTAGTTATGCCTACCCTATCAATGCAGGAACTACCAATAACTTGGGCGTTGAGTGTGAAATCAGTTATAAAATTATTGATTCACCCACAAAATTTGTAAAACTGTTGCGCCCGTTTGCTAATCTTACCTACTCTTTTTACAGATATGGGGATTATGACTTTCAATCCATTAAAAGAGATAGTTTAGGTGAGTATTTGATAATTAATAATTATCAAGGCATTCAAGTGGCTGGAGTATCGCCATTAGTTTTCAACATCGGTATAGATTTTGACACTAAAATAGGATTATATGCCAATATAAACTATGGCTACCGCTCGGCAATGACCATAACCACAGATGGTTTGAACAAAGCACATCCGTTTGGATTATTAAATATGAAAATAGGGTACCTCAAAAGATTTAAAGGTTTTGAGATGAATCTGTTTGCAGGCGCTAATAATATGACCTGCACACAATACTACATGATGGCAATGATTGACCACATGCCAGAACCTTACATTCCTGGTCCGTATAAAATTAATTTTTACGGGGGTGTTGGGTTGAAGTATTATTTTAAGTAATGGGTGACAGGTGATGATAAGAAAATTGTAAAAACAATAATAACCTTTTATTAATATCAAAATTTTTTACTATGGGAAGAGCATTTGAATTTAGAAAAGAACGCAAATTTAAGCGTTGGGGAAACATGGCGAAAGTGTTTACCCGACTTGGACGCGAAATTACTATGGCTGCTAAAACCGGCGGTTCTGACCCCAATTCCAACGCCAAGTTAAGATTGCTTATGCAAAACGCGCGCGCAGAAAACATGCCGAAAGATAATGTGGAACGCGCCATTAAAAGAGCATTTGAAAAGGATACTTCCGAATATAAGGAAGTGATTTTTGAAGGCTATGCGCCTCACGGCGTAGCGGTTGTGATTGAAGCCGCTACTGACAACAACCAGCGGACTGTGGCAAATATCAGAAGTTATTTCAACAAATATAACGGCGCACTCGGCACTCAGGGAATGCTCGATTTTATCTTTGATAGAAAATGTCGTTTTACTATCGCTAAAAAAGAGGGCGTAAATTTAGAAGAATTAGAATTGGAACTCATTGATTACGATGCAGATGAAATTTTTGAAGAAGACGATACTATCTTAATTTACGCAAACTTCCAAAGTTTTGGTCCTCTGCAAAAATATCTGGAAGAAAACGGCTTCGATATTAAGGAGTTTAAGTTTGAAAGAATCCCTAACGATATGAAAGAACTCTCCGACGACCAGAAAGCAGAAGTTGAAAAACTGCTCGAACGGATTGAAGAGGACGACGATGTGACGAATGTGTATCATAATATGATGTAACAGAATGATAAAACTTATCGTACTCAGGTTAATAAATGGTGTACAACACAGTTATTTCGGTGGAAAAAAAAGCGGACTTAACATATCCGCCTTTGTGGTCCTGAGAAATACCAGTAATATTAAATAAGTAAGTCCGCATGTCGCAAATGCTTTTACTTAATATTACTTTTGAAGTTTCTCAGGTTTCAAAGGCAAGAAATATGACAACGCTATTTTATAGTTTTGTGCTTATCAGCACGTTTGTTATTAAAACATAATAAAATAAGTTTTTAATAAATTGTTTGCAAAAATAGAAAAATATTCATATAGAACGAAAATTCTTCAACCCAAACAGTATGATTTAAAATCTTCCGTGATAAAAATCATGGAATAATAATATTTTCGCGGGCATTTTCCAATATGACAAACAGAACATTCGTTTTTCTTTTCTTTTTTAGCGCAATCTTTGCCTCTTATGCGCAAATACCGGATACTTTGCTACGAGGACAATTGCGCGAAGTGGTGGTCTTTACAAAGTTTAATCCCGCTATTCCCATCATTAAAAAAACCATTCAAAATAGAAATAAAAACGGACAATTTGCTAACGACCATTTTTCATATATCTCCTATCAAAAAATGTTCTTTACGGGAGATATAAAAAGAGACAGTGTGTTGCTCGGGAAAGTAATGCAAAAATCTGATACTTTGGCAACGGATACGGCTTCGCTTTCCAAAAGAGATTCAAATTATTTAAAAACACTTGATTTTTTGGATAAAACACATCTGTTTTTTATGGAAACGGTTAGCAAAAATTATTTTAAAAAACCGGCAAAGAGTTATGAGAAGGTAATTGCTCATCACACAGCGGGACTTAAAGACCCGATTGTTTCTATCTATTTGGCAAAATTGCAAACGGTGAACTTCTACCAAAATGATATGTTGAATATTTTAGAGTCTCCTTATGTTAATCCTGTTTCGTCAAATGCGCTGACTATTTACGATTTTCATTTGGAAGAGAGCGTTTTTCGAGAAAACGACACGCTGTTTGTCATCTCTTTTCAACCCAAAAAAAATGCACATTTTAAGTCGCTTACAGGAAAGATATGGATCACTGCCCAAAATTATGCGTTTATAAGGATTGAAGCCGAACCGTTTGATAAAGAACTCAATGCGAAATTCAATTTGTTACAGGAATATGAACGACAGCCGAATGAGACTTATTTTTTAACAAATATGTCTGTACGTATAGACTTTCCACACATTGGCATTAGTATTGGCACTGGCTCTGAAAATGAAAAAGATACGCTTGTTGGCGGCGGCGGCACTACTGCGAAAAAATCTTTGATAAGACCTGTCATTTTTTCTGAAAAAAAGATAATGAACATAGATTATAAAACACGCATCAGAAACACCGATATTGGTTTTGCAGATATTGATGAGGAAACAGGAACCGAAGCCGAACAAGAAAAAATATTGGAAACATACCGCCCCACTGCACTGACAGATAGGGAAATAAAAACGCTTGTTTTAATAGATTCTGTAGCAGAGCCCTTTAAATTAGACAGAAAGTTGGAATCTCTGAAAATCTTAATAACAGGGAAAATTCCGGTACGTTTTCTAAACATAGATTTATCTCAAATTCTCTATTTTAATTCAACGGAAGTCGCACGCTTGGGCTTGGGACTTTATACCAATGACAGATTGAGTAAGATAGTGAATTTCGGGGGCTTTTTCGGCTATGGCTTTAAAGATAAGAAATGGAAATGGGGCGGCGAACTGGGTTTTAACATCATTCGTTCAAGAGATTTCAAAGCATCATTTCAGTATTACTCAACACTGATTGAAAGCGGAGAAACTGTTTTTTACGACAGGAACTACACGTTGTTTTCGGGAGAATTTTACCGCAGTTGGCTCTTTAAAAGATTTTACCGGAGTAACGCTTTTGATGTTGTGGTTCAGAGTAGAATTACGCGCTGGCTCACCGGCTACGTTTCTACTTCTTACAGTGATAATAAAACGTTTTTTGATTATCGTTTTCAGGAAACGCCTGATGGGGATGTATCCACAACCTATTCTTTTAAGAATTATTATGTTAAAGCAGGCGCTCGTTTTGCATTCGGAGAACGCTATTGGGGTGCAGACAAATACTATTTCTACTCCGTTTCGCCGTATCCCGTGTTTATCGTTCAATATTCAAAAGGAATTAGCGGAGTGTTTAACAGTGGCTTTGACTATAATAGAATTGACTTGAAGATGATGTATCGCAAGAATTGGAAAATATTAGGTTTTACCAATTTAACGCTATTTGCAGGCTATATTGATTGTTCGTTGCCTGCCCCATTGTTGCTTAATCAACGTGCCGGATATTACTCCATCGGCTTGGACGGCGCCGACAATTTTGGTACTATGCGTGCCGATGAGTTTCTCTCCGATAAATATGTAACTCTTTTTATGCGTCATAATTTTGGAAGAATGACACAAAACAGGAAGTTCTCTCCAAGAATAATTGTTTGTCAGGGTATTGGTTTTGGTGGATTAAAAAGCGTAAACGCTCACATTGGCATAGATTTTAAAACGATGGAGAAAGGTTATTTTGAATCCGGCGTAATGGTGGGAGACCTCTTAGTCATTAAAAACCTTCTTTCATTCGGCGCAGGAGTATTTGTTCGCTATGGGGCATACTATCTCCCTAAACCTCAGTACAAAACGATTGACAATTTTGCATTTAAAGTGTCGTTTCGGATACCGTTTGAGCGGTAGCGGATGCAATAAAACCGGAATACAAGGAAATCATTAAAAATTTGGTGTTCTTTGTGAAATAGTAGGGCAATCGTGCAACCAAACCACATCTGTTTCATAACCCTCTTAGTCAATATAATAAACATTTTCCACCAATGGTCCCTCTTGTTCAAAACTGCTGGAAGGATAAACAAATGGCGTAAATTTAATTCCAACTTCCGGTTGAATAAACATATTTCTGTGAATTTGCGCAAGATATGAAAATTTGAGTGTTGCGCCAATATAAGGAATTGACAGTACGCGCCCTTGTGGCAACCCTCCTCCAAAGGCTTTTCCATCTGCCCAAACCGTATCCCTCGGAATTATCATTCCTAAACCATATAAAATAGTTCTTTTAAATGAACCTATTGGAATTTCTACTGTAAAACCAAGTCCATTTTTAATAGACAAATTGTATCTGATATTCAATTCCGGTACAAAAGATGAACGGAGCACAGGACAGAATTGTTCTTGAGCCTCTTTCATACGAGGATTAAAACTGAATGCAGATGTAAAATAAATTCCTACAGAATGAACAGGTTTTGAAAAATCAAAAGTTTCAAACGACATGTTTCTTTTTCTCTCTTTTCTGTATTCTTTCGTTTTATATACCGGCGTTTTAAATCCCGTAAATTCATATCCCATATTCAAAGCAAAAAATGAAGAGCCATATTTCATAGTAACATCATATTCGCCTTGAGGCGCAAACCGTTGCCAACCGCTATAACGGTCAATAAAACCCAGCGTGCCGTTTATGCCCAAAATAAAGTTGTGGCGCGGGTCTTTTTTGGTGTGAAACAGAAAATTGATGCCTGCTGTTAATTCAGGTACAAATCTGCTCTCACGAACATCAGTATAGTTGTTTACATCAAACCAGGGATAACATTCTACAATTACAGGTCTTTCAAACTCATCGGCAATTATGAGTTGATATTCATACACCCATGTCAGTCCTCGTATATATTTTAGCAGTTTGATTCCCATTTCAGGCTGCATAGTTATTCGCTCATGCAAACGCTATCTAAGAATAGCGGTACGAAAATAGATTTTTTTTATAATGAAATTCTTAGTAAAAAAATATACTTTTGCGCATTGTTTTAAAAATATTCTAAATAATTAATAATAAACACTATAAATTATGGAAAGAGATTCTCAGGTTTTTGAACTTATTCAACAGGAACGCGATCGCCAAACGCACGGTATTGAGTTGATTGCATCGGAAAATTATGTGAGCGACCAGGTAATGGAAGCGCAGGGCTCTATCTTAACCAACAAGTATGCCGAAGGATATCCGGGCAAAAGATACTACGGCGGCTGCCAAATTGTGGATAAAACCGAACAGTTGGCTATTGACCGTGCCAAAGAGTTGTTTGGCGCAGAATGGGCAAACGTGCAACCACACTCCGGCGCACAAGCCAATATGGCAGTTCTAATGACCTGCCTGAAACCCGGCGATACGTTTATGGGATTGGATTTATCGCACGGTGGACATCTGTCGCACGGCTCACCCGTAAACTCATCGGGAATCTTGTACAGAGCTGTGGCTTACTGCGTTGAAGAAGAAACAGGCGTTATTAACTACGACAAAATGGAAGAGGTAGCGCTTCGCGAACGCCCTAAATTGATTATTGGCGGCGCTTCCGCTTACTCGCGCGACTGGAACTGGAAACGGATGCGTGAAATTGCAGACCAAATCGGCGCCATTCTTATGGGCGATATCTCACATCCCGCCGGCTTGATTGCCAAAGGATTGCTAAACAATCCTCTACCTTATTGCCACATTATTACTACCACTACGCACAAAACATTGCGCGGTCCACGCGGAGGGCTTATTCTTATGGGTAAAGACTTTCCAAATACGTGGGGACTGACTACCCCCAAAGGCGAAATTAAGATGATGTCTCAACTGTTGGATTCTGCCGTTTTTCCGGGCGTTCAAGGCGGTCCGTTAGAACACGTAATTGCCGCAAAAGCAGTGGCTTTCGGCGAAGCATTATCAGACACTTATTTGGAATATATCAAACAAGTGGCGAAAAATGCGCAAGCTATGTCAAAAGCATTTACCGACAGAGGCTACAAAGTAATTAGCGGAGGAACAGACAACCACCTGATGCTCATTGACCTGCGTTCCAAATTTCCGGAAATAACCGGAAAACAGGTGGAAAACACTCTCGTTTTAGCCGATATTACGATAAACAAAAATATGGTTCCCTTCGATAGTCGTACGCCGTTTACTACTTCGGGTATTCGCGTAGGAACACCGGCAATCACAACACGTGGATTGAAAGAGTATGAAATGGAAACTATCGTGGAATTGATAGATGAGGTGATTTCCAACATTAATGACGAAACTGTTATCACAAAAGTTGCCCAAAAAGTGAATGCCCTGATGGCACACCGCCCGCTGTTTGCGTGGTAAGGCATACACTCATACCCACCACAAGCCCCTGCGAGGGGTGAACATCTTCTTGTTTTCCAAACGAGCCTGCATTGCATACCGCAGATATAGAAATTGCAAAAGCAAAACGTTTTTTTTACCGATTCGGAAAAAGTTGAATGTTTATCGGACAATAGTGATTTTTTATATAGTTTTGCAGCAAATTATTTTGATTAATATTTAACCAATTTAAAAATATATTCAGATGGAAAAAATGATTTCAAAAAAATTAAGAAAATTCGGAACAAGATTCATAACCGCAGTTCTGGCGATGTTGCTTTTTGCGCCGTTTGCAATACAGGCAAAAGTTAATGTTGAAAGCCATTTCAATAATAATGAGGTTGAAATGTTAATCATACCGGATATTCCGGGCTCACCATACAAAAACGCAAAAAAACCATCTTATACCACCTCTGTTGGTTTAAATTCCGGCAAAGTGGATGGGGTAAATGTTGTGCCTTTCAATGTACCTGCCGTTGGTAGTCATATAGAAGACACGCAACACTTTAATCTCCCGTCACGAAATTATCCAAGAAGTGGAGTATATGTAGGCGATCCGGCTTCAACTACCTATTCTGCTAATATACCGGCAGCATTTTATAATCAACATAGTTTAAATCAAACTATTTATCAACAATCTATGATTAACCATTATGGAAAAATCAAAGAAATTATCTATCCTTTAGTTAATGCTATTCGCTATAGTCCGCATACCGTACAGATTTGGATGGCTCAAACGGATAAGACCTCCTTCGAAGGTACAGATGATTGGATTCCATTTAGTAATTTTACACTTGTTTATACAAACGAAAACGGATATGATTTTAATGGTTATCTTGGAGATGTATATGTTACACTGGATACCCCTTTTGACTATTCAGAGGGCAATCTTGTGATCATGACAAATAAAGTAGGTTCAAACTGGGATCCATCTCCATACGTTAGATGGTTATTTACACCATCTTCTATACCAATGAACACGATTCATGCGCTTCGTCAACCTCCATCCGGAGGTTTTAACCCTACGGAGGGGTATCCTTCAACATCAACAGGAGAATATGTTATCAATAACAGTACTGCCCCTAATCTAATACTGCAATTTGACCAAAATGTAGATTATGATATAGCTTTAAGAGGATTTAAGGGTTCTAATTTTTCCGAATTTAATGAACCCTTAAACTATTCTGTTGTAATCAGGAATCTTGGAAAGAAGGCTACCAATGAATATACGCTCAGGTTGATGCATAATACAGATGAACTTACCTCAGTATCAGGGGTTTTAATACAACCGAATCAAACCGTTATGGTTCAAATACCTTATGCTTTTCACAGTGCGGGTACTTATGATGTTCATGTTGTGGTTGACTTTCAGGAGAATGTGCCTCTCGAAGATCTTGTATCTCCGCTCATAACTACAAAAGTATATCCGAAAGGCTATTCGCTCTTTTATGTTGGGGAGAATCCGGGGAATAGTTTTGCCAATTCACCAATACACGATGCAATGAATAAATCGTCTGTATCTCAAATGATTTACAGAGAAGAACTGCTTGGAGATTTAAAGGGAAAAATCACCGAAATGATATTTTTCTATTTGCGATCTTCCGGCGAAAATCCGGAGAATTGTCGTGGTATGTTTTATATGAGTCCAACTGAACGAGAAGAGTTTGATTTAGGATTAAATTGGGCAGACAGAGACAAATTTTTTGAGCCGTTGAGTCAATACGAACTTATTTTTGATGATATTATCCCTTGGAATGTTCCATTCGGAGCGTTTATCCCTATAACCTATACACTTACAGAACCTTATTTATATACAGGCGGAAATATTTCTCTTATGGATTATGTTCCCTGGTTTGACGCTACTCCTGTTACGGGAACAGACGTTGCATCTATTTGGGATCATACGGCAGTAGATTATTGGGCTTGGGGATTCACCGCAAATAGTGAATCTCAACTCCCGTTAGACGATTATGTAGCTCTGTTTGATCAAACAGGAATTGTTTTTTGGGGACAATCTGTTGCAAATGTTATATTTGTGAGTCAAACAGAAGAATCCGGTATTGATTCTCAAGAAATACCTAAGATAGCATCACTCAAAGGAAACTATCCAAATCCATTCAACCAATCTACTATGATTAGTTTTGAAATCGCAAAACCGGGAAATGTAAAAATTGAAATATTTAATTTTAGAGGTCAATTAGTCAATACAATCTTAAATGAATATCACCTTCAGGGTCAATATAGTGTTGAGTGGAACGGGAAAGCCAATTCGGGAATACAAGTTAGTAGTGGGTTATATTTCTATAGAATGACGACAGAAAATGGATCGGAAACTAAGAAAATGTTATTAATGAAATAATTATAATGTCTCACTAATGAAAGTACTCATTACCGGCGGCACCGGCTACATCGGTTCTCACACCATTATTGAAATGATTGAAACAGGAAAATTTACCCCTGTTTGTGTGGATAGTTGTGAACGTTCCACCCCCGAAACGATAGATAGAATTGAGAAGATTACCGGCGTTCGTGTGCCGTTTTATCAACTAAATATTTGTAATAAAGAGAGTTTTTTTAAGATTTTTGAAGAGAACAAGGATATTATCGGCATTATCCATTTTGCGGCATACAAATGCGTGCCGGAGTCGGTGGAGAAACCGTTGGAATATTATCGAAATAACTTACAATCGCTTGAAAATGTGTTGGAAGCGTGTTTAAAATACAATGTTTCCAATCTTATTTTTTCTTCTTCCTGTTCTATTTATGGAGAAGTAGAGCAATTGCCTGTGAATGAAGATACACCGATGGGCGTGCCTTTCTGTCCGTATGCCCACACCAAACAGATTGGAGAGGAGATGATAAAGTTTTTTGCGCAGGTAAACCCTCAATTCAATGCAGTAATTTTGCGCTACTTCAACCCTGTGGGTGCACACAGCAGCGGATTGAACGGCGAACTCTCGCCCGATAAACCCAACAATTTAATGCCTATCATTACACAAGTGGGCATCGGAAAAATGGAAAAGATGACCGTTTTCGGCACAGATTACCACACCCGCGATGGCTCCTGTATCCGCGATTATGTACACGTTTCCGACATCGCCGATGCGCACATCAAAGCATTGGAATTTTTGATGGAAAAGAGAAACGGCACAAACTGCGAAGTGTTTAATTTAGGCTCCGGCAGCGGCGTCTCGGTTTTGGAAATGATTAATGCTTTTGAAGAAACTACCGGCGTAAAACTCAATTACACTTTAGGCGCAAGGAGAACCGGAGATATTCCCGCCATTTACAGTGATAGCGCTCGTGCCTCTAATCTACTCCATTGGCAATGCAAAAAAAATATAGTAGAAATGGTAAAATCGGCTTGGAAATGGGAACAGAATTTAGTGATTAACGATTAGTGTTTGTCACTCGTCACGAATAACTTAACATCAAATATATTATGAACAGTTTTTTAAAAGAATTTAAAGAGTTTGCCATGAAGGGCAATCTGATTGACATGGCGGTTGCCTTTGTAATGGGGGGCGCTTTCGGCACCTTTGTTACCAAATTTATTGAAGGAATGGTAATGCCTTTGGTGGGAAAACTTACTGCCGGCGTTGATTTCAATTCGCTTAAAATTGTATTGAGCGATGCCAAAGTAGATGCAACCGGAAAGGTAATTGCTGCAGAGGCAGCCATTAAGTACGGCGAGTTTATTACAGCGTTTATCAATTTCACAATTATCGCATTCTGTATGTTCATTGTGGTAAAGGCAGTGAACAGATTGAAAAGAAAAAATGAGGCAGCAACACCTCCGCCTGCCTTATCTGAAGAGCAAAAGTTATTAACAGAAATTAGAGATATATTACAAAAACAACACGTAAAATAATATTATTATGATTAATTACCGGAATATTGGCGAACATTCTTACGCTTGGGATGTCATTATGCCCTACTATCGCTTTGCGTTGGCAGATACTTTTTTTAAGGAATGTTTAATTGTGGGTAGAGAAAACATTCCACCTCCCGGAACTCCCACTTTTGTAATTGCCAATCATCAAAACAGTGTGAACGATGCGCTGATTATGGTGAGTATGTTTAAAGATTATCGTCAGCCGGTTTCGCTTGCACGTGGAGACTTTTTTGTCAATAATACTGTGGCAAAAATTTTTCGATTTTGGCGCGTAATGCCCACGTATCGCAAAAGAGACAGTACAGGGAAAGCGGATATGATGAAAAATCTTGAAACATTTCAGATAGCCAGCGACATTTTGAAGAAAGGGGGCGTAATCATTATGTTTCCGGAAGCTATGCACCAACAGGGAAGATATTTGGGAACTTTTAAAAAAGGGGTTCCCAGAGTATGTTTTGCCGCAGAAGAGATTGCCGGTTTTCAACTTAATCTACAAATTTTACCCGTAAACTTACATTATTCAAGTATCCAAAAATTTAGAGAAAAAGTACTGATTGAAATTGGTAAACCATTTGAAATAAGCGAGCTTTTTGAAACCTATAAAAATGCTCCGAATGATGCTTATCTGCAATTTAATGAAAAAGCGAGAAACATTCTCAAATCAATGGTTTTACATATTGAAGATAAGGAACATTATGATGAATATGATTTTCTTCGTGAAATAATTCGTGATTACCGTATCAAAAATTATTACAAAAAATATGATTATTATGATGAATTTAAAGAAGAAAAGATAGTTGTTGCAGAACTTGATACACTTAAAGAGAAGGAACCTGAAAAATTTCAAACTTTAATTACTGAAACTAAAGAATACAGAGGATTGCTTAAAAAACTGAATTTTAAGGATTTCTTAGTGCATAAGAAAATTACCGGTTTGGGGTTAATTGCACAATCTTTACTGAGGCTTATCCTTCTCCCCGTTTTTCTTTTTGGCTTTATTAATAATGCTATTCCGTGCGGACTCGCTAATTTATTGACAAGAAAAATTGCGGATAAAGTTTTTATTGGAACATTCCGTTTTATTCTTGGGTTCTTCTTGTTTCCGATTTGGTATTTGGGAATTTTAATCGCTACTTCATTCATCTTTCATAGTTTCATTATAGGGCTTTCGTTGGCGGTTTTAGCATTTGTTTCGTTATTTCCATTTTATAGATACAGGGTAAATATGCTAAAACTATGGCAAAGTTGGCGCTATTATTTCAAAAGAAAAACGCAGGAGGTAAGTCAACTGAAAGACTTAAAAAACAGAATTTTATTATTTTTTGAGAGTGGCGGGAACGAGAGTTGAACTCGTGACCTCCGGGTTATGAATCCGACGCTCTAACCATCTGAGCTACCCCGCCGTATTGAGGCAGCAAAAATATATTATTTTTGCAAAAAATTTATGTTATGAAAATTCCCCCATCAGAATTACCCTTACAGCCCACCGGCGCTATCTATCATCTCGGCATTCATCCCGAAAATTTATCCGATAAAATCATCCTTGTGGGAGATCCGGGGCGCGTTGCTAAGATCTCTGAAAAATTTGATACTGTTGAGTTTACAAATTCTCACAGAGAATTGACTACGCATACAGGATACTACAAAAACAAAAGAATTTCGGTTATCTCTACCGGTATGGGAACAGATAATATTGATATTGTAATGACCGAATTAGATGCTTTGGCAAATGTGGATTTGCGAAAAATGGAAGTGAAACCGGAACACAAAACACTTACTTTGGTGCGCGTAGGAACGTGCGGCGCTATCCAAAAAGATATTCCTGTCGGCTCGTTTATAGCTGCCCAATATGGGTTTGGATTCGACGGATTATTGCAGTTTTATAAACATAACTCGCAAGAGTATGAGGATTTTGTGAAACATTTTGTAGAATTTTCCGGCTGGGGCGAACGCCTTCCTTATCCTTATTGCTATCCTGCTGACAAAATGCTGTTGGAAAATATTGCTTTTGATATGGTGCATGGCATTACGGCAAGCGCTCCGGGCTTCTTTGGTCCACAAGGCAGATATGTGCACGCCCCGTTAGCATTTCCCAATATGAATGAAAAAATTGAAGATTTTGTTTATCAGGAAAAACGGATTACTAATTTGGAAATGGAGTGTTCCGCTATTTATGGATTAGGAAATATATTGGGACATAGAACATTAACAGTTTGTCTCGCCATTGCCAACCGCGTAACCCATCACTTTCTCAATGATTACAATAAAGAGATGGAAGAATTGATTACAAAAGTATTAGACAGAATATGACAGATATCACCCTGCTAATTTTAGCCGCCGGTATGGGCAGTCGCTATGGCGGTTTGAAACAGTTGGATTTTCTAGGACCTAACGGAGAAACTATTATGGATTACTCTGTAGATGACGCCATTGCAGCTGGATTTACAAAAGTAGTGTTTGTCATCAGAAAAAGTATGCAAGAAGTTTTTGAAGCGCAAATTTTATCGAAATACAAACATAAGATAAAGTGCGAATGTGTGTTTCAAGAATTGGATATGCTGCCTGCCGGATTTCAAAAGCATCCTGAACGAGAGAAACCGTACGGCACAGCACACGCCATTCTTGTGGCTCAAGATGCTATAAAAGAACCGTTTGCCGTAATCAATGCCGACGATTTTTACAGCCGCAAAGCCTTTGTTGCTATGGCTGATTTCTTGCGACAACCCAACAACGATGTGAAACCGGTGTTTGCCATGATTGGCTATCGGTTGAAAAACACGCTTTCCGAACATGGGACGGTAGCCCGCGGTGTGTGCCAAGCCAATGAAAACCGAGAATTAATTTCTATTACGGAAATGACTAAAATTCAACGGGAAGGAGATATAATTTTCAATACAAATGAAGAGGGTAGGGTAGCACTCACGGGCGAGGAACCGGTTTCTATGAATTTCTGGGGTTTTACACCCTATTTTTTCACTTTTTTAAACACTCTTTTTATTCAATTTCTGAAAGAAAACAACGATAATCCAAAATCTGAATTTCCTATCCCTGCGGTTATCAATCATTTTATAGACAATCATTTAGCAACCATAAAAATTATTGATTGTGATGCGGAATGGTTTGGAGTAACGTATCGGGAGGATAAGTTGTGGGTAATGGAGAGATTGGCGATGCAACATTGATATTTACCAATTATGATGAAATTAACAAAATAATGAATAAAATAGTAGTACTTATTCCTTGTTATAACGAAAGTAGCGCCATTGCAAAAGTGGTAGAAAGTTACAAACAGGCGCTACCGGAAGCCGAAATTTACGTATATGACAATAATTCGACCGATGGAACTGACGAAATCGCACGCAAAGCAGGCGCTATTGTGCGGTATGAATATAGACAGGGCAAAGGAAATGTTATTCGCAGCATGTTCCGCGACATTGAAGCAGATTGTTACCTGATGACAGACGGAGACGATACCTATCCGGCAGAAAATGCAAGAGAAATGTGTAATTTAATACTTGATAATCGTGCGGATATGGTGATTGGAGACAGACTTTCATCTACCTATTTTCAAGAAAATAAACGCCCCTTTCATAATTTTGGAAACAAGTTAGTACGCACACTGATAAACAAACTTTTTGAAAACAATATTCGTGATATTATGACCGGATACAGAGCATTTGCACGAAGTTTTGTTAAAAATTTTCCTGTTTTAAGTAAAGGTTTTGAAATAGAAACCGAAATGACCATACACGCTTTGGATAAAAACTTTCTGATAAAAGAAATCCCTATTGCCTATCAAGATAGAAAGGATGGCAGCGTATCAAAATTAAATACTTATAGTGATGGTTATAAAGTTATTAGAACTATTTTAACTTTATTTCGCGATTATAAACCTTTGTTATTCTTTTCCTCTTGTGCCGCAGTTGTCTTTTTGGTTGCACTGATCTTGTTTATTCCTATTCTAATAGATTTTGCACACACGGGGTTAGTGCCACGTTTTCCCACCTTGTTTGTTTCTACTACCTTCATTGTTATAGCAATTCTACTTTGGGTTTGCGGATTAATTTTAGATGTGGTTGTTAAAAAACACAAACAATTGTATGAGTTGTTAATGAATAAATAAGTGATATATGAAACATCAAAAACAAGTTAAGAAAAATAAAATCTTTGACCAGATGCTTAAATATTTACCCATTGTATATTTAGCCATTATATCAATCGTTTTTGTAATCAATTACAATCAAACATTCGACGAAAAAGTGAACTTGAATGGAGATAATATTTATTATTATTCATTAGGGAAAGCGTTAAGCGAGGGTAAAGGTTTTACGAATACAATCTTTTTAACAGATTCGCCGCATACCCATTTTCCACCCGGTTATCCTTTTTTTATTGCTTGTTTAATGAAATGTGGCATAAGTTCTATTCATGGTATAAAAGTTGCCAATGGATTTCTTTTATATGCTGCACTTATTCTGTTTTATTTTATAACGGCTCATTTTGCAAAAAATCGTTTTGTAGCATTTATTACGGTTCTTTTCACGGCGATGCAGAGTCACTTATTGGGTTTTGCCTGTATCATGATGAGTGAAATGCTGTTTATATTCTTCTTATGCGTGGTATTGTTCATCGTATTACGTTTTCCACCCGAAAAATTGTTTGTTGAAAAAAGCAAACGCTGGAGAGATATTTTACTGTTATGTGTAATAGCCCTTTCTTTGAGTTATATCTATTTTATTCGTACGATGGGATTGACACTTATGCTTGCACTGATAGCCTATTTTGGAGTTTTTACCATGCAAAAATTTATCTTGTTATTAAAAAATCGCAAACAACCGGAACTCTTAAAACAAAGTAAACTCTTATTTTATAAATATGGCTTGGTATTGCTTATCGCTATTATATCGCTTTTAGTTCCTAAAACGACTTGGGATATGCGTAATAAAATGATAGGAAAAACGAAGAACGATTACGCTTCTGAATTTTTTAGCAAGAAAAATAATGGCAAAATGGAGACGTTAGCCGACTGGAAAGTTCGTATTAAAAACAATGGCTCGAATTACATAGCAAAATATATTCCGTCTGCTGTTCTACAGTATAAAATAGAAGCAGATTTTTATCCGGAAGAATCGGGGAAATGGCCTTCTACAAAAGAATGGATATTGGGCATTTTCTTTCTTATTTTCTTATTATTCAGTGTTATAAAATCTAAAGACGGTTTGCTGTTGTTTTTTTATGTAGGGATTACCTTACTTGTGCTTTTAGGGTGGCAAGAACAATATAGCGGACACAGATATATGATTCCGATAACTCCATTTCTTATTTTCTTGTTTTTCAATGGAATTGATAAATTTATAGCGTTAGTTTTTAAACCGGTAAAAAAAATTAAACCTGTCATTCCACAATTAATTGCTTTATTGATTTGCATATATTTCATGTATCCTAATTATATCAAAGCCCAAGAAGAACAGAGGGCAACTGCGAAAGTGAAAACATGGGAAAAAATGAACGATATGAAAATGACCAATTATTTGACTGCCTGCAAATTTTGTAGAGACAGTTTGCCTAATGATATTAGAGTAATTACAAGAAAACCCGAAATATTTTACATGTTTTCCGGATACAAAAGATCCACTTCTTTTCCGTGGTATGCAGAGCCGGATAGTATTATGTCTTATCTAAAAAAACAAAATGTCACTCATGTAATTATAGATGATTGGTTTAGACACGCATATATCACGCTACTTCCTGCCGTGCAAAAATATCCTGATAAATTTAAAGTGTTGAAACAAATTGGCGATGTTGATACTGCAAGGAAAATAGCCCCAACATACGTGCTTGAATTTAATGATGAATGGGGCTACTACGGCGAGCGCGTAAATGGACTGAAAACAGGCGAGGGATACGAGCTTTTTCAAGATGGGCTTAAGTATGTAGGGCATTTTGAAAATAACAGTTTCAATGGTAACGGTACGCTTTACGATAAAAACGGAGAGGTGATTAACAAAGGTTTCTGGCGCAATGGCGCTATTATTCGAGGTGAAGGCGAATTAACCTATCAAGACGGATATAAATATGTTGGAGAATTTAACAATATGATGCCTGAAGGATATGGTACTTTGTATGATTCAGAAGGAAAAATAATAAACAAAGGAAAATGGCACAACGGTATCCCTGTTCAATGAATAAAGTAACAATCAATTATACCCATTTACAGCCTCACATTTGTCCATTACCCGTTTTTCCCTTATATCGCACTTCCAATCAAGTAAACTGCGGCAACCCCGATGATTGGGTATAGTTCCGGAAATACAGCCAAAATCATAGTACGTCCGAAAAGGTCGTAGCCCGATCCTATGCCGTTGATACCGTTGGCGCAAATCTGTCCTTGACGAATGGCAGAGAAGAGGCAAACAAATCCCATTGCCAAGCCAATGCCAAAAACTGCCGCTGCCTGAAATGCCGAAATATCAAAAACTAAGTGTTTAGAAAGTAGGAAATAGCCAAGAAATCCATACAGACCTTGTGTACCGGCAAGCGCTGATAGAATCATGTAGTTACCAAATTTGTCCGGATTTTTCTTAATGGCGCCAATTGCAGCGTTTCCTGAAATGGTTACTCCATAAGCGCTTCCAATTCCTGAAAGTCCTAACATTAATGCAATGCCGATGTAGGCGAATAAAAGTGTTGATGTCATAGTTTTGTGATTTTAATTGTTAATTGTTTATTATTTATTGTTTGTTATTGTTATTAGTAACGGGTGACGAGTGATGGGTGACAGGTGTATTAATTCTAAATGGGGTGTAGGGTTTGCCGCCGCCTTCAAATCCTACGTTGTTGTAAAATTCTACGAAAGTAAGACGCATCGGGTGCACGAAAGAGCCTATACTGTTTATGGCGATGTTTATACCGTGTCCGAATAGCAGTATTAAAATCATCACCAATTCTCTTACAATGATAATATCGGGAGCAAAACCAACTGCAAGTTTATTAAATACCAATCCCATTACAGAGCCGGAAATTCCCAGTGCAAAAAGACGAATGTAAGAGAGCATATCTCCCAGCAGTCCTACGATTTTGTTATATAATCCGAATAGTCCGGAGCCGATGCTGCCCGGAATCCCTTTTACTCCTTTTTCAACATTGTTAAAGAATAGCATCAGAAAAACACCGCAAGCAGTTACAATTTTATGTGCTAACGGTTGAATTTCAGCATTTATTATGCCTTGTTCAGCCAGAAAATAGATTGCCGCATTGCCCACAATGGTCAGCAACCAGCCAAACGTATCAAGTGCATAAAGAACCCCAAAGCGCATCCATTGAGTTATCGTTTTGATAGTGAGTGCGTATGATATCTGAATACCTCCTATAATCAATGCCAACCAAAAGAGTTTGTCTGAGTCTAACATAATTTTCTTTAGCGGTTGGATCCAATTCCAATCTACTTCAAGTAATGGTATTCCGAAAAAAGTTCCGCTCAGAAAACCGAAAATCATCGTTCCAATGCCCAAATAAGATGCCAAGTTTCCGGCAGAGCGCATAAATTCATCTTTTGAACGTCTTAAATATAAAGATATTAAAAAGATGAGCATGCCATATCCGCAGTCGCCCAAACAAAGTCCGAAAAAGAGAATATAAAATGGCGCAAAAAAAGCCGTATAGTCATAAGTACCATATTGAGGTTTGTCGTACAGGTCTGCAATCAATTCAAAAGTCTTGGCAAAGCGGTTGTTTTTCAGTTTGATAGGCGGATTGTCTTCGGGCGTGGGCGTTGAAACATTAAAATAGAGTGCTTCTTTTAGCAAACTTTCCGTAGTTTGCGGCTCGTGTTCAACAGGAACGTACCCTTCCAAAATCATTAACTTTTCTCCTGCGGCGGCATCTCCGCTCAACTCTACCTTTTCAAAATTGATATGGTCATTCACTATTTTTTCATAGTAACGCAACGTTTCGATATCCTCTTTTGCCATTCTAACTAACTCGTTGGCTATCTCTGCTGTGCGGTTTTCAATCTGTTTTAAGTCCATTTTCCATTCCGACATAGATTTATCGGAGATGCGGATATGTTCAGCTTCAATGGGCGGAGCGCCTGCCTGTTTTGTAAAAGTGGCAAAACAGATTTGCGAGCCGTTGTTCTCCAGCGTAATGGCATTGTAATCTTCTATCCACTGCGTGTCAAATTTCGATTCGGAAACGGTATGCAAGTGCATATACCAGCCTTTTTCTTCAAGTCGTTGAATATAAGCCGGTTCAAAGTCTCCGAAAGGAACTATGCGCTCTATCTCTTTTTGAATCCCCTGTTTTTCTAATTGAAGTTTCTCTTTTTCATCAAAAAGCGCTTCAACATTTTCCAATATTTTATCTCCATCACTGTTTGGATTTGCCGCTTTCAGTTCCTTAATTTTTTTATCGGTATTGATACGGTCAAGATTTCTGATGATCTCATGATAGCGTTTTTCTTTGTTCAACCACTTGGCAAGGTCGCTATCTTCCGCAATGGTTCCAAACTGTTTTTGTACAATATGCACCACGCCCAATTCTCTTAATTTCAATAGAAAGGATTGATAATCTTTATGATAGATAAGGAAGTCATATTTTTTCATTTTTACAATCATGCCACTTCCTCCTTTCTTTGTGTTTTTTCGAGGTTTGCTCTCATAATTTTTTGCGATGATTTAGAAAGACTCTCTTCATCTTCCAGATATCTTTTTATTTTTCTAATGGCGTCCGAATATCCGGGAATCTGCACTTTTTCAAAGAGATTTACCTTTTGGGTAGTTTTTTTTCGGGCATACTCAAGGCGTTCTAATTTCAACTGTTCAATTTCCGCTTTAATACCGCTTTCCGCCAGTTCTTTCAGCAGCAATATCCCATTTGAAAACCAGACAGGGGAGTTAAAACGACTGTACGGTTTTACTTCAAATGTAACGCTTCCGAAGAGGGGCAGAATCACGCCTGCAATTTTTTTAGTTTCAATGTGTACGTCCTTCACGGCAATGAGTTCGGGGTTGAACTCGTTCCATAAACTTGACAGGTGTTCATACCTCTTTATTTGTTGGTCGAGTTCATTTTTCAACTCTATAAACCGGTCTTTCGTACGCTTCACTTCCATTCGCAGCGCACTTTCCTTACTTTTAATGGTAGGCAACGCGCGCACCCTGACCTTCAATTGTTTTTCAAGCAATTGGAGTGAAGTCTTGTTGTATTGAAATTTTATTGCCATAAATAAATCACTTCTAAATTAATTTTTCCCCCAATATTTATCCATCAACTCTTTTTTAATATTAACCTCTTCAATGGTAAAGTGTTTGGCGAAGAGTTTCCAGGCTACGTCTAACATTTCGGTGGTGTTCAAGCTTACGTCAATGGCAAGCAGTTCGCGGGAGTAGTCTTTGGCAAAGGCGAGGGCGCGTTCGTCGTATTCGGTAAGGTCGAAGCCGTTTTCCATTTTGGTTTTGGCGTTGGCGGCGTCGGCATAGAGTCGCACGGCGGCGTTCATCACTTGCGGGTGGTCTTCGCGGGTTTTCTTTCCGATAACCAACTGTTTTAAACGCGATAAGGAACGGAAGGGGTCAATAATTACTTTTCCAATATCGGTATCCCGTCTCAGGTAAAGTTGTCCTTCGGTAATATATCCGGTGTTGTCGGGAACGGAGTGGGTAATGTCGCCGCCCGACAAAGTGGTTACGGCAATAATGGTGATAGAGCCTCCATCGGGAAACTGCACGGCTTTTTCGTAAATCTTTGCCAAATCAGAATACAAGGAGCCGGGCATAGAGTCTTTAGAAGGAATCTGATCCATACGGTTGGAAACAATGGCGAGTGCATCGGCGTAGTTGGTCATATCGGACAACAATACCAATACTTTTTCGTGTTTTTCAACGGCAAAATATTCAGCAGCAGTGAGCGCCATATCGGGAATGAGCAATCTTTCCACAGAGGGGTCTTCGGTGGTATTGATAAAAGAGACGATACGGTCTAACACTCCCGCATTGCTGAAGGTGTTTTTGAAATAGAGGTAGTCGTCGTTAGACATTCCCATACCGCCCAGAATAATCTTGTCGGATTGCGCGTGCAATGCTACCAGCGCCATTACTTCGCTGTAGGGTTGGTCAGGATCGGTAAAGAAGGGGATTTTTTGTCCGGTTACCAACGTGTTGTTCAGGTCAATGCCGGGTATTCCGGTTGCCAGCAACTCGGAGGGCTGTTCCCTGCGTACAGGATTCACCGACGGACCACCAATCTCAACCTCTTTGCCTTCGGGTTGTGGTCTGCCGTCGATAGGCTCTCCGTAGGCGTTTAAAAATCTGCCTACCAACTGTTCGCCTACTTTCAGCGAGGGGGCTTTTCCCATAAAGATTACTTCGGCGTTAGTAGGGATACCTTCTGTTCCGCCAAATATTTGTAATACAACTTCGTCGCCTTCAATTTTAACTACTTGCGCAGAACGTCCGGCAACGAAAGCCAGTTCTTCGTTGGTAATTCCTTGCGCTTTTACCGAGCAAGTGGCTTTGGTAATCTTTGTGATTTTGGTATAAACTTTTTGAAATGCTTTTGCCATAGGGGTTTATAGGTTTAAAGGTTTATAGGTTTAAGGGGGTAAAGAGGGAATATCATTAAGGTTTTATGCGTCTTTTTTTGCTTGTCCTGCAATTTCTTCATTCAGTAATTTCAGGTAGTTGTTAAATTCTTCGCTTTCAAAGTGCGTGTAGTTCATTTGTTTGCAGATGTTGATAAGTTTACGGAAGAATGTGCTTACTTCGTTGAAATTTTGGAAGATGAAATCAATTTTACAAATGTTGATAATCAAATCCAACATATAACGTTGACGGGGGATAGGGGTAACGGCATCAATTTCGTCGAAAGCGTCCTGTTGTAAAATCACAAAGTCAATCAATTCCGATTTCCAGAATGTTTGATGATAATCAATAGGCACTCCGTCGTCGCCCAAGATGTTGATCTGTTCGGCAATCTCTTTTCCTTTCACCATTCTTGATTTGATGTTGTTCACTTTTCCAATCCAGTCGGGGCTGATATGTTCGGCAATATATTCTTGAAATTCAGGATATTCTAAATATTTTGAATAAGAATCAAGGACATTGATAGCTGGGTAACGTTTTTTGTCTGCACGTTCCTGTTCCAAAGCGTAGAAGCAACGCGCTACCTTTTTAGTATTTTCGGTTACAGGCTCTTTCAGGTTTCCTCCGGCAGGGGATACCGTTCCGATGAATGTAGTAGAGCCTGTTTCACCGTTGTTCAGGATGACGTAGCCGGCGCGTCCATAGAAATTGGCGATAATGGCAGACAAGTCCATTGGGAAAGCGTCGGGACCGGGCAATTCTTCGAGGCGGTTCGACATTTCACGGAGCGCCTGCGCCCAGCGGGAGGTAGAGTCTGCCATGAGTAGCACTTTCAATCCCATTGCCCTGTAATACTCCGAAATAGCCATAGCCGTATAAACGGAGGCTTCGCGGGCTGCCACCGGCATGTTGGAGGTATTGGCAATGATAATCGTTCTTTCATACAGTTTTCTTCCGGTGTGCGGGTCAATGAGGTGAGGATATTCGGCGAAGATTTCCACCACTTCGTTGGCACGTTCACCGCAGGCTGCCATAATTACAATGTCGGCATTTGCCTGCTTGGCGATAGCATGTTGCAGCACCGTTTTGCCTGTTCCGAAAGGTCCCGGAATAAACCCCGTTCCACCCTCAACAATCGGGTTGGTGGTGTCAATAGGACGAACGCCGGTTTCCAACAACTTGAAAGGACGCGGTTTCTCTCGGTATGCCGTTACCGCTTTTTTAACGGACCATTTCTGAATCATAGTTACCGGATGCTCTTTTCCCTCTTTGTCGGTGAGTACCGCAATAGTATGCAAGATATTATACTCACCCTTAGTCACAATCTCTTTCACGGTATAGTTCCCTTTAAAAACGAAGGGTACCATAATTTTGAGTTTTTTGTGGTTTTCTATTACTTCGCCGAGCCAGTCGCCGGCAATAACCGTAACGCCTGAGGTAACCAATGGGGTAAATTCCCACAGTTTTTCAGTGTCGAGTGGGTAGGTGTATTCCCCGCGTTTTAGAAACACACCCTTCATTTTGTCCAAGTCGTTTTGCAGACCATCGTAATTTTTCGAGAGCATTCCGGGACCAAGAGTTACTTCGAGCGGGTGATTTGCAAATTCTACCGTGTCTCCGGCTTTCAGCAAACGGGTACTTTCAAATACCTGTACATAAACATTTTTCCCGATTACTTTAATGACTTCCGACATCAGTTTTGCGTTATCTACATTGATGTAGCAAATTTCGTTTTGCGATACCGGACCGTCCGCTTCAACCGTAACTAAGTTGGCTACGATACCTGTTACTATTCCTTTTGTTGCCATATATTATTATCTTTTAATTATATCAAAATTTTCGTGCAGTTTTGCGCTGTTTTTCAGGTTGTTAACAATATTTTTAAAGATTTCGCTGCCTTTTTCGGCGTCTAACATTTTCCAACGTTCAATAATTTGCAATTTAAATAGATAGCCCATAATCTTCTCTACGTCAAAATAATGGAAAAAAGTCTGTTCATCAATCCATTCCCATAAATATTCATCAATACGCTGTTCCTTTTGTATCAGGTCGGTTATTTCATCAATTTCGCGGATAGATTCGTAATAATCAATAAATTCCGAAATACTGTGTGTGGGATTTTGTGAAGTACGTAACCATGTTGCCACGTCGTTATTTCCAACTATCAGATAATTATACTCAATTCCTTCGCGGCGGGCAGATAGCGCCGTGAGAATATTACGGATATTCATATTCAGTTCGCACCACTCTTTTAAAAAAAGGTTGTGGGTTTTATTCAATAAAAAATTATAGTAAAGCGTGGAGAGGTGGTCTTCCCAAAAGATTTTGGGCGTTTCATCATGCGTTAAATAATCTTGAATAAAAATCTGTAAATAATTATGATACTTCTTATTCCATTTTCTATCTTCATCTTTAACCATCTCTACCATATCTATAATTACCTCTTGCGGATAATTTGCCAAATCGTTGAAACGCATATTTTCCTCACCGTGTTTTAGATAAGAAAGCAGGTTGTCGTTATCATATTTAAGAAAAAGTTTGTTGATTATTCTTTTATCTTTGAGCGAGAGTAGTTGTTTCAACTCCTCGTTAAATTCGCGGGTAGAATAAACTTTTTTATGTTCATCCAGAATAAGGTCGGGCAAGCCGGAAATGAAGGCGTAGTAGTTCATAGTATTTTAGAACAGTAGGTCAATAAGTTGTGGACGAAGAAACTCTTTGAAGTACGCTATAAATTCCTCTTCACCGAAATTGATCTTGTAGGTACCATCGGCGGGGGCAATAGTGAAGGTATGTTTTTTTCCGTTTATCTGTTCAATTTTCAGTCCTTTATTTAACAATTCTTTTGCATTGCGTTCAAAATAGGCTTTCAATGCGGCTGCATCTTCGGTTTCAATAGTAAGTTGCTCGTTTTTAGCCCATTCTGCAACCAATTTCAAGATCATTTGTTGCATAAAATCGGGTTGATTACATGCCGTTTCTACGGCGTTGTGAGCCAACGTATGGTTTAGAAGATTAACGACTTCCGATTTCAGCGCCTCCATGGCTTGAGCGGCATAGAGTTTAAGTTCCGCTTCGGTGTTTTTCTTCAAATCGGCGGCTTGTTTTTGCGCTTTGTTAACGATTTCTGCTGCTTCTGCCTGCGCATCTTCTATCAGTTTTTTTCTGCGGTTCTGGGCATCATCAATAAGCCGTTGCGCTTCCGTTTCACCTTTTTCTACTCCTTCTAAAAAAAGTTTTTCAGTGAGTTCCTGAATTTTAGATTCCATTGTGATAAAATTAATAGGGTTTTTAAATTACGACCGCAAAGATAGTTTTTTTTGAGAAATTATTATCCCCCCCTTATTGTGAGTAGGGCAAAATCATTAAAAGTGACGAGTGACGGGTATAATCCGCGCCCGTAGGGCGCACACCCGTGTAAGCAGTAGCCCTCAGGCTACTGTGTAGGAAAACGCTACTCTTCATCATGCCTCCGTAGGAGGCACACCATATAAACGACGGTGGGGGGATTGTGCACAACGACCATTATATAATACAAACGACCATTATATAATACAGTAGCTGAGGCTACTGCCTAATTAGGTTTGCGCTCTACGAGCGCGGGCTATACCTGTCACTCGTCACTTTTAATGATTTTTTTTCACACACTTACAATGATTCAAATTTATAGTATATTTCTGCCCCCAAGTATTAACCCCTAAAAAAATTATGACCTAACAATTAAACAGTAACAATTAATAAAAAAGCATTATTTGCTTATCTTCTTTTTTTCACGAATTCACACTACAAATTCAAAAAATTAGATTCTCCCAATTAAGGGATTTTATTGCTCAAGGGTAAAGCATTCATATTGGAAAAATCATACATCATGAAATGAAACAACATCATTTTTCAGAAGTTGTACTTGCCGAAAAACTTAATCTTACGAAATGGGCAATCAGAAAATTATTTCAACAAAAGAGCATAAGAATCAATAGATTAATAGAAATTTCATATATTTTGGGAGTAAATTTTCTACATGTATATCTTCAAAAAATGCCTTTATTTGAAAACTCGGAATATTATGAAGATGATGTTATTATTAAAATTGTAGATAATCAAGTATTTATAAACCCGGCGAAAGGAAGTAGAAATCCCGATTTTTTAAAATCCATTCATATTGGAAAAATATTGAAAACAGAAACTTTAAAGCAACATATTTCGGAAGAAAATTTGGCGCCGGTTATTTGTTGCACGCAAAGCGCCATAAGCAGAATTTTTCATAATCATGATATTGATATAGAACGATTAATAAAAATATCATACAAACTGAATTATGATTTTATTCGGAATGTGTATTTGCCTTATATGTCTGTAAATGGAAATATAATGACCTCCAATGATTGTATTTTCGATAACTGTATCATCAAAATCAATCCGAAAACCATATCTATTATTAATGAAAAACAGACAGGGATTTATCATGGAGATTGGGAAAAAAAGAAAAGAATATAACGTGGTGGTTATCTGCTGAATTGCAATCGTTTGATTTCCACTTTTTTAGTTTCACCGGTTTTTATATCTTTTAATTCGATAACAGATCCATCACCGTCAGGGAGAGTTCTTAATTGGACTAATTCGCAAAAATTCATTGATTGAATATCCACTCCATTAATACTCAACACCTCGTCTCCCAGATTGATTTGAGATTCTAAGGCTTTGTCCCAAATAATACCCACCACCATTTTGTCATTTTTAAAAGTAAAGTTTATTGCCAACGGCATTTTAGAAAGTTCACTTGTGTTGATGTTGTCAAAAGGTTCAAAATAAAAGCGTTTCTTCTTGTAATCTAAAGTTGTTTTTCCATATTGAAGCAGTTTAGCGCCTATTCTTGAATTTCCATCGTGCGTTGTTGTAATAATTACATCGTTGAACGGTATTTTATTTACAATAATTTCGGGAATGCTAAGTAGTAGATGTTCTTGATTTGCAAAAGAGCCGTGAATTCCAAAACCGAAAGAACCTTCGCTTTCTGAAATTTTTTTAACAATATTTGTATTAATATTTAACCCATTATTATTTCTTATTGACATCATATAAAAATCGTCTTGTCCTGAATCAAATAATACTTTATGTCCTTCTCGTTTTTCACCGTTTTGTATAAATATAGTAATAAAAGGTAGGCATTGTGTAGATGAAAGTTCCATCTTTTGAGGCATCACTTTTCTTAGCGAAAGTTTTTTAATATTATCTGTAATAATGATGTGTTGGCTTTGCTCATCAAAGTGTACTATGGAATTTCTTAACATATTACCGCCAATAAGTCCATCAATTCCAAGACATTCAAAAAAATTAACATCTTCGTTAAAAACGGCTCCGGAAATATTGGTAAATGTAATTTCTTGAAGATGTATTTCCGGAAACAAAATTTTCTTCATTTTCTTTTGTTCTCCTGATGCTCCTGATACTATTTCTTGACCTATTATGGACAGGTTAAGTTCCTTACGAAGATTATCGGATATAACTAATGATGATGAGCCGGTATCAAAAACAAACTTATACATTTTTCCATTGATAGTAACAGGAACTACAGGAACTCCCGCTATTTTTTGATATGGAATCTCTTGAAAGTAATGTTTCTGTTTAATGCTTCCTTGATTATAGTTAATATTTTGTGCAAGAATGGAACCTACACAAAAGGGTAAAAGAAATAAAGCAAATAATTTTTTCATAGCGTTTTAATAACACGTTTTAACAATGCAAAAAAACATAAAAAAAGGAATAGTTTCATAAGTTATGGGAAAGAAAAGAATAATGAATAGTAAGAAATCGCATAAATAATCCAAATTTAGGTTTAGGCTTTTCCCCCACCGGCATAAACCTAAAATTAACCTTTTAACTCTTTACCCCCTTAACCCTATAAACCTTTACACCTTGTATGTACACCCATTTTACACCTTTGTGCGCCTATTTTAAAACGCTAATATTAAGTTATTTATTAAGTGCCCCAAAAACGTCAGGAGCTTTTAGTAAAAAGGTCAGAAGCTTTTTTGCAAAAGGTCAGGTCTTTTTTAGCAAAAGAGCCTGACCTTGTCATAATACTACTTTTTAATATCAGAAAAGTACTCAAAAAAAAAATAGCACCTCAAACTTTTTCTTAACCGGGGTAACAGGGCAAAATCATTAAAACCCGCGCCCGTAGGGCGCACACCTGTCACTCGTCTTTTGTCACTTTCTTATATTTTAAATGATTTTACCAATAGTATATTTTATAAAAAATTTAATATTTTTACACCCTAAATTGCAAATGCCAAACATTTAACAATAATCACTTGAAAATGAATTATATAATGGATAGAACCACTACAAAAAGATTACCATTTTATTTTCTTTTATTATTACTCATAACCTTTATGGCGTGTAATAATTATACGGAAATTTCAAAAGAGCAAACAGTTCAAAGCGTTTTGGTTAGGGATACGTTATTGTCGGCTACAGGTGATGCAACATTAGACAGTCTGCTACTGCTTGCTGCTACCGCTCCTTTTGATACTACTCTTGCTAAACTATATAATGATATAGGCGATATTTATCAGGGGCTTGATTTTGATAAAGCACAAGAGTATTACATAAGATTGAACGAAATAAGCGAGCAGTTAAATTGGAATGAAGGCAAATTTTTGTATGCAGCCTCTATGTCAAACATCCTTAACCGCGAAGGGCAGTGCGATTCTGCACTGGTAATTCTTGAATATGCGCAAGAATTGGCAAAGCATATACAGGATGAAGAATGGTTAACTCATATTATCTTCAATATAGGTAATATCTATTTTGGAAAAGAATGGTATGAAACGGCTTTGAGTTATTATATGGAGGTGTTGCCTTTTTATGAAAAAAAGGACAACAAACCTAAACTTGCTATGCTTTACTATATGATGTCACAGGTGTACTTTTGTGTCAATTCTGCGGAAGCTGCTATTGAATACGGAGAAAAATCTGTGGCGCTAAACAGTGAAGACGAGTCTGCACTTTGTGCTTTGGCAATGGCATATTCATTAGTACAGCAGTATAATAAAGCAAACAGTTACTTTGATAAGTCTTTAGATATTTGTAAATCAACAAATAATCTCTATTTAATGGGTATAATTTATTGCTATTTAGCTAATAATGCGTTGTTTTCTTTTGATTTGGATAAGGCTGAAAGTTATGCGCAAAAAGCGCTGGTAATCAATCAGCAATTCGGTTATCCATCTTGTTGTGACGAATTTATCTTGCTTGGTAGATTAGAACAGATGAAAAGTAATTATTCACAATCGGAATTTTATGTCAAAGAGGCGTTGGAAATAGCCAACGCGCGTGACGCGCTTGTTGAAAAGAAACAATGCTACTTATTACTTTCCGAATTGGCAGTGGCACAAAATAATTACAAAAAAAATATTGAGTATTGGCGAAAATACAATATGACAGAGATGGCAATAGCCTATCAAACAACACTCCGCTCCGCTGAGGAAATGTTGGCAAAATACGAAACAGCAAAAAAAGAGATTGAAATTGAACGGCAACAACAGATCATTGACCGTCAAGATATGCAACACACATTCTTGTTGCTTGGGATATTGATTTGTTTTTTACTTCTTATGCTATTGATATTTATGCTTCGTATTCGTCGGATCCGTAACCGTTCATTAGTGGAAATGAATGCAACGAAGGATAGATTTTTCAACATTATCTCTCACGACTTAAAAAACCCTGCAATAGTCCAACGAAATGCTATACGAATACTATACGGTAAATGCTCGCAATGGGATACCGCTACTCTAAAAAATTATTGCGGTGAGTTGCTTGCATCTGCCGATATGCAGGTAGAATTTCTTAACAGACTGTTATGTTGGGCTCAATTACAGAGTAGCCACATAACTTATCAGCCGGTTTCCTTTGACCTTGAACAGGGCATCGCTCCCGATATTGCTTTGGTTCGCAGAATGGCTAACGATAAAAACGTACAATTAATAACGGATATACCTCATAATACAATTGTTATAGCAGATGTGAGTATGATTGCCACTATTATTCGTAATTTGCTTTCTAATGCCGTAAAGTTTACAGAGCAGGGTGGTTATGTATCTTTGAATGTATCTGCTTCTCAAAAAGGTAAATGCACTATATCTATAAGCGATACCGGAGTAGGAATGTCAGCATCGGAACTGGCACAAATATCTTGTTTAAACCACTACCATACACGTATGGGAACATCAGGCGAAACAGGAACCGGTATGGGGTTGCACGTATGCTGCGAAATGCTTAAACAGCACGGTGCCGTACTGCAAATTGAAAGCGAGTTGGGGAAAGGTAGCAGATTCTGGTTTGAAATTAACACTTTGTGATAATAAATACATAGAAGTCTGCAAAACATTCATTAAATATTTAATATTATGGTAAAAATAATTATTGTAGATGACCACAGATTATTTCGCGTTACTATGCGAATTGCACTTTCCGATTGCTACGGTTTGAGTGTTGTTGGAGATGCTGATTCAGGGGAGGCTTTGTTTGCATTGCTCAATAAAGTATCTTGTGATATTATTATGCTTGACATTGCCATGCCCGGTATGAATGGTGTTGAAGTAACTTCCCTTCTGCGCAAATTATATCCTGATATAAAAATCTTAATCGTTTCGTATGAAAATGACATAGAAATTGTAAAATCATTAGTTGAACTTGGTATCAATGGTTTTATTTCAAAACAAGCAGGCGACGTGGACGAAATTGTTCACGCCGTAATGTCAATAATGGATGGCTATGAATATTTTGTGGAAGATATCGCAACAATTATTTACCAAATCTATGTTTCAAAAAATTGTGGTGCAACAGTATCACACGAATTTACCGAACGGGAAAAGGCTATCATAGAACTGTGCAGCAATGGGTTGCTGGCAAAAGAAATTGCTAACAAACTTAATATCAGTGTAAGTACCGTACAAAATCATAAGTATAATATATTCAGAAAATTAAATATTAACAATACAGTGGAAATGGTGCAGTATGCACTGAAAAACAAAATCATCAGACTGTAATTTGCGCCCCCCAATTTAAAATAGTGTTATGTCTATCGTAATTTCTAATGTTTCAAAAGTTTATGGAACACAGTACGCTTTAAACAATGTGAGTTTTGAAGTAAAAAAAGGAGAAATTGTAGGTTTTCTTGGTCCCAACGGTGCAGGAAAATCCACCCTGATGAAAATAATCACCTGTTTCATTCCGCCTACAGAGGGCGATGTTTCTGTGTGTGGATTCGATATTTGGAACGACTCCATTGAAGTGCGCAAACGCATAGGGTATCTTTCGGAAAGTAATCCGTTGTATTACGATATGTATGTGCGAGAATTTTTAGAATTTATTGCAGACATCTATCATATTAAAGACACGAAACAGAGAATTGAAGAAGTGATTGAAATGACACGACTGGAAATTGAACAGCATAAAAAGATTGGCGCTTTGTCGCGTGGCTACAAGCAACGCGTAGGATTAGCCCAGGCGCTCATCCACGACCCTGAAGTGTTGATTTTAGACGAGCCAACTACCGGTTTAGACCCTAACCAATTAGTAGAATTTAGAGAGCTGATTCGTCAATGCGGAAAAAGTAAAACCGTGTTACTTTCCACGCATATTATGCAGGAGGTAGAGGCAATGTGTAACCGCGTTATTATCATTAATAAAGGAAATGTTGTGGCAGACAATTCAATGCAGGAACTCAAAGAAAAAGTAACCTCATTCAAGAAAACCAAACAAGATCACGAACTTTCAATGGAAGATGTATTCCATTATTTGACTAAAGGTTAAGCGCAAACTCTCTACCTGCGCGCAGGCAGGCTAAATTTACCTTTACAATATCTTCGCCTTTTCGGGCAAAAACTTCTGCAACGGCGTTTTCAATATCTTCAAAAGGAATATTGATATGGGGAGAAGCGGCACCCAAAATTACCATATTGGCAGAGCGGGCAGAGCCTAATTCTTTTGCTATTCCATCGGCATTAATTACCACTTTGCGGGGTAGTTTATCCAATTCGGCGATAATCTTTTCTTTGTCAGGATAATTAGGAATGTTAACAAATGGCTGGTCGTTGGTAATGAGCCATCCCTCTTTGTGCAGCCACGGTAAATAGCGTAGCGATTCCATCGGCTCAACCGAAATAATCAGGTCGGCTTCTCCTTTTGGAATGAGGTCGGAGGCAATTTCGTGGTCTGCCAGACGAAAATGAGATTGCACATCGCCGCCGCGCTGGCTCATGCCGTGCACCTCAGCCTGTTTTATGGTTAATCCCTTTTTTACAGCGGCATAGCCAATAATGGAAGCTATAGAAAGGATACCCTGTCCGCCCACACCCGCTAAAATAATGTCAATTTTCATAAAAATATGTTTTGATTATTAATAACTTCCTAATAACTGCTTTGCTGCCCAGTCAAAACGTCCGAATGTTTCCTTTGCCATAATAATTAACAGTTAAATTTTGCAACCGCAAATAAACATGATTTTTTTTAATTATACACAAAAATAATAAAAACAGATTGTAAAGAATAATAAGAAGAGAACTCTCCGTTTCATATTAAAAAATAGATTAAAGATTTTCCTGTATTTTTGCGGCAACTTAATAACAGCACCTTTTTAATACAAATTTAAAAGAATAACATTTTGCAGAAACTCAACTTTTTTTCTAAAAAAATACCTGCCACCGTAATTTTTCTTTTTTTCATTTGGTTGATGTTCTTTTGCACATTTATGTTGGGAAAATACCCGCAAGAGGGAATTTTATGGCTTTTAGAACGGTTAAATCTATATTTGGCTACAATAATTCCGCACGGTATGTTGCACGATTTTATCAGTAACGGCGTTGTGAACGGAGTAGGAAATGTATTATCGTTTTTACCCAACATCCTGATACTTTTCTTCTTTATGTATATGTTTGAAGACACTGGTTATCTTACGCATGTGGCTGACCTTTTAGACCATTTAATGCACAAAATAGGTTTGCACGGCAACTCCGCAATACCTTTGCTTATGGGGTTTGGTTGCAATGTTCCCGCAATTTTGGCTACTAGAACTATTCCTGATACAAAACGCCGCATTTTGACTATGTTGCTCATCCCCTTTATGTCGTGCAGCGCCAGATTACCTATTTTGGTACTTTTGGTGGGGACTTTCTTTCCGCACAACCCCGTACTCATTATCTTTGGCTTGTATGGCGTTACCATAATGCTGGCTATTCTCACAGCATTTTTGTTAGACAGGGTATTTTTTAAAACGGAGTTAGATTTAACGCCCGTTGAAGTATTACCGCTCCAAAAACCAAAGATAGCCAAAGTATTACGACTTACATGGGATGCCGGTTATGAATATCTGAAGAAAATTGGCACTGTAGTACTTATTGCTATGATGGCGATTTGGTTTTTAAGTCATTTTCCACAAAACAATAAAACACAAGACGATAGCCATACCACCTGTTCTATGGACGCTTCGGCGAAGTTTGCAACCCTGTCGCAAGAACAAAACAATTACGATGTAAACAGTTTTAGAGAAGAGACCTATTTGGCGCGATTCGGGCATTTTATTGAGCCGGTATTGCGTCCGCTGGGTTTCGACTGGAAGCTGAGTGTCTGCCTAACTACGGGATTAGCTGCTAAAGAGTTTATTGTAGGCACAATGGCTATTTTGTATCACACGGGCGAAGAAGAAACGCAAGTAGGAGAGGATTTGAAAAATACCAATATTTTCACAACGCCCGTCTTGTTGGCGTTTCTAGTGTTTGCTATGTTGTATATGCCCTGCGTGGCTACCGTTTTCACAATCAAAAGAGAATCAGGAGCATGGAAATGGGCGATATTTTCGGTAGTCTATTCTATTGCGCTGGCTTGGATAGTGGCGTTTGTCGTTTTTCATTTATCGTCGTTAATATTTAAATTTTAAATAATGAGAAAACAAGATATCATTGTTCTAATTTGTAGCATTTTGTTTTTTGTGCCTTTCTTTATTTGTCAACAGGTTTATGATTGTTATGAAGAAATAAATCAACACTATCCATTACTTATGGCATTTTTGAAATTTGCCGTTCTATCTACTTTTGGAGAAGTATTAGGGTTGCGTATTCGCACAGGAAAGTACTATATGCCCAATTTTGGCATTCTGCCCCGCGCCGTTGTGTGGGGAGTGCTCGGTATGTGGATTGCCATGATGATGGGGATTTTCAGAAATGGCGTACCGGCATATTTAGACAAGTTTCAACTGTTTTCCGGAATAAACGCTGCTATGATTGGCAATTTCTCCCTGCTCAAACTGTGCGGCGCTTTTTGCATAAGCGTAGTTATGAACACTACCTTTGCGCCGGTCTTCATGACGCTGCATAAAATTACGGATACCCACATTATGCAAACCGGCGGTACACTTAAAGGATTTTTTACTAAAAAAATTAGTTTTACGCAGATTATCACTTCGCTAAATTGGAAAGTGCAATGGAAATTTGTGTTTAAAAAGACAATCCCATTGTTTTGGATACCGGCACACACACTTACTTTCGTTTTACCGCCTGATTTTCAGGTATTATTCGCAGCATTTTTGGGCGTTTGTTTGGGTGTAATTTTGTCGGTGGCAGCAAGGAAGAATGATTAGACGATTAGATGATAGATATTAATATGCAAAATTTAATTTTAACATTTTTTATTTCTTATACAGCGTTACTGTTTTTAGTCTCGTGGTTAACTTCCCGAAAAGCCAATAATGACGCATATTTTCGCGGAAATAGAAAATCACCCTGGTTTGTAGTTGCTTACGGAATGATTGGCGCTTCGCTATCTGGAGTAACTTTTATGTCGGTGCCGGGAGATGTGGTCAATACACAGTTTACTTATTATGGCGTAGTATTGGGATATATTCTTGGATATTTGGTTATTGCCTATCTTTTATTGCCACTTTATTATAAACTGAATTTAACCTCTATCTATCAATTTTTGGGTACACGCTTTGGAATTGAAGGACAAAAAACGGGGTCTCTGTTATTCATCATCTCACGATTGATTGGCTCGGCATTAAGAATGTATCTTGTGATTTTTGTGTTGCAACTGTTTCTGTTTGACTCTTGGGGTATTCCGATGTGGGGAACGTCTATCATTATGATTTTCACTATTTTTCTTTATACTTTTAAAGGAGGAATAAAAACAGTAGTTTGGACGGATACACTCCAAACTACTTTCTTTTTACTTGCACTTGTAATTACTATTTTTATCATTTTTAAGGATGTTAATATGTCGTTTGGTGAAATCTTTACTTCGCTTCAAACCTCAGGACATTCAAAGGTGTTTCTTACCGATTGGCGCGCACACAATTATTTTCTGAAACATATTTTCGGCGGAATGTTTATTACTGTCACTATGACCGGCTTAGACCAAGATATGATGCAGAAAACTTTGACTTGTAAGAATTTAAAAGATGCTCAAAAGAATGTGATGTCGTTTACCGCTATTCTGGTAATTGTAAATGCTTTTTTTCTATTGCTGGGCGGATTACTTTTAGTATATGCCCAACAAAAAGGGATTGATTTGTCGGGTATGAAAAGCGACCAGATTTATCCCCATCTTGCCCTCAATAACTTGGGAATGGTTGCGGCTCTTTTTTTTGTAATTGGATTGATTGCTGCCGGCTACTCCAGTGCAGACGGTACTTTTGCAGCGCTCACCACAAGTTTCTGTTTCGATATTCTTAATATGGAAAGATGGACAACATCCGAAAAACAGCGCACTGTGGTCAGAAGGCTCTCGCATGTACTGATGTCGCTACTCTTTTTGGGTATTATTATTGTCTTTGGCAACTATCATAATGATGCCTTAATCCGCATTATCTTTATCATAGCCGGCTACACTTACGGACCAATTTTAGGATTATTTGCTTTTGGAATGTTTACTAAAAGAGTGATAAAATCCGGCTGGTTCATTCCGATTTTTGCGCTGTTAATGCCGGCAATCGTATTCTTTCTCTCCAAATATTCGGCAGTATTGCTGGGCGGTTACAAGTTCGGATTTGAATTGCTGATTTTGAACGGAGGGTTGATGTTTGCGGGATTGATGGCAGTATCTAAAAAGTGATTGGTGATAAAGAGAGATAAAAATGATAAAGAGAATAGACTTGTCGTGCGTTACTACTTCACCCTGCACTTAAACATCAGTTCCTCTTCAATATAGCCTTCTAATTCATCGCCAATCTCTACTTTTCCAACGCCGCACGGAGTTCCTGTAAAGATTAAATCCCCAATCTTTAATGTGATAAATTGAGATACATATTCAATAATTTCATCAATAGAAAACAACATATCGGAGGTATTGCCTTGCTGTACAAGTTGTTTGTTTTTGAATAGTGAAAAATTGATATTTTTTAAATCTTTGAAACAGTTTTTGGGGAGGAAGCGATTGATTACAGCGGAGCCGTCAAAGGCTTTAGAGATTTCCCAAGGCAGCGCGTTTTTAAAAACTTCTGCCTGAATATCGCGTGCCGTAAAATCTATCCCCAGCCCGATTTCGTCATAATAGGTGTGTGCAAATTTTTTTTGGATATATTTTCCCAATTTGTTAATACGAACAACCAATTCTACCTCATAATGAATATTATCGGAAAAATCGGGATGAAAAAAGGGGCGATTTCTTCGCGTAAGTGCGCTTTCCGGCTTTAAAAAAAATACCGGAACAGCAGGAATGGTTTTCTTTAATTCCTCAATATGGGATTTGTAGTTGAGACCGATGCAAATGATTTTCATAGAGTGCATTTTTTCAAGCGCACAAAAATAGTATTTTAGTTAAAATTCATATAAAATATTATTTTTGCACCCTTTAATAATCATTACTTAATGACAAAAGAAGATAAAGTAAAACATTGGAGTAATTTATTAGATGAAAATTTTCATGTGGCAACAGATTTGTTAAAGTCTAAACATTTGTTGCAAATGGTTTTTTTTTGTCATTTAACCGTTGAAACAATTTCTGCCGGTTTCCTTGATGAGATTTAACGCACTGGAATATTAGTTAATTGAATAGAACAACTTAAATTATGCTACTAAAAATCGAAAACCTTCACGTTTCTATCAAAGAAAAAGAGATTTTAAAAGGGATTAACTTAGAAGTAAAGAGAGGCGAAGTGCACGCCATTATGGGTCCTAACGGCACAGGTAAGAGCACGTTGGCTTCTGTAATTGCAGGAAAAGAAATATTTGACGTTACACAGGGAAAGATTATTTACAAAGATAAAAACCTCTTTGATTTGAGTATTGAAGACCGTGCACGAGAAGGGATTTTTATAGGATTTCAATATCCTGTGGAGATTCCGGGGGTAAGCATCACCAACTTTATGCGCACTGCGCTGAACGAAATTCGCCAATATCGCGGTGAAACGCCTTTAAACGCTATTCAATTTATGAAATTGATGGAGGAGAAGAAAAAAGTGGTTGAACTTACCCAAAAATTGAGCGAACGTAGTGTAAACGAAGGGTTTTCAGGAGGAGAAAAAAAACGTAACGAGATTTTTCAAATGGCGGTACTTGAACCCGAATTGGCAATTTTAGACGAAACCGACTCAGGACTTGATATCGACGCCCTGCGTATTGTGGCAAACGGCGTGAACCAATTAAAAACAAAAGAGAACGCTACGATTGTAATTACCCATTATCAACGACTTCTTGATTATATTGTGCCTGATGTGGTGCACGTGCTTTTTGACGGAAAAATTGTAAAATCGGGAACCAAAGAGTTGGCATTGGAACTCGAAGAAAAAGGTTATGAGTGGATTAAAAAAGAGTACGAAAATGGAACTTTCTAATCCTAATTCTTTTCGATGTAAAATAAAAAACCTTGACACTGCGCTGTGGGTATTGATAGATGGAAAAAAAGCAGATTGGCAGCCTATAGGAACAATATGTGAAGGGGTTAAGATTTATTCCATTAAAAACCAGGGAGATTTACTCATTCACGTGGCTGAAAATGTAACTGTGGATAAACCCATTCAAATTGTTTCTGCCATTCAAACCGATAAACCTTTAAAACTAACCCAACATTTTAAGGTGGTCTTAGAAAAAAATGCTTCGCTGTCGTTGCTGCATTGTGATGACTCTTTGCAAAAAGAACAATCGGATATTATTAATAATGTAGAGATTACATTAGCAGAGAATGCACGGTTGGAGTATTATAAAATGGAAAATAAAGATGCAGGTTCTATCTTAACCAATCAAATTAGAGTGCATCAGAGTGCATATTCTCAGTTTTACTCTAATGTGATTACTTTTAATGCGGGAAAAGTGAATAATTCTTTGTATGTTTATCTGAATGAACCTTTTGCAGATGCACAGTTAAACGGTTTGTATCTGGTGGATAAACAACAGGAGATTTGTAATGAAGTGAAAGTGTGGCACAATGCTCCCGACTGCAACAGCCGACAACTTTACAAAGGGATTGTAGATGATGAAGCGCAAGCCGTTTTTAACGGACATATTATTGTGCAAAAAGACTCACAACGTACTGCTGCCTACCAAATTAATAAAAATATTGCCTTGACCGACGCGGCGCATATACAAACTCAGCCTTTTTTAGAAATCTATGCCGATGACGTGAAATGCAGTCACGGCGCCACAGTAGGGCAATTAGATGAAAACGCTATGTTTTATTTACGTTCACGCGGTATTTGCAAAAAGAATGCACAGATGTTATTGATGTTTGCATTTGCGAATGAAGTAGCGCAAACGGTAAAGATTCAGGCGCTTAGCGAACGTTTATCCCAGATGATACAGCAACGGTTGAAAGGAGAATTACATATTTGTTCGCAATGTGCACTGCACTGCGAGCAGGGTAGGGAATTCAGTTTTGGGTAAAGACTATTGCGCCACCCCCACACTTTGTCCTAAAATGGCTTTGCCGTTGTATTTAAGTAGTTCCTGTAATTTTTCACGGTGAATGCTGCCCAGCGCACAGGTTGCCAACCCTTCGGAAGCACAGTACAAGTAAATGTTTTGGCTGACGTTGCCCGCATCTGTGTCTTCGTACATCGCTTTGGCTTCTGTGGAAAAACCATCCATTTTGTCGTAGTTTGCTACTAAAATAAGCATGAGCGGACACTCTTGAAAACGTTCCTGAGAAGCGCCGCTTTTGCGGTGGTCACCTGCTGCAACCAATTTTAAGATGTGTTCATTGGGCATATAAAGATACGCTCCTTTTTTGTTCAGCACGTAAATTTCAATTTGTTGTGCATTTCTTGCAGTAGGCGCGGTACGTCTTCCATCAGGGCGGTTTACGCCAACTGCAGCCCAAAGCAGATTGGATAATTGCTGCGGAGTAAGTTCCTGTTGCGTAAAATCACGATTGGTTTTGCGATTTGCCAATGCTTCCATAAGCGGCATCCCTCCCTTCTTTTGAGGAGAAACTAATTTAATGTCTTGTGCATTCATTGATAATGTAAAGATGGTTAACAAAATTAAAGTAAATAGTTTTTTCATAATGATTAATGATTAATAAGTGTATTCGTAATTCGTAATTTCTAATTGTTTATTCGTTGTAACATAATTACATCTTCAAATCCATTTGATGTTTTTGTCCAATCTTTTTTAATGCCGATAGTAACAAACCCGCATTTTTCAAATAGCTTAAAACTGATATTATTATTGTGTAAGACATTACAATAGATTTGATGAAGATGTAGCGTATTAAAAATATAGTTAGATGCCAGCATTACAGCTTCTGCGCCAATATCCTGATTTCTGTATTTTTTGTCAATTAAAATTCCCATACCTGCACGACTATTCAGAAAATCAATATCAAAAATATCCAAGATCCCCACCGTTTGTTTGGAGTGCATAATGTTGATCATAAATCGTGCCTGTTTTGAAGAACAGATATCCTCAAGTGCGCTATCCACAAACTGTTTGAGTGTATATTTTGAATAAGGGGTAACTGTTTGGCTAATCTTCCAAATTTCAGGGTCATTTTCCCATTGATAGAGCAGCTCCACATCGGAGGGCTCTAACGCACGCAGGAAAATTTTTTCACCGTGAAGAAACATTGTTTTTAATGATTAATGCTTAATGTTTAATTGTTAAAGGGTTAATAGGTTTAAAGGTGTAAAAAGCATTAATCATTAATCATTAATCATTAATCACTCTCTTCACCACCCTCAACCTGTGTGTATATTGTTCCGATTGTTTGTTATAAATTCCGGTAGTGTCTAATATATCAATTTTGACGTAGCCGCTGGCGTGGAGTATTTTATCTTTGCCGCAGATAATACCGACGTGGATAATATTTCCCTCTTCGTTGTCGAAAAAAGCCACATCGCCTACTTGCCATTCTGTAACGAAATCTACTTGTGTTCCGTAATTTACCTGTTGTGAAGCATCTCGCGGAAGTGAAATATTTACGCTTTTGAAAGCCAATTGCACCAATGCCGAACAGTCAATACCTGCGGGAGTTCTGCCACCCCACAAATAGGAGGCACGCAAATAACCGGAAGCAAAGTGCAACAGTGCTGATTGTTGTTCGGATAGGGTAGGGTGTTTTGGAAAAGTTCGTGTTTCAGGAAGTTCAATGATAAAGATGGCATTTCCCAATATTAACATATTGTCTTGCGGATAAGGAAACGAAGAACCCATAAAAACCGGAAAAGTAACGTTAGTTTCAAACTCTTTAATAAAAATAAGATAGTCGTTTACGATATATTTTTTCACAGCATGATATTCCGTAGCATCATCTTCGTGCATCACATTCCACAGTTTTTTCTCAATAAATCCTTCATATCCGCAATCTAACGTTTTAATTCTTACCCAATCATCAACAATATCTTCTATATGGTAAGCATCACCAAACAGTAATTGCGAAACCAATTGTGATTTATGCGATGGTTCGGCACGCATAGAGATTTGGGAAAGATGGGTAACGCCGTATTTCATTTAAAATTTTAAGATTTAAATAGTGAAAAATATGAATTTAATCTTACGTTCTTACGGTTTTACCCTCTTTTAGAATGGTAAATCATCACCCACACCCTCGTCGGTAAATGTTTCAAATTCTTCCGGCAGTTCATGGGTTGGTGCGGCGGCTGTTGCAGTTGAGGCTGTTTGTTGGGTTTGTTGCCCTTGTTGAAGATTTGTAGCAACAGGTTCTATTTTCGATGCCTTAACATCGGTGTACCATTTGCCGTTAAACTCGCGAGATTCCAAATCGAAACTCATTACTACTTTATCGTCAATATTCAACGTTTCTAATACGGCAGTTCTTTCGCCCCAAAGGTTGGCGCAAATTTTACGCGGATACTGTTCCAGCGTCTCAATGACAAATTCCTGTTTTTGCCAACTGTTTCCCGTTTTACTAATGCCCGACTGCATAGGCATTTTTTGAATAAGTTTTCCAATGATTTCCATATAAAAATAATCTATTAATTTTGTAAAATATTGTATTTAAAATAGTTTAATTATTTTGTTTAAGTATTTTAAAAGAAGTTGCAAAAGTAGTTTTTTATTGATAGGATAAAACTATTTTCTTCTGAAAATTTTATCTCGCCACTGGTTTCGTGACGCGTGACGTTTTCTTTAAAAATACTTTTTCCCTTGACAAATGGCATTTCAATGTGTATATTTGCCGCGTTTGTCAAACATCATCTAATAATAACTAAATTATGCTCAAAATGAACGAATTAACACAAAACAACGCCCCTAATTTTATGAAAAAACTACAGAACATTCTAATCACCGGGAGCAACGGGCAATTAGGCAGATGCCTGCAGGATGCAGTATGCGGTGGACGGTATGCGGTGAGCGATACCTCTAATTTCTTCTTTACTGATATTGAAGAATTGGATATTACCGATATTTGCGCCGTTTCTGATTTTGTTTATGAAAATAAAATAGACTGTATTATCAATGCTGCCGCATATACTGCTGTAGATAATGCAGAAGACGAGTCGGAAGAAGCGTTTGATATTAACGCAACCGGCGTTTGGGTTGTATCACATATTTGTATGGAACAAAACGTTTTCCTGATTCACATTTCAACCGATTATGTGTTCGATGGAAACGCTACTGCCCCCTATAAACCTAATGCTCGTCCCAATCCTGTTTCTGTTTACGGTAAATCGAAATTGGCAGGAGAACAGGCAATTTTAGATGATTGCAGCCCAAGCGTTATTATCAGGACGTCGTGGTTATATTCCCAATATGGGCATAATTTTTTGAATACAATGTTAAAATTGGGAAAAGAAAAGAAAGATATCTATGTCGTTGACGACCAATACGGCGCCCCGACCAATGCACACAATTTGGCTGATGTAATACTCAATATCATTGAACAAAAAGATAAAATAAAAAGACCAACGGTGTTTCACTATGCTAATGAGGGAGTTACTACTTGGTGCGGATTTGCCAAAGAGATTATGAAGATGGCTCAATTGCCCTGTGTGGTACACCCAATTACTACGACAGAGTATTCCACTAAGGCTAAACGCCCTGCTTATTCGGTTTTAGAGTTGTCTAAAATAAAAAAACAATTTAAAATCAAAATACCCGATTGGACGGAAAGTTTACAACGAGAACTATCGTTAATTCCTAACGATGCATAACCATCCATGTTAATCCGAGATTCACATTCACCGATTGCAAGTCTTTATATTCACTCATACTTAAGTTATAATGGTTGGTAGCCAGATTGTAGGCAGCCGAGAATTTAATTCCTGCCGGTGATTTTTTACCGAACTGTAAATAGAAACCCAACTCAGGTGTAAGTATAAATCCAAGATTTTCATTTCTTGCCTGTACATCCTGTACCATCACGGATTCGCTGGCATAACACAAACCCAGATATAATCCTACGTAGGGTTTGATCATATCGTTTGGCAAAATGTGTCCCACAGCACCAATCTGAAACGGCGCTGTGCGTACATAACGATAGGTATTGGCATAGATACGCAATCCTGTGCCATAATCATACATTTTCGGCTCAACTTTGGAATAGAAATTGTTGAATCCCAATTTGAATCCTACCGCCAAATTATCAATAAGAAATATTTGAGCGTTAAATTGCCCGCCGCGCCAACTGTAATTATTGATAAATTTACTGCTTACCCCTACCAAACTGCCTGTGCTGTACTCAATGGAATAAAATTGATTGACTTGCGCCGAACCATTGAAAAAGGTGAAAAGATAAAAAGGTAAAAAGATAAAAAAATATTTTTTATTCATAAACTATTTCATATTTAATCATTATTTTTTTTAAGTTCAGGAGTTTGGTCGAAGCATTGGTTGATATATTTAGCAATCTCATTCTCTGTATATTTATCAGCAATACCGCGCACCAATCCAAAGAAGCAACTTTCTGCATTATATGTATGTTCAGGAGATTCTCTCAAATACAGAAAATCCATAATAAAAGACTTTGTGGTATAAGAAGTTATTGCAGTATAAGAAATCGGGTAATAGGGATAACAGGTATCCAGATTCCAATAATTGAACCATGAGGGCTCATAATGGTCGTACCACCAGCCATAATTGGAAACTTGTGCATATTTGTTTTCAACATACAAGAGATCAATAAAAATATCAGGGAGTGTATCATTCAACAATTCCGTTAATGGAATATAGAAGAAACCTCGCTCTTCCATTTGCTTAATTATCAAATCTTTTTGGTAAGTTGCCAAAATCTTACCCTTTATTACGTTTCCTTCTTCATCAATATAGATCTCCTGAATGGTATCATTTACCGAGAAAACAGATACCTCTTTGAAAGAAAATTCTTTATCTACCTGAGAAATAGCAATAAGTTGTTCTTTATCATTAAGTAGATCCGTTACGTCCCGACAGGCACAGAAAAATAAACATAATACAGATAAAGAGTAAATAATTTTTTTCATGTGAATATAATTTTTAGTTCATAACTTATTATTTAGTGACGAGTGACGTTTTTTTTCTACTTTCTACTTTTTGTTTTCTGCCTTCTGTTTATTATCCAAACAGCAATCCAATAAGTGAGTGTAACGCCCAAAAATGCGCCGATTAAAATTGGGAATTGCTCTTCATCCTTATATAAAACAAACAGGGGAATGATTACAACGCTTAGCAGCAGGAAATATCGAAACACAGTTTTCATACGGCGCTTATCAGCATTAAAAAGATTGCTGCAAAATTACATTTTATTGAATATCTTTTTTTCAATTGTTTTTTGAAATTCAGAATAATCATTTATCTGCAACAATCGTTTGAGTTCTAATGAATCTAATTTCCAAAATACTGCAAAATAGTGCCACAGTTCTTTTAATACCGACAAGGCAACTTTTTCACCTTTTAATACACACAATAATTCGGCATATTCATTGTAAAAATCAATAAATCTGCTTCTGAGGTTGATTTGTATGAATGAAGTTTTTTTTGTACTTTCTGCCTTTTGATTTCTGCTTTCTGCTATATGGATTATTTCTTCCGCTAAGAACGGATTTTGCAATATTCCGCGTCCTAACATCCAATTTTCAATTTTAGGAAAACGTTGATGTAATCTTATAAAAAAATCCGTATCATTAATATCGCCGCTGTAAACAATTGTATGCTGGGTAGTTTGATAAAAGGTTTCAAACATATCCAAGTTCACAGTTCCTTCATATTGCTGAACGCCCAACCGTGGGTGAATGCAAAGAAAATCAATAGGGTAGGGGGCAAGTCGTTGCAAAATTTCTAATCCTTCTTCCGGAGAATGGAAACCCAAGCGCATTTTTAGTGAAAAATGGACAGACGTTTTACTACAAACTTCATTCACCGTATCTTCAATTAAATCGGGAAAGGGCATTACGCCGCAGCCGCGCTTTTTACGCACAATGTTATTTACGGGGCACCCGATATTCCAGTTAAACTGAGAGTATCCGAAAGTTTCATATAAAACAACAACCGTTTCTTTAATATCCACAGGTTTGTTGCCCATAAATTGGGGAATGATGTGTAGCCCTGTGTTATTTTCGGGAAACAGGTCGCGAAGTTTCTTAGGATTGAGTTTATCTTTGGGTTGCGCCGCAATAAACGGCGTTATGGCGTAGTCTATGCCTTGAAAATGTTTGATAAAACAGTTTCTAAAGAGGTAGCCTGTAATTCCGTGCAGTGGGGCGAGCCAAAGTTTCATAAAACATTTTTTTATTAAAATAAATGGTACATCTGCAAAAATAATAAATATCATAAATTAAGCAGTAATATGAGAGATGTTTTTGTAGAAATCTATCCAAACCCAAACAACGATAAGTTTGTTGTTGAAAAAATATTTTTATGTCTTTTACGTTTACAATATTTAAAAAACTTTGTATTTTTGTAGCAAAAAAAAAATATGAAAACAACAAAGATAGACAAAGAGTTAAGCGATAAGATAAGTTTTGTTTCGTTTATTATTCCGGAGTTTGCCTCAAGTTATAAAATGAATGTACAAGATGCCTATTTGTATTTAAAAAAATACGGAGGTATGGATTACTTAAATAAATGCTGGTGGGCTTTGCATACCGACAATCCGTTTTGGGCGGTTAGAGATATGTATGAAGTTTGTCGTAACAATGGAGGAATGCGATGAGAGTATTTCATGGCAGTTATACCAAAATTGATAACATTGATTTATCAAAGTGCGAAATAGGTAAAGATTTCGGGCAGGGGTTTTATGTAACAAAAATTAAAGAACAAGCACAGTTTTGGGCAGAGCGTAGAGGATTATCAGACAAAACAAAAGGTATCGTAACAGAATTTGAATTTAACGAAAATGCTTTTCTGTATTTTAATCTAAAAACACTCAGATTTGTCGAATACGATGAAAATTGGCTTGATTTTGTTGCCAAAAACAGAGACACGTCATTGCCTCAACCCACACATGATTACGATATTGTAGAGGGTCCTGTTGCTGATGATAAAATTGCTACACGGATAACAACATATCTAAAAGGTAAAATTTCCAAACAGCAATTTCTGGAAGAATTGAAATTTATGAGGGAAACACACCAAATTTGTTTTTGTACAAGGCGTTCACTTCAAATGCTTAATAATATAGAAAATTCGGAAGATATAGGATACGAACTGTCTAAAATTGGAGAATCATTAATAGAACGGTTTGTACTTGACTTCAATGTTTTTGAAGAAAAAGCCACTGATATTTTTTATTCTTCAAAAACTTTTGGAAAACTTGCTGATGAAAGCACCGATTTTTACAAAAAAACGTGGCAAGAAGTTTATGAGATGTTAAAACTGGAATTGAGAAATATGTAATTTTGCAACGAGTTTTTTTGAAAAAAGCGAATTAAAACAAAAAATAGTTAAAGGATTGCTTTTTAATACAGAACCGAAACATGTGTTACTACAATACTTTTGTACTTGATCTATCAATTCTCCATTTCCTTTTGCATAAAACATTGACTTTTACTGTTATCAATAAGATGTTTTATCCATGTTAAGATTTTATCGTCGGAATATATTCTTAATTCATTATTATTTTCATTTTGTAAAGCTCCGGCAAGTAAAGTATATTCTTTAACCAAAGAGGTATAAAATACGCCCTGATCATCTGTATTAATGCTCACATTCAATCTGATAGAATCATTTCCGGATTCTTCAACGGGAAATAATTTAAAAACAGGAAGTTCAATGGTTTTATCTAACTTACTGATTAAGAAATTGGAAGAAGGATTGCTCTCAATGGCAACTCCTTTCTTTAAAACAAAATGACGCATAATGACCTGAAGTTGTTTTACCAATTCTATATATCCGTCATTCACTTCTATTTCAACCATTTCTGTTGCTGCCTTTTTTAAATCATTGTCAAAATGATACCGGTGATATAAATCGTAAACGTTTTTGTTAATTTTTTTATACTTGTCTCTATAACAGAAATCATATTTATTCCATTCAGTAACAGGATTCAAATGAGAACTTTTAATATCTTTTAAATTATCCTTATCTTTATTCAGTTCTTTGGAATAACAATTCGGATTATCTCCTCTTAATTTCCACGATTGTATATATGACTGTAAATCAGGAGATAAATCACTATATTCGGGAGATAGACTACTATATAAAGTATTGAAATAGGTATCAAACTGCGCTATTAAATAAGCGTAAAAAGAGGATGAGATATTAACTTTACATTTTTCAATACAATACAGTATCCATGCATAATTATCCAAAGCATTTTGTAAAGGCATTGCAATATAGGGACGGTCGTTATAATATTTTTCGGGATCAATCCCCAATGCTACAGCATGACCGATTCTGTCTCCATGTCTTAAATGTAGAAATAAAATTGCCTCATCAATAGAACGTAAACCATCTACAATATCGTAAAAATCTTCCCCTGCATGATAGGTCTTTTTTAAATGGGGAAGATAGATTTTATTGGGGTCGTAATGTAAAAACGGATAACTGATATTTGAATGGGAAAGATAGCGAAAAACCTGTCCGAAAATTTCGGGACGACAGTTTATTTCATGGCTTGCGGCATCAATTCCATATATTCTGAAAGCAGAGGTTCTTGCATTTTTTCTAAGTTCGGTTAGAATTCTTGCTTCTTTTTCGATTTTTTCTCTTAATTTCAGTTCTCTGCATACACACGTTGCTTTGGTATCCCCTATTCCCCAATCGAAATTTTTGTTTTTTATGAAATGGATAACATAAAAATGATTATTTGGTTTCTTGGGTTCCGATTCCTTATTGCAAATAATATTTTCTAAAGTAAATTCAGGTTTTTCTTTTGCGTATTTGTCGTAATAATCAATACTGTTTCTTAATTTTTCTTCTTTATTCTCCGGCGTTATGCGTAGTTCCAATTTATCAATAAAATTTTCCTGCATATTATATTTTACAGCCATTTTAACTGCCAATCTTTCATAGAAAGTTCCTCTTATAATATCAGATTTCGTTTTTTGATACCTTTGAAAATTGTCGAATCCATATTTTTGATTTCGTTGAATAAAAATACCTCCGAATTTGTTTTTTATTAACAGGTAAAGATAGAACAACATTTGTAATTCAATGGAATCTTTATTTTCATTATCTTTATACTCAAAAATGCGTTTCAAACAACGATAATACAAATGTCTTTCACCGGCAATTTCAATATAATTTAAATTTTCTTTTTTCGTAAAACCTTGAATAGCATAGTCCACAACCCTGTCTTCAAAACGGTGATAACTTTGATATTTATAGATATCTATTGTTGTCTGCATATCATACGGATCGTTATTAATGATAACGCCATGTTTCCTTAAAAGATTGATTTCTTCTAAAATACGTCCTATTTTCCAATTGTCCGAGCCTTCCGCTTGCTGTTCCAACAGGCAACATTTTTCAAAAAGCCGAACTCTTATATAAGCCGCAATTTTAACCAAAAAGTATAATCCGGTTTGCTTAAAGGCAGCGTGAGTGTGTATATTTCTCTGTTCAAGGGCAAAATTCTTTTCAAAGTTGGTGAATTTTTTTTCCAGATTATCCGGATTGTTCATTAAGAAAAGCCACGAAAGATCCACATTGGGAGACGAACCGCCTAAGTGATAATGATTTTCATTGATTTGTTCTTTTTTCAACAAATGATTCAAATCAAAGAAGTTAGAATGTAAAATATAATTCCACTGAAAATGGTTAGGCGGCACTCCATGTTTTAGATACCTGTCGGCAAATAATACGGAAGAAAACAGGTCTTCTCCCATTTCAAAAGTCAGGTTATTCCATTTTTCGGTACTGTTAATTTTGAAATATGGAGTTCCCTCGTTTAATATCATAATGTCTTCAACTGATCTTTTCAAAAATTCAAAAGGAGAAGTAACCTTATTGTTACTTATAGATTTCCATTTTTGATTGGCTAATTTTTCCCAACTCTCTATTACCTCGTCATTAAGTTTGGGTAATTCATGCATGGAAACTTCGTTACGCGCTATCTTCCGTATGATGTCATTAAAATCCCTGAAGATTTTTATATAGCTTGTATCATTATTATAGATATAATCCATAAAATCATCAGGATCTACCGTAAATGCGGCAAGAAGAAATTTATATGGGGGAGGGAGGCGGTTCATCTATTTTTTAGGGGATTTGGGCTTGCTTTTAGTATTTTGTGCATTCTCTCGTTTTTCTTTCGTTTTCTTATCAGTAGCCGTTGATGTAGTATCTGCTAAAAATATTTCAGCAGAGTTATTATATATTTTTTTAAGTCTATTGAAAATTATGGCATTGTCATTTATTCGCTCAAGTTTATCTTTTGTTAAATCAAGCAGTCTATTATAGTAATTTGAAATAGTGTTATTTTGTCTCAATTTTTTTTCTATTTCTGTTAAATTTTCTAATGTTTTAGGCTCTTCTACTTTACCATTTATTTCTTCAAAATTAACTTGTTCTCTTAAATAAAATAGCATCAAATCTACAGAATAAACAGGAAATAAAATATTGGGTATAAGTTTTTCATTAATCTTACATAACCACTCATCTTTATATATTTTGCTTTTTTCTCCATATTTTTTTTCATCATTATCATAAAATCTAAACAATGTATGAAAAGGGTTTAAAATGTTCACTAATAAACCCAAAATATCAAACCTGACTTGTTTATTATCTTCTTCTTTCCTTGTTGTATCATAAATATGCCTGTTATAAGATCTTGCAGGGCGTGAATCTCCATAATATAACGTAAAAAATAATTTGTCTTCACTTTCGTTTTTGTTCTTGATTTCTTTTGTATCATATTCATGATAAAATACACGTTCTTCAAGTCCGCTTCCTCTTAAATATTTACCAATAGAATTATTATTCGATGTAGGTATGACAAAGTGTTTTTTACTCAATTCTTCTTTAAATTTATCTTGATCATCCTGACTTAATTCCTCAACACTATTTATGTCCTTTCCTCCCTTAATTTTTTCCCAAATTTTTTCTATCTGTTTTATCCTTTCTTCATAAACTTTGCATTTTATAATATCAAAATAATGAGGAAAGTATAAAGTCCCGCCAATTAATCTTTGAATACCTGTAGTTTTTTCAGGATCATAATTAATCGTGAATTGGCTGCTTTCATCAAAAAACATAGTCTCAAAAAGAAGCAAAGAGTAATAAATTTTAATTGCCTCTATAAAATTATTCTCATTTTCAGATTCAAAATAAGTTTTATATTTGTCGGCAAGCAATAAAATATCTCCCATTGAATTATTGGATGGAAAATTAGAAACATCAGAAATTTTATTTGCCAATTCAAAACTTGGGTCATTACGACTTACAAATGTATAAATATCTACATCTAAGATGTTTTTTTCCTTGCGTTCATCTTTAAGCATAGTAACATCTTTTACGATAAGTCTTTTCTTGTTTTTTCCACCAATAACATTGATGGATTGTATCAAATGTTTATTAATACGAAGCATATCCTTTGGGATATTATCGAAAACCCGTTGTTCCTCAAAAGCAAGATTGGACGGTATCCATACATTTAATATATAATCTTTGAATTTAAAAAAATTTTCTTTTATAGTGTCATACTCGTCTTTATTCCGAAATATTTTATGTTCATTGTTTTCTTCATCATCTTTTGGCTCTTCTACATCTTTCATATCAATCAAAGTGCGTATAAATTGATTGAGCGCCCGTAGATTGGTAGGTATAATAGAATGCAGCGTGTCTTTTCTTGGAATAAAAATTAACCTTGTTTTTTTCCAGATAAGGGTTAAAATGACTTTCTGTAATTCATTTTCTTCAATTATGAGGTCTGTATTATCCTTATTTTTACCATTTGTTATTTTAAGCCAACTGCTCATAAGTCTATCGGCAGAATTACCTATATGGATACGCTGAAGTGGAGGTAGCAATTTTAATAAATATTTAGTTGCCATATCTTCAACTTCTTTGCACACATCCGATGTTTGAGAATTAACATTAAAGGTTTTATGAAAATATTTACTATAATATTCCTGCATTTCAAATTGCAACTGATCCATATTTGCGGATAGGAGTATGATTAGATTTTTATGGATTAAAAATTTTCGGATTTGTTCCATCATTTTCGGAGCATGCGAAACATTTACATCCAAATCGTCTATCATCAAAACCAAATATTTAGATTGAGAATCAGGGGCAACGTCTTCATTGAAAAACTTAAGCGAGTCTTCAATTAAATCTTTTATGTTTTCGATTAATTTTAAAGAATCGCTTAATTGGTCAAGGTATTCCAAAGAACTTTCTTTCGGGATAGATTCGTCCATCATTTTTATAGAAGTGAAAACCTTTTCAAAGTTTTTCAGTAATTCATTGCTGATATGATTTTTATTTTTCAACTGTGCTTTTACGCTCTTAAACAATAGCGTAAGTACATTTAACAAGATACTTTCATTTTTTACAAAATGACTGGGATCAATCATGTCTAAAACTTTAAACTCTTTTTTTGATGCAAGATATTCGCCAAAAGATACCATAGCGGAAGTTTTTCCCGTTCCACGACTTCCGGTAAACGTAATGATATTGTTTTTCAGAAAAATAGGATGAGTATTTTTTGTTTTGTTCGGGTTGTCTTTTTCCGAAGCGTTGTAAGAGGCTTTAATGTTTTCTATTATAGTATAAGCCTTTAGATATTCTTCGTGAAAAAAAGTACCATAATGGAATGACTTTTCACCTTTTTTCGCATTCTCAATTACTTTTTTTATTTTTTCTACTTCTTCAATAACAATTTCTCTTCTGTTACTTTTGTCTAAAATGATTTGGTATTTATTTTCCATACTGTTTGATATTAATTGAATTACAGTTTATTGATTTTTTACGTTAAGGTTGCTGAGGTAGGGTTTATTGCGATACATTTAAAAATAATATAATTGATTATCATTATTATACTCATTTCACGGCACAAAGGCAATACATAATACACATAGTAATAATTGGTAGTAATTATTCATGGTGCAAAAATATAGTTTTATTGGATAAATAACTATCAAAATATTTTTTAAAATATAGCACTAAAGCAGTAATGTACAAAGATACATGAATCTGTGTGCTAAACACTAATAATACCTAATCCCCCGTACTTTTTTCCTCAACGTATCCTTACCTTGCAACTCAACTTCCTGTAACCAGTTTCCGGTAGCATCGTGTGAAGTGTAAATTTTATCCTCGCGCAAGTTGTGCAAACGGTCTTCAAAGATTATTTTTTGCAAAATACCTTAATACGCGCCGCCAATCCGTGTTCGTTGTAGTATATTTTATGCAAATAACAATTATTCAATAATAATCTTCTCTGTAATACTTCCATAATACGAATCTATTTTAATAAAATAGATGCCGGAGGGCATGGTTGAAACCGCAATCTTCATATTTGCAGTGCATTGTGCGGTTTCATATACTAATTGTCCGGTGATATTGTATAAACGAACACCAGTTGGAACGATATTTCCTTTGATATTCAATTCGTTATCTGTAGGATTGGGAAATATCCGGAATGTAGCCGTTCGGATATTGTTAATGTTTGTCAAATCAATAACAACAGGAACGCTTTCTGTCAATTCCGACTCGCAATGTTCATATACAGCATTTACCTGATAATGGTATGTTCCGACAGGAAGGTTTTCATCGCGATATGTTTTCTCTGTCAACAATTCTTCATTGATTTTTGTTTCGTTGCGAAAAACGTTGTAACCCAATAATGTTCCTTCCATCTCTTCGGAATCTTCCCATGTAAGAATTGCTGTGTTGTTTTCTACTTTGGCTAATAAATTTATCGGCGCTATACAAGGGGTAAAGTTGCAAATAACATTAGACATTTGCGCTGCGGATTCTTTCACTCCATAAACGGCAGTAATATTGTAAACATAAATTCCGTCCGTGATGTTGTTTTCCGTAAAGGTTGTGGTGGTAAGAAGTGCGGTATTTAGTTTATTCCCGTTGCGATAGATGTTGTAGCCGTCGTTTGTGCCGCCTGTGGGGGCGTTCCAAGTAATGGTAATGGCTTGATTTTCTTCATTTAATACAGCAACTACATTTTGAACTTGCGGATAGAGATTGGGAAGAACTATTGTGTAGTCGTGAGTTTGTCCGTAACTGTTGTTGTCGCATGCTATTGGCGCTGCGTTGTATTTGGTAATCAGCCTGAAACGGTATGTTCCCGAACCCATTTCTGTTGGAATAGTAAAAGTTTGTGTATATTCCGTATTTGCAGAAGGGCAAGTGAGCGTGATTAATTTTTCGTTACTGTCGAAGGTGTTGTTTCCGTTCATGTCGAACCATCCACCGACTTGTTGGGTTTCATAACCGCATTTTACTTTAATTGTATATTGCTGACCCGGCTCTAACGAGACGACAGTACTTGTATAATCCTGATATCCGTTTGTTGAACATGTTGAATTGGTATTGTTAATTAAAAGTGTGGCTGGAGTAGAAGTTTTATATAAAATAACAGATGTGAATTTATCACCCTCACTACAATCTTGAGTGCCGCTTAAGCAGTAGGCAGATGAGCCTGAATTAGAAAGTGTAAACTCTTTGGTATCGGTACGGTCATATTGAGCGGAAAGTGAGAGATTGAGATTTGCAGTATATCCGCAGGGCATATCAGAATCTATGATTACGATAAATGGGATATTGATACTTTCACCTGCGGGCAAGTTTTTTCCTGCATTGGTTTGTCCTTCGCAAGCGAAAGTGATATAGGGACTCAATATCTCTAAATCACCTTTTACTTTGTAAGCGTCCGCTCCGCCGACATTTTTGACAACGGTTTTGATGGCAGCCACTGTTCCTGCGGTCAGATTACCACCTTCAACATCGTTAACCATTACGCTTTCCAAAGAAAATTTCGGTGCATAAGCCTTTATCGGTAATTTATTTTTCCAAACTCTTGATTTTCCGTTTTCTGTTACCGTTACGTCTAAAAAGAAACTTTTGTTATCGAGGATTTCGTGTGCAACGGTAACGGTGAAATTTACGGTTGTTGAGCCGTTGGGAGTAATGCCGTTACATGTTGCTGTGCCGTTGTTAATGGTTAATTGCGGGTCGGCGCAAGCGATTGTAACGGTCAGTCTGTTGGTTACTTCGATGCCTACGTTGTTTAGGGTAACTTCGATACCTGCGTTTGTTGAAATGTAAGTCAGTTTTTCGTCATTGCCGACAACGGCATAGCCGGTGGGAACAATATAGGGACCACTTAGCGGTATAGCGCTGATTTCTCCCAGATAGGTTACTTTGTCGCGTGCTGTTATGGCAATAGTAATGTCGCATGGTGTGGCAATGGGTTCAAACAGTGTTATGTTGGCAATGCCGCCGTTCACCACGCCTGTTCCCAAAATAACGACTTCATTATCTACAATAGTTGACATGGCTACTGTGGCTCCGTTGGCATCGCAATTTACGGAAAACTCGTTCGTTCCAATATATATAATCGGAAGATGAAATACTGTCATCTCTTGCGGTGTTTTTGTCCGTATCATCAGCGACGGGTCGCCAAAAACTGTCCATGAATTATAGTCTTCTATAGCGTCACTGCCGTGTACCATAATCATTTTTTGGGTGGCATTGAGCGCGGCGCCGGCAAAAGTTCTTTTAATACCCGGTTGTTGCCCCGAATATTGCGAAGGCAGGTCTATACAGATATTTACAAATTCGTCTTGAGCGGTCATCGGAGGTACCCAACTTAAAACGATAGTTGACATAAAGGTATTAATAGCGCCCGTAGGTTGGTTGTTTTGGGTGGCACGTAGCCATGTTTCAGCAAAACAGGGTTGTGAAAATGTAAAATGTCCATTGCGACATGCTACGGAGAAAATAAAGGGCAGTTTACCCATATTTTGCAATTGGTTTACCTCTGTATTGCTGTAAGTTGTTGTCCAATCCCCGAATGTCCATGCGGTTTGAGTTCCATGATTACAATAATTGGCAATACCTACACCATCATTAAATCGTTGTGAAATTTGGGCTATTGTTGTATAGGGTACTCCGGGGCAATTTCCTGTGTATTCTTGATAAACAGGGTTATAACCATAAGTCAGCAGTCGCGTTCTGATGTTATTGATATGTTGATAATCTGCTTCGCCGCCGTCGTGTCCGCTGCCTAAGCCTTCGTTATGCGCTAATCCAATGGCTTTGCCAATCCATGTGTCTGTTGTGGTAAGATTGCGTTCATAATTAATGGTACGCTCTACCTGCGTTTGAACATGTGCAACGGTTTCGGCTGACATTCTTCCTATTAATGCTTCGATAAAGTTGTCATTTCCTGCAAGTTTTGCATATTCAATATCGGACGAAACTTCCGAAGTGCCGAGCGTTGGTATTTGTGCTGCATCACCCACCAACAGTATGTAAGCCAGATTATTAGCAGGGTTGTTGTAGTAATTTTGTATATATGCTTTTATTGCTGCGCCCGTAGTTCCTGTTTCGGCGGTGGAAACCAGCGTTGTTTTACGTCCAATGGTGCGTTTCCAATCTACGTAAGGTTTCATGGCATTCATAAATGCAGGATAGCAGATAATTAAAATTTCGCCTGCTTCTTCGGTTGGATAGCCTCTTCCTTGAAATACCGAACTGTTTATAAACAGACTTTTATACATTTCATCGAATTGAGGCTCAATAGATTGGTGTCTTTTTTGATGGGTAAACTCGTTAATCCCGTGCGCCGTGGTATGACGTACTGTAACGGTTATATCGGAATAAATCCGTAAAACTTTTGTAACAGGATTGTACTGTACGGGATAAACATCTACCGATTGTCCTCTGACATCTCGCATGATAAAAGGTTCTCTCATCCGAACTATGTTTTCGGGGTAAAATTTATTTTGAGAATAAACATCGCCTTTTGTATAAGGAACGCTTTGCGGGTCAATATTACGTGGTAAATTACCTTTAGAGGGAGCAATTTCAATATTTTCAAAATCTCTGAAATTGCTGTAGGAAATTTCCAACTCGGTACCCCCTTGATCGGGGATAATCAATGTTGAAGTCAGGTAGAACATTTCAGGAGTTCCTTTTTCCAAAATTAGCGGGGCTTTTCCTGACGTTAAAACAAATGCCTTGCCGTAGTCGGTATCTACTTCAACCAATTCAATTTCATTGAGTTCAAAACGTATGGTTGTTTCGTTGTCATTTTGAGACATTAATACCACCTCATTTTGTGTTTCACTGTTTGCCCTTGTTCTCAATAATTGATTTTGCGCAAATACTCCCGTTGTTACGGCTATCAATATAAAAAACAATAACCTATTTAATAAAGGTTTATACATAATTTTTTATTTTGTGTTTGCACTATCTATTCTGGATTGGATAAATGCCTCTATCTCTTTATCTTTTTCATCCATATTATATACGTAATTTCCGTGGTTATCTAATAGCATGATGGTATAATCTATAATAGCGTCAATAAAAGGAAATAGATTCCAATTTGTAAAATCTTCAGAACTTACTAATGTGTAAAAGAATACCGTTTCTTTTTTGTTCATCAAAGCGTCAAAATATTTATACATATCCACTTCGGGCGCTACTGCTAATATTTTTTCATCCCAATATTGTGTTTTGATATTATCTTGAATTTTTTCAATCCAAAAATAACAATCTGTTAATCTGATTATCAATTCTTTATCTTCTAATTTTTGAATGATTTCTGAATGTTGAAAAATTTGCCATGCCGATGTAGTCAATTGCATATATTCCAAGTACATAGTTTGGTTTAGATAGGCGCTTAATGTATCTTCGGGAATAGATTTCCAGTTCCTCTGTGCTTCCAATATTTTTCTGTAAACATAACTATCTTTTCTTATGATACGTTCTTGATGTTTGAAGTAGTTTTTATTGGTTTGCAATTCACTTCTTACCAGAATCAGCATTTCCTTTATCTTTTTATTTTCTTCCCGTTTCTGATAAAGAGCATTTACGCCAAAGGTAAGCAATATTCCCAAAATAACACCTAACAAGTTAGTTAAAAAACCTGTCCATAATATTTTATTTTCTTTTTTCATGCTGTTCAATTTGTTGTTTCAATTTCTTAACGCTATTCACTAATAATACCTAATCTCCCTTACCCTTTTTCTCACGGTGTCTTTTCCCTGCATCGTAATCTCTTCCAACCAGTTTTTTGTTTTATCGTGCTGCGTGTAAATTCTATCTTCCCGCATGTGGTGTAAACGGTCTTCAAAGATTATTTTTTGTATTAAACCATCGTTATTGTATTGGGTATAAGTATATTCAATCATTTCATTAGAGGCTTTATAAGCGCGACGGTTTACTTCATCACCATAGTTGTCATACTCTATGGTAATAAATTTAAACAACTTATTATCAGGGTCATATTCTTCAATACGTTCCATTAATCCGTAATCGTTATAATAAACTTTATTCGTAAGCATATATTCGGGCAGCAAACGTTTCATCTCAATGATTCCGCCGATAGCGTCTGTTTTATATTGAATTTTGTATAACAGTGAATCGTTTAACCAAAAATATTCTTCACTCTTAAAACCGTTTTTATCATAGATAAAAGTATCTTTGGTTACGTTAAAATCTCTGTAATTATATTCTAACCAATAGTTTTCATTAGCATTAGGCAAGTAGTAAAGTATTCTTTTGGAAACAGTATCATTATTTTTATCTAATAAAATAACTTGTGTCAGATATCCGTCAGAACTGTACAACTGGATATTTTTATTAGAGAGAAAATAGTTAGAATCTCGATTTGAATAATAATAAGTATCTGTTTCCACCTTTTTAACGTTTCCGAAGTAACGGGCGCGTTGCAAATGATTTTTCAATGCCTCAGGGGTAATGACAATTTCGATAGTTTTTCTTCTACAAGAGAAAGAAAATGAGATAATAATGAGCAGAATGAGGATAAGAAAAGGAGCGTTATTTTTTAGCATATCTTTTTCTACGGGCTAAATTTTCGGGCTCAATAGAGAGGGCTTCGCCATTCAGGAGTGCGGATACTCCTTCGGGTTTACATTTATGTTCGCAGTGATAACATTCGCTGTTGGCATTATAATTATCAGGCTCTGTGTATGTAGTGATTACTCCTTCGTAATTGCGCAGTACCACGCGGTTGTTGCCTTGCGAGATTAAATAGTTGGGCATCACCGGAATTTTACCGCCGCCGCCCGGAGCATCAACTACAAAGGTTGGCACAGCATAGCCGGAAGTGTGTCCACGCAACCCTTCAATAATTTCAATTCCTTTTGCCACAGAGGTTCTAAAATGTTCAATTCCAACCGATAAATCACATTGATAGATATAGTAGGGGCGCACGCGGTTTTTTACCAAATCGTGCACTAATTGTTTCATTGTTAAAACACAGTCATTAACGCCTCTAAGCAAAACGCTCTGGTTTCCTAACGGGATACCTGCATTTGCCAATTTTGCCAGTGCGGTTTTAGCCTCTTCGGTTATTTCGTTAGAGTGGTTAAAGTGGGTATTTAACCATATTGGGTGATATTTTTTCAACATATTCACCAAATCGTCTGTAATGCGTTGCGGGCAAACCACAGGGGCGCGTGTACCGATACGAATCACCTCTACATGAGGAATTTTGCGCAAACGCTGAATAATGGATTCCAGCATAGCATCGCTCACCATTAAAGCATCGCCGCCGGAAAGCACTACATCGCGCACTTGCGGAGTGGCGGCAATATAGTCAATCGCTTTTTGGATACGCTCTTTCGGACTTTCACAGTCGTGTTGTCCGGCAAAACGTCTGCGGGTACAATGCCGGCAATACATAGCGCACTGGTCGGTAATCAGGAACAATACACGGTCGGGATAGCGATGCGTTAAGCCCGGCACGGGCGAGTCTTCGTCTTCGTGCAATGGATCTAACAAATCTGCGGCGGCTTTGTGCGTTTCAAACTTTGTAGGAATAGCCTGTTTTCGAATGGGACAATTGGGGTCGTCAGGATTAATCAAACTGAGATAGTAGGGCGTAATTGCCATACGTAGCGTTTTCAACGATTCTTTTACGCCGTTCTCCTCTTCGGGCGTTAATTGCACATGTTTTTTAAGTTCTTCTAAAGTCTCAATGCGGTTTTTAAGTTGCCACTTCCAATCATTCCATTCATTATCGGAAATACTTGGAAAAAGTTTGGTACGTTGGGTTGTCATAACAGATTTATTAAAATAATGAGGGTGCAAAAATAATATAATAATAAAAGTATTACGCTGATTGCTAAAATTTCACACTGCACCCTACATATTTCCTAAAAATCTATCGTATAGGTCAAATTTCATGTACATTTGCCAAAAAATTAAAAAACTTCAATGAAATACTCAGGATTTATACTATTTTTTGTGCTCATACTGGCATCAATAGCAGGAATTATTTACTACCTATCCAACCGATTTGCCTTATTTTTTCCGTCAGTATCGTTCAAAACTTGGTTATGGGGGTTGAGCGGCGCAACACTCTTATTATTAACAGGAACGATATTCTCTTTCGCAATTCAAAATCCTGTCGGCAAACTCTTTTTTATGCTAAGTGTTTTTTGGATAACCGTCCTGCTTTTTCTATTAATGTTTGTCGCTTTTTTGGATTTAGTAAATTTAGGGTATAAAATATCACCCCTTTTACGCGGTATAATATCATTGACAATAACCTTTTTGTTAATTATATACGGAGCAATTAACGCATCTGTGATAAAAGTAAAAGAGATTTCGATACCCATTTCAGGATTAACGAAAGAGATAACGGCAGTTCACATTTCAGATCTACATCTGGGCTATTTTTGGGGTAAAAAACGTTTGGATAACATTGTGAATAAAATTATTGCACTTAATCCCGACGTAGTATTTAACACAGGCGATATGTTTGATACAGATGCGCATTTTGATAAAAACTCCGATGTGCTTGACCCGCTGTCCAAACTCGCCATGCCGCACTATTTTGTGTATGGAAATCACGACGAAAAAGCAGGAGTTGAAGAAGTTATAAAACGTATGAAAGACGCCGGAGTTATTGTTTTGCAAAATGAAACAGCGCAATTTGGTGAGTTGCAAATTATTGGACTTAACAATATGCTTGCAGACGAAAACAGGTTTGATATACATGCCAATCAAAATATGGCGACCATAAAAAGTGTAATGAACAACCTGACTGTGAATGAAAATCGCCCTACCGTTGTTTTACACCACAGACCCGGCGGCATGGAATATTTAAACGCTAAAAAAGTGGATTTACTGCTTACCGGACATACGCACGCCGGACAACTATTCCCTTTCATTTTGATTGTAAAAGCAATGTACAAATACAATACGGGATTATATTTGTACAACGATTTGAATATTTACGTTACGGCAGGGGTGGGCACAGCCGCCATGCCCGTTCGGATTGGGACGCGCAGTGAGATAACGTTTATCCGATTGATACCTAAAAATATAAAACAATGCTCATAAAATCACTTGAAAAAACAGATTTTGAAACCATAATCAAAGCATTTGCTTTGGCTTTTGCCGATTATGATATTCAGTTGAATGCCGACGAACTCCAAACCATGTGGAAAAGGCGCGGTTTTAATCCTAAATTGTCGTTTGCCGCATTTGAAGGAGATGATATTGTGGCATTTACGTTGAATGGAACAGGAAACTTCAACGGAATGAAAATGGCTTACGACACGGGAACAGGAACGTTAAAAGCGTACAGAGGAAAAGGCTTGGCAACGGAAATTTTTGAATATTCAATCCCCTATTTGAAAGCGGCAAATATCAGTCATTATCTCTTGGAAGTGTTGCAGCACAACACAAAAGCGGTTTCGGTTTATCGAAATATCGGCTTTGAGGTAACACGCGAATTTAACTATTTTGCGTGGAACAATCACGAAATTAACAATGAGATAAAAAACATGGAAATCCCCTGTTACATTGAAAACATTGAAATTGAGAAATATCCTGCCGTTTCAGATTTTTGGGATTTTTATCCCTCATGGCAGAACAGTTTTGAATCCATTCAAAGAGCAAGCCACGATTTTATCAGTCTTGGCGCATTTGTTGACAAAAAACTTGCAGGCTACTGCGTTTTTGAGCCTAATTCTGGAGATATTACGCAAATAGCCGTTGACAAACCTTTCAGAAGAAAAGGAATTGCCTCGTTATTACTTCATAAAATACAGAAAATCAATAAGATTTCAAAAATGAAATTAATAAACGCAGATATTTCCTGTAATGCAATGGTTGATTTTTTGAAATCGAAAAATATTGAGGTATTGGGGAAACAGTTTGAGATGATAAAAGAGATATAAAACAATACTTTACAAATGAATAAATACACAACCCTAATTTGGTTATTACCAATCATATTCATGCTCCACGATTTTGAAGAAATCATATTCTTCAATTTTTTTAGCATTAATTTACTGTATTTACACATTTTACGAGATAATGACAACACCCATTTTCCAAACTTCGGAAATCGTTTTATGGACGGTTGTAGGGTTTGGGTTAATGGGAGTGAATTTGGTTTTTGTTCACAAATTAGCGGAAATGTTTGATAAAAGAGTGTAATAACATAACTTAAAATAGAACGTTAAATAAAATAAAACCGATAAACTTAATTTGAAAAATATGGGAAATGGTTGTATTTGGATAATAATTTGGATAATACTAATTTATTGGGCATCTATGGAACCGATAAGTTTATTAATTGTTGTAGGGATATTTGTTATTTATTTGATAGTGTCTAATGTAAAGTTTAATAGAGAATATCGTACGCTGATGGAACAAAAAGAAGAGCGCGAAAGGGACAATAATAAAAGCGACATCACTTTGTGTAAAATCAATACAATAAAAGAAGAGAAAACTATCATAACTTGTTTAGAAGAACTTTACTGTTGGATTAATGAAAACACTCAATGTTTTGTTAGAGAATCATACGAGGATTCTTTTATTATTGAGACTCTGAACAACACTGATTTGAAGATAAAAATTAATGAATCACATAACCTAAATGTTAACATCAAAATAACAACATAGTTTTAAACGACTAATAAATCAAAAAATGAATAAAAACAACCAACTGCAAATCCGCAACAGCACAGTAGAAACTAATCAAAAAGGCAACTTGTGCAAAAATTGCACAAGTTCAAAACAGAAAGCAAAAAGTAAGTAATATAACAGGCGATAAGAATAGAAAATATTATTACTAAATAAATTGAACTTATGCAAAACATCCGCATTGATTATTACACCGGCACCGGCGGCTCTCAATTAGTTGCCGAACTGTTAGCTGATAAACTGAAAAAAGAAAACCTTAACGTTGAGGTTCATAGAATTTACAGAGCCCACCTTAACGAGGTTGAAAAACTTGAAACAGATTATTACATACTGATTTTTCCGGTGCACTCGTTCAATGCGCCCAAACCAATCTATGAATGGGTAAAACATTTGGCAGGCAATCGTTGTAAAACTGCGGTTATCTCTGTTTCGGGAGGCGGCAGTGTGATGAGTAATTCCGCTTGCCGATGTAAAACGGTTAAATTGTTAAAAAAGAGTAATTTTAATGTGATTTTTGAAGATATGGTTAGAATGCCGACTAATTGGATGAAAGTGCCTGAAAAAAAGAAATATATGCACATTCTCTCACAATTACCAAACAAAATTGATGAAATTTCGCAAGCCATTATATCTAAAAAAAGAAAGAAACAAATTATCTATTGGATTGATTATTTGATATCTGCACTGGGAGAAGCGGAGAAAAAAGGAACACATAAATTTGGAAAAGGAATAAAAGTTTTAGAAACTTGCACCGGTTGCGGAGTTTGTGTCAAAAATTGCTGTTCTTCCAATATTTCAATGGAAACTCAATCCGTATCGGAGGTACATAGCAAACCTAAATTCGGCAATCGGTGCGATATGTGTTTGGGGTGTATCTATAATTGTCCGCACAAAGCATTACAACCCACTTATGGCGCATTTCAAATAGACAAAAAAGGTTATGATTTGCGTTCTATGTGTCAAAATGCTAACTTGTCTCATCTCATTAGTAATCATTAAAATACTATCTAAAATATGAAAGCCGTATATACTATCATTTTACTCGTTATTGCTAATATTTTTATGACTTTAGCGTGGTATGGACATCTGAAATTACAAGAGATGAAACTCATCAATAGCTGGCCTCTTTTTGGCGTTATCCTCTTTTCTTGGGGTATTGCTTTGTTTGAGTATTGTTTTCAAGTGCCTGCCAACAGAATTGGTTTTGAGGAGAACGGAGGTCCGTTTTCATTAATGCAATTAAAAGTGATACAAGAAGTTATTACGCTGGTTGTTTTCACGGTTTTTGCGCTATTGGCTTTTAAAAACGAACAATTGCACTGGAATCATATCGCAGCATTTGTGTGTTTGATTTTGGCAGTGTATTTTGTGTTTATGAAGTAATATTATTTAATAACATCTTCCATTATTTTCTGTGGTAGTAAAAAACAATAATATATTCACCTCGCCGTTAATGTTTGCAGATATGAATAAAATTAGAAAAGTAACAGCCTTATTTTTACTTATGCTTTTCGTAGGTTACTACGGAGGGGTAACGTTATTTTTTCATACGCACATTATCAATGGGGTAATGATTGTTCACTCCCATTTTCACGCAGAATCGCACCACAATACTAAAAGCGGAGGACATACAGAACAAAGCATTACGCTGATTGCTCAAATCTCACACTTTGATTATATTGATTTAGCATACAACAATATCCCGAATTGTTCCGAGTTTCAATTACATAAAAATACAATTTTTGAAACTACGCATTGGGTAGCCTCTATATATTTCGATAATATTTCGCTTCGCGCTCCGCCGGCTGCTTGAGATCTGTTTGTTTTTTGCACATAGATAACACAGATTGTAACAGATATGCACAGATTTCTTACTGCATATCCGATTTAATATCTGTAAAATCTTGTAAAATCTGTGTCATTTGTGTGCTTTAAAAATTTCATATTATTAATTAAATCATACAAAATCAATAAATTATGTACAAATACATTCTTACACTATTGTGTCCATTGTTAATAATGGCATGCAACAACAACAAAACCACAAACGAAGATGCCACTTTATTCATAGCAGGCGATACCATAACTTTAGCGGATAATTCGCCCGTTTTGGAACAAATAGTTATCCAAAAAACAGATTTGCAGGAGTTTTCTGCAGAGTTTAGAACAGTGGGAACAGTCCGCCCCGTTGCAGGAAAGTTGGCAGAGATTGCCCCGCCTTTTGCAGGACGAATTGTAAAATCGCACGTCAAACTCGGACAGAAAGTAAGTGCAGGCTCAACGATTTTTGAATTGAGTTCTACGGAATATTACGAGGCTGTAAAGAACTATTTTTCGGCACAATCGGCAAATGACGTGGCACAACGTAATTTCAACCGTCAAAAAGAATTGGCAACACACGGCGTGGCTTCCCAAAAAGATTTGGAACAGGCGCAAAGCGAAGCAAACATTGCCCAACAGGAATTTGAACAGGCACAATCAAGTTTGCAGATATTCAATGTTGATCTCTCGGCGATACGGACAACGGCAGGGGCAATGCAGGCTTTGTCGGTACAGTCGCCCATTGCAGGCGAGGTGGTGAAATACAATATCACCATCGGCGGATATGTGAAGGAAGATGCTGAGCCGTTGGCGGTGGTTGCCGATTTGTCAAAGGTTTGGGTGGCGGCGTTAGTCAAAGAGAAATATTTTGGAGCGATAAAACAGGGTGACCGCATTGAAGTCTATACCGATGCCCACCCCAATAAAATTATCTGGGGTACAATATGTTATATCGGCGAAATGCTGGACGAAGAAACCCGTTCGCTCGAAGTGATTGTGGAATGCGATAATAGCAACCGCGAATTGAAACTCGGTATGTTTTGCGAAACACACTTTTTAAGTGCACCGACAAAGGCAATTGTTTTACCCGCAACTGCCCTTATGCAGGAGCAGGAATACGACTACGTTTTTGTGGAAATAGCAAAAGGCAAATTTGTTCGCCGCAAAGTAGTAATCGAGTCCGTTCATAAAGGCGAAGTGCGCATTATCAGCGGTATCGGCGAAGGGGAAAATGTGGTTGTGAATGGAGGGATTTATTTGCAATAAAAAGATGCCCTTGTATTTTTGCATTTCTGTATGTTTTTTGCCCTTGTATTTTTTCAAAATCGCGTTTTTTTTGCCTTTATATTTTTACAGTATTAAAAAATAATCTTATTTTTGCACCTGATTTTCAATGATAAAAAAACAATTTTAATCTAATGAAAGAGAACAACTATTTTTCAAGAAAAATTGACCACGAATTATTACTTTGGACTAAAGAAGAAAACCGAAAAGTATTGTTGTTGCGTGGAGCGCGTCAAGTGGGAAAATCTTCTGCAGTACGAAATTTAAGTAAATCTTTTAAATACTACGTGGAAATCAATTTTGATGATGCCGATGAACAAGTAAAAGAACTTTTTACACCGGGAGTTTCGCCACAGGAAATCTGTATGAAATTGTCGGCTTTAACACTGACTCCTATTATTCCGAATGAAACATTACTGTTTTTAGACGAAATACAGTCGTGTGTTCCTGCTATCTCGAAATTGCGTTATTTCCATGAACAATATCCTGAACTTCACGTAATTGCAGCAGGTTCTCTGTTAGAATTTGCATTGGAAGAACTGCCTTCGTTTGGTGTTGGACGTATCCGGTCATTATTTATGTATCCTTTTTCTTTTGAGGAATTTTTAATTGCTTCCGGAAAACAAATGTGGGTAGATGTCATTCGAGAGGCTAATCCGGAAAATCCTGTTTTTGAGTCGTTGCATACTCAACTCGTAAATCAACTCCAATCTTTTTATTTGATTGGCGGAATGCCGGCAGTTGTATCTGAATTTGTTAAAAATCAAGATTTTTTAAAATGTCAGAACGTTTTAAATGATATACTTGTTTCGTTTAGAAACGATTTTGCTAAATATAAAAAACGTGTACCTGCCACTCGCATTAACGAAGTTTTTGAGTCGGTGGCAAAGCAGGCAGAGGGGAAATTTGTGTATGAACGCGCTGCCGTTCAAGCCTCAAACAGACAGATAAAAGACGCATTAGAATTGCTTATCATGGCAGGGTTGGTTTATCCTGTAACACATACGGCGGCAAATGGAATACCACTTGGCGCTGAAATTAACCCCAAAATGCAACGAATGTTTTTGTTTGATACAGGAATTTTCCAAAGAATTTTAAATTTGAATATGGCAGATATTCTCATTTTCAATAATTTAAAAACTGTCAATCGCGGCGCATTGGCAGAAATTTTTGTTGCTTTGGAATTAATTAAAGTTTCTTCGTGCTACTCGCCTGTAAATCTGTACTTTTGGCAGAGAGAAAAAAGTCAAAGTACCGCACAAATTGATTTTATTGTGCAGAAACAAGATAAAATTATTCCCATAGAAGTAAAAGCAGGCACACAGGGCGCAATGCAAAGTTTGCGACTCTTTATGAAAGAAAAAGGAATTACAAAAGGGGTGCGTACTTCCCTCGAAAATTTTGCTCAATATGAAAATATTGATGTTTATCCAATTTATGCCATTTCAAATATTAATCTATAAATACAATGAATAAAAAAGAACAAAAACACGTTTGCCCTGCGGAATTTGCAGGCGGACTTGATAATTCAATAAGGAAGTTATTACAAAATCCTCAAAAGATACTGAACCCATTTATCAAAGAGGGAATGACCGTTTTGGATGTAGGCTGTGGACCCGGATTTTTTTCGGTGGAAATAGCGAAAATGCTCAACGGTTCGGGAAAAGTTATTGCCGCCGATATACAGGACGGTATGCTGAACAGGATTAGACAGAAAATTAACGGTACACCCTTAGAGCAAAGAATTGAACTGCATAAAAGCGATTATGAACGTATTGGAGTTACGGAAAAAGTTGATTTTGTTTTGGCATTTTGGATGGTACACGAAGTAAGAAATCAAAAGATGTTTTTTGAAGAATTAACTTCAATCTTAAAACCCAATGGTTTGATACTTATTATTGAACCCAAAATTCATGTAGCAAAAAAGGCATTTAGAACAATGGTTGATATGCTAAAAGAAAGCGGATTTACAATAGTTGAAACACCGAAAGTGTTTTTTAGCAGGGCAATAGTATTAATAAAAACATACAAAATTAAAAAAATGGATAACAAAGGCGAAATAATCATATACCAAAACAGAGATAATAATATCTCTTTGAATGTTCGTTTGGAAGACGAAAATGTTTGGCTGACGCAACAGCAAATGGCGGAACTCTTTCAAACTTCACGTACTAACGTTGTTGAGCATATTAAGCATATCTTTGAAGAAGGCGAATTGGACACGAATGCAACCTGTCGGAATTTCCGACAAGTTCAAAATGAAGGCAACAGAATGGTGGAACGTGAATTGCCATTTTATAATCTTGACTTAATCATTTCTCTTGGCTACCGCATCAAATCCCGCATAGCAACGCAATTCAGAATTTGGGCAACGCAACGGCTGAAAGAATATATTATCAAGGGATTTACAATGGACGATGAGCGATTAAAGAATATTGGCGGTGGCGGGTATTGGTATGAACTTTTAAATCGTATTCGCGATATTCGCTCCTCTGAAAAGGTTTTGTATCGTCAAGTGCTTGATTTGTACGCAACGAGTATTGATTATGACCCAAAATCGCTTACTTCCATTGATTTTTTCAAAATAGTACAAAACAAATTGCATTATGCCACTCATGGACATACGGCTGCGGAAATAATTTTTGAACGAGTCGATAGCGACAAGCCTTTTATGGGACTTACAACGTTTACGGGAAATCAACCGAACAAAAAGATATTGCCGTTGCGAAAAATTATTTAACAGAAAACGAATTGAAAATTTTAAACAATCTTGTTTCAGGATATTTCGATTTTGCCGAAATTCAGGCAATGAAACACAAACATCTGTATATGGAAGATTATGTTAATCAATTGGATAAAATTTTAGCATCAACGGGCGAAGATGTTTTGCAAAATGCAGGTTTGGTTTCACACGAACAAGCCGTTGAAAAAGCGCTCACCGAATATCGAAAATATCAGGTAAAAACACTTTCTCCTGTTGAGCAGGCGTATTTGGAAACAATTAAAAATATTGAAAAGAAGATTGAACGTAAAAAATAATATTGTAAGAGTAATTATATGGCAAAGATAACAGTAAAAGACACGGAAGTAACTGTAATTTCAATAGACGAACGAGATTATATTTCTTTGTCACCTCAATTCAAACTATATCTGTTAAGGGAATTTCAACGCCTCAAAGAAGAAAAATTAAACTATGATGTTTGGTTGAAACAACTTGCAAATAATTCGGATAAATCAACCGTAAGTAAAGATTGGGTTATTGGTTCCACTTTTTTGGCAATGAGAAAAAGTGACAGAAAATTGATGTGTAAGTCAAAAATTTTATCTATCTTCGCAAAAATTTATCAAGACATGTTAATAGATGATAAGAACAAATAAACAATAATGGCAATAAAAAAATCTGAAATATACAGTTCATTATGGGCAAGTTGTGATGAATTACGGGGTGGAATGGACGCCTCGCAATACAAGGATTATATCCTTACGTTGCTTTTTGTGAAATATGTAAGCGACAAGTTTAAAGGTGAAAAATATGCGGAAATTGAAATCCCTGAAGGCGGCAGTTTCAACGATATTGTCGCACTGAAAGGCAATAAAAATATTGGTGAGGGCATTGACAAGGTTATTGCAAAACTTGCCGAAGCAAACAATTTAAAAACGGTAATTGATAACGCCCATTTCAACGATGAAGCGAAAATAGGCAAAGGGCAAGAAATGGTAGATAAACTTACTAAAATTGTCTCCATTTTTCAACGTCCCGAACTTGACTTTAAAAACAATCGCGCCGGTGGGGACGATATTTTGGGCGATGCTTACGAATACCTCATGCGTAATTTTGCCACCGAAAGCGGAAAAAGCAAAGGACAATTTTATACACCCGCCGAAGTGTCGCGCGTACTGGCAAAAATTATCAATATTGACAATGCACCCAATATCAAAGACCCAACTGCCTACGACTGTGCTTGCGGCAGTGGTTCACTGTTAATAAAAGTAGCCGATGAAGTGCCCTGCCATATTTCTATTTATGGACAGGAAAAAGATACCACTACCGCAGGGCTTGCAAAAATGAATTTTGTACTGCACAACCGTGCCGATGCCGAAATAAAACCTGACAATACTTTTGCCGCTCCGCAATATTTTGATAACGATGAACATACAACGCTAAAACGCTTTAATTATGTGGTAGCAAATCCTCCGTTTTCACTTAAAAACTGGTCGAATGGGCTTTCAGGACATGAATATGGAAGATTTGACGGATATGAGGCAAGACCACCTGAAAAGAACGGCGATTATGCTTGGCTTTTGCATATTCTCAAGTCTATGAAAAGCAATGGTAAGGCGGCAGTGATTTTGCCTCACGGCGTACTGTTTCGAGGCAATGCCGAAGCTGCTATTCGCAGAAACATTATTGATAATGGTTATATTACGGGAATTATAGGTTTGCCTGCCAACCTTTTTTACGGCACAGGTATTCCTGCCTGTATTATCGTGCTTGACAAAGCGAACGCAAAGACACGAAAAGGCATTTTTATGATTGATGCAAGCCGCGATTTTGTAAAAGACGGTAATAAAAACCGTCTGCGTGAACGCGATATTTACAAAATAGTTACCGTTTTCAATGGTACGATTGAAGAAACCGGCTATTCCCGAATGGTAACTATTGACGAAATTAAAAACAAAAACGATTATAATCTCAATATTCCCCGCTACATTGACGGCGGTGTAAAGGAAGATTTACAGGATATTACCGCTCATTTGCAAGGCGGAATCCCTGCTTTCGATGTTGATGACCTTTCACGCTATTGGGGCGAGTTCGCAGGATTGAAGGACAAACTTTTTACGCCTCTCCGAGAAGGATACTACAAACTGAATGTAGCGAGAGATGCCGTGCGCGACACCATATACAATGATGACGCTTTTGAAAATTATGGCAAAAAAGTAGAACAATCATATCAAAAATGGCAAAAAACTGCCAATGAACAATGGTATAACCTCAATGCCGAAACCAATCCCAAAGCGTTGATTGTGAAGATTGCCGAAAAAATAGTTGCCGAATTTGAAGAGGTAAAACTCATTGACAAGTACGATGTTTACGAAGTTTTGCTTGCCTATTGGCAAACAGTGATGGCAGATGATGTTTACCTTGTGAAAAATGACGGCTACGAAGCTGGTCGCGAAATTGAAATTTTTTATCGCGAAAACCGTAAAAAAGACGGCTCTGTAAGTAAAAAGGAAAACGGATGGGATGGTAAAATCCTTCCCAAAGAACTGATTATTACCACATTTTTTGCCGAAGAAAAACTTGCTGTTGACGAGGCGCAAAGGTTTATTGATGATACGCAAAACCGTTTGGACGAATTAACAGAACAGGAAAACGACGACGACGACAATAATGAGACAAGCGCTATTGAGAAAAAAGATGTAATCTCCTTGAAAAAGGAAATTTCCGAAAAAACAAAAATCGTAAAAGCCTTTGTACAACAATTAGACGACAAAGCAAAAGCAAAATATGCCGAACTCACGTTGTCGCAAATTCAGGATTTACTCATTAACCGCAAGTGGCACACCCAAATCTACGAAGGTATCTACGCCATCTACAAAACCGTGAGCCAACGCATTACAGCGCGTATTGTAGAAATTGCCGAACGCTACGAACAAACTTTGCCCGAAATAAATGAGGAAGTAGCGCGTTTGGAAAAGAAAGTACAACAACATTTAGTATCAATGGGCTTTGATTTAATTACGAATTAATAATAATGAAAGCTAAAAATCTATGAATATTCAGCAAAAAGGATTTAACGAGTTTGTAATCATTATAAGGAATGAAATTGAGCAGGCACAAGTAAAACTTGTATCTGCGGCGAATGTGCAAATGTTGCTACATTATTGGAAAATAGGGCATCTTATATTATTCAACCAAAAAACATCAGGATGGGGCAGTAAAATAATAGAAAATCTGTCAAAAGTCATCCGTGACAAATATCCGGAAAAGAAAGGTTATTCGTCAAGAAATTTGAAGTATATGTGTCAGTTCGCCAAACTGTATCCGTTGGAAGTTCTAAAACGCATGATTGATGCTGATAGGGATTTGGAAACCTCCTCCGTTGCAAAAGTTATATCTGTTGTTAAAGAGTTAAACGCTTTTGTATTTGGGCAGCAACCTCCTGCCCAAATACAAAATGCTGATTATGAAAATAATATAATTGGGCAGGAGACTCCTGCCCAAATACAGAATGTGGCTGTAACATTAGAAAAAATGATGCAACAACCTGTTACGCAAATTGAGAACATCTTTATAAATTCACCGGTTGCTAAAATTAATTGGGCTTGTCATCAGGTATTCATGGATGGCAAATTGCCATTAGGAATACGTTATTGGTATATGAAGCAGGCGCTTGAATTTGGTTGGAGTAGTAATATTTTGGATTTGCAGATAGATAGCGGTTTATTTCAGCGACAAATAGAAGCGCGAAAAGTAAATAATTTCACCGCTACATTACCGCCAATTCAAAGCGATTTAGCGGATTATCTTTTGAAAGACCCATATATCTTTGATTTGATGGGAATAAAAGAGCGTGCTGATGAACAAAACATTGAACAGCAACTCGAAAAACATGTAACAAAATATCTTTTAGAGATGGGCGCCGGTTTTGCTTTTGTTGCCCGTCAAAAACATTTTCAAGTTAGCGATAAAGATTTTTATGCCGACCTGATTCTCTATAATATCAAGCTTCATGCTTATGTTGTTGTGGAACTGAAAGCAACTCCGTTTAAACCTGAATATACAGGGCAATTGAATTTTTATCTAAATCTTGTCAATGATAAATTAAAAGGCGAGTACGACAATAAAACTATCGGTTTACTTCTCTGCCGCGGAAAAGATGAGGTGATGGCTCAGTATGCGTTAGAAGGTTATAATCAACCTATGGGAATCAGCGATTATCAACTCAGTAAAGCATTACCGGAGGAGTTGAAATCAACCTTGCCAAGTATTGAAGAAATTGAAGCAGAATTGAGAAATGAAAATTAAAAAAGGATATAAACAAACGGAAATCGGCATTATCCCCGAAGATTGGGAGGTGAAAAGCATACGAGAAATCGGCGATGTTTGTATGTGTAAAAGAATTTTCAAATATCAAACATCATTTACCGGAGAGATTCCTTTTTATAAGATTGGAACATTTGGAACTGAACCAGATGCTTTTATTCCTATCGAATTGTACAATGATTTTATTCAACGTTTTTCATTCCCTAAAAAAGGTGATATTTTATTTTCAGCTGCCGGCACTATTGGAAGAACTGTGATTTATGATGGGAAACCCGCATATTTCCAAGACTCAAATATCGTTTGGATTGATAATAATGAAAAAATAGTAAAAAATTCATATCTCCATTATTTTTATAAAATTGTAAAATGGACAACTTCTGATGGAGGTACAGTTTCTCGACTTTATAATGAACATATAAAGCAAACACTTTTACTCATTCCTCCTCCCTCCGAGCAAACCGCCATAGCCACCGTTCTTTCCGATATAGACGAATACATTTTGAGTTTGGAACGGCTTATTGCCAAGAAAAAAGCCATAAAACAAGGCACAATGCAAAATCTGCTCACAGGCAAAATACGATTGAAAGGGTTTAAAGGGGAATGGGTGGAAAAAAGAATTGATGAAATTGTAGAACGCTTTGCGACGGGACTTAATCCAAGGTCAAATTTCATGCTTAATTCTGGTGGAACTAATTATTACGTTACTATCAAAAATTTCTTTGACGGTGTATTAAAGTTAGATGAGAGTTGTGATAAAGTTGATAATATTGCTTTAAGATTAATAAATAATCGTTCCGATTTGAAAAAAAATGACATATTATTTTCAAGTATTGGGCGAGTAGGTGATGCATATTTAATTACAGAAACACCCAAAAACTGGAATATTAATGAGTCTGTTTTTACATTAAGACCTAATACAATATTGGTTAATCCATTATTTTTGTATTATTTCTTAAAAAGTGCAGCAATTAAGAATTCTTTGACAAACAATACAACAGGTAGTACATTATCAAGCATTAAAATGAATCATTTGAAAGTACTTACTGGTTATTTACCTTCGGAAATTGCTGAACAAACCGCTATTGCTACTATTCTTTCCGATATGGATACAGAAATTGAGGCATTGCAAGCAAAATTGAGTAAAACGAAATTGATAAAGCAAGGGGCAATGCAGCAGCTGTTAACAGGCAAGATACGATTGCATACAGATAATCAAACACAGTCGGTAGAAAAGAAAAAGACGTCAACGCAAGCCAACATACATTTTAGACGTAGTGTTTGGGCAGCAGAGATTGCTGACCGACTTTGTAATGAACCTACATTTGGTCATGTCAAAATGGAAAAAATACTCTTTCTGACAGAAAATATGTGCGAGGTAGATATTGGCTCACATTATCATCGTGATGCGGCAGGACCGTATGATAATCGTGCAATACGTTCCATTGACAGCCAATTAAAAAAACAGAGTTGGTTTGAAGTTGTGCGTAAAGATATGGGGTATCGCTATATTCCATTGTCAAAGCGTGGAGGACATAAAGATAGGTTCAATAAATATTATTCTGATGTGCTACCTGTTTTTGACAAGGTGATAAATACAATGCGAGGTTGGGATACTGAACGTTGCGAGATAGTTGCAACCTTATACAGTGCATGGAAAGATTTAGCAAACTCCAAGCAGCAATATACGGACGATGATATAATAAACGAAGTAATAAATAATTGGAATGAATCTAAAAAACGTATCTCTGAAGAACGCTGGCAGAAAGCATTGGAATGGATGCGTCAAAAAGGTTTTACTCCAATAAAAACATAAATTATGGCACAAATCGGTGAAAGCGAAAGAGCATTACAAAATAGAGTTATAGCGTTTTTTAAACAGAAACTCAACTACGCTTATCTCGGCAATTTGCAGGACAAGGCAAACACAAACATTATGCCTGAATTGCTTAAAAACTTCCTCACTAACAGCATGGGATACAGCGAATATCTTGCCGACAAAGCCATTGAGAAATTAAGCGAAACAGCGGCGGAGTGTCCAAGCGCTGATAAACTTTATAACGCTAATAAAAAAGTTTATACCCTGCTCAAATACGGCATAAAAGTAAATGATGAAAACGGAATTCCGAAAACCGTTTATCCTGTTAATTGGGAAACCCCTGAAATAAACCAATTTGCCATAGCCGAAGAAGTTACCGTTTTACACCATTGTGAGAAACGTCCCGATTTGGTTGTTTATGTAAACGGGATTGCCCTGTCGGTTATCGAACTCAAGAAAAGTACGATTTCTGTCAGCAACGGCATTCGTCAAAACCTTACCAATCAGCGGGAAGGATTTATTTATCCTTTCTTTACCACCGTGCAAATCGTAGCGGCAGGCAACGACAGCGAAGGAGTTCGCTACGGTGTGATTAACACTCCTGAAAAGTATTTTTTGGAATGGAAAAACGATGACCAAACTTCCGACACCAAAGCAAAGGAAATTAACAATGTTTGCACACTGCTAAAAGATAATAAATTAGAATGGCAAATATATGGCATTTACGAGAAAATGCGTTTTTTGGATATTATTCACAACTTCCTCATTTTCGATAAGGGTGAAAAAAAGATTTGTCGGCATAATCAATATTTCGGCATATTGGAGGCGCAGCAAAAAATCTCGAAACGCGAGGGTGGTATTATTTGGCATACACAGGGCAGTGGGAAATCGCTCACTATGGTGTGGCTGTCGAAATGGATATTATCGCACTATTCCGATGCCCGCGTGTTGATTATCACCGACCGTGACGAACTCGACGAGCAGATAGAAAAGACTTACGGCGGCGTTGACGAAACCATTTACCGCACAAAATCGTGCAAAGACTTAATTGAGAAACTTGGCGCTCACGACGAGAGACTTCTATGCTCTTTGGTGCATAAATTCGGTCATAGAAACGCAAACGGAATAAAAACAGATAATTATGACGCATATATAGAGGAAATTAAAAAAGCATTGCCCAAAAATTTTTCAGCAAAAGGCGATATTTTTGTTTTCGTTGATGAATGTCATAGAACCCAATCGGGCAAATTGCACAAAGCCATGAAAGAGATTTTGCCCAACAGCGTATTTATAGGTTTTACAGGTACGCCGCTGTTAAGAGAAGACAAGAAAAAAAGTAAAGAGATTTTCGGCGAATATATTCATACTTATAAATATCATGAAGCCGTAACGGATAATGTAGTGTTGGATTTACGATACGAGGCGAGAGATATTCCGCAGGAGGTTACCAATCAGGAAAAAATTGATGAATGGTTTGAGGCAAAAACACGCGGGCTTATGCCGAGAGCAAAAGCAAAATTGAAACAGTTGTGGGGCAATCTGCAAACGCTTTACAGCAGCAAAACACGGTTAGAAAAAATTGCCTGCGACATCATTTTCGACTTCAACACCAAATCACGGCTCGAAAACGGCAACGGCAATGCGTTGTTAGTTGCCGACAGCATCTATTCCGCTTGCAAATACTATGAGATTTTTATTTCAAAAGGTTTTAGTAAATGTGCGATTATCACTTCTTTTGACAGTTCCCCGCAAGCATTGCGCACTGAAACTACCGGCGCCGACGAAAACAACGACACTTGGGAAAAATACGAAACCTACCAAAAAATGCTGAATGGTCAGGACAGGGACGTTTTTGAAAAAGAAGTAAAACGCAAATTTGTGGAAGAGCCTGCCAATATGAAACTGCTTATTGTAGTGGATAAACTTTTGACAGGTTTTGATGCTCCGCCCTGCACTTATCTATACATAGACAAGGCGATGAAAGACCACGGCTTGTTTCAGGCAATTTGCCGTGTAAACCGCCTTCATGACGAAAGTAAGGATTTTGGCTACGTTGTAGATTATAAGCAACTGTTTGAAAATCTTTCCAATGCAGTAAATCAATACGCAGGCGCAAGCAATTTTGACGCCTACGACGAGGAAGATATTGAAGGGCTTATCAAAGATAGAATTGAAGAAGCAAAAGCCTGTTTTGAAAAAACGCTGGATGAGATTGATGCGCTTTGCGAGGGCGTAAAGCATCCCAAAGGGGAACTTGAATACAGTCAATATTTTTGTGGCGAAAACGGTATTGATGTTGGCAAAGATGAGATTTTTGCCCGTATGCGTGAGAAATTGTATAAACTCTCCTCACGGCTCACAAGAGCGTACGCCGAACTCAAACCCGATATGACAGAGGCGGGATATACACACGAGAAACAAATCGAACTCGAAAAGAGCGTAAAATTCTATGTTGATTTAAGAGATTATATTGGCAGGGCAAGCGGCGATTTTATTGATTTTAAGGCATACCAACCCGGAATGCGTTTTTTGATTGATAATTATATCATCGCCGAAGACAGTCAGTCCATTGGAAAATTTGATGATTTCACTGTCCTTGATTTTATTTTGGAACAAGGGGAAAAACTAAAAAACGATAATGATAACGCTTCGCAGGAAGCCGCAGCAGAGGCGATTGAAAATAATATTCGCAGAAAAATTGTTGAAAGGCAAATTGTAAATCCGCTTTATTACGAAAAGATGTCGGCTATTTTGCAAAGGTTGATTAACGACAGAAAGAACGGAGTTATCGCTTACAAAAGCCTGCTTGACAAATATATAGATTTGCTCAAAAAAGCCGAAAAACCCGAAGAAAATGAATATTTTCCTTTATCTGTTCGCCACAGCGCTGCAAAGCGGGCTTTTTATACGCAGTTCAGCGAAAACGCTGAATTAGCCAATGAACTTTACAATGCCGTTATGAACAGCAAGCAGGACGATTTTAGAGGAAACATTGTTAAAATCAGAAGAATAAAGAAAGCATTGTACACAGTATTAAACAATGACAGCGAGGTTGAAAAAGTTTATGAATTGGTTAATGTGCAAAAAGAATTTTAAAGTCAATGAAAATACAAGATATTGAAATAGAAATAATTAAAAAGCATATTAAGAATTTGCATCTTTCTGTGCTGCCACCCAATGGGGCAGTGCGTATTTCAGCGCCTTTGTCTGTAAGTGATGAAACCATTCGACTTTTTGCGGCCTCAAAAATCAGTTGGATACGCGCACAACAAAATAAATTTGCAAAACAGTTACGCCATAGTGAGCGTGAATTTGTATCGGGCGAAACCATTTATATTTGGGGTAAACAATATTATTTACAGGTAGAATACAGCAGTAAAGCCAATAATTTCCTGCTTGACGGTGAAAAAGCAATTTTAACTGTCCGCAAAGAAAGCACAGCACAGCAACGTGAAAATTATATAAATGAAGTTTTGCGGCAATATTTGAAAAACGAAATAAACCGTTTGTTACCGATTTGGGAACAAAAAACAGGACTGCAATGTAAACAGTGGATCGTCAAATATATGAAAACGCGTTGGGGAACCTACAGCGTAACAACAGGGACTATTTCTATCAATCTGCAACTTGCCCATAAGCCGATAGCGTGTTTGGAGTATATTATTGTTCACGAACTTGGGCACATAACGCATCACAATCACAACAAAGGTTTTATCGCTTATATGGATACCTATCTACCTTATTGGCGTGAAACCAAAAACAAACTGAATGCGTTAACTTTGGATTTTTTTGAGGAGTAAAAGGAATTATTGTAACAATTTTGAAGGTTATTAATATTAAAATAAAAGATAAATGGAAAACAGAATAACATATCCGCAGATTCTTGGGACAGTGTCCCAAAAATCAGTATATCTAAAATAACATAAAAATTAAATTATATGGCAAAAATAACAGTAAAAGACACCGAAATAACCATAATTTCAATAGACGAACGAGATTATATTTCTTTGACCGATATGGTAAAAAACATAGAAAACGGTCTTGCCCTTATCGAAAAATGGTTAAGAAACAAAAATACCATAGAATTTATTGGTATGTGGGAAGAAATGTATAATCCAAATTTTAATTCCCCCGAATTCGAGGGAATTAAAAATGCGGCAGGACTTAACCGTTTTAAAACCAGTGTAACCGACAGATTGATAAAATTAAACCAAATTGCTATTCAACAAATGTGTGTGTTGGAAAATGTTGAAAATAGGAAATTGTTAAAATGATGAGGGTGATAGTGAATAATGAAATAGAAGAATGAACGTTAAAGAAAATACATAAATAGACAATATGAACGAAAAAGAAAAATTTTGGTATCAAGTAGCGAAAAATTATTTGCGAAAATTTGGTAAAGAAGAATTGATTGAAGAAATTGTTTTTTATAATGCAATAAGTAGTGTTTTAAGGAGAATTGATATAGAAAAAGAGATGTGCGTAGTTTCTAAAGATTACTATAAAGAATGGATAACTCGTTATAACAATGATTATAGCAATGATGGCATTTGTGATCTTTTTGTACGGAATATTTATATTGGAGATACGATTAGGATATTTATGCACGAATTTTTTAAGTAAAGTAGCAGATTTTTTTATACGGATTATCTGTGTACTAAATTAGCAATGAAATAGAAAAATAGAATGCTAAAGATTTAGCACACAGATGACACAGATTGAACAGATTAACACAGATAGTATGACGGAAAAATATTTTCATAATGAATTGACAAATACAATTATTAAGGCTTTTTATAATGTGTATAATGAATTGGGATTTGGTTTTTTAGAAAATGTTTACCAAAATGCACTATATTTTGAATTGAGAAATAACCAATTAAAAGTTGAGGCGCAAAAGGCAATAAAAGTGTATTATCAAAATCAACTTGTTGGTAATTATAAAGCGGATTTGATTGTAAATGACACTGTCATATTAGAATTAAAAGCAGTTGATTTTTTATTAGAAGAACACGAACTTCAATTAATCAACTATCTAAAAGCAACCAACATAGAAATAGGCTTATTATTAAATTTTGGTAAAAAACCCGAAATACGAAGAAAAATATTTACAAATGACAGAAAAAATAATATTTAGCACACAGATGACACAGATTAGACAAGATTTTCACAGATTTTTATCAGTGTTAATCTGTCTAATCTGTGTCATCTGTGTGCTAAAAAAAATAGAAAGTAAAAAAATTAAATAACAATCAAATGGAAAATCTAATTAAAACCCTAATCCACCGCCGCTGGCTAATGATAACCATTTTCATAATGCTATCCGCAGCAGGCATTTACACATGGCAGCAACTCGCCATTGACGCATACCCCGATATTGCCGATGTAACGGTCAATGTCGTTACGCAGGTACCCGGACTTGCAGCCGAAGAGATAGAACAACAGGTAACCATTCCGCTTGAACGCGAATTGAACGGACTGCCCAAGTTGCACATTATGAGAAGTAAAAACTTCTTCGGACTCTCCACCATTCTGCTGGTTTTTGAAGACGGCACGGACGACTATTGGGCACGCCAACGGGTACAGGAAAAAATTGCAGGGGTAGAATTGCCCTACGAAGCAAGTCCCGAACTCAATCCGCTGACTTCCCCAACGGGCGAAATCTACCGCTATATCGTTACGGGGAACAAGTCGTTACGTGAATTGACCGAACTCAACCGCTGGGTGATTATCCCACGACTCAAACAGATACAGGGCGTTGCCGATGTGGCTGGTTTCGGCGGACTTACAACGCAGTTTCAGATTGAAATT
>Ga0268262_10000028_pt1 | contig 158537 bp, 184 predicted proteins | sample TergutNc150P3_FD_190354 | JGI IMG/M metagenome (GOLD analysis project Ga0268262, IMG submission 190354) | Nasutitermes corniger P3 segment gut microbial community from laboratory colony in Florida, USA - Nc150 P3 (SPAdes) (version 2) | ecosystem: Host-associated > Arthropoda: Insects >...
TTTAGGGAAAAGAAAGATAAAGCTCAGCCTTTTGATATGAAAGATGCTGAAAGGTGGCTTAAACAGGCCGAAATAGCGAAAATAACAAAAGAAGAAGACAAAAGATTAACAGATAAAGGTTGGAAGGGTATAAACAGACCTCCGAATGCTTATAAAGAATTAGGCATTGAATTAGTAGATGAAGAACAGGGACTAAAAAAGAAAAAGAAACCGGTAAAAACAAGATGATGAATTATCACCAAAACCTAAAAAGTGACACCTTTGGGGCTACCGGTTCTAGCCTTTGGCTTCGGTCGGCGATCTAAAAAGCGAAGGTAGTCACTTGTATTAAAACAAATCGGAATGGCTGCCGGTGCGATGAAATGTTACTGTATGAGCTTCGGGGTTTAGTCTATAAATAAGTACCCAATCGCCCTGAATATGAGTTTATCAAGATTCATACCACGCTTCTTCATCAATCGGTATTGTTTTCTGAAAGATTTTGTATAAAGCGGTTCAAGTACAGGTTAATCGTCCACATCCCTTTCAAGGTCTTCAATCATTTCTTTAAGAGAATGAAACCGTTTGGCGGGAATTTCCCCACGCGAAATAGCCATGCCTTCCTCAATGGCGGCTACAGTCTCGGCATTGTAACGCGGATTTCCGCTTATAGGATCGCGGTGCGCGGCGCAGATAGGACATTCGCCTGCAAAATTAAGACCGTCATCAGCACTGTCGGTTGCCGGGGTGAAGGTAAGAATAACCTGCCCCGCCGGTATTTCGGGGGGTACGTCAACAATCAGCCGGTGGCTGGCGGGTACTTCTACGGTCTGCGTAATGCTCATGGGATAAATATAGCCTGAAACGGAGCAAATCACAAGTTACCGTTGTAAGAAAAAAGGTGACGGTCACCTTCAGAGAGAAAAGAACAAAGAGAAGAGAGCAATGAGAAGAGAGCAATGAGAAGAGAGACAGAAGCTCATTGCCCGTTGGTAATAGTCTCAATAAACTGTTCGGGGGTTATTGCGGGAATAGAACCGGAAGTAAAATCCTTAATATTTCTGGTAATTATATAATCAACAGCAAGCCCTTCACCAACGACATATTGGAACCGGCAAAAAAGTCCGGTTGCTTAAGCAATTTATTCAAGACAACATTGGAATCAATCAGGACTTTCATTTAAGGTATTTAGCCAGCCTTTCTTCGCGGATTTGTTCGATGGTAATATCGCCAAGATTCGCCAATATCCCCGTCAGCGAATCCGAGATAGGTGTTTGTGCGTCCCGTAGAATTTCGTCCAATTCCTGTTTGGAGAGACGGAATTTTCCGCTATTATCCGGTTTATTAACAAATGAAATTACTTTAAGTTCGACCTGTGCCTTGCCAACCGGTATCCCAATAGGTACATCAAAATCCAAATGCAATCGGCGGTCAGCGGGTATTTCTACAGTTTGCGTAATGTTCATACGTCCCTCCAGGCCGTTTGCCGATAGGAATGGATTTAAGCACCGCCATTCGGCGGTGCGGCGTCATAAAGTAAGTGTAGCATGAAAGGGGGAAAGAAAAAAGGTGACTCCTTTGGGGCTGCCGGGGGGCAGGGAACCAAGAGAAAAGAGCAGATAGCAGGGAATAATGATGTATTATGTGGCTACAGCAATTTTTTCACGTATCATCTCACCGATAATTTCTTCCGGTGTTTTATCGGTAGATTCAGCGGTTACACGGAGCCATGTCGCGCTAACGTCGTCTAAAATTACAATGTTGCCCTTATGCTTCATAAAAAAACCGCTTTTTCCATTACCAGAAACTTTGGGCGGATTTTTACTTACCAGTTCGTCAAGGGCATCGGCTTCTTCATCGGTCATTCTTGGCATAATTATCCTCTCAACTCATTGTTTCAATCAGGTCGTAGTAGATATTCCGGCACTTCATGGCATGGAATACATTCACACTATAATCATCAATGATGTTATACATAATTTCAAGCAAGTTACCATTGTTGTCAAAGCCCAAAAGCAGATGTTTGTCTGTGGCATCATCCCAAATATCATCATAAATTACATTTTTGATGGCGTACCGAATAGCGGTTTCATTGATGCCATGCTTAAAGGCAGACGGGTTGAACTCAATGATAACATTCACTGTTTTACTGTAGTCCATTTCTTGCTCAAAAGAAAGGAGCAATTAGCGATTAACAATGAGCAGAGAGCAAATCACAAGTTACATGTTTTAAGTACACGCTAGATGTCTGCGCCAACGGAGTTGGCGGCTTCAAGTTTATTCGAAACCAAAGGAACATCATATTGCGCGATATTCTTAACGGCGCTGATGAAGGTCATCTGTTCGGAAATAACGGTTGCAATAAGCAGACGATCAAACGGATCGCGGTGAAGCAAAGGCAGTTTTTCAAGGGCGGTAAAGTGATCAGGCTTAATCGGAATAATCGTAATGTCAATGTCTTGCACAGCTTGTATAAAACCAGCGGAATTACCCGGAAAACGCAGTTTCCCTATGCTGATTTTAATAGCCAATTCCCAAGCGGAAGTCACGCTCAAATATACACGATTAACGCCCTCGCTGATAATCTGATCGGCGGTTTTGGACAACAAGGCATCACCCGTAAAAAACCAAATAGCGGCGTGGGTGTCAAGCAGATAACCGTTCATTTACATATAGTCCTTGAAGTCATCAAGTGGAGCGTCAAAATCATCTGCCATCCAGTAATCACCCTTTACACAGCCGAATTTTCGTTGTTTCTTCTGTTCCGAAACCACCGCTTTAGGGGTGAAGGTAAGAATAACCTGCCCCGCCGGTATTTCGGGGGGTACGTCAACAATAAGCCGGTGGCTGGCGGGTACTTCTACGGTCTGCGTAATGCTCATGGGTTAAATATAGCGTGAAACGGAGCAAATCACAAGTTACCGCATTGCCTCATGTAAAATCAAACCAAAAAGGTGACTCCTTTGAGGCTACCTGTTGGTTAGTGAGGTTCGTGGTAAATTATTTGAAAATTGATTTCCGTGTTTCACCAAACCTAAATCACCGTATGTACACATCAGCTTCGTTATTGTACCCGTATAGTTCCCAAAATCCCTTGTAGCCCTGGTTGTTAGAAAGCTCTATTACGTTGACCCAACGCGCCCATTTATATCCTAGTTTATCTTCCGCCACCACAATAAAGGGGTATCCCAATTCCTGCGGTAAATCCAGCCCGTTTGCGCTGTATGCCAGTATCAGGTCTCTGTCTTTGACGGTCTGGAGCGGAAGAGAGGTGGTGTAGCCGTCCACGCATTGGAATATTACCGTGTTAGCCTGAGCTTTGGCTTTTGACATATCGATCATTTCCATGATTCGAACGCCTTTCCAAAGTACGGTTGCGTTCCATCCCTCCACGCAATAAAGTGTTATTTTTTTTTCGTATGGCTCTAAAGCCAGCACTTCTTCATAAGTCAGCTGCTGCGGATTTTCAACCAGACCGGCAATCCCAAGCCGATAGTTTTTAATATCTACCCACTGTGCGCCGCTGATGGAGTTATCGGAAGGGCCGACAGCGGGATCGAGCCTGGCCCCGTTATACTCCGTAATCTCACCTTCCCTGTATCTTGCTCTGCTGGCCCCCGAAACCGCATCCGTTTGACTGGCGCCGACAGTTTTAGTACATGTATTACATCCTCCCAAAACTGCCAAAAACAAGAGCGAGATAACCATAATCTTCATTTTTTTTTGCATCGTATCTCCCTGATTGTAACCAACCACAATAGGATTCTATACGCAAACTGTTTATATAGATAATACCTAACAAACCGAAGAGGTTCTTCAAGCCTTTCCTCTCTTTTGGAGCCTACCACGGAAATCAATTTTACCAACGTGTGTTCGATGGTTAGACAGTTATATGGAGAAATAAGGAATTTAAGAAGAGATTCTACCACGAACGACACGAACACCACGGACCCTTACTCCGATATTTGTCGGAAAATCCTCTTGATCCATCTTATTTCATAGAATTTGAAGGTTAAAAATGGTTTTCTAACAGCAAGTTCGTGTTGGTTAGTGAGGTTCGTGGTAAATTATTTGAAAATTGATTTCCGTGGGAGCCTACGGTATTCCCTTTACATTAAAAGTATTTGTAAGGTATAGTACCCTTATTCGTTGGAGCGGTGTCCGAGCGGTTGAAGGAGATGGTTTCGAAAACCATTGAACTCGTAAGGGTTCCGGGGGTTCGAATCCCCCCTGCTCCGTGCTAAAAACGCTTCATGTTTTATTGGAGAGATGACCGAGCGGCCGAAGGTGCACGATTGGAAGTCGTGTGTACCCGGAAGGGTACCGAGGGTTCAAATCCCTCTCTCTCCGAAGTTGTTTTCTAAAAACGTAAAAAGCTTGCCATAGTGAAGAAAAGTCAAAAGGGAAGTAATGGAGGGATTTGAAGGGTTTTTGCGACCGATTTGAGGCGAGACATCGCAGCCTCAAATCGGTAAACCGTCATGGATGACGGTTTAGCAAAAACCCCGGGCTGAAGCGAATAAACAGGATGTTTATGAGCGGAAGCCAAATCCCTCTCTCTCCGAAGTTTTTGATGCTCTTCATTGTCAATTTAACCAATTCCCAAACTTTTTAATGGCTTTTCTACCAAAACGACTTATCATTAAAGTGTGAGACTCCGTAAAGCGGAGATTGAAAAATATATGGAGGTGCTTATGGTTTCTTTTATTCTGGGAGTTGTTGCATTAGTACTGGGCTACCTGATTTACGGAAAAATCGCGGAAAAAATCTTCGTGATCAATCCTGAACGGCAAACCCCGGCAATGAAGCTGAACGACGGAGTTGACTTTGTGCCAATGGCGTCATGGAAGACTTTGCTTATTCAGCTTCTCAATATTGCCGGTACCGGACCGATTTTCGGCGCCATTGCGGGCGCTCTTTTTGGCCCGGCGGCCTTCGTCTGGATTGTCCTTGGCTGCATCTTTATCGGAGCAGTCCACGATTACATGGTTGGTATGCTTTCGTTACGGAACAACGGAGCCAATATTTCGGAAATCGTCGGGAAATATCTGGGCAAAGTTCCCCTCTACATTATGCGGGTTTTCTCGGTTGTTTTATTGATTTTTGTGGGAGCTGTTTTTGTTACAACCCCCGCCCAGGTGCTAAGAACCATGTTCGCGCCCAACAGCACTTCATTTTATTATGTTGTTATAGCTTGTATTATCATTTATTACATCCTTGCAACGCTTCTGCCCATCGACAAACTGATCGGCAGGATTTACCCCATTTTCGGCGCGTGCCTCTTAATCATGGCAATCGGCATGACTTTTAAGATGTTTTCTACCGGAGATATTCTGAACATTCCCGAATTTGCGTTTAAAGACTGGAGGCCGGACAAAGATACAAACATTCTCGCGCGAATTTTCCCGTTCCTTTTTATCACCATTGCCTGCGGAGCGGTATCGGGTTTCCACGCGACTCAGTCTCCGCTTATGGCGCGCTGCCTGAAAAATGAAAAAGACGGACGGATGACGTTTTACGGCGCGATGATCCTTGAGGGCATAATCGCCATGATCTGGGCCGCTGTTACTATGGCCCACCACTTCAACCTTGGAACAACGCCCCACCCGGAGTTGGTGCTTGGCATTGAATCCGCGGTTGCGGCGCCGGTTATCGTTACCCAGGCTTCTATCGACTACATGCAAAAAATCGGCGGAATCCTGGTGGTCTTTGGCGTTGTTGCCTGTCCCATCACGTCAGGGGATACCGCTTTCCGCAGCGCCAGGCTGACCATTGCCGACATTTTCAAGTTTGATCAAAAACCCATAAAGAACCGGCTGTCTGTAGCCCTCCCCCTCTTTGCGGTAGGCGTGCTTCTGGTGCTGTTCTCCATTTCAAGCACAAAGAACTTCAACATTATCTGGCGGTATTTCGCCTGGTCGAATCAGACACTGGCAACTATTGGCTTGTGGGCAATCAGCGCGTATCTTGCCAAGACCGGCAAGCTCTACTGGCTTACGCTTCTGCCGGCGGCCTTTATGACTGTGGTAGTTACATCCTACTTCTTTACCTCTACCGAATGTCTCGGCCCTCTAATGACCAAGATTACCGGCAGCTCGAATGCAACTTACAGCGTCGGTATCATTATCGGTTTGATTCTCTCGGCGGTGCTTTTGGCTCTGTTTATTCCCATTATTGGGATTAAAGAAAAAGGAACGATAAAAGAGTAACGATTTAGCTAATGCGGGGAAGAACGTAATTCTCTACCTCATGGCGGACTTTTTCTACATCAATCGTTTTGTGTTCGCCATTTTGGTAGAGTATACGGCCCTGCACCATTGTCAGGCATACATCACTGCCCCTTGCCGCGTAAGCAACCGCGGCTAAGGGGTCGTTAAGCGGAAAGAGATGAGGCGCGTCCAAATCCAGCATTATAAGGTCAGCGTCGCAGCCGGGGGCAATTCGGCCGGTTTCGTTCTCGCGGCCCTGCCCCGCGGCTCCGTTCACTGTTGCCATTTTTATGGCCTCGTAAGCCGGCAGCACAGACGGATCGCCTGTTAAATACTTCTGTAACAGCGCCGCGGTTTTTATCTCCTCGAACATGTCATGGTTGTTATTGGAACAAACGCCGTCTGTACCCAAGGCCACATTCAAGCCGTGATCGCGCATCTTCATAACAGGCGCTATACCGGACGATAGCTTTAGATTGCTTATGGGACAGTGGGCTACAGTCGCGCCGCTTGAGGCCAAAATAGCCATGTCGTTTTCGGTCAGCCAGCAGCCGTGAGCGGCGGTGGCTTTTCGGGAAAACACGCCGTACTCGCTTAATATTTCCGTCGGGGTTTTCCCATATTTTTTTATGCACCCTTCATGTTCTTCTTTTGTTTCGCTCAAGTGCAGTTGAATACGCAGATTATTTTCTTCCGCAAGGGCAACGCTTTTCCGCCAGGCTTCAGGGCCGGACGTGTACTCCGCGTGTATGCCGGCGTCAACTATGAGCCTGCCCTCTCCTTTTCCTTTATACTTTGCCAGGACTTCCCGAACCTGCATGACGCCGCGATCCTTCTCAAAATCGAACTTGTCCATGTCAATGCATAACAGGGCGTTTGTTATGTTAGCTTTTGTGCCCGCTTCCAAAACGGCTTCGGCAATCTGGGAAAGATGAAGATACATGTCCGTGCAGCTCACAACGCCGAAGCGTATACATTCGGCGAGGCCAAGCCTCACGCCTGCCGCGACGCAGCGCTCATCCATCTTGCCTTCCGCTGGGAAGATGTGATCGAAAAGCCATTCTTTAAGGCGGTAGTCATCGGCGAAACCGCGCAGTAGTGTCATCGGCAAGTGGCTGTGGCAATTTACCAGGCCCGGCATTAAGAGCCGCCTTGAGCCATTAACAACGCAAGCGGCCGGCACTGCGGCCTCCGGCGGCTTGTCTCCCACATACGAGATCTTTTTCCCTTCAATCCCGACATAACCGTGAGACAGCACGGGGCGGGCGTCGTCCATAGTAATTACAATAATATCGCTAAATAAGGTATCCATAGTTTTAAATTATAGTCTAAAAAAACAGATTGAAAAACACCTCTAGCTGTGCAACAATGGATGTAAAAGGAGATTCCATTGAGCATTGTTAGGGATAAATCGCTGGCAGGAGCCGGAATTGCAAAGATAAACTGGGTCAAGGATTTCATGCCCGTGCTGAGCCAGTTAGAAAAAAAGATGATCGCGGAAAAGCCTTTAAAGGGCCTTAACGTAACGGTATGCGTGCACCTTGAAGCAAAAACCGCTTACCTGGGCATGGTGCTTAACGCTGCAGGCGCGCATGTTACGCTTACAGGTTCCAATCCGCTTTCCACCAAGGACGATGTCTGCGCCGCGCTGGACAGCCTGGGTCTTGAAGTCTACGCCTGGCATGGCGCGACTGAACAGGAATACCACGACCACCAGGTGAAGGCCCTTGAGTTTTGTCCCCACGTTATCATCGACGACGGCGGCGATCTGGTGAACCTGCTTCACGACGAGATACCGCAATGCGCCAAAAATCTGATAGGCGGCTGCGAAGAAACCACAACGGGACTTCACCGCTTGCGCGCCCGCAGCGCGGCTGGGAAACTTAAATTCCCCATGATGGCCGTCAACGACGCCAAATGCAAATACCTTTTCGACAATCATCACGGCACGGGACAATCCACATGGGACGCGATAATGTACGCCACCAATAACATGATAACAGGCCGCACCGTTGTTGTAGCCGGTTACGGCTATTGCGGCTCAGGAATCGCCATGCGCGCCAAGGGCCTCGGCGCAAACGTGATTGTTACGGAGGTAGATCGCTTTAAGGCGCTGCAGGCGCTAATGGACGGCTTTAGGGTTATGCCCATGAAAGAGGCGGCCAAACTCGGCGACATATTCGTTACGGCGACCGGATGCAAAGAGGTAATCACGCCTGAGCATTTCAAATTGATGAAAAACAACGTTCTGCTTTCCAACGCCGGACACTTTGACGTGGAAGTAGACCGCGCCGCTCTGGAAAAAATGTGCGTTAAAAAAGAAACCCGCAAACCGTTCATCGACGGCTACCACTTACCCGATGGCAAAATCCTGAACCTGCTGGCGGAAGGCCGCCTTGTCAACATCGTTGCAGGAAACGGGCATCCGGCGGACATCATGGATCTGAGCTTCAGCATTCAACTGCTCAGCGTGCTGTACATGGCAAAAAACGGCAAACAGCTTGAACCAAAGCTTCATAACATTCCGCAAGATATTGACGATGAAGTAAGCCGGTTAAAGCTTGAGGCTATGGGTATTGAAATTGACGTCCTATCTGACGAGCAATCAAAGTATTTAAAAAGTATGTAATTGAGCAATTTAATTGGAGGAAAAAATGGCAAACTTAAAAGGAACAAAAACCGAGAAGAACTTGATGGAGGCATTTGCCGGAGAAAGCCAGGCAAGGAACAAGTACACTTATTTTGCTTCCAAGGCAAAGAAAGACGGCTACGAGCAGGTCGGCGCTTATTTTGAAGAAAGCGCAAACAACGAAAAGGAACACGCCAAGATTTGGTTCAAGCTGCTTTGCGGCGGCGAAATCCCCAAGACAACCGAAAACCTGAAAGCCGCCGCCGCAGGCGAACACGAGGAATGGACGGCAATGTACAAGCGCATGGCCGAGGAAGCGCGCGGCGAGGGGTTTAGCGACATCGCCTTACTCTTTGAATCTGTGGGCAATATTGAAAAAGAGCACGAGACGCGTTACCTCAAGCTGCTAAAGAACATTGAGGACGGCTCCGTCTTCGCTAAAAGGGAAAAATCAATCTGGATATGCAGAAACTGCGGTTATATTGTGGACAGCGAAAGCGCCCCTCAAAAATGCCCTGTCTGCAGCCATCCGCAGGCTTATTTTGAGCTGAGGGCGCTTAATTACTAAGCAGAGGAAAAAGGCTTTTATTTCTTTTTGCTTTTCACATAATCGTCGAATGATTTCAACGGCGCGGCAGTCTTTGGCTGTTCGCGCTTGATTGAACGGCCTTGTTCCTGAGATTTCTTTGCCTGCGTCTTTTTCAACAAAGCCAAATCAGAACTCAACGCCAGCATATCGGCAGGTGTTGCCAGACCAGACCTTATCTCACCGGCCATTTCGTTAATTTTTTTCTCGTAGCTCAGTATCAATGAGCTGATTTCTGACAACGACTTTTTCTCCAATTCTTTCTCGGTTAACGCCATTTCCTTACTCCCCTTATACTACACTAAATGCAAACCGCTCCTGTGTCAATCGCCTTTTTGCCGGCTGTTTTTTGCGCTTTTTTTTGAAATTTACTATTTTCCCCCTTGACAAACAAGTTAGGGTACGCTAACTTGGTTAGTAGTTAGTTAATACTAACTCAAAAAAGGAGAGAAACCATGACCCTGAAAGACCTGGGAATAGGTAAAAGCGGACTTGTTTTAGAGATAAAAGGCGAAAAAGTATTAAGGCGGCGGCTTTTGGAAATGGGTATCACACCCCGCACAACCATAACAGTCAAAAAGGCGGCTCCCATGGGCGACCCCATTGAATTGCTGCTTAGGGGCTATGTCTTGTCTTTGCGCCGCGAAGACGCCGAAAAAATCACAATAGAGGAGGTAGCGGTATCATGATTTTTGCACTTGCGGGAAACCAGAACTGCGGCAAAACCACGCTGTTCAACCAGCTTACCGGCTCTAACCAGCACGTAGGCAATTTTCCGGGCGTTACGGTAGATCAAAAAACCGGAAACATAATCGGGTATAAGGACGTTTCCATCGTGGATTTGCCCGGCATATATTCTCTTTCTCCTTACACGAGCGAAGAGATTGTAACCCGTGATTTTCTAATCAAGCACAAGCCGGACGGAATAATCAATATCGTTGACGCGACCTGCATAGAACGCAGCCTGTACCTGACCATGCAGTTAATAGAACTTCAAATTCCAATGGTGCTGACCCTCAACATGATGGATGAAGTACAGGCCAATAACGGGAGCATCGACATACAGCGCATGAAGGAAGTCCTCGGCATACCGGTTGTTCCAATTTCGGCGATAAAAAAGGAAGGGCTTTCGGAACTGATGGATCAAGCCGTAGAAGCGGTACACAACCAAAAAAAGCCTGAGCGTATAGATTTTTGTTCCGGCGCGGTACACAGGGCAATTCACGCGGTAGCCCACCTTATTGAAGACCACTGTCAAAGGCTGGGCCTTCCCATGCGCTTTGCAGCGACGAGGCTGGTCGAAGGCGACGAGCCTATGCTTAAAACCCTGGGCCTGGATGAAAACGAAGCCGACATGATTGAACACGCCGTTAAAGAAATGGAATCGGAAATGAAAACCGATCGCGAGGCGGCGTTAGCCGATATGCGCTATCAATTCATCGAGGATGTTTGCAAAATATGTGTGGTGAAGGCAAAGGAGAGCAACGAATACCGGCGTAGCGTCAGAATTGATTCCCTGTTGACTCACAAGATATGGGCGTTTCCGGCTTTTTTGGGCATCATGCTTTTGGTTTTCTGGCTTACCTTCGGCGTCATTGGGAACAGGCTGAGCGATTTAATGGTATTGGGCCTGGATAATTTAAGCGGCGTCATTGATAGCGCGTTGACGGCTTACGGCATAAATCCCGTTGTTCATTCGCTCTTGGTTGACGGCATATTCGCGGGGGTGGGAGCGGTTCTAAGTTTTATTCCCATAATCGTTACGCTGTTTTTCTTTCTGTCAATGCTGGAAGATCTGGGATACATGGCGCGGGTGGCGTATGTAATGGATAAGCCCCTGCGAGCAATCGGCCTTTCGGGGCGCAGTTTTGTGCCGATGCTAATGGGCTTTGGCTGCAGCGTTCCGGCGGTTATGGCAACAAGGACCTTGGCAAGCGAGCGCGACAAAAAAATGACCATCTTTTTAACGCCGTTTATGAGCTGCAGCGCGAAAGTCCCTATATACGCCCTGTTTGCCGCCGCCTTTTTTCCAAAAAATTCGGCGCTTGTGATGAGCAGTCTGTATTTTCTGGGGATTGTTTTCGGCGTGTTCTCCGCCTTTCTGATGAAAAAAACGGTTTTTAGGGGCGCGCCTGTTCCCTTTGTAATGGAACTGCCCAATTACCGTTTCCCTTCCGCAAAAACCGTATTACTTTTAATGTGGGAAAAGGCGAAAGACTTTTTGCAAAGGGCGTTTACAATTATCTTTCTGGCAACTGTCGTAATATGGTTTTTACAATCCTTTGATGTGCGGTTTAACTATGTTGAAGGCGGAGCAGACTCGCTGCTTTCGACAATCGGACGCTTAATCAGCGGCATCTTCGTACCGCTGGGTTTTTCCGACTGGCGAATTTCCACAGCCCTCATAACCGGCTTTATCGCGAAGGAAGCCGTTATAAGCACACTGGCGGTATTGACCGAAGCGAGCGTTTCGGAGCTTGGTAACACTTTGCATAACTTATTCTCGCCGTTAAGCGCTTACAGTTTTTTGGTATTCACGCTTTTGTACACGCCATGCGTGGCGGCAATGGCGACTGTAAAACGCGAACTTGGCAGCGCAAAGGGCGCCTTTCTGGTCATACTGTACCAAACCGGTTTCGCCTGGCTTGCCGCCTTCTGTTTTTATCAAATTGTTTCTTTAACAGTGAGGTGATTTTATGAGCATAGCGGATACCTTAGTTTTGGGAATGGTTCTTCTTGCGGTTATATTGGTCTGCGCGTGGATTGTCCGCCGCAAAAAGCAGGGCAAGGGCGGCTGCGGATGCTGCTCTTGCCAGGGGAGCTGCAAGGACAAATCTTGCGGATAATTAGTTCCTCACAAGGTTTCCAATGGCGTATAGCGGATAAACGTCTATGTCCTCATAACGGCCAAAGTTTTCAAGGGACGTCCGCACGCCTCGCTTAATATTTTTTTCTTTCATAAAAAGGCGAAGGCTTTGCATACCGCCCTGTATCCCCGATTTGACCTCTATGGGAATAATGCCGCCCTTCTGTACAAGAAAATCGACCTGAGCGTTACCATGCGATAAACCGGAACCAGCCGATCTTTGCCAGCAGAACAACTCCTGTTGCGTATAACAGGAAGAAGCTTTTTGCAATTCAAGGCCGCAAAAAATCTCAGCCAAAGAACCGCGATTGACGGCGGAAAAATCAGAGGCGGGCAGTATTTCTGAGCGAAGGCCAAGGGTATGCAAAAAGATACCTGTATCACAGGGAATGATCCTGCGAAATTTTCGATTTGCCTCTGCGCCAAGCGGTACACCGTTGGCGGCGGTATGGGTAACCGGATGTACCAGCCCCGCCATTATGAGAAGATCGAGCGCCTGCCTTACCGCAGCGGTAGGAGTGCCGGGGGCGGCGCGTTCATAGACAAACTTTCCTTCTGCCTGGCGCATAACCGACTCAAACACTTCATTGAGAAGCAAAAGGGGGGTACGTTTTTTATATTTTGCGAAATCAGTTTTAAGTACGGTTATAAGATCGTTCAAAACAAGTTCACCGCTTAACAAATCCCTTTTCCGGACATATTGAGAAACCGCTTCGGGCATTCCCCCGCAAATAAAAAAAATTTTCAGTCTGCCAAGGAGTTGCTGATGAATGGGGTCGGCAAGCGGTTTCTCAGGAGATGCTGTTTTTACAGCATCCGAGAGCGCTTCCTCATTCAGGGCGGTCAGAAATTCATCAAATCCAAAGGGATACATAAAGAGAGAGCGAATACGACCCACACCGAAAGACGGTATTTCTTCAAGGGCAAATTCAAGAAGGGAGCCGGCCGCCACCACATGAAGCTCCGCATACTTTTCATAAAAATAACGTATTTTAGCCAAGGCCGGCTGGCAGCTTTGAATCTCATCAAAGAATAGCAAGGTTTCTCCGGGTATTATCGGTGTATTGTAAAAAAGCGCAAGCTGCTCACAAATCTCCTGAGGGGAAAGCGGGGTTTCAAAAAAAAACCTTACCTCTTTATTTTCATCGAAGTTAATCTCGACAAAGTTTTTAAAGTGCGTCCCCAATTGCCTTATGGCGGAGGATTTCCCTATTTGTCTTGCTCCCCGCAAAAGTAGAGGTTTTCTGTCAGTCGGCTTTTCGCGGCTCCAGGAAAGTAGAATTTCATCAATATTTCGTTTTAAGTACTGTTTTTTCATATTTTACTACCCAAAAATAGCATACTTTTTAAGAAAATGCAACCCAAAAATAGCATGCTTTTTAAGAAAATGCAAGGCAAAAATAAGTAAATTTATAGAAAATTAGACCCAAAAATGGATCGAGAAGGATATAATTGATATATGAGCGCGTCGGTTTTTAAATTTAACGGATATACCAAGGCCGGCTGGTTTAACCACCCCATGCGCTGGGCCCAGTTAACTTTAACCGACAATGACCCAGGCGCCTTCGATCCTGATTTCTGGCTGAAATACTTTAAAGACATTAAGGCCCAGGGGGCGGTTATCAGTACCGGCGGGTACATTGCCTATCATCCTTCAAAAGTGCCTTTTCAGTATGTGAGCCCCGGGGTAAATGAATCGAACGACGTGTTCGGGTACCTCGTGGAAGGCTGCAGGAAGATGGACATGGCGGTTATTGTCCGCACAGACCCTCACGCGGTTCATGATAGGGAGAAGAACGCCCACCCGGAATGGATCGCCGTAACCGCCGACGGAGAATTCAGGAAACACTGGTCCTATGATCGCGCGTGGGTTACCTGCGCCCTTGGCCCGATGAACTTTGAATTCATGACTGAGGTAAATAAAGAGATCATCAGCCGTTATTGGGTAGACGGGATCTTTTCCAACCGTTGGGCAGGCTCAGGACTCTGCTACTGTGAAAACTGCAAAAAACTGTTTCGGGAAAAAACGGGGCTCGAACTCCCTAAAGCGATGGCCCTTTCGGATCCCTCTTATAAAGCGTATATAGATTTTCATGAAGAGAGGCTATTTGAACTTTGTAAGTTCTGGGACGAAGAAATAAAAAAATTGAGCCCCTATGCGCGGTTCATCCCCAACTCGGGGGGCGGAGCTTTAAGCGGTCTTGATATGCGCCGGCTTGGGGATTATTCGGACATCCTCTTTGCGGATCGCCAGTCCCGGTCAAAGCACATGCCCCTATGGGCCAACGGTCAGAACGGCAAGGAATTCCGGGCGGTAATGGGAAACAAGCCTGTCGGCGGTATTTTTCACATGGGCTTTGAAGATTCTCACCGCTGGAAAGATTCTGTGCAGGGAAGCGATGAGATCCGGCTTTTTGTCGCAGATGGTGTGGCCCACGGGCTCCGAGTCTGGTTCACCAAATTCCACGGGAAAATCTACGACCGGCGCTGGCTTGAGCCGGTAAAAGAACTCTACAACCGTTACGCCGATTGGGAACCTTACCTAAGAAATACCGGCAACCTCGCCAGGGTGGCGCTGGTATTTTCACAGGCAACGGGGAAGTTTTACGGCGCGGAGAACGCCCGCCAAAAGGTGGAAAACCCCATCAACGGGTTTTATCAGGCCCTGACCGAAAGCAGAATTCCCTTTGAAATGGTTCACGAAAGTTTTTTGAGTGATAATCCGAATGATCAAAAACATCTTTCCAAATTCAAAACCCTCATACTCCCCAACATCGCCTGCCTTTCCAATGCCCAGTGCGAAGGGCTAAAGGCTTTTGTAAAAGCCGGGGGCGGCCTAATCGCCACTTTTGAAACGTCGCTCTACGATGAAAGGGGAAACAAGAAATCCAGCTTCGGGCTTTCAGAATTATTCGGAGTGGATCCGGCAGGCCCCATCGAAGGGCCAATGAAGAATTCTTACCTTCGATTGGAAATGGATACCAAGCATCCGGTGCTGTCGGGTTTTTGTGATACGGAACGGATCGTCAACGGCAACGCCCGGCTGCCGGTAAAAGAAAATACCCCTTTTCCGGTTAAACCAGTTACCCTGATCCCCGCATATCCCGATCTCCCGATGGAAGAAGTGTATCCCCGTCAAGATCATACCGGAATTGCGGAACTATACCTCCGTTCTTATGGAGCTGGCCGCGTGGCATATTTCCCCTGGGATATCGACGCCACTTTCTGGGATCTTTTGACCCTGGATCACCTGCGGCTCTTTATCAACACCCTGGACTATGTACATCAGGAAGAACGGCTCCTCACGCTGAAAGGGCCTGGGGCCTTTGACATCGCTGTCTGGAGACAGGAAAAATCCCTCACCATTCATCTTGTTAATATGACGAATCCCATGTGCATGGAAGGGCCGGTACGGGAACTTTTGCCCTCATTCCCCCAGGAGCTTTGTTTCAATATGCCTGAGGGGCTAAAGCCCAGGGAGGTGAAATTACTTTCCACAGGGAAACCGGTTCAGTATACCTTTGAAGGGCGGAAACTCAAAGTTACGGTTCCGTCATTTTTGGATCATGAAGTTATCGCGGTTGACTTGTGAGGTAACCAAAGAACGAAGCAGTTACCTAACTTCCGTAGTTAATTTATCATTTCTGTATAATTTTTATGCCATTATTTCATAGCGCGCTTATTTGCCCGCAATAATTTTATATACTTACTTATAAGGAGGATATTGATTGCAGGAGAAATAAGAAAATGAAAAAATTTTTAAAAGAATTTAAAGATTTCGCCCTTAAAGGCAATGTGCTGAATCTGGCGGTTGGTGTAATTATCGGGGCTTCTTTTCAAGGTGTGGTTAGTTCTTTGACAGAGAATATTCTTTCACCGATTATAGGTTTATTTACGAGACAAAATTTCGATTCTTTAAAGCTGGAAGTGCTGGGCATAACCTTAAAATACGGAGCTTTCATTACAAGTATAATAAATTTCATTATTATGGCTTTTGTGGTTTTTCTCTTGGTCCGGATTATGAACCATATACTGACTATCGGTCAGGAAAAACCAAAAGCGCCGCCGCCGTCTAAAAAGAAGTGTACTTATTGTTTAAGCGAAATAGACATTAAAGCGACACGCTGTCCGGCATGTACTTCTCAACTGGAAACCTAAATCCGTTTAACTCCTTATATAGCAGCCATAACTATGGTATTATGCCATATAAGGAGAAACCGGAAAATGATAAACGGTCAAAAAATTACAAAATACATAACACTTTCCGTTATTTTTCTTACGATGACGGTTTCCGGCTGCGGGAAATCTGCCGCAAATCAGAGCGGCAAATATGCAGAACCGGCCCTGTTCACGTCGTTTCTGGACGTTCCGGGCATAACTGAAGATGAAATCAAAGCGATTGAAATTATACAGAAGCGCGTTGATCATCTTGTTTACGGGTCAACTCCAAGCACTGAGGCCTTTATAACGGAAGACGGTGAAATCGGCGGATTTGCCGCCCTGTTTTGCGATTGGCTGACAGCGCTGTTCGGAATTCGGTTTCAGCCCGATATTCTTGAATGGGGCAATATACTTGAAAAGCTCAATACCGGCGAGGTTGATTTTGGAAATATGACGGCAAGCGGTGAACGCCTAAAGACATACTTTATGACCGACCCCATTGCCGGACGCTCGCTGAAGATAATGCGCATTGAAAACAGCCTGCCCCTTGATAAAATTGCCTTAACGCGTCTTCCCCGTTATGTGTTTTTGGAAAATTATGTTACGCTGGAAATAGCAGCCGCCGCGCTTTTACCCGGAACTTACGAAATTATATTAGCCAAAGACTACGATAGCGTGTATCAGTTGCTAAAGAGCGGGGGCGCGGACGCTTTCGTTGAATATAACGTCGGAGAAGCCGCGTTTGACGCTTACGGCGATGTGGCTGTTGAAGATTTCATTCCGCTGGTTTTCAGCCCGGTTTCCATGGCCGCGGCAAATCAAGAGCTTGCCCCTGTTATTTCGGTTGTAACAAAGGCTCTGAGAAACGGCGGCATTCAGTATGTCAACAAGCTATACAATGAAGGCCAGCATAATTACATAAGAAACAGATTACTGAAAAGTTTAACTGCCGAAGAAAAAGCGTATTTGCAGAATACCCCCGTTGTGTCGGTTACAGCCGCGCCGTGGTTTTACCCGCTTGATTATTACAACAAATTCGAAAATAGATGGGAAGGTATTGCCTTCGACGTGCTTGACGAAATAACAGAACTTACCGGACTTTCTTTTGAGGTCGTCAATTCTAAGGACGCGTCCTGGGCCGAGGTATTTCAAATATTCAATGACGGGGCTGCCATATGTCTCGATCTGATTGCTTCCCCGGAACGGCTCAGCCGCTATTTATGGTCGAAATACATATACCTGTCGGAAAATTATGCGCTCGTGTCCAGATATAATTTTCCGAATATCGGCATCAGCGAAATTCAATACTCGAAAATCGGTCTGATAAAAAGTACAGCCTGGGCTACTATGTTTCAGGACTGGTTTCCTGAAGCCGCAAATACAACTATGTATGCTTCCCAGGACGAAGCTTTCCTGGCCCTGGACCGCGGCGAAGTAGACCTTGTTATGGCTGGCACTAACGCCCTTTTCGCCCTGACTCATTATTATGAATTTTCAAATTATAAAGCCAATTACGTATTTAACAGTACCATTGATTATGTTATCGCCTACAATAAAAGCGAACAGGTTCTTTTGTCTGTTATTGACAAGGCGCTTGCGTACATCGACATTAAAACCATTTCGAAGCGGTGGGAAAGCAAGACTTTTGATTATCAGTCAAAAAGATGGCGGGAACAGCGTCCGTGGCTGATCGGGGCAATCTGCCTGTCTTTGGGCGCGCTTATTCTGATTCTCGTTTTTTACCGGAAAAACCACCTGATGAAAAACCAGCTTGAAATAATATTGAACAATGTTGAAAGCGGTATTGTCATAATTGACATTGAAACCCGTAAAATTATGGACATAAACCCGGTTGTTGCCCGCATGTATGGCGGCGACAGGGATAAAATTGTCGGACAAAGCTGCGAAACTATTTTTTGCACGGATAAAGGCTGTCCTATACTGGATTATCACCAGTCCACAGATCATTCCGAACGGCAATTTAAGACTTCCGGCGGCGATATTATTCCGGTCATAAAAACCGTGTCAAAAATCAATTATAAAGGACGCACTGCATTACTGGAAAATTTTTCGGATATATCATATTTAAAAAAGGCTGAGGAAGCAAGGAGCGCGTCAGAGGCAAAGAGCCGCTTTATCGCAAACATGAGCCACGAGATGCGCACGCCTCTTAACGCGATAACCGGCATGACGGCAATCGGCAAAACCGCGAAGGATGTGGAACGCAAAGATTACGCGCTGGACAAGATCAAAGACGCCTCGGCGCATCTGCTCGGCGTTATTAACGATGTACTGGATATATCAAAAATCGAAGCAAATATGCTGGAACTGTCTCCCGTTGAATTCAACTTTGAGAAGATGCTGCAAAACACAGCCGCGGTTATCAATTTCCGCGTAGACGAAAAACAGCAAAAACTTTCGGTTCATATTGACGATAAAATTCCCAAAACCCTGATAGCCGATGATCAGCGGCTGTCTCAGGTTATTACCAATCTTTTGAGTAACGCTGTCAAATTCACGCCGGAAAAAGGATCGATCGCTCTTGATGCGCGCTGTATCGGGGAGGAAAAAGATATTTGCAATATCCAAATCTCCGTAACAGATAACGGAATCGGCATAAGCGGCGAACAGCAAGAACGCCTGTTCAAGTCCTTTCAGCAGGCCGAGAGCAGTACGACGCGCAAATACGGCGGCACGGGGCTGGGGCTTGCGATTTCCAAAAGCATTGTGGAATTGATGGGCGGTAAAATATGGGTCGTATCCGAGCCGGAGAAAGGCTCTGCTTTTACCTTTACGATCATGGCGAAGAAAAGCAAAACCGCTGAAATCGTCAATGAGTATACCGCCGGGGACAGCCTGCAAGTGGAGGAAACACAGACGGACATTAACGGTCTTTTTGCGGGGCGGCGCGTTTTGCTGGTAGAAGACGTGGAAATCAACCGCGAAATTGTACTTTCCCTGCTTGAACCGACACAACTGGAGATAGGCTGCGCGGAAAACGGCGCGGAAGCCGTGCGCATGTTCAGTGAAGACCCGAACAAGTACGAGTTAATTTTTATGGATGTGCAGATGCCCGAAATGGACGGTTACGAGGCGACGCGGCGTATCCGGTCGCTGGATACGCCGAAGGGTAAAACCATCCCGATCGTAGCCATGACCGCAAATGCATTCCGTGAAGATATAGAAGAATGTCTAGCTGCCGGCATGGACGATCATATCGGGAAACCGATTGATTTCGAGAAGGTCATAGAAAAGCTGCGCGCTTATTTGCCAAAATAAGGAATGACTTGCTTTATGAATCACCTCGCGGCAAGCCGCGAGGTATCTTCTTTGGATAGGAAATTTATTGTACTGGCGGGGGCCATACCCCGGTAACCAATATTCCAAAATTCATAAGTAGCGTAGATTTTTAACCGCGGCAAGCCGCGGGGTATGGCCCCCCGCCTTCCAATCAAACAGTTTGTAGTGCAATATTAACTACAATGTATTGACAGCTAGTGGAAATAGGACTATTTTCTCATCAGGAACCACTGCAAAAGGCATTTGCTTAGGATGTCTTTAATCTGCGGCATTATTAATTTTGAAAACAGGCGTAAATAATGAGTTGCCAAACAAGTCTAATGGCTTTAAATTGTAATAATTTTCCGACTGTCGGTTACGGAATAACATTGCCCACCGATGAAGATGCGTATGTAGGCGTTACAAAAGCTTTGGAGGTTGGGTATCGTTTAATAAACACAAGTTCCGATTATGAAAACGAGAAAGGCATGGGTAAAGCCGTTTCGGCTTCGGGCTTGCCGCGTCAAGAACTCATTATTGTTTCACTTGACAGCAATGCAAAACGCAGTTGTGAAATTCCTCAAAGTTTTAACGGTTATAATTCGCAATTGGAACAAATTTATAATTCTCTGGAAAGCCTTTCGGTTGATTATATAGATTATTATATGATTCACTGGCCCGTACCCCGCTATATGGAAAAAGTTTGGCGGAAATTAAACGCCGATTCCTGGCTTGCTATGGAGGATTGCGTAAAAAAAGGCTTAATAAAACATCTCGGCGTTTCTAATTTTTTACCTTTTCACATAAACGAGCTGATGAAAACGGCTATTTTGCCGATTGAAGTTAATCAGTTGGAAATTCACCCGAATTTTCAGCAACGTGAAACGGTTCAGTACTGCAGAAACGCGGGTATGAAGATAATGGCTTTCAGCCCTCTTTTTAAGGGAAAATCTCTCGCATTGCCGGAAATATGTCGTCTTGCCGAAAAACACGGGAAAACTCCCGCGCAGATAATCCTTCGGTGGAACATTCAGCACAATATAAGTCCCGTTGTTTGTTCTACTAATGCTGAGCGAATAGCGTCGAACTTTAATATATTTGATTTTGAGATTTCAGACGAAGATATAGGTTTAATCGACAATTTGGAAACGGGTGAACACATTGATTATTACAGCTATATTAGACAGCAGGAGAGCTTAAAAAGTATTGAGTAAGGGAAGTGTTATAATTTTGAATGTTTGCGACTATATCATAAACGCATTATCAGAATATGAAGTAAAACATATATTCGGGTATATAGGAGCTAAGAATATCGCGCTCATTGAAGCGGTATACCGCAATGAAAAAGTGAAATTCGTCAATGTGTACCACGAGCAAACAGCTTCGTTCGCCGCGTGTGCCTATGCGCAGATAAACAGAAAACTTGGAGTTGCCGTATCAACAAGCGGACCCGGCGGCACAAATATGTTGACCGGAATCGCACAGGCATATTGTGACTCAATTCCCGTTTTGTTCATAACTGGGCAGAACTCTTTGAACGTTCTGAGGAACGGCAGAAAAATCCGCAACGAATCTAATCAGGAAATTGACATCGTGGCAGTAGCGGAACCTATTACAAAATATGCGGTTCAGATACATGATGTGAGAGATTTGCCGTATGAACTTGCCAAATCTGTTTATCTCGCGACAAGCGGACGCCCGGGTCCGGTGTTGCTTGATATTCCCGAAAATATACAATGGTCGGAATTTGAACCCGACGGTTGCGCAATATATCAACCTGAATCAAAACCAGAAGTTTTTTCGGCAGACCGTATAAAAGCCGGGCTCAAAGCATTATGCGCAAACTGCGAGCGTCCTGTGATTGTTGTAGGTAACGGAGCGCATGGTTTTGAGTCCGAAATAATGTCTGTTACTGCCTGTAATAATGTGCCTGTAGCGGCATCTATGTCTGCTATTGACATATATGACGGCAATAAGCCGAACTACCTCGGAGTTACCGGGAATTACGGACTTCGCTGCGCGAATTTTGCTTTGGCAAACGCCGATTTAATTATAGCTCTCGGCTGTTCGATGAGCAAGCGGTATACGGGGAATGACCTATCGCGATTTGCGGCAAACGCGAAAGCGGTGCGTGTTGATATCGATGAAGAGGAACTCGCGGCGCGTACAATCAAGCCCGATGAACTCAAAATCTGTTCGGACTTGCAAGTATTTTTCGATAATTTCGGCGATATACTTCGCGAAATCAAACCGAACGCTGAATGGCTTCGGCGTGTTCATGAATGGAAAGAACGTTACTACTTCGAGAATGTCGGGACGGACAAATTGCAGTATGAGGTTTTGCGCGCAATGAACCGATTGCGCCGCAATACCGATGTAGTGACGGCGGATGTCGGCAACAATCAACTGTGGGTAATTCAAACGCTGATATTCAAAGCAGAACAAAAATTTGTATCTACATCGGGTTTATCAACAATGGGTTACGGGTTACCCGCAGCAATAGGCGCATATTACGCAAACCCGAACGCGGATATTATCTGTATTTGCGGTGACGGCGGCTTGCAAATGTGTATACAGGAATTGCAATTTCCTGTAAGAGAGAAAATACCAATCACAATCGTACTGTTTAATAATGGTATACTCGGTACCATACGCTCATTGCAAGACACATACTACGGCGGAAAGCACTACGCTTCGGAAATCGACTACTCCGCTCCGGATTTTGTCAGTGTCGCAAAGGCTTACGGAATACGGGCAGAACAGGTAAACTCAGTAGAACAGTTTGAGCGTGTGTTTGCGTTGCGTGGCGACTCACCATTGCTTATAGATGTTCGGATATCGCCAAACGCGGATGTTATCCCGCGTATTACATCGCGAAAACCTATGTACGACCTTACGCCACTGCTCAGCGATGAAGAACTTGCAAAGAATATGCTTGTGCCATATGAAAGGAGGCTTTAATGCCTGATAATATTAAACTGTTGGACTGTACGCTGCGTGACGGTATGTATATAACGGACTTTCATACCGACGACGCTGTTAAGCGACCCGTAATTAAAGCGTTGGAAACCGCCGGCATTGACATTATCGAATGCGGTTTTCTTAAGCGGGGAAAAAGCGAAGCAAATTCAGCTGTTTACGGCAGTCTTGATGAATTAAAACCATTCATTGAATGCAAGAAACCTAACGTAATGTATGCCGCTATAGTTATGGAGATAGACAACGCGCCGGATTTCCCCGTGCGTACTTCTAACGGACTTGATTGTATACGCATTGCGTTCTTCAAAAATGATGCCGATGCAGCGATTGAACTCGCAAAGCGTGTCAAAGAAAAAGGCTATGACGTACTTGTTCAACCAATGCGAACGAGTGATTACTCTGATACAGAAATACGCGAGCTTATCGGCAAGATAAATACAATAAAGCCTTTCGGCATGGCAGTTGTTGACAGCAACGGAAATATGCTGCCGAATGAATTGACAAATCTTGCAAACATTTACCGTGAGTGCCTTGAACCAAGTATCTGTGCAGGTTTTCATTTCCACAATAACAGTCAACTCGCCTTCGCGAACGCGATTAGCGCGATTGATATTATGCAGGGACGCGAACTGGTGATTGACTGTTCAATCTTTGGCATGGGCAGAGGCGCGGGAAATTTGCCGACAGAACTTATAGCGGGGTATCTCAACAAGGGTGGAGCAGATTATGATGTTAATGCCGTATTTGATACCTATGATAAATATTTTGCGGAAACATTCAAAATTACTCCCTGGGGGTATTCGCTCAAACATCTTTTATCGGCAAATTACAACGCTAATCCGTACTTTGCGACATTTATGTCGGACAAGTATAATTTGAATACGAACGAACTCAGCAGAGCGTTCGCGTCAATGACAGTTACCGAACGTATGAGCTTTAATCCGGCTGTTGCCGAAAAAGCGGCAAGGAGTGTAAAACAATGACAAACAATATTGAATTTATACGCAAAAAGGTGCGCAAGGCGAAACGAAAAGCTCTTGACATGTGTGTAAACGCGCAGAAAGGGCACATAACATCCGCTTTGAGCTGCGCCGAAATTCTCGCTGTTCTTTATTACGGTATTATGCGTATCGACCCAAAATATCCACAGTGGGAAAAGCGAGACCGATTCATTATGAGCAAGAATCACGCCACATTAATGCAATATCCCATACTCGCAGATTTTGGCTTTTTCGACGAAGAGGAGTTAATGACATTCTCGGGAGGTTCCGGCGGAGAATATGACGGAACTCGCGTCGGGTCACATTCAAAACTGGGGTTTCCCGGAATTGACTATGCGGGTGGTTCTCTCGGAATTGGCTTGGGAGTGGCGGCAGGATTGGCGTACGGGATAAGGGAAAGCGAAATTGACGCTCGTGTGTATTGCCTGATTGGCGACGGTGAGTGCTATGAGGGTTCTGTTTGGGAATCCGCTATGTTCGCGTCGCATAATAAACTGAATAATCTAACTGTGATACTTGACCGTAATCAAATCGCTGTAACCGATTTTACAGAAAAAATGGTGAGGCTTGAACCGCTCGCCGATAAATGGGAATCGTTCGGATTTAATGTTTTTGAAGCTAATGGTCACAGCATATCGGATTTATTGAAAATCTTCACAGATATAAGAGAATGTTCTGATGAGCGTCCCGCAATAATTATTGCAAACACCATAAAAGGAAAAGGAATAGACTTTCTCGAAAACGCAATGTTCCGGCACGGGATTGCGCCGAAACCTAACGAAATTGACAAAGCCTACTCTTCGCTTGTTACGGAGGTGATAAAATGAACGGAGCGAGATATGCGTATTTGGAGCGTTTGTGCGAGTTGTCATCTACCACGAATACTGATTGCGGCGTATATTTTGTGTCGTGCGACTTCGCAGCGCCTGCTTTTGATAAGTTTCGGGAAAACTATCCTAACCGTTACGTCAGCGTTGGTATAGCGGAACAGAATATGATTCAGGTTGCTTGCGGACTGGCTCTTTCCGGTAAGCGTGCGGTTGCTTACAGCCCTTCGCCGTTTCCGGTAACGAGGGCATTTGACCAAATTAAATGCGCGGCTTGTGTTATGGAACTGCCAATAACGATATGTACGCACGGCAAGGGATTTTCACAGCCGTATTTTGGTTCAACACACTTTAATTGTGAGGAATTAACGCTTTTGCGTACTTTGCCAAACGTAAAAATTATAACGCCGACCGATAGCCTTATGGGTATCGCGGCGGCTGATTATACGCTGAAAGCATCTACAGTAACAAATATTAACTTTGACGCTCTTTGCGGGGACGAAATCTACACGGGGCGTACAATTGATTTCGCTCGCGGCTTTGAGATTTTGCGTGACGGCACGAATGTTTCAATTATAACAAACGGAGCACTCGTTACAGAATGTTTAAACCTTACAGAAATGTGGGCGGCAGACGGCATTAGCGCAAAGATAATTGATTTATATTCGCTGCCGTTTGATTTTGCGGCGTTGGTTGAAGCGGTCGGCGATAAACCAGTGTTGACCGTAGAGGAACACGTGCTTGCAGGCGGTCTTGGCTCGGTTATACTTGAAACTTTTAATGAATACGGCAAAACAAACCGCGTGAAACGCATGGGCATTAATTTTAACAAGCAGTATCCTCACACTGTTGGCAGCCGCGAATATTTTATGGCTATGTACGGGTTTAGCGGAAAAGATATTACTAAATCATTAAAGGAAATTGTCATATAAAAACAACATAACTATTTTGCTAAGTCCTTATATTATAAAGAATTAGCTCAATCAATTACTGGAGGTGTCCCACCAAAGGTGGGAGGGAATTGCCCTTCACCTCGTGCAACATTTCTGAGTTTATTTTGAATTACTGTAAGTGGAAAATTTATCTGCTTAAAAATGATTTCTGGAGGTGAGGGGAATTGAACCCCTGACCTCTTGAATGCCATTCAAACGCTCTAGCCAACTGAGCTACACCCCCAGAATGTGTAACATATATTTACCTGTATGAGGCTGCTATGTCAAGACTACGCATCCGCGCCAAACAACTTCTCTTTTCGCCAGCTCGACGGGTTGCCGGGGCCGACCCACTTGTTAAGGGCAAAACCGGCTTTCAGGCTTTCGGTGATGAACTTTTTCGCCAGAACAACCGAATCGCGGACGGAAAGGCCCCGCGCCAACCCCGCGGCGATTGCCGCCGAAGTGGTGCAGCCTGCGCCGTGCGTCCAGGTGGTTTTGATAAGGTCTTCTTCAAAAAGCTCGAAATTTTTGCCGTCGTAAAACAGGTCAATCGCTTTAGGTTTGGCGGCCTCCAAAGTTTCTTTCAGTTTGGCGCCCCCCTTCAAAAAAACGTAACTGACACCTTTTCCGTGGATAACTTTTGCCGCTTCTTTCATTTGCTCAATACTGCTTATCTCTTTTACGTGCGAAAGCTGTTCCGCCTCAAAAAGGTTCGGCGTAACGACTTCGGCCAGGGGCAGCAGCTTCGCGGCAACGGCGTCATTCAGTTCAGGGTTGAGGGCCTCACCCGCGCCCTTACAGACCATCACCGGGTCAAGAACGTAATGCTTAATTTTGAATTTATCTATATATTCCCTGCACAGATCCACCGCGTAAAACGTGCCCAGCATCCCCGACTTAGCGGCTGTTACACCGACTCCCTTAAAAACGGTTTCAAGCTGGGCGCGGAGGGCGGATTCGTCAAGGGGGAAAACCTTGTGCGCCCAGTTGTTATCGGGATCCATCGTCGCTATCAGCGTTACGGCCGCCATGCCGTAAAGGCCGTATTCTTCAAAGGTTTTTAGATCTGCCTCAAGACCCGCCCCGCCAGAAGCGTCGGAGCCGGCTATGGTCGCAATTTTTGTCATTGTAATCTCCTAAAAGGTGCCTGACACTAACTTACACAAAAGAAATCCTCACGCAGAGATCGCAAAGAACGCCTTTTGAACCGAAGGTAGAGATCGGCGCATTATTACCAAATTGCGCGTCTTCTACTATTATTTTTCTTAATTTTATGATCATAAAATTAGAATCGAACCTTCGGTTCGCAGGTGCTTAACTTACAAATTACCTATCGTCCTCCGCGTCCTCTGCGCCTCTGCGTGATAAAATTTTTAAGAATTCTCCTTATGCTTATGATGTTATGTCTGACACCGTTTTACCGCATTTATGCCTTGTAATCAAGGCATGACAAACTTGAATATATGGGCTATAGTTTAAGAATGTCGAAACTTTGCGTTGTTCTTTCTAAATTTGAAAATCTAAAGCCGAAAAAAACAGCCATTAGGGCGGCTGACAGAAAAGCTCTGATGGAATTTCACATACGAAGCGAAATAAGAAAAGAATACGGCCTTGAGGGAAGCCTTTTTTCCCTTACCGGGAACGTGATACTGGCGGACATACGCCAAGTTAGGGCGCTTGCCCAGAAGCTGAACTCAAAGGTAGACCCGGTAAGAAACCCGGAGCAGTTTATCCAGGCGGGGAAGCTCAACGCAATGGGCCTTATTGACGAGATTCTTCACTACATGGTGGCCCTTTACCGCGAGCAGATACAGCCGGACACCTTTGAAACCGGTATGGCCCGGCTGGAGGAGAAACTTAGCGCCGGAAAAACCCGCCATTTGATGGAAAACTTCTGCGAAAAGTTTCCGCCAAAGGATGTGTACGAAGGAGAAACCGACATTCCGGGTTACCTTGTGGGAAGTGACGGCGGTGAAAACTGCAGGAGCCTTTCCCTTGAAGAGTTGCTCCTTTTAGCCATCGCAAATCTCAATCCGGCCTTTAAGCAGTTTTACTTCCTTTTTGACGATTCTCCGCTTGCAAAAGAAACGGTTTACCCCGTGGCGATTGACGAATTAAAAGCGCACCTTGCGGAGCTTCCGGTTTTCGGCCCCGACGGCATGAACCTTTGGGATCTGCTCCGCGCGCCGGCCCTTGCCTCTCCCGATTCGCTTTTTGGGCAGCTTGAATACATGCGCAAGCACTGGGGCCTGCTTTTGGGCAAATACTCAGGCAGGCTCCTCACAAGCCTGGATATAATAAGCGAAGAAGATAAACCTTACTTCTTCGGCCCCGGCCCGACTCAGGTACTGGACTTCAGCGCCTATGAAAACGAGTATGAAAAATTTACGCCGGATCAGGAATGGATGCCCCGGACGGTTCTAATAGCCAAAAGCACGCTGGTTTGGCTTTTCCAGCTTTCCCAAAAATACGGAAAAACGTTTACGCGGTTGGATCAAATCCCCGACGAAGAGCTGGACGAGCTTGCCCGCCGCGGCTTTACCGGCCTCTGGCTTATCGGCCTTTGGGAGCGCAGCCAGGCGAGCAAGACCATAAAGCAGTGGACAGGCAACCCCGAAGCGGCGGCGTCAGCTTACAGCCTTTACGATTACGACATAGCCTCCGAGCTGGGCGGATGGGGGGCGCTGGCAAATTTGCGCTCTCGTTGTATGCAGCGCGGCATACGCCTTGGTTCCGACATGGTGCCAAATCACACCGGCATTGACAGCCGCTGGATCACAGAACATCCCAGCCGCTTTTTACAGCTCCCCTACCCGCCGTTCCCGACTTACACTTACTCCTGCGAAAATCTTTCTGGCCGCGGCGACATTACAGTCCAGATCGAAGATCATTACTTTAGCCGCAGCGACGCGGCGGTGGTCTTTAAGCGCATAGATAACAACACAGGGGAAGCCCGCTACATCTACCACGGCAACGACGGGACATCCATGCCCTGGAATGATACAGCCCAGATTGACTTCCTAAACCCGGAGGCAAGAGAAGCGGTTATCCGCACGATAATTGGCGTGTGCCAGCAGTTTTCCATTGTGCGTTTCGACGCGGCAATGACGCTGGCAAAGCGGCACATCCAGCGGCTTTGGTATCCCGCGCCCGGTCATGGCGGCGCGATAGCAAGCCGCGCCGAGAACGCCATCACCACCGAAGAATTCAACCGGCGCATTCCCAACGAGTTCTGGCGCGAAGTGGTGGATCGCTGCGCCGCAGAAGCGCCGCATACGCTTCTTCTTGCCGAAGCTTTCTGGATGATGGAAGGCTACTTCGTCCGCACCCTCGGCATGCACCGCGTTTACAATTCGGCCTTTATGAACATGCTTAAAAACGAGGAAAACGAAAAATACCGCTCAACGATAAAGAACACCCTGGAATTCGATCCTGAGGTCTTAAAGCGCTTTGTCAATTTTATGAATAACCCGGATGAAGAAACCGCGGTTGCCCAGTTCGGCAAGGGCGATAAGTATTTCGGGATCTGTACGCTTCTTGTAACCATGCCCGGGCTTCCGATGTTCGGCCACGGCCAAATCGAGGGCTTTGAAGAAAAGTACGGCATGGAGTACCGCCGCTCGTACAGGGACGAGACTCCGGATTGGGGCCTTGTAAACCGCCACGAATGGGAAATATTCCCCCTGATGAAAAAGCGGCACATTTTTTCAGGCAGCGCGAATTTTTGCCTTTATGATTTTTTTGATCCGAATGGGCATGTAAATGAAAATGTCTTTGCCTATTCCAACAGCGCGGGCGATGAGAAAGCTCTGATTTTTTACAACAACTGCTATTACCAGACATCGGGCTGGATACGCCGCGGCGCGGTGGCAATTCCTCAAAAGGACGGATCATTCAGACAGGATTCCCTTTGTGAAGCTTTCGGCCTGCGCGGAGAAAACAGGTTCTTTACGATCTTTCGGGAACAGCGCAGCAATCTCTGGTATATCCGGTCATCAAAGGACATAGCGGAACGCGGACTTTTTGCCGCGCTTAACGGCTACGAGACCCAGGTTTTCCTGGACATCCAGGAAAAAGAAGACGCGCCCGATGCCCAGCCTGGAAGCTGGAAAAGCAGGTGGGCATCACTGAATTACGAACTTAACGGCCGGGGGGTCAAAAGCCTTGACGAGACCCTGCTGGACATTTTCCTGAAAGAGATTTACTCCCCTGTCAGAGAAATACTCTCAAAAGACCGTCTGGAAGCGCTTGCCAAAGCCTTCGCCTCCAAGCCGAAAAAGTCCCAGGACGCCGGGCTTGAATTAATCGAGTCTTTCAAAGAGCCGGTTATGAACTTCGAGGCGGCTGCAAAAAAGCATCTGGACGGAGCGGACGGAAAATTCGAGCCCTGGGGAAAAAGCGGATTAAAATCCGGCGAAAAAAAATCCAACGGTAAAACAAAGAGCAAAGCAACTACAGCAAGAGATCCTAATAAAGATCCATTCAGCGAATGGTCTTCGTTCTTTGAGAACCTTTTGGCTTTGGCGGAAAACTCAGGCAAGAAAGAACATAAGTTTTTGCATGGACTGAAAAAGAAAATTACCGATCAACCGGCTATGCTTCTAATGGCCGCAGGTTACAATACTTTGACCTTGTTGAGATCAATTTTAAATGGCGTTGATGGAGTGGATGATAACTCGGGCAAAGAGGCGGCGGCATTAGCGCTTCACTGGCAGCTCGACCGCATTCTTGCGGAGTGCTGGGAAAGCGCAGGCGTTCCTTCCGCCGAAGCAAGAAAGGCGGCGGAGATTGCCATAGCGGTTTTGGCGCGCACGGGAGCATCCGTTCCCGAATCATACAAAACGGCAAAAACGCCATCCGCCATAGCCGCTTCTATAATTCTTGAGAATTACAATGAAAGCGACTTCAGAAAAATATTGGCAGTAAACCGCTTTGAAGACGTAACCTGGTTTAACAAGGAAGCATTTGAAGAAGCGCTGCTTATGGCCTCTTTCTTCCTTTGCGCGGAAACACCGCAGGCTTTCGGCAAGGAATCAGAAAGCCCCGCCGCAAGGCAAAAGCGCGTTGAAACAATCGCGGAAGCGGTCGAAGCCCTGCAACTGGCGGAAAAAGCATCGGCCTACAAACTGGAAGAGCTTTTGGGGGCGCTAGCCGAAAAATGAAATCAAGCGGCCCCGGAAGTGAAATAGAGGAACTATGCTCTTCCCTGGCCGCCGCTGGGTATACGGTTAAGTTCAGCGGTTACAGCGCCCTTGATTTGTACTTCAGGCTTCCCAGCCTGCCTTTTTTGTGGATCGAAACCAACGCGGACATTGCCGTCCTTGCGCGTTACATCGACAACATGCGTTTTCCCGGCGTTGACATTGCCGATGCGGCTGTCGAAACCTCCGGCAGTACCTGCTACTTTCGCTGCCTTGAAAGCGGCGAGCGAAGCAAAACTTGCTTTCCCATTCTTTCACTAACTTACGATTGGCTGACCAAACGTTTCCAGGATCCTCTTGGGATATATCCTCTGCTTAGGGAACTTCGCGATCATAAACTTGAAACCGTACATAACTTAAATCTTGTCCAACCGCGGATCGAAAACCACCGCATCGCTATGGAAGCGGCCCTGCTTCTTGCCCGTTACGGCTTTTCCGCGGAAGCGTTTGCCGCCGCTACAGCGCAAGAATTGCCCAGACCGGAAGCGCAGAGGGCGTTTCTTAGCTGCCTTATGCTCTCTGCAAGGCCGGAGGAAGGGCTGGAATTGCTAAAGAAATCGGACTTTCTAAAAGAGTTCTGGCCGGAGCTTGCCTATTTAAATGAGGTGGATCACTCCAAGGAATTCCACCCGGAGGGCAATGTGTGGAACCACACCCTGGAAACATTCAGGTATAGAAAACCAGCCGCATCCGGCGCTTTTGACTTGCGCCTTTCTTTGGCCCTTCTCTTGCATGACACGGGCAAGCCAATCTCGGCCTCTTTCGGAAACCACCGCTTTGACGGCCACGCAGAGCTGGGCGCACTGGCGGCGGCGCGCTTTATGGAACGACTGGAATTCGAGCCATCATTAATACAGGACATTTACTACCTTGTAAGAAACCACATGCTCCCCGCCGCCCTAAAACGGCTGCCCCTTGTAAAAACCAAAGAGATCATGGCCTCCCCCCTTTTCCCCACCCTGCTGGAACTTTACCGCTGTGACGAATCATCGTCATTCAAGGGCTTAAACGACTTTTATGAAAACACCGCCGCCTATCAGGCTTATCTAAAGAACATAAAGAACCCCTATCGATCCAAAGACGGGAAAAAGATTAGATCACTAGCAGAAAAATACAAAATCTGATTCACTTATACTATCATGACAGAACAACTGATTGAAATTGGCGGCAGGCTCAGGGGGCTCAGAAGTCTTATGGGCATATCGACGGAGAAAATGGCCGAAGACCTTAAGCTTGAAATCGGGGAGTACCTGGCGTTTGAACGCGGCGAGCACGATTTTTCGTTTAGCTTTCTTTTCAACGCGGCAAACATTTTGGGCGTAGACATTGTGGACATTATCAGCGGTGAAACGCCGAAACTGACCACATGCTGTCTTGTAAGAAAGGGCGAAGGGTTTGATATAAGGCGCCGCGAAGCCTACGACTACAAGCATCTTGCCTTTACATTCAGAAAGAAAAAAGCCGAGCCTTTTTTAGTAACGGTGGAACCCAACAGCGACGAAGTTGAATTGCACACACACGAGGGGCAGGAATTTAACTACATGATTTCAGGCAGTATGGAATTTCACCTTGACGATATAGTATACGAGCTTAACGAGGGCGACAGCGTGTATTTTGATTCAAACATACCGCACGCGATGAAAGCTACAGGCAAGCACCCGGCGGAATTCATAGCCGTTGTAATTAAATAAACAAACCATCAAGTGGAGTTACCGATATGCCGTTATATGAAAAATTTACAGGCCGCCACCGCGACGATTTCGCCACGCTGGAAGATTTGCAGAAAAATTATAAGCTAACCGTGCCAAATAATTTTAATTACGCTTTTGACTGCCTTGATGTGCTGGCCGCTGAAAGTCCGAACGCGCCGGCGCTTTTGTGGGTTTCAAACGAGGGCAAGGAAAAGCGTCTTAGCTATGAGGATATCCGGCGGCTGTCGGTAAAAGCCGCCAATTTCTTCATCGCGCAGGGAATTGAAAAGGGCGACATGGTAATGCTTACAATGTCCCGGGATTGGCGCTATTGGCCTATTTTAATGGGGCTTCACCGGATGGGAGCCGTCGCCGTCCCCGCCACATATCTTTTGACCAAGAAAGATCTTGAATACAGGATAAACGCCGCTTCTATTAAAATGCTTGTTACAACGCCCCGCTTCGGAGTAATCCAGGCGATGGAAGAAGCGTTGCCGGCATGTCCAACGATAAAAAAATTGGCCGTATTCGGCGGCAAAGCGCCGAACGACCGCTGGATAGACCTGGACGCCGAATGGGAAGCCGCGACGGAAACTCCCGTTAAGCGCAACAATGTAAAAACCGACATGATGCTGATGGCTTTTTCTTCCGGCACAACCGGCTATCCAAAGATGGTCTGGCATGATTATACCTATCCGCTCGGTCATATTATGACGGGCTGTTTCTGGCACCGCTGCGAGGAAGGCGGCCTGCATTTTACAATTTCCGACACAGGCTGGCTTAAAAGCCTTTGGGGCAAAATGTACAGCCAGTGGCTAGCAGGCAGCGCCATTTTTACTTACGACTTTGACAAGTTCATCGCTTCGGACATTCTTGTAAAAATGGAGCACTACAAAATTACCAGTTTTTGCGCGCCGCCCACAATGTACCGCTATTTAATAAAAGAAGATTTAAAAAACTATGACTTGTCTTCGCTTCGTCATTGCACCACGGCCGGGGAGGCGCTCAACCCGGAAGTGTACAAGGTTTGGCAGAAGGCGACAGGAATAAAAATATTTGAGGGCTTCGGGCAGACAGAAACCACTCTAAGCTGCTGGACAGGATTCCCGTGGATACAGCCGCGGCTTGGCTCTATGGGGCTTCCCGCGCCGGGCTATCACATGATCATCGCGGATGAATACGGAAAAGAGGTCTCTGCCGGCGTAACGGGGGAGATCTGCATCCGCACCGATAAAGCGGTCGGCGGCAAACCTTTCGGGATGTTTTCAGGATATTACCGGGACGATGAAACGACTAAAAAGGTCTGGCACGACGATTTATACCACACCGGCGACACAGCCTACAGGGACGAGATGGGGTTTTTATGGTATGTTGGCCGCATCGACGACGTAATAAAATCCTCAGGCTATCGTATCGGGCCGTTTGAAGTAGAGAGCGTCCTTTTGGAACATCCCGCCGTTACCGAATGCGCCGTAACCGGCGTACCCGACAGCGAGCGCGGCTTCGCGGTTAAAGCTTCAATCGTACTCTCTCAGGGCTACACCGGCTCGGCGGAACTGACAAAAGAGCTGCAGGATCATGTGAAAAAAATCACCGCGCCCTATAAATACCCGCGCATAATCGAATATGTTGACGCCCTGCCCAAGACCATATCGGGTAAGATCCGCCGCGTTGAAATACGCGAAAAAGATCAGGGTAATACAAAAGAACTTGGAGCAAGCGATTAAGGGAGTCTTTAAAAACCTTAATTTATCGTTCCATTACCGCAAACGGCATTAACTATAACACCCAAGTATGAGGGCAGGTATCCCCGCAGGCAGCTGTTGGAGTGGTTTCTTTTTACGCATGACAGTATTATCCCGCTCTAATGGTCATGACCATTTCTCTTTCACTCCAAAAGGCTACCTGCGGTTATCCCCGCCCTCAACTTGGGTGATATACTTGGTAGCAGCCATTTGCGATGAAGAAACATAAATTGCAGATAAATTCTACCGCCTACCTTCGGTCGGTTCTGTAGGCATCTCACTGAGCTAAATGGTTTTGCCCACTTTAGTGGGGTGAAATGCAAATCATTACTGAATGTAAAACCTATTTTGTTCGAATAAATCATGGCTTGTCTGAAGCCGCCGCGCAAGACCTTGACGTGGGCGCACGGCGTGCGAGAATAAAGGCCACGTCAAAACGTGCGTAAATGAAGGCCACGACCGTCTAGCCCGCGGCAGGGGCTTGCACGGCGGCTTCAAGCTTAGTATGGTTTATTCGTATAAATTAGGATTTTTTTAATAAGCCGCCTGCAGAAAGTTCGAAGCCACCATGGCGGCAATGTGAAAATCAGATTCATCGTTTTCAAGGGAAGCGCGGATGTTGTCGTACCATTCCACAAATCTGTCCAACTCCTCGATGGTAAACGCCTTTATGTTCAAGTTGGTTTGGTAAATTTTTTTGGGAATCCTTTGTTTCACTTCGTAAATGATGTGCTGAATCAATCCCTTGCCAAAGCATGAGCTGTGGGAATAACAAAAATAATCGCATATATAGTGCGCTAAAACACCCAGATGAAAAGAGATAAGCTTTGGCTTTTTTCTCAGTATGTCCAGCTTTTTTCGGATGTACTCCCTGGAATGTTGATATTCATGGCGGCGCCAAATGTATGAGTGGATTAAATCGGGAAAGAGGTTCCCCAATAGGAACAACTTTTCATTGATAAGGCAGCCGGATTCCCGCAACTCTCCACAGACCGCTTTTCCAATTTTATGGTGAATCTCCATTCTCATTTAGGCCCCCTTCTTTGCCTTAATCATCGTACTGCGGTAGAAAGCAGGCAAGCGGATTTATTAGGCGATTATGATATAGCGGTTAGAATTTGATTAATTAAGCGTTTTTGGGAATATGTTTTTTCATTATGACACTAATGGGCAGGGATATTGGACTTCACCTCAAGCTTTTGTTATACTTTAAATAGCATTCATGGAGGTAAAGCAGCATGACAAGAATTCTGTCCACTGACGGCATTGAATCCAGCGCCGCAAAAGCCCTCACGGAGCTTGGTTTTGAGCTGGTTGAGCAGTTTTACGGTGAAAATGAGCTGCCTGAGAAAGCCGCCGGATTCGATGTAATAATAGTACGAAGCGCGACAAAAATACGCAAACCGGTTATAGACGCCGCGGCAGCGGCAGGCAGGCTTAAGCTCATCATACGCGGGGGAGTAGGCATTGATAACATCGACGCCGATTACGCGAAAGAAAAGGGAATTGAGGTGCAGAACACGCCTAACGCGTCAAGCGCCTCGGTTGCGGAGCTTGTAATTGGGCACATGTTCAGCCTTGCGCGTTTTATTTACGACGCGAATGTTACGATGCGCGAGGGCAAGTGGGAAAAGAAGCGCTACGAAGGAATCGAGCTCTGCGGGAAAACCCTGGGGCTGATCGGCATGGGGCGCATAGGACGCTGTGTCGCGAAGCTGGCCTGCGCTATCGGCATGAAGGTCATTTATACCAACCGAAGTGGGCCTCTGCCAGAAAACGCGCCTTTTGTTTACGCGCCGCTTGAAGAACTGCTCGCCAAGGCCGATTTCATTTCCCTGCATACGCCTAAAACTGACAGTAAGATAATTACCGCTGAAAGAATAGCGATGATGAAAGACGGCGTCTTTTTTATCAACACCGCAAGGGCGGCGCTTGTTGACACGCAAGCTTTGCTTAAAGCCCTAGACAGCGGCAAGATCGCCGGAGCTGCCCTGGACGTGTTTGATGAAGAGCCGCTTAAAGACGCGGCTGTTTACAAACACCCGAAGATTTCCATGACGCCGCACATAGGAGCTTCCACGCTTGAAGCGCAGCAAAGAATCGGTGAAAACATCGTTTCTATAATTAGAGAAAAATTTAAGTCTTAAGTTTTTATAAAAGGAGAATACATATGAAAACTTTGTACAATTTCTCGGCCGGCCCTTCAGTTCTTCCGAAAGAAGTGCTGCTTGACGCCCAGAAGAACCTTGTTGATTACGAGGGCTCAGGTATGTCCGTGATGGAGATGAGCCATCGCGCAAAGGAATTCGACGACATCATCAAAAAGGCCGAAAGCCTCTTTCACGCCGTGCTTGGAATTCCCGACACTTACAAGGTTCTGTTTTTGCAGGGCGGAGCGACCCAGCAGTTCGGCATGGTTCCGATGAACCTTTTGGCGAAAAAAGGCAAGGCGGATTATGTCCTGACAGGGAATTTCTCGACCGTGGCTTACAAGGAAGCCCTGCTTTTCGGCAAACAGATTTCGGTTGCGGGCAGCACAAAGGAAGAGAATTTTAAGCGGATTCCCGAAAGCGGCGAGTTAAAACTTGATCCCGGCGCTGACTACGTGCATATCTGTGAAAACAACACGATCTTCGGCTCCAAGTGGAAGTACCTCCCCAACACCGGAAGCGTGCCGCTGGTCTCCGACATGTCTTCCTGCATACTCTCCGAGCCGATTGACGTATCCAAATACGGCCTTATCTACGCGGGCGCACAAAAAAACATCGCCCCGGCCGGCCTCACGGTCGTAATAATCCGCAAGGATCTAATCGACACTCCCCTGCCGGGAACGCCGACCATGCTCAACTACAAGGTGCAGGCCGATAACGACTCGATGAAAAATACCCCTCCCTGCTGGGCGATTTACATTTGCAAGCTTGTTCTTGAGCATATTCAAAAACTGGGCGGGCTTGAAGAGATGAAGCGCCGCAACGAGGCGAAGGCGAAGCTGCTCTATGATTACCTTGACTCGACGGATTTCTACAAAACCCACGTTATACCGAAAGATCGCTCCATGATGAACGTTACTTTCAGAACCGGCGATGATGAGCTGGACGCGAAATTTGCCAAAGAGAGTAACGCCGCCGGTATGTCCAACCTCAAGGGCCATCGCGATGTAGGCGGCATGAGGGCGTCCATTTACAACGCGATGCCCAGAGAGGGGATTGAATACCTTATCGAGTTCATGAAAAAATTCGAGAAAGAAAACCGCAAGTAGCAAATAGATAGAGGAAAGAAGATGACAAGGGTAAAAGCTTTTCGGGCTTTACGGCCTGCGACGGGATACGCGGATAAAATAGCCGACCTCCCCTATGACGTTATGAACAGCGACGAAGCGCGCGTAATGGTCAGGGACAAGCCCTTGTCCTTTCTTCATGTTGATAAGGCCGAGATCGATCTCGATCCGGGTGTCAACATCTACGATGACTCAGTCTATGAAAAAGCAAGAGCGAATTTCCAGCAACTAAGAAACTCCGGCAAAACGCTAAAAGATGAGTCGGAATTCTACTACATCTATCAACTAACGATGGACGGGCGTTCTCAGACCGGAATTGCGGCCTGCCCATCGGTTGACGATTACCTTGCGAACACGATCAAAAAGCACGAGTTGACAAGGGCGGACAAGGAAGCGGATCGCATCCGCCATGTGGATATATTGGACGCGAACACCGGCCCCATCTTCCTTACCCACAGGCCGGACAAAGACCTTTCCGCCATAACATCCGCCTGGATGAAAAACCACGAGCCGATTTTTTCTTTTCTCCACGGCGATGTAAAACACTCAGGCTGGGTTGTGGACAACCCCGAGACGATAGAGAAAATCGCATCCCGCTTTAAAGACATACCAGCCCTTTACATCGCCGACGGTCATCACCGTTGCGCTTCCGCCGTAAAGGTAGCCCAAAAGCGCAGAGAGGCGAATCCGGGATACTCAGGCGATGAAGAATTCAACTATTTCCTCGCCGTGATTTTCCCGTCGGATGAGCTCACGATCTTTGACTACAACCGCCTTGTTAAAGACCTTAACGGCCTTACGGCAGACGAGTTTCTTGAAAAAATACGTCAATCTTTCGACGTTGAGACCGCCTCAAGCGCCGTAAAGCCTAAGGCGAAACACGAATTCGGCCTTTACCTCAAAAACGCGTGGTATCACCTGAAGGCCAAGGACGGCGTTTGGGACAACAACGATCCGGTTGAAAGGCTTGACGTTTCGATTCTACAGAATTGCCTTTTAAAACCCGTCCTGGGCATTGACGACCCAAGAACAGACAAGCGAATAGATTTTGTGGGTGGAATCCGCGGGCTTGGCGAACTGGAAAGACGCGTTAATGGCGATATGGCTGCCGCGTTTTCGATGTATCCGACAACGCTGGACGACCTGATGGCGATAGCGGACGCCGGAAAGATAATGCCCCCAAAGAGCACCTGGTTTGAGCCGAAACTGCTAAGCGGATTGTTCATACACGATCTGAAATAAATATGCTTCAATTAAAACAACGCTTCGGTCCCTGGTCATTTTACCGTGAGGTTCTAGCTGTTGCCCTGCCTGTCATGATGCAGCAGCTCATTATGAGCATGGTTTCCCTGATTGATAACTTCATGGTCGCCGGCCTTGGGGATGTCAGCATGGCGGCGGTGAACGTAACCAACCACCTTTTCTTTGTGTACTTCGTGATGATCAACGTTATCTGCCAGGCCGGCGGCATTTACATTGCCCAGTTCAGAGGAGCGGACGACAGCGAGGGAATGAAGCACGCCTTCCGCTTCAAGGTGATTTTCGCCGTCGCGATGGCGATGGCGGCTTTTGTCGCCGGCAGGAGCTTTTCAAGCCCGTTAATCGCCATGATGACAACGGCGAACGCCGCCCAAAATGAGATTGTCTCCGTAGGCGCCCGTTACCTGAAACTCATCTCCTGGACTTTTCTGCCAACGGCGATTTCTTCTACCATCGGGACAAGTTTCCGCGAAACCGCGCGGCCAAAGATACCGCTCATCATCTCGATTTTCGCGACCATCGTAAACACCGCGGGGAACTGGGTTTTGATTTACGGCAACCTGGGCGCTCCCCGCCTTGAGGTCGAAGGCGCGGCTTACGCGACAATCATCGCCCGCGTTTTCGAGCTATGCGTATTTGTGATCTACGCCGCCCGGGATAAAGCGCCTTTCTTTACCGCGCGGATTTTTGATATTCACAAAAAACTTATAAAAGAGATTCTTTTTAAGTCCTCGATGATATTCGCTTCTGAATTATCATGGATTTCGTCAGAGACGATAATGATCGCCATGTACAACCGCCGAGGCGGCGCGGAAGTCGTGGCCGGCATGGCGGCGGGCTGGACTATCGCCAATTTATTCTTCATTCTCTTTGGCGGCGTTTGGACAGCGTCGGCGATACTCGTCGGGGGAACCCTTGGCGCAGGCCGGCTTGACGAGGCGCGCCGCCGCTCAACATGGCTTAAATCGGGATCGGTGGCAGCGGGCGTCATCATCGCGCTGCCAGGAGCTGCCGTATCCGCCCTGCTCATCCCGCTGGTTTTTTCCAACCTCAGCGCCGGAGCCAGGGCGAACTGTTTCGGCCTTGTCCTGGTGATCCTCGCCTACCTTCCGCTCTGGGGGCTCTTGAACACGCAATTCGCCATTTCACGCGCCGGAGGCGACACCGCGATGGGCATGTACGCCGACTGCTCGGTGAATACTTTGCTTTTCGTTCCGGGGGCCTTTGTTCTCTCTTATTTCACGACCATCGCGCCGGTTCCCATGTTCGCCTTGCTCAAGCTCTCCGACTTCGCCAAGTATTTTATTTGCCGCCATTTAATGCGCAAGGAACGCTGGGTGAGGAATTTGACTTAGGAGAAAAGGCGGCAAGCGGAGCGATATTACAGCTTACACTGCTCCGAAATATCTTGCCAAACCCCGCAGCCTTCAGCTAAAATAAACCAACGATGAATAATCTTCGCTTACGGCCTTACGCTGTTTTTGAATTTTATAAATTGCAATTCACCCCCCCCCCCCCCCCCCCCAGGCGACAAGCACTGAGCTATTAGGGGATAAGAGTTGTTCGGAAACTTCAGTTTCTGAACAACTTCCTTTAAAAACAGCAGTTTTGCAGGCTAAAAGCCGTCAGACCGAAGGTCTGCAAACTGCAAGGACTTGCAAGGGAACCAACAAGGTTCCCGAACAAGTCCATAGAACAGCCCTTCGTCAATATCAATTTTTCTTATCCGCATATTCGCGCGATTTATTCTCACCAGGAAGAGGGTCGGATATGTTCGTAGGAGCGCACACCGGCTTTTTATATTTTCATGCCAATTTTAAGGTAAAGGAGTTTCTGTTATGAATCGTAAAATCAAAGCCATTGTTGCTATCTTTGCGGTGCTACTTGTCTTCTCAATGGCGTCCTGCACAGGCGGCAGTAGCGGCGGCAAAAGCTTTAACAGCGCCGAGGACTTAAAGGCGTATCTCGACAAGCAGCCTGTCAACACACCCGATAAACCAATAAAAATTTCAATGACAATTAATGACCCAATGATCAAGAATGTCGCGGCCGTTATAAAGTCAGCGGGCAAATATGTTAGCCTGAATATTACAGGCAACGCCTTAACAGCCATTCCAGATTATGCTTTCCATGAATGTATCAGCCTTACCAGCGTAACCATACCGGACAGCGTTACCATTATTGATAGTTACGCTTTTTCAGGTTGCACCAGCCTTACCAGCGTAACCATACCCAACAGCGTTACCATTATTGATAGTTACGCTTTTTCAGGTTGCACCAGCCTTGCCAGCGTAACCATACCACACAGCGTTAAAGGCATTGGGCGTGCGGCTTTTGCCAGATGCACTGGCCTTACCGGCATAACCATACCGAACAGTGTAATTAGCATTGTGACGATGGCTTTTAGAGAATGCACCAGCCTTACCGGCATAACCATACCGAACAGCGTTACCAGCATTGAGGATTGGGCTTTTTTCGGCTGCACCGGCCTTACCAGCGTAACGTTTGAAGGTACGATTACTTCACGTGATTTTGATTCTGATATCCCATTCCCAGGCGACTTGCGCGCCAAGTACCTTGCCGGAGGCATAGGGACGTATACGAGACCAAGCGGCGAAAGCAATACATGGACGAAGCAGTAGCAATGCGGCGCATGGCCATTGCCATGAAAAGCTTAAAGGCTTTCGCAGTTACCCTGATTCTTTTGCCCGTTCTATGTATAAGCTCCTGCGACGGAACATATACAAGCGATACCAAGTCTTTTGACAAAAAACTGCGGGGAACATGGGTCTCCAATGAAACAGGTTTGTATTCGGGTTCGCTAAAAATTGATATTTACACAATAACCATTGACGGCTATAGAGAGGACTGGACATCGCTGGTGGGCAACGACTCAAGACGCCCCTTCAGGGATTTTCCCAAAAGACTGCCGCTGCCGGGATATTCGGAAGATAGGGAAATCTTTATTACCTATAAAGACGCACCGCAAGACGGCATCCGCTTTACTTATTCAGAAGTAGGGACATATCCGCGAAAGTACAAACTGCTTGAATTTGACTTTGGCGGCAGGAGAGAGACATTGCAATGTATGGCGGATTATTAATTCAAACCAAACATGGAAGGAGTAGAAAAATGAAGAAAATCGTAATGGCAGCACTGCTATTGACGGCTCTGCGCGGGACAGCCTTCGCGCAAAACGCAAGCGATTTTACGGTGAACGCCAACGGCGTTATTACCAAGTACACCGGTTTTGATACCGTTGTCGTAATTCCGGCAACTATCGGGGGCAGGAAAATTACGGCTATTGGCTATGAAGCATTCAGAAAAGCCGATCTTACCAGCGTTACAATACCAGAAGGCGTTACGGAAATAGGCGACTATGCGTTCCGCGACAACAAACTGACCAGAATTGCCATCCCTAACAGCGTTACATCAATTGGCGTCGAGGCATTTGCAAACAACAGATTAACCAACGTTACCATCCCCGGTTCCGTAAAGGTTATTCAGAATAACGCGTTCAGAGGCAATACTACCCTTGCTACCATCGTCATTTCCGAAGGGGTAGAAGAGATTTGGCCTGGAGCGTTTGCCGATACAAAATGCACAAGCGTCAATCTGCCGTCAACAATCACGGGTATAGGTAGTAACTCATTTGACATCAGCGGTAAACCGTCTTTAACGCTTGCCGCAAACATCAACAATGCCGGCTCCGGCTTTGTTGATTTCCCGGCGTTTTACAGCTATATTGCCAATGACCGCAAGGCGGGAACCTACGCTTTTAATTTGCCCTTAACCAGTAAGAAAGCGGACGATTACGAGTATTACGAGACCAGGTACGGCGCAGTGCTAACAAAATACACAGGGGATTCGACCCGTGTCCGCATCCCCGCTACGATTGGCGGAGTCGCTGTAAAAGCGCTGTATGGAACGTTGAATAATAGTAGAAATAATTTTGATAGATTTATTGTTCTAACCTCAAAAATCGTGGCAGTCCAAATTCCCGAGGGCATTACCTACATCGGTAGATTTACATTTGCAGGGAATGAGCTGGCAAATATTACAATCCCTGATAGCGTAACGTATATTGGGAGCTATGCGTTTAACAGTAATCAGCTTACCAGCGTGACTATTTCCAATAGCGTTAAGTACATCGGCGTAGGAGCGTTTGAGGATAATAAACTTACCAGCATTATCATCCCTGACAGCGTTACGTACATCGGATATAATGCATTCACTAAGGGATCGGGGATAATTAAGCAACCTCAACTTACCAGCGTTACCATCGGCAGCAATGTAGAGCTAGGTAGCAATGTTACTTCTTATTCTAGAGAGGGTCCGTTTGATTCTATTTCTTTTAACAATATATATAACGCCAATAATAAGGCCGCCGGAACATACATTTACACAAATGACAACTGGACAAAACTGACAGTTCCATTCCCTGCGGGTTTTGTGGGGACATGGAAAAGAGATAATTATAACAATACGTTGACTTTCAGTGCAAATTTCTTCACGGATAGTGCTCAAACGGGGTCAGCAGCATACTTAGTGAGAGTATCTGGTGATTCGTATACTTGTGCATGGGCGAGTAATGGCCGTGAATTTACTTTAACTTTCAGACTTGTAAACGGCAATCTTGTAATTAGTGGTGATAGCGGTGATGGCGAAAAAAACTGGAATGGAACCTGGAAGAAGATAAATTAGGATGTAAGTGTATACGTACAGTGACTACCGCCTTTTGGCAGTATAAACATTAAACGTAAAGGAGTTTTTATGAAAAACACCAAACCAAACGGAGCTAAAAGGCGCAGTCTTTTAGCAATCGCCCTTATAGCGGTAATTGGGTTTTCTTTTATCGCCTGTAGTGAAGACGGCGGAGGCGGCGGCACGCAACCAAACCAACCCCCTGGCGGTGGCGGAGCGGTTTCGGGCTGGGGCTCGGGCTGGATAGAAGTAAAGAACAACCCATTCAACAAAAGTTCGTTTTACAGCATCCTATCAATCGCGTATGGCAACGGCAAGTTTGTCGCCGCAGCCTCTTGCTATGACGATAATAAACCTGCCGGTGAAGAACTTTACGTTCAAATGGGGTATTCATCTGACGGCACAACATGGAAAATCGTGGAAAACAATCCATTCTCCGACTTTGGCGTCAATGTAATCGCCTTTGGCAACGGCAAATTTATCGCCGGTGGCGAAATTAATTGGAAGGCCAAAATAGCGTATTCATCTGACGGCGGCGTAACATGGTCTAAAGCAAACCAAATAAATGACCTGAGGGGGAAGGAAAGTAAGAACATCACAAATATCGTCTTTGGCAACGGTATATTTATCGCCATAGGAGACAACCCCGAAGGCGATCATACGGCGTATTCATCATCTGACGGCGCAAACTGGACAGCCATCTCCAAATTCCCATTAAGCTTCATCCATAATATCGTCTTTGGCAACGGCAAGTTTATCGTCATGGGAAGCTCCAACGGTTACAGAAGAAATTTAGCGATTTCATCGGACGGCGTAACATGGACAGGCGCGGAAAGGGGCGGTACCGCCTTCCTTTTTGATTTCACCTCTAAAATTAAAATCGCCTATGGAAACGGCAGGTTTGTCGCCGTGGATAGTAACGGCGGATTGGCGTATTCAACTGATGGTATAACATGGACTGATTTATTTTTGCTGGATGGTACAACATCAGCCGAAATATATGGCCCATTCATAGGATTGGGCTATGATTTATACTCAGCAATCGCCTTTGGCAACGGCAGGTTTGTCGCCTCTCATAAAGGTGCTGTCGCGTATTCATCTGACGGTATAACATGGTCAGCCCTGGAAACCCGAACAAAAGACAATGTACTCTTGGGGACCAATACAATCGCCTATAGCGACGACGGCAGGTTTTTCTCCGGAGGGGGAATAATGGCTTATTGGAAGAGCAAATGATGTAAATGAAGAACCTCGTGGACAAGCAGAGTTTATGCCTGGAGTCATCGTTTTTGGCAGCGCAAGGTGTCCAAAGAACGAAGTAGTTACTTTTTTTAGGCGGACCGCTTAAGAGCAGTCAGCGATTGCCTCGGAGCGATTAAAAGTTGAAACGAAGCGGTCGAAAATCGCTTCGAAGCGGTTATCGGACTACCTGGAAGTAATTCGCGATTGCTTCAGAGCAATTTTGAACTTCCCCGAAGCAGTTATCCGACTTCTTAAAGGTAGTCCGCGACTGCTTCAGAGCAGTCCGCAGTCGCTCCGAGGCAAGTAATACTTGGTGGCATGGACGCCACTGTAACCAGGCTTTAGTCCTAAAAATCAACATGGATGTTGATTTTTAGGAAAAGGAGAAAAAAATGAGCGATCAGAACGAACAAACAAGCCGCCCCGACGGGACAGCGCTTCCGCCGCCATCTCGGCTGCAGCCGCCCGTGAGCGGCGACGGCAATACCGCCGAAAAGGAGTCCAAGGTCTATCCCATTACCGCCGAAGTCGAGGAGCTGAGTAGTGTCCGAAAAGTTTGAAAAACTTGTTCGGACACTTTCCTTATCGCGGCATTTTCGTACCGTTTCAACGAAACGGGAGAAAACGCGAGGGCTGGCCGAGAAGTAACAGACTTCTTGGACAGCCCAGAGGATGAAGAAATCGACACCAACCTTACCGGCAGGGAGCGCCAGCGGCTTTTCGGCGCCGGGGTGCGCAACTTTGGCTTTATCGAAAAAGCCTACGACCTTGGCAGGGAAAACCCCAGCTTTCTGCCAAACAACTTCAATATACAAATGATGTATTGGAACATTAAGGAGCTGGAAGACGCGCGTCAGCTTTTCTGGGTTTTACAGCAGTTTTCACAGGCCGCCAACGAGCTTGTGCTTACACGGGCGGACGTGTGTTTCCGCGATGCCCTGCGCCTTTACGGAAACTTGCGGGAAATGGCCCGTTCCAGAATACCCGGCGCGGAAGTCCTATACCGCCAGCTCTTAACCTACTTCCGCCGCCGCCGTCCGCGCGACGGCGAAGAGGCCGAACCCACGCAGAAAGAGCTTGAGCGAGACTTCATGAAGCTTATCCACGGCCACGCCGACGGCGAAATCGAGATCGTCAACGAACAGCCCCATTTTTCAGGCGGCGTCCGCAAAGTGGTAGACAACGTACACTCAGGCCATGCCGAAGTCAAAGAGACGGCGGAAGCGGAAATTAAAGAAAGCAAATAAAAATAGGGAAAAGGGAATGGGGTCTTTGCCTTTTAACGATGACCCTATTCCCTTTTTTGCTCACAGGCGCGTTAGAGGGAGTCCAAAGAACGAAGTAGTCACCTTTTAGCGATTTTGGGCTGCTTAAAAGAATGATGGGGCCTACTTGTTCCATAGAGCAATTACCTATAAATTTACATTATGGCGTTAACCGGAGAAGAAAAGTATCAATATTGGCTTTCTTATGCTCAAAATGATATGGATTCAGCCGAGGTTATGTTACAAAGCGGACGATGGTTTTATACAATTTTCATGTGTCAGCAAGCCATTGAGAAACTAGTAAAGGGCTTATACATCCTTTATGTTGATGATAATGTCCCCCGTTTGCATGATATTAACAGCATTTTTGACCGTTTTAGGGAAAAATTGTCCGAACCATTGAGCGATGACCATGCAGTGTTATTTGATACTCTTTCACAGTTCTATTTGCGAAGCAGGTATCCTGATTATACCTCCGCATTGGCGTCACTTACGACAAGCGAAACAGCGCAATCCGTTTATGGAAAAACTAAAGGAGCCTTTCAATGGATGTTGACCATGAAACCGTAAACCAGATTATCGATCAATATATTTCTGATGTGAAAGCGGTATTACCCATCGACAAAGTGTATCTGTACGGTTCCTATATAAACGGAACAGCTCAATGGGACAGCGATGTTGACCTCTGTTTTTTTTCAGACAGTTTTACCACGCAGGATATCATGCAGGTAATAGGACGGCTTTATGAGTTAAAACGCCGTTATAACAAATATATTTGCCTGGAGCCTAACGCATTCCCCTTGTCAGAATTGGAAAATGACAATCCCTTTGTAAAAGAAATCCTGCGAACCGGACGGGAAATAACATAAGACGCGCAACGGTGTCTTTCCTAAGAACGAAGCAGCGGGTTTAAAAAAAGGCTGTAATTATCAGTTTTTTCTCAAAAAATCAAAGCAAAACAAATCTCCGCGCAGTATATAGGGTGTATCAATATTTGGATTGCTCTTTACAGAATCACATTATTTACATACATTTTAAGCGAGGTAAAATATGCCGGCAAAAGTGTCCGTGAAAAAAACAACAAAAAACGCTCAACAAACCAAAGGCTTGAAACCTGCTAAAAAGACAGTTAAGAAGACCGCCAAAAAGGTAACCTGGGACGATATACAGGAAGGTTTCAAAGAACTTCAAGAATTGCATAAGGAAACCGAGAGAACGCTCAACAAAGCTCTTGATAGGACCAATAAATCTCTTGAGGAAGTCCATAAAGCTCATAGGGAAACAGAAAAAACGCTCAACAAAGCCATAGGGGGCTTAAGCAATACATTGGGTTCCCTTGTTGAACATATAATGACTCCTGATCTACCCCAAAAATTTAAAAAATTAGGCTATTCCTTTAACCGCATAGCCACTTATAAATTTGCGGAAGGCGTACACGCCCAAATTGACGGTATGCTTGAAAACGGAGAACAGGCGGTTGCGGTAGAAGTAAAAACAACATTACGGCAAGAGGACATAGACGAACACCTTGTACGCATGGAAAAGATACGGAAACACGCCGATGAGCATAACGACAAAAGGCAGTTCATGGGAGCAATGGCAGCCACGATAACAGATGAATCTACCAGGGAATATGCCCTGAAAAATGGGTTTTTCGTCATTGAACCGAGCGGGGAAAACGTCAAAGTTACAAAACCGGAAGGGGATGTGAGGGTTTGGTAAAGGCCACGCTTTCATTTTAAGTCAGTGTTCCACCACAAAATCCCTGTAACCTCTGGGCGCGGCGTCTGTCTTATCAACTGAATCAACCCGCGAGTAGCTGGGGCCGCGGTGAAGCCACGCGAGAAAAAGATCAAGCGCCTCTTGCGGCCCTTCGGCCCAGGTTTCAACATCGCCTGAGTCGGTGTTCCTTACCCAGCCTTTCAGTTTCAAACGCTTGGCTTCGTGGATGGCGGAATACCTGAATCCCACGCCCTGAACCCTGCCGCTGACTCTGGCGAAAAAAGCGCCTGTTACCGCTTCAGTCATTCACAAAACCGTCCTTGCCCGGCGCCAGCATGGTTAGATAAACCCCGGCAAGCACCAGAGTTGCGCCAAGCCACTGGAGAGGTTTCAGCCTCTCGCCCAAAACAAAGAAGCCTCCGATGGCGCTGACCACGGGAATAAAATTGATAAATATCGTTGCCCTGCCGACCCCAAGTTCTTCCAGCGCCATCGCGTAAAACCAATAACCCAGGGCTGAACAAAACAATCCAAGGAAAAGCAAATGTCCCCATACATCCAAGCCTGGCATCTTCCAGGGAGGCTCAAAGAACGTGAAGGGCAAAAATCCGATGAAACCTACTAAAGACTGCCAGAACACGATGAAGATCCTGCTGTGGCCGGCGAAAAGAGGACGGGTAAGGAAACAATATATTACCCAACTGACGCAGCATCCTGACATATAGGCATAACCAAGCGCGGTTCCTGAAAGAGCAAAAGAAACTCCCGCTACAAGCGCGACTCCGGCAAGGGAAATTAACGCGCCGATGCCGGGGAGTACGGTTATAAAAAAAAGCGATGGCTGGTTTTCCTTTTTTTTACTGCCCGAAGAAATTTTCCCCCACGCGGCTTCCGAAATCATGGCGATTACGGGGATTGAGCCGACGAAAATCGAAGCTTCCGAGGCCGAAGTCAACGCCACGCCGTTATTCTCAAAGAAGAAGTAAAGGGTAACCCCTGTAACGCCCGCTCCGGCAAGAAGGGGAATGTCCTTTTTTTCGATTTTTTCTTCCGGCGCGATTTTTCTTTTAATGAAAAATAGAATTACAACAGCGAGCGCGAACCTAAGCGCGCCAAGGGTCATTGGCGGAAAAACCGCCACGGTAATTTTTATCGAGATAAACGAGAAGCCCCAAAAAAGCACGCAGGCGATTACAGCCGCCAGCGCTTTACTTTTTTTTGTCATAACCTACACTAGCAAATAAACTTCGAATTGAAAATATCGCTCCCGTTTTCACTTGCTTGTTGTCTTGTTCTTGTTGTCTTGTTCTTGAAGGAATTTACCGGTATATTCATCCCATGGGTAAAAAAGTAGGTATCGTCCGCTGCGCCTCATACGATCCGCAAGAAGTATACGACGCTTTGAAAAAGGCGCTAGAGCTTTCCGACAACTTTGATGCCGCGGGGAAAACTGTTCTCCTTAAACCGAACATCCTTTCCGATTCAGCGCCGGAGAAGGCCATTACTACGCATCCTGTTTTTCTTGAGGCGGCGATTCGGCTGGTTAAGGAAAAGGGAGCGAGCCGCGTTCTTGTTGGTGACAGCCCCGGTTTGCAGATGCCTGGTTTTTCGGGTAAGGTTTCGGGCATGGGAGAGGCCGCGAGAAAAAACGGCGCTGAATGGGTTGACTTCACAAAGGGAAAGATCGAAGTTCCATGCCCCGACGGAAAAGTAATAAAAAGTTTCACCCTTACACAAACTGTCCGTGAAGCGGATCTCATCATCAGTCTTCCCAAACTTAAAACTCACCAGTTGATGCAATACACGGGGGCAATGAAAAACCTCTTCGGCCTTGTTCCCTCTTTGGCGAAAAGCCCCTTTCACGCCCGCTTTTCCAGCCGTGAAGCGTTCGCCGCGATGATTGTCGATCTGAACCTCGCTGTGAAACCCGCTTTCGCGTTTATGGACGCTATTGTCGGAATGGAAGGAAAAGGCCCAGCGGCAGGAAACCCACGGCAAATCGGCCTTGTCATGGCTTCTTCCAATCTGCTTGCAATGGATATTGCCGCCACACAGATCATTGGCTATCCTCCTGCGGAAATACCGGTGAACAAAGACGCGTTAAGCCGCGGGCTTTGGCTCTCGAAGCTTGAAGAAATCGAATACCCTGGTCTCTCGCCCGCCGACCTGCAAATTCCTGATTTTGATAAAGTATCTTTTAAGGGATCGTCTTCGCAGTTTCTTGATTTTATCCTTCCACGGCCTATAAAAAGGTGGAAAGATTCCTTTGCCTCAGGCCCGGAAATCAACCACCAAATCTGCGTACGTTGCGGGGACTGCAAGCGCATCTGCAATTCTCAGGCCATTACTATAACAGAAAGAGTTGTGATCGATTACCGCCGCTGCATAAGGTGTTTTTGCTGCCACGAAATATGCCCGGTGAAAGCGATTGACGTGAAAAAGAAACCGCGAAACCACAATTGAGTTTAAGGAGGAGATATGTATAAGAACGTCCTTGTAACAGGCGGAAGCGGAAGGTTGGGAAATTTTGTTTGTACGCACTTAAAGAAACAGGGCTACAATGTTTCAAGTTTCGACGCAAACCCGGCTCCTCCCGGCAGCCAGAATGCTCAGGAAAATATCCCTTTTGTGCAGGGGGATATTTTGAACTTAGGCGATTGCCTTAGGGCTATTGCCTTTGCCCAGCCGGATTTGATTGTCCATCTTGCCGCGATTACTGGGCCGACGGAAATTTATCTTCCATACGATAAAGAAAAAGGGTTTTTAGGCGGACATCCCATGCGATTTATGCAGAGAATGCCGGAAGACGCCTGCTTTAAGATCAACACCATGGGGACTTTTTATATCATGGACGCGGCCCGCAGGATGAATATTAAAGATATGATCATCTCTTCCAGTTATTATGCGACCGGTATCGGCGGACGCTTGAGCGGTACTTCCTATACGCCGAAATATCTGCCCGTTGATGAAGAGCATCCCTGCGATCCGGAGGGAAGTTACGCGCTTTCCAAATACCTCAACGAGGAAACGGCAAAGGCTTTTGTCAGGGGCTACGGAATGAATATCATTGCCCTGCGCTATATGGGAGTTTTTTATCACGATAATGAAATAGCCCAGAAGGTATACAAGTTCGGCGTTAATGTAGAACCGGCGGACGATAATAACAAAGGCAGGCTGGTGGACAATACATATCAATACGCGGATTCCAGGGACATAGCCAATATTACAGAGCTTTGTATCAAGAAAATCGGAAGCCCCGATTTAAAACCCTTTGAAGCTTTCTTTGTATCCACCGACACCACCTATCTGGAACCAAGTTCGGAAGTGGTTGCCAAACGCTGGCCGTTTATCGCGGAACTGGGAAAAAACCTTAAAGGCACCGAAGGAATTTTCTCAATTGCCAAAGCGGAAAAGCTGCTGGGGTATAAACCGGCCTATTCATGGCGAGACAAACTGTAAGGAGGCATGATCTGAGTAAGCGTCGATTACTTGTCGGTCATACAGGCATTACCTGGTTGGATCCTGCCGCGGAAGAAGGCATAAAATGTATTGCCGCTCTGGGATATAACAACATCGAAGTTTTTGCGTGGGTGCTTAAAGCGTTTCACGATAAGGGCCGGGCGGATATATGCAAACAGTACAATATACCTTTGATATCGAGTTATTATTCCATTGACATTGCGGACCCATCCAGGAAAGAAAGTGAAATTGCCAAGCTCAGCGAATGGACGGACATTATCGTTGCAATGGGCGGTAAATTCGCTACATTCGGCGGCAACCAGGTTCCCCGCAGATCTTTTAACTTCAACGAGAATAAAAAGTATATTGTGGAATTTGTTAATGAAGCGGCAAAGATCCTGGAAGGAAAAGGAATGAAGCTGAATTTCCATCCGCACACCGGCACCCCGGTAGAAACAGAAGAGGAAATCCGCTCCTTCATGGACGCCGTTGACACCAGACACGTAGGTTTTGCCCCCGATGTCGGGCAGATCCAAAAAGGCGGCGCCGATCCACTAAAGATCACCAAAGATTATATTTCCGTAATCAAACTCGTTCACCTCAAGGATTATTGCGGCAAAATAAAATTTGACGCGGAAGGCAGAGAGATCGATCAGTCAGGGTTTGCCGGTTACTGTCCCCTTGGACAGGGCGTGGTTGATCTTAAAAGCATTCTGGATGCGCTTGAGGATTATAAGGCGTTCGACGGGCCAATCATGGTGGAACTCGACGGGACTTCGCAAATGCCCATAAGCGCCGAAAAAGCCGTTGCAATAAATAAAGAGTACATGGAAAAACTAGGGTACAGTTTTGTTAAGACTGGAGGTCATGATGAGCAATAAAAAAACATGGAGGCTCGGGTTTGTCGGTTTTATTTATACCCCTCCGGCAGATATCACCGATCCTGTTGAGAAGATAAAATGGCACATGTCAAAGACTCATGAATTGGTTGGAGGGCCGGGGGTAACTCAATACAGTTTTCCAATGGATTGGACAGACAAGATATTGAACGAGATTAAGGAGCATATGCAGAAAACAGATAACGATCTGGAATTGGGGGCTCCCATTTTCGGCATTATGAATCTTAAAGGCAGCCTTGCCGGAGAAAACAAGGAAGAAATTAAAAAAGTCCTGGATTCCCAGATAAAGGCAGCCAGGTTCCTGGGAATAAAGATACTTCGCGCCGCTTACGGAAAGCTCAAGGTGGAGTTCAGCAGATTTAACAAAAATTATCCCCTGGAGGAGCACAAACAGTTTTTGATTAAAAACCTTAAAGAAGCGGCAAAAATATTTGAAGACAACGATGTTTACCTTGCTCTTGAAAACCACTGCGATTTTACCGGAAAGGAATTCGCGGAAATATTTGATGCCGTGGGATCAAAGCACATTGGGTGTACCCTGGATACGGCTAACGGATATACTGTATATTGCGACCCAAATGAAGATGTTGAATACCTGTCGCCATACGCCGTTAGTACCCATATCAAGGATATGCTGGTTCAGGACTTTCAATCTGAATTCGGACTTATTCCTTTCCAGGCCCGGGGTTGCGCTGTGGGAGACGGAAACGTTAATATTCCCAAAGCGTTGAATTTACTGGATGAAAAAAGTCCGTTTTCAAAGGGGCTCCATATCGTTATTGAGCAGGGTTGGATGAATTATGACGGAATAACAGACAAGCCCGCATACGATAAAGAATGTGTCCATAAAGGACTGAAATATCTAAGGAGTCTTATCAACTAAATTATGGGAAAAACACTGACTCAAAAAATTTTTGACACTCATACGGCGGATCAGCCCTTTGAAGGCGTCTTTGTACTGTGGCTCGACAGGGTATTCTGTCATGAGATCACAACTCCGTCCGCGATAAACGATCTGGTATCAAAGAAATTAGACAAGGTTTTTGATCCGGCTAAAATCAAGGCGGTGATAGATCATGTATCGCCCGCAAAGGACTCGCTAACCGCTCTGCAAGGGAAAACCTTGCGGGACTGGGTAAGGCGGCACAATATCAAGGATTTTTTTGACATTGGACGCAACGGTGTCTGCCACGCGATTTTCCCGGAAAAGGGATTTGTCCGCCCGGGCTTTACGATTATCATGGGCGACAGTCACACCTGTACCCACGGGGCATTCGGCGCTTTTGCCGCCGGTGTCGGTACTACCGATCTTGAGGTGGGTATACTGAAAGGCGTCTGCGCCTTCGGCAAGCCTGAAACCCTGCGGATCAATTTGCTTGGGGAACTGCCGTCCGGCGTTTTTCCAAAAGACGTAATCCTCGCCATTATCGCCAAAATAAGCGTTTCAGGCGCATCGGGAAAAGTTATGGAACTGCGCGGGCATGTAATTTCCTCCATGAGCATGGAAGGCAGAATGACAATTTGCAACATGGCGGTGGAGGCGGGAGCAACCAGCGGCGTATGTATGCCGGACATGACTACAGTGAATTACCTCTGGCCGTTTATCGGGCCAAACGGAGATAGATCATATTCAAGTAAAGAAGAAGCTCTAAAAGATTTTTCAAAGTGGACGAGCGATGATGACGCGGAATATTCCGGTGTTGTCGATATTGATTGCTCAAGACTGGAGCCGCTTGCTACAGTCGGCTACAAGCCGGACGAAGTAAAACCCGTGCGGGAACTAGCGGGAACAAAAGTTGATCAGGTGTACATCGGCTCCTGCACCAACGGCAGAATCGAAGACCTGCGCGCCGCGGCGGACGTACTGCGCGGCAAAAAAATCGCCGACACTGTTCGCGCAATCATTGCGCCCGCTACCACGGACGTTTATGCGCAGGCGCTCAAAGAGGGGCTGATACAAACCTTCCTTGACTCAGGTTGCTGCGTAACAAACGCCACTTGCGGCGCGTGCCTTGGGATGTCCAACGGCGTGCTTGCCGAGGGAGAGGTTTGCGCTTCCACCACCAACCGCAATTTTTACGGACGTATGGGAAAGGGAGGCATGGTTCACCTCATGAGTCCAGCATCGGCGGCGGCGGCGGCTGTCGCGGGCGCGATTGCCGTGCCAAGTAATATTGGGAGGCAGTCGTGAAAATATTCGGCGGAGAAGTTTTATTCCTTGATCGAAACGATATTAACACCGATGAAATTATCCCGGCAAAATATTTAACCGAGGACACAAGAATAGCGTTGAAGCCCCATCTTCTGGAAGACTTAAAATTAAAAGGTTTTGATCCAATAAAAGATATTGCCGGAAAGGGAGCGGTGCTGGCGCGGGCAAACTTTGGCTGCGGTTCCTCGCGTGAACACGCTCCGTGGGCGCTTGAAGTGAACGGTATCAACATTGTAATCGCGGAGAGTTTTGCCCGCATCTTCAGGCAGAATATGTACAACTGCGGCATGATCGCCTGTGAGCTTTCTGCCGCCGCTCTGGAAGAACTGTTCAAGGAATTCGCCGATGTCAAAACAACATTGACGGTGGATACAGACAAGGGCAGTTTGAATTTTAAGGCGGAAGGAAAAGAAAAAACTTTTTCTTTCACTTTGAAAAATTTTGAAAAAGCTTTAGTCGAGGCGGGCGGCTGGGTCGAGTACGCGGAAAAACATTACTAACAGGGGACAGCGATGGCAGATAAGGAAAAACGGCGTATAAAAGTTTTCGACACTACGCTCAGGGACGGCGAACAGGCTCCCGGCTGCAGTATGAATTTGACCGAAAAGCTTGAGGTCGCAAGGCGTCTTGAAAAACTTGGAGTGGATATTATCGAAGCCGGCTTTCCAATCTCAAGCCCAGGCGATCTTGAATCCGTAAAAGCAATCGCCGGTATCATTACCAACTGCTCTGTGGCGGGACTTTGCCGCAGCCTCGATATTGACATTGACGCGGCGAAAGAAGCGCTGGAAAAAGCTGTAAGCCCGCGGATTCATGTGTTCCTCGCGACCTCTCCCGTACACATGGAGTTCAAACTCAAAATGACGCCGGAACAGGTGCTGGAACAGGCGGTTTATTCTGTAAAATACGCGAAAAAATTCTGCAGCGACGTTGAGTTTTCCGCGGAAGACGCTTTCAGAAGCGATCCGGATTTTGTCTGCAAAGTTTTCGGCGCGGTAATTGAGGCCGGAGCGCTTACGGTAAATTTCCCCGACACGGTCGGTTACGCAATGCCCGCCGAATTCGGCGAGCGCCTCCGCTATATAAAAGAACATACTCCGCACATGGAAAAGGCGGTTCTGTCTGTGCATTGCCATAATGATCTGGGGCTGGCTGTGGCGAACAGCATCGCCGCCATCGCTAACGGCGCGGATCAGGTTGAGTGCACGATTAACGGAATCGGCGAGCGGGCGGGAAACGCGTCCTTGGAAGAAGTGGTCATGGGCCTGCGCGTCCGCGGCGACTTTTTTTCCGCAGACACAAAAATTGACAGTACGCAGATATACGCGGCAAGCCGTCTTGTGTCGCAGGTTACAGGGGTGAAGGTTCAGCCGAACAAAGCCATCGTCGGTGACAACGCTTTTGCGCACGAGGCGGGAATACACCAGCACGGAGTATTGGCGAAAAGGGAAACTTACGAGATCATGACCCCGCAGTCGATTGGCATTCCGCAAAACCGCATGGTTCTTGGTAAACATTCAGGCCGTCACGCTTTTGAGGAGCGTCTGAAAGATCTTGGCCTGTCCGTTAACGCAGACGCGTTGGAAAAAATCTTCTCGGACTTCAAAGACCTTGCCGACAAAAAGAAAGTGGTAAGCGACCGCGACATTGAAGCCCTTGTAATGGACAGAGCTGTCTCTGTTCCCGAAACCTGGAAACTGGATCATTGGGCGGTGAACACAGGCTCCGCTTTGGGCGCGGCGGGCGTTATACGCTTGCAGCACAAAGACGGCGAATACAAAAAATTGGTGTGCCTGGGTGACGGTCCCATCGACTCGATTTTTAGAGCGATAAATCAACTTATAGGTAAAGAGCCTGAGCTGGAGCTTTATGAAATAGGAGCGGTTACAGGCGGCTCGTCATCGCAGGGCGAGACAATGGTAAAAATCGCGATGGACGGACGGCGCTGGAACGGGCGCGGCGTTTCCACCGACGTAATTGAATCCTCAATAATGGCTTACCTCTCCGCAATTAACGCGATGGAATGGGACTTGGCGCAGATTAAGGAAGAGTAGTCTCCAACGCTTTGAGCACCGCTTCGCCCATTGCTTTAGTTCCAATAATTTTTTCACCACTGCCTGCCGCGCTTCGGCTTGCGATGTCTCCTGTTCTCAGTCCCAGATCCAGCGCGTTGTTGACCGCCGTTTCAATAGACTGCGCTTCCTTCTCAAGACCGAAGGAATAGCGGAGCATCATCGCCGCTGAAAGTATTGCAGCGAGCGGATTGGCGATGTCTTTTCCCGCGATGTCCGGCGCGGAACCGTGGATGGGCTCGTACATCCCCGGCCTTGTTCCGTTCTGCACAGGCGCACCGAGACTCGCGGACGCAAGCATGCCGATTGAACCAGTAAGCACGGAGGCCTCATCGGAAAGTATGTCTCCAAAAAGATTTGATGTAACGATAACATCAAATTGTCCTGGCGCGCGGATCAACTGCATTGCGGCGTTGTCAACGTAGAGGTAACTTGTCTCTATGTCGGGATAGTCTTTTGAAACTACCGCGGCTACTTCGCGCCAAAAACGGGACGACTCAAGCACGTTTGCCTTGTCCACTACGCAGAGTTTTTTTCGCCGCACCGCCGCCGCTTCGTAACCCGCGCGTAGTACCCTCTCTATTTCCATCCATGAATAAGTTTCAGTATCAAAAGCCGCGCCGGGGCTGTGTCCGTTTGAAGGCTCGTCAAGCCGTCCGCGCTTGCCGAAGTATAGCCCTCCTGTTAATTCCCTTACAATCAATAAATCGAAAGCGGCTTTTCCCTCGCTGTTGCTTGCGATAAGGACCTCGTCTTTAATCGGGCAGGCTGATTTTAATTGAGGTAGCAGAGCGGCGGGACGAAGGTTAGCGAAAACGCCAAGTCCTGCGCGAAGAGCAAGCAGCGCTCTTTCAGGGCGCAGATGCCCTGGAAGCGTATCCCACTTGGGGCCGCCTACCGCGCCCAGGAGAACGGCGTCGCACTGCTTCGCAGTTTCAAGCGTTTCTTTGGGAAGCGGCTCTCCTGTGTGATCGATAGCAAGCCCGCCCGCCTCAAGCTCTACATAGTTGAATATATGACCGTACTTGTCTCCCACAGCGTCAAGGACTTCAAGAGCCGGCGCTGTCACTTCGGGTCCAATTCCGTCTCCGGGGACTACTGCGACTGAAAATTTCACTTTATCCTCTGATTTGATCCTGGGCCGAATCGGACGGCCGACCTGCCGCTTAGGAGGCGGCCGCTCTATCCACTGAGCTACAGGACCATTAAGCTAGGTATAGCTTTTGAACGCTGTATTGTCAACATGGTCTTAACAATGGGATAATGAGCTATAATGGTCAGAAGGGTTTTCATAGAAAAAAAAGAAGGGTTTAATATGGAGGCCCTGCGGCTCAAAGAAGAGCTTGCAGGCTTTCTTGGAGAGAAGTTTCCTGAGCTAAGAGAATTAAAATGTCTTAGAATACTCAGGCGTTACGACGCGGACGATCTTGATGAAGCACAGTTCAAACAGCTCACTGTGGCGGTTTTTTCTGAGCCTCAGACAGATTGCGTATTTTACGGAACAGAATTCTCGGCAAAAGAAAAAAATGCACGCTTTTTTGGAATTGAGTACCTGCCGGGACAGTACAACCAGAGAGCCGACTCGGCAGAACAGTGCGCGGCGCTTGTTACCGGTGTAAAGCCCAGGATCAGAACGGCGGATATTTACGTTTTTGAAAGCGGCCGCTCTCCCCTTTCGGACGCCGCCCTTGAGGGAATAAAAAAATACCTTATCAACCCTGTTGACTCAAGGGAAGCTTCGCCTGATCTTCCCCATACTCTTGACGAGGAAGGAAGCGAACCTGCCGACGTGGCGCTGCTTTCTGGTTTTATTCAAATGGATGGCACAGGCCTTAAAGAACTGACTGCAAGTTTCGGCCTTTCAATGTCGATTGACGATCTTCTTTTCTGCCAAAACTGGTTTGTAGGTGAAAAACGCGACCCGACCTTGGCGGAACTCCGCGTGCTGGACACTTACTGGTCGGATCATTGCAGGCACAGCACCTTTAACACCGTTCTGGAAGAAATCGCTGTTTCCGGTGAGAACGACAGCCTTAAAAAAGCCCTTGCGCTCTACGAGGAAACCCGGCTGGAAGTTTACGGCGCGGCTGCGGAAAACCGAAAACGCTCGCTTATGGACATGGCTACCCTAGGGGTAAAAGCGCTGAAGAAACGCGGCCTGGTAAGCGACCTGGACGAATCCCCCGAGATCAACGCCTGTACGATTAAGGTTAAGGCGGAATTTCCCAATGGAAACACTGAGCCTTGGCTGCTCCTCTTTAAAAATGAAACCCATAATCATCCCACTGAAATTGAACCTTTCGGCGGGGCGGCCACCTGTCTGGGCGGCGCAATTCGCGACCCCCTTTCAGGCCGTGCGTTTGTGCATCAGGCCATGCGCGTAACGGGTGGCGGCAATCCCTCAGGCGGCCTTCGGGACACACTTCCGGGTAAGCTGCCGCAAATCAAGATCGCCCGCGAGGCGGCGGCGGGTTATTCGTCCTACGGTAATCAGATTGGCCTTGCCACCGGGCAGGTGGCGGAATTTTACCACCCAGGCTTTATCGCCAAACGAATGGAACTTGGCGCGGTAATCGGCGCTGTACCGGAGGCCTGGGTGCGCCGCGAGGAACCCGTTGCCGGGGATTTAGTGATTCTCGTTGGAGGCAGAACCGGCAGGGACGGCATAGGGGGCGCAACGGGTTCCTCCAAGGTTCACACAGGAGCGTCCGTGGAAAGCGCCGGGGCGGAAGTGCAAAAGGGAAACGCCGTAGAAGAACGAAAACTCCAGCGCCTTTTCCGCAAGCCCGAAGTAAGCCGCCTGATTAAGCGCTGCAACGACTTCGGCGCCGGCGGCGTTTCCGTTGCGGTGGGCGAGCTTGCCAGAGGCCTTGAAGTCAATCTGGACGCGGTTCCAAAAAAATACTCAGGCCTTGATGGCACGGAGCTGGCAATTTCCGAATCCCAGGAAAGAATGGCGGTACTATGTTCAGCCAACGACGCGGAAGCTTTTATAAAGGCGTCGGCTGCGGAAAACCTTGAGGCGGTTATCATAGCTAAAGTTAATGATGAAGGCCGCCTCCGCATGAACTGGCGCGGCAAAACCATCGTTGACATATCGCGGGACTTTCTTGACACCAACGGCGCTTCCCGTTCGGCTAAAATATTGTTGCCGAATACTAACCACAGAGTACACGGAGTTACTGATACCGACCTTCCTGCGGGGGTTTTGGCAGAACTCCCTGCGGGAGTTCTGATCGATAATCTGGAGCGGGAACTTGTAAGCCTTCGCAGCGGAAGCCGCCGTGGGCTTCAAGAGCGCTTTGACGGCTCAGTCGGCGCGCTTTCTGTGCTATTTCCCTGGGGCGGCGGCGAGCAGGGAACGCCCGAATGCGGCATGGCGGCCCTTCTGCCGTCCCTGGATAAACAGAGCCGCACCGCAAGCCTTATGACCTTCGGTTACGATCCCGTTCTTATTAGCCTCGATCCCTACATAGGGGCGAAAGGTTCCATTCGGGAAGCTCTCGCCAAGTTCGCCTGCCTTGGAGGGGATCCCTTCACCGCCCGTCTTTCCCTTCAAGAGTACTTCAGGCGGCCTGAAACGCCTGAAACATGGGGCGCGCCCGCAGCCGCCCTGCTCGGCGCTCTGGAAGCGCAGTTATGCCTCGGCGTTCCGGCCATAGGCGGCAAAGATTCCATGTCGGGAAATTACCGGGACGAAGGCCGGGGCGTTGACCTCGCTGTACCGCCGACTCTGGTCGCCTTTGCCGCCGGAACCGTTGCTGCGAATAAAGTCCGTTCCGGCGTACTCAGCGGGAAAAGCGGGAACGCGGTCGTTCTTTTATCAAATAGCCAGGACGAGTGGGAGCTTTTCAAAACCAACATGAAGACCCTGGCTGCCCTTTCCGCCCAGGGGGCCTTGAAGGCGGCATATCCGGTCGGCCCCGGAGGAATCGCCGCAACCCTCGCGCTGATGGCTTTTGGCAACATGACCGGCGTGGAAGCATACGCCGCATCTTTTTGCCGCGTGAACGGCGTTAACTACCAGGGCAGCGTACTTGCCGAGATTGACGAAGCCGCCCTGCCTTCCGGCTTCGACGCCAACCGGATTCTTGCCGGCAGGACTTTAAGTGAACCTGTCTTCCGCATTGTAAGGGCGGGATCAGTTGAAGAACTTGGCGAGGATGAGAACCCCGAAACCCTGGTCGCGGAAACTCCCCTGGCAGTATTGCGCCGTGCCTACGAGTACCCCCTTGCGCGGGTTTATCCTCAGACCTCTACGGGAGCCACAGTCGCGGAGCCAACAGATGAAAGTTTGACCCTGAACCTTCCGGCCTTTAAGGGCGGAGCGGCTTCATTCGATACGCGCAAACACACCCGCATTACCTTTCAGGGAGCGCCGCTTGTAGTGCTTCCCGTATTTCCCGGCACTAACTGCGAATGGGACACGGAAAGGGCTTTTAAGGAAGCCGGAGCGAAAACCAGGCTTGTGGTTTTCAGAAACCGCAGCCGCCAGGACATTGCCGAATCCCTAGATGAACTGGCCGCAGCCTTTGGAGAAGCACAAATAATCGCACTTTCTGGCGGCTTCAGCGCGGGGGACGAACCTGACGGTTCAGGCAAGTTCATCGCCAACGTGCTGCGCTCGCCTGTCATCGCCGCCGCGGTTTCGGATTTTCTTGAAAAACGGGACGGCCTTATGCTGGGGATATGCAACGGCTTCCAGGCGCTGATTAAAACCGGACTTGTACCCTACGGCCGCATCATCCCTTCAGCAGAAATGGACGGCGCCCCGACGCTCACTTTCAACACAATAGGCCGCCATGTGTCGCGGATGGTGCGCACCGTAGTAATGCCGAACAACTCTCCTTGGCTCAGCCTGGAAGAACCTGGCGGCATCCACGTTATACCGGTAAGCCACGGCGAGGGCCGCATAGCGATCAAAAACGAAGAGGCCGAAGCCCTGTTCTCCGCCGGACAAGTTCCCTTCTGCTACGCCGATGGCGAAGGAAGGGCGACAATGGCGGAACCGGACAACCCCAACGGCTCCGCCTTCGCCATTGAGGGCCTAACCAGCCCCGACGGCAGGGTGCTTGGCAAGATGGCCCACTCCGAGCGCTGCGGGGAATTTGTCCACATCAACATTCCCGGAAATAAACGACAGAGGGTCTTTGAAGCGGGGGTTAAATATTTTGAGTAGCTTAATGTGGACGCAGATCTTGCTTCTCTGTCTTATGATGGTAGGGCTTATTTGCGCAAAGACCGGTCTCATCGATGAAAAGGCGCGCACATCAATAAGCGAACTTGTTCTCTGCGTTTTTTTACCCTGTACTACCTTGTCAGCGTTTTTAGGCGCGGGTTTTTCAGAGCTTTCGACACTGGGGATTATCTTTATAATTTCCGCTCTTAATCTGGTTGTCTGCTTTCTGCTTTCCAAATACCTGTTCTACAGAAAAGCCGGTACTGAACAGCAAAAGGTTCTGACCTACGCCACAGTTATTCCCAACGCCAGTTTCTTGGGAAACCCGATAATAGAAAGCATTTACGGCCTTGGAGCGCTGGTTTATTCGGCGGTTTACCTTGCGCCGCTTAGAATTTCCCTTTGGTCAGTGGGCGTCGCGATTTTTTCCGGTGAAAAAATCAGGCTAAAAAAAATAGCTTTTCACCCCTGCCTTGTGGCAACTTACCTGGGCATACTGGTAATGGTAACAAACTATACGCCTCCGGCCCTGGTATTCCGGCTTGCCAACAGCCTGGGGAATTGTACAACGCCGCTTTCGATGATGGTTGTAGGCAGCATCCTTGGAACGGTAAAGCCCAAGCATTTCTTTTCCTGGTTTACCCTGTACTTCACCCTAATACGCCTGATTATTATTCCCTTAATGGTAATCGGCTTTATGATGATTTTACGTCCTGAACCGATTGTATTGGGGGTGTCGGTAATTTTAAGCGCCACCCCCGCGCCGGTAACAGGAACAATACTTGCAAACAAATACGGCTCAGACAGGGAACTTGCCAGTGAAATTGTTTTTACGAGTACCTTGTTTTCTATAGTAACGATTCCGTTTATACTCTGGCTGCTGACGTTTCTTTAGGAGCCCGCGAGCTCCTCCTAGAATACCATCTTTACTTCGTCAATATCCTTAAAGAAATCATCAATGTTTACGTTAAAAGGAATAATGCCCCAGGTTTCATGCTGAGCGTACTTGCGAATCCTTAAACGTACATGGGAAAATTCCCCTTTCTTATAGTATACAATCATGGAAGGCCATTCTTTTCCGCTGCCCAAATAAACAAGCTCTCCCTTGCCCCCAGTATCGTTAAACCATTCCAGAGGAAGATAGACGCGTTCCAGTATATTAGACGCCCTTCGATATACTACGATATAACCAAGGCGGTGGGAGTATATTCTCTCTATCGTGTAATTAAAATAATAATATTCTGATTCTTCCCATTCATGAGTAGTTGCCTGGGCGGAAAGAAAATCCCCCTGGCTAAAAACAGCTAATGCTAAAAACAAAACTACCCTTAGAAACGCTTTCCTCATCTTGTCCTCCTTGACAATTAAAAAGTATATTACTTAACTCCCGGATTCGCAAGGCCTATTCCACATAGGTCCAACCGTCCCTGGAGAATGAATACTTACCCGCTTTTTTCCCCGTAGAAGCAAAATAAGCGTCGAAATTGTTAGCCGTGGTGTAAAGCACGTCTCCGTTTTCGTCAATATAATCAACCGGGGGAACAGAACCTTTTTTGGTTGCCAGACTTTCAAAAACCCGTTTCCCAAGAGCGTTTAAGTTTCCGGGAATCGTAATACTGGTAAGCTGGTTATTGAAAAAGGCGCCGTCCCCGATTTCTTTCACAGCATCCCCGATTGTAACGCTATATATACGGTTGGATGAAAACGCGCCTTCACCGATAGTGGTTACACTGCCGGGTATTGTTACCGTTGTCAGCTTGTTGTAGAAGAAAGCGTAAGGCTCAATTACAGTAACGCTGTCGGGAATGTTAACCTTGACAAGCTCATTGTCAGCGAAAGCCCCCATACCAATAGATTTTACCGCTGTCCCGATGGTAAGGTCTTTTATCTTATTGCTGAAAAAAGCTTTGCCCCCTATTGTTTCCACGCCGTTGCCAATTACCAGTGTGGTAAGTTCATTAAAGGAAAAAGCGCCTTCGCCGATTACTGTAATGCTGTCGGGTATGGTAACCAAAGTAAGCCCCTTACGCGTAAAGGCGCCCTCACCGATGGCGGTTACCGGTTTGTCGTTGATTGTTGCCGGGATGGCAAGTTCTTTGGTATTACCTTCAGATTTAATTATTGTCCAGGAGCCGTTGTAGTCCTCAAGAGTTATTTTCAACCCAGCTTGGGCGAAAACGGTAAAACTGAGGGAAAAAAGCAAAAACCCAAAAATAATCTTCGTTTTCATTGCCGGACCAACTGTCAAATCGGAGTACTCCGTATTCATTATCGGCTTGAAATAGCTAAAACATGAGTGAACCTCTGATTTATTCACTATTGAATAAATCAGTGTTTTCATAAGTAAAAAAGGCTGTCCGACCGCTTTTATTCAAAGTGATCAGACAGCCTGAAATGATGGGCGATACAAGACTTGTATCTTTCCACCGTGCCGTAAATCCATGTATTACAAGCAGTTACGACACCGCCGCTTTTCGTTTTCTACAAATGGTCTACACGTTTCAAATGTTTCTAATCGTTTCTATTATTATCCTTTTCTTTCCTGCCTTTGTTTGCTATCATTAAGATTGTGGCGAAGCAGAGCGTAATAGTCAATCAATTTGATGGCCCTGGGCCACAGTCAAGAAAATACGAAACAAAGTACTTCAAATACTTGGGAACCCTGAGGGATACCGGTGCGGATATTATAGCGGCTTTTGGCAGCCATGATATACTTAAGATCAAGCAAGCCATAAAGAACATTGCCAATTCCATCAACAACCATGTCGTCCTCATCGGCTTAGCCTGCGTAATAATAGACCGCGAGCAGCTATATATCGATGCCGGGTATAAGTCCTATCTGGAATTCGTGAAGGTTCTATATGGGGAAACCGGCCTGTCCCCACAGAGCTTCTCTGCGGCGAAGGTTATCGTTGAGCGGTTCATTGACTACAATCCAGAATTAAAAAAGTCAGGCTTTTCCATCGACAGGAATACAAATAAATTACTGTTCCTTGAGACCGCTCTGGCCAATCACAGCAATAAAGATGCCGTCTTTAGGCATATCGCCCAGGACAATTACGTTGATTTTGTGGAGTATGCCAAAACCCCGGACGGCAAAAGGAAACTGCCGCCGCCAGCACCGAAAATCAAAATTGAAAAGGGAAAGATACTGGTTGACGGTATGAATATCCTGAATATACCGGACGAGTTGCCGGAAGGCGAGAAAGAAACGCTCGGAAAGTATTTGTCTGAAGTATATGCGATCCGCGCGAAAGGAAATGAGCCTTTGGTTATAGAAACTTATGACGAACAGGAATCCCGAATCCTGAAAAATAGGGTGATGGCTTTGCTCAAGGAAATTCGGGCAAAGCGTTAAAAAGCGCAAAAATCTACCAGAAAAGCCACTTTAGGGCCTCATAAATCCCTACATTTTAGCAGAAAGTGTAGGTTTTACGAATTTTTTTTGTTATATCTATTGACAAAACCCAACGGGTTGGGTATCATTTGAGTATAAGCTGATAGAGCAAAGGAGAAACAATGAAAAAGATTATTGATGAGATTAGCCAAGCCAGTGAAATTGGCAACAGAGAGGACAGGATTGAGGCGGTTAAGGCCATTGGTATAAATACCAAAATCGCGCCCCAAATTGCCTACCTTATTACAATAATGAAATTCCGGGATGCGGAAGATGGTATTGGCATTGCTATCGACGGTGATGATATTGAGATTTACGGCAAAACCTATGACCTTAGAAATAGGATTAAGGATGCTGGTTTTGCTTGGATGCCCCTCGCCAAAGTATGGCGCCGGAAGAACGGTTAAGGAGAAACAAAATGGAAAAAGACATGAATCCATGGAACATGACAAGTATGGATTTGGCTGTTGCCAGCACAGAGGTGTATAAAAAAACAGGAATAAGTGCCAGCTCTTTATTGTCCAATGAAGAGAAAACCATTGTAATGAAAGGCATTAAAGAATTGGCCGTGGAATGGGATATGTCGGAAAATGACATTGAGGCACTCAGAATTTATTTACTGGAGAAAAGAATATGAAAATATTTTATCTCCGCGAAAATGTTGTCGGTATAGGCGAAGCTCACCGTGATGTAGATACCGGATTTATCCGTCCACCGAATGGCCATAGATTATGCAGTCTGTACTTAGGCGTTACTCAGGTACCAAGCTGTTGCGCCGTAAAAGACGGCGATTCGCGTTATACTTATTTTTGCAAAGATGGAGCAGAAGCAATTGACCTCACTAAAGTAGAGTTCGATGATCTTGGGGCCAAGCTTGCTGGCTGGCCTGTTGACAAAGCGAACAACGAAAAAAACAAAGCAAACGAAAATATTGAATCCCTTCTGCGTCAGGCAGATGAAGAAATCAACTATGGAAAACGACGGCTTGATAATGAGCCGGAATATACTGCTCAGTGGAAAGCCTATATAAAGTCCGCAGAGAACGGCAAGGCACAACTGGAAGGGTATCTCAAAACATTAAGCATTGGCCAGCTCCTTGAATTCCATCGGAAAGATCATGTCATTAGCCCTGATATAATAAGGCGTAACGCAATGGACGCCTTCTCTGTTGCTTCTTTTGCCCGGAGGGGCGGATCTGCAAAGACAGAAAGAAAGGCAACTACCGCCGCCGAAAACGGCAAGAAGGGCGGAAGGCCAAAGAAACTCCTGACCGTGAATGATGATAACGTTTTAATCGATGGCCACGCCAGGCTTGAGGCCGCGAAAAAAATAGGCGTCAAGAAAATCCCTGTCGAAAGAAAGGAGAAAACTAATGGTTAGAGTATTAAAACGGGTTCCGTTGGATTTTGATTATCCATTGAATACAATGCAGCACCGAGCCTTGCTGTAAGGCGCTTTCGGCTTTGGCAAGTAGGCCCCTTACTTCCTGCGACAGGTCTTCTTTCGGTATTCCGCCAGCTGGAGGATTATAACCATTGTTATCCCCGCTTTCGCCATTACCTTGTTTCATTTTTAACCATCCTGTTTTCATCAGCGTATAACTTTCCGTTGTTATGACGTTCAATGCTGTTGATGTCAGCGCTGCCCAGTCGCCGGGCTTGGGTAATGTTTTTACATCGTCCGCAGACGTAATACGGAACTCAAAAACTATACCACCGCCACATTCTTCTTTTCGCGGTGTGGACTTGTGTATTTCGAATGCCATAATACCCCTCCGGTTTATGCAAGGCTGTCTTTCAAAATCGTTTCGCCTTTTATTAGCCAAGCAACACCAAAGAAAAAAAGCATCGCAGCCTCGTTTATCATTGTGTAAGGGCCGTCCAGCTTCGCAAAAAATGACGTATATGCCTGAACCGCCATGAAAAGCAAAATCCCGATGCCGCAGATACGGTATATCGCATTTCTCCATACTTTTTCTTTTGTTTTGGTTCCGGCGCTTTTCGTAAAAAGCATGAGAATGTTAAGCGCGAGCAGTAAAAAGAATAATGCCGCCGAAATATTGTGAATGGCCGAACATATTTTAATCGGAAGCGGAATAATGCCCGCTTTTTCTACGGCTTGAGTTAAACAGGGAAAATAAGCAATAAGCAACGCAAAAATGCCGGAAGCCAGATTGATGGCAAAATCAAGCGTTGAATAAATGCCCCATATCGATACGCCGTAGGCAATAAGGAACCACCCTACCGCGCCCATTGTTGTGAGGAACCAAGGCGCTGCATTTGTATAAGCCGAAGCTGAAATGCTATAATACCATTCCGAGCCATTACTTCCGAGCTGCCCAAAAAAAAGTACCATGATAGGCAGCGACATTCCCAGAATACCGAGAAACCGCCTTTGCCAGATATGAGCCTTTGCTATTTGCGTCATCTTTTTACCCTCCCGCTAAATAATCACATCCACAATCCAAGGGATGAATTTATTAATAGCCGGCCAAATACAACCGGCAATAATCCGCAAAACTTTGAGACCCGTCCAGCACAGCAATATAATTAATAACGTCCTTGTAACCTTCTGTTCCTTTTCCAAACGATCCGCCAGTTTGACGTAGCTCGTATATAATTTGTTGTACTGCGCGTTCATACTCTGTAAAGAGGAATTCAATTCTGTCCGCTGTGTCTCTAATTTCATTTGCTCTGCTTCTGACAATCTCAAGTCTGATGACCGCTCTTTCAACAAGCTGATCGTATTGTCCAACTCGCTCTGCAAGAGCGCGGTTTGCGTTTTCAAGTTCGATAATTCTTGCCTGATGCTCAAGGACAGCGTTGTCAGTGTAGCCTCCAACAGTCCTGCATCCTGCGAGACAAAAAGCAAGCAGCATAACAACACAAAAACACCGAATAATTTTTTCATTCACGTTATCCCCCTTACTTACATGCGCTACATGCACAACATGCCGTGCAAGCACAGCAGGCCGCTAATTCTTTTTCTTCTTGTGTTTCCCCAGAAAACGGCTCTTTAAACGGGTCGAATAATTCAATCCTTGGATCAAATTCTTTTTTCATTTACTCCTCCTGATTTTTTTTGTTGTTCATCTCGCCACTATTAGGCTCAAAAAGTGAACACTTGCCCTTGCCTTCTCCGTTGTAAGGGCAGTTATAAGTATGACAATTAGCGTGTAAAAACGATTCAGCTCTTGAATTTGGATTAAGAATCGTGTTTACATAGTTTTTGCAAAGGTTTCTGGCGGCCATTATTCCTCATCCACTGTGTCAATAAGGAATACCGCCAGATCATCCAAAATAAAATCGGATTCAAGCGATGCTTTGATTGCTTCTTTGACGTTGTCAAAGGTTTGAACTATCCCGTCCCTGTCTGCCCAATACTCCGTAACCATACTGTCAATGCGATTTCTACAAACTTTGTACTTCATAATTCTCCTCCTGAAAAATTATCTTTTTATTAACCAGCCCAAAAGCCGTTCATAAGTCCAGTAACTAATGTACGCGCCTTTTTGTGTGCGACCTTCTGCCAGAGCTTTTTCATTTGCCACGCCGTCCTGCTCAAAAATGTTCATTCCGTATTTGTCCGTGCTGACACATATCCCAATGTGGCCGTGTTTGTTTTTGTCAGTAGCCTTAAAAATAACAACTGAACCAACCGGAGGCCTGACAGCGCCATCAAAAAAAACACATTCGCAAAATTGCTTCTGTATCGGCCGGTTATAATGCTTAAAATAAAAATCAACCGCACCATCTACACTTTCAGGTTGATTTGGTAATTGCCAGACATCCTTGAAAAATTGCCGTACCAGGTCTACACATTGAGCGCCATAAACTCCGTCAAAATCAACAGGTTTCCCCTGCCATTTGCCAATAAAATCCTGCAACGTCATTTTTTATATCCTCCCGCTTATCGTTCCAGTAAGCTTTTTAATGCGTAACTGATTTTTTGCTATACAATCATCACAACATATTTTTCTGGCCATAGATGTCTTAAATTCTTCCTTTGTCGTTTCATATTTTTCAATTTTCCTTTCCATCCCAGCGATTAATATTTCTGTTGTACCGTCAAAAAACTTTACCAATACGCCGCGGATGGCGTCTCTAATATTTGCGAATTCTGTGTAAATGTCCCCACATTTGACTTGATTCGCTTTAGCCCTCAATAATTCATAGCGCTTCTCAATATCCTTTAAGATACTCGCTATATATCTGTCCCTTCCGGCATCAGAAAGTTTTTCCCATAAGCTGTTCCGGCGTATCCGCTTATAAAGTTCACTCTTAATAAGCGATGTGAATTTCTCAAAGGTAAAGTAACAGTGATCACCCATAACTAAAGGGCCTACCATGTGATCCTCTAAATCTTCTACAAAGTCGTACAGATTCGCCGTAACCTCATGGTCTATATCATCGCTAAATTTCTTTAGCGATTCTTTAAGTAGCGTGTCTTTATCACGCTTTGCCAGTAGGCGTTGTATGCCGCCAATATTTATTTCTTTCTCTCCGAGTTTAATGGAAAATCCATTAAGAAGGATAAGAGCGATAAAAGTTAGTAAAGATAAAATTATTAATAACAATTTTTCAAAGGACAGTTCGTTGATGTTCATTTGTACGTTTGTTTCCAGAAGAAAATAATACAAACCCTTCCCCTCCAAGTAATGGCTGGGCAATAAAAAAGCCCCCCGGAACAAGGCAGGGGTTTCCTACCATTGCTCCGGGGGGCTTCCGTATTTCGGCCAGCCGACCGTATATGATAAAGTTTAGTCTCAACTAAATAAAAAATCAAGCTAAAAATATATTTTGTAGGCCTATACCTAGCCCACGAAAGCTCCTGGGAGCGCCATCCCGATTACTCAAGCGGGCAAGCGTTTACGCATAGGTACATCAAGGTGCTACAAGGTACGGATGCCGGTCTGGAGTACATAATCAAAAACGAACAGTACGAGATTGGTACAACAGAGTTAGAATTTTTTGAGACGGCTTTTTCTTCCGCGAAAATCCCCGGCAAAATCATTAAACGCGACAGAAACGGAAACTTCGAAGGCGCAGGAAGCGGAAATGGATCCGGTGGCGAAGAAATCCCCGAACCTATTATATACGGCGCTCGTTGGCACAAAAATCAATCACCTACCGCACTGGAAAGGATACACGATGCTGTTGGCAAAACGTTTGTGCCTAGTAACGGCTCAGCGCCTGGAAGCTCAAGTTTTGACAGCATCTACCCGTGGAGCGGCATCAAGCGATGTGTGATGGTAAACGGCGCGGTAACGGCTTACGAGGGCGAGCCTGAATTTAGCTTAACTCCATCATCCGGCGATGTCATGGTCGAGATACCGGCATACTATTACAAAATCATAGAAACTGCCAACGATAGGGACTACATAATCTCGGACATCGATCCGAGCGTTAATCCAACACCGCCAGAGGGATTCCAGCTTTCGCCAAGACACGCGCCCATACCAAACAAACCTGCAGGGCAAAATAAAATTTACATCGGCGCGTACACGTGTAACAGCGCATACAGATCAATATCAGGTAATGCCTCCGTTACAAATATATCGCGGGCAACAGCGCGTACACAGTGTAGAGCGCGGGGAACGGGCTACGGCATAACTGACTATGCCGCTTACTGGACTGTCGCGATGCTGTACCTCGTGGAAGTCGCAAACTGGGATTCGCAGAGAGTCATAGGGCAAGGCGTATCAAGCGGTTCTGGAAAGATCAATACAGGCGACACTGACGGCGTGCCGTGGCACTCAGGGAGTCCTGTGCCGACAAATACAAGGCGGGGCGTAAAGTATCGCGGAATGGAAAATCTTTGGGGAAACATTTGGCAGTTTACAGACGGGTTTAACTTCAACAATTCGACGATTTACATAAACCTTAACCCGGCGACCTATGCCGACGATACGGCAGCGAATTACACAGCTTTGTCATACAGTCGGGTTGCCGTTGCAGGCATTAAATATATCAAGGCTTTGGGGCTTGATCCCCTTTCCCCGTGGGCGCAGGCCCCGACTGACGTCTCAGGCGCAGACGGCTCTTACATATCGGATCAGAATTGGCCAAATACCGGCTGGAATGTCTCGAATTTAGGCGGCTCCTGGATTGACGGGTCTGGCACTGGTCTCTTTGCGTTCTGCTCGCAATACTCGTCGTTGGACACGAGCATAAACGTCGGCGCTCGTCTCCTTGTCCTGCCCTAACGACTGGGTCTGGGACTAACGAAGAAAACGATTATGGAGGTTATAAATGAAAGTAAAAGGCAGTTATAAACCGGAAAGATATGAGTACGAGGTGATCCACAACGGCATGGCGCTTATCCGGCTGTATGAAAACATAAAAAAGTACACGGAAAAAAGTGAAAACGGCCGGCCCGACATAACCGGTTATGAATACGACAGGTACACGCTCATGCGCCCACACTCCGACCATTTGCGCGCGCGTGTGAAAAATGAGACGGAGACATGGCTTGAATATGCAAAGCTGGAAGAGGCCAAAGAGCTTGCGGCTGAAATAAGGGCAAAACGAGATAGTTTATTGCGCGACACCGACACAACCCAAATATCCGATGCAGATATTTGCGAGGACTGCCGGGAGGCGTTTAGGGTCTACCGCCAAGCCCTGCGCGAGGTGCCGGAGCAGGATGGTTTTCCGTACGAGGTGGACTGGCCGGAAGAACCGGTCGTTATGAAGGCAACACGGCGCTGATTACGAATTCACCCCGCTAACATCCGCGGCCGGCCTTGTCCCTAAGTCCCACTTGTACTCCTCATCGTCCCATTCTGCTATCGGCATCGGGATGCACTGATGCGTTTCCGGGTTATATCCGTCTCCTTCATTGATGTCCTGCCCTGTTACGTTGATCAGTAATATAGGCCCTTTTTGAGTCGGGGGCCATGCAGGGACTTTATTCCCGTTAGGGTCGTTTACCCACGTTTTGTCCTGCTCTGCTTCAAATACATGGTGCACCATGTAACTGTCATCCCAATCCCTGATTTGCGCTATTCTCTGTTTCATTTCTTTGCTCCTTCTGTTTTTTTGTCGGCCTCAAAGACCGCCCTGAATATCGTGCGGGTAGGTATTACCTCTACCAGCCCATCGTAGGACAAGACGATCAAATCCGGGCTCCAGGTATAGCCGTCTACCATGTATGCTATCCCGTTGTCTTTAGGATCATCCGTGTAATAGATAACCGCCTTTAATTTTTTCTGTTTTTCCATTACGCCGCTTCTCCCCATTCAATAAGAACGTAGCCGCCGCCACCACCGCCGCCTTTTTGACTGCCCTGGTCGCCAGTACACGCACCGCCGCCGGCTCCCATACCTGCACCTGCACCGCCTATTAGACTGTTATTAATCCCAACACCACCAGCTCCTGCGTTAGGCCCTTTACCGTTTTGGCCGTTATATCCAACTACATTTCCGCCTCCTATGTCTATGTCCTGGGCAAAACAGGGGAACTCCGCGGCTGAAAGAACGGCTGTCCCTCCGATGCCATTTAGGTAAACGGCCCCACCGCCTCCAAGCGATCCGCCTCCGCCAAATTTGCCGGCTCCTGTTGATGGGACTACGCCCTTGCCGCATAAACCGAGAATCCCATCGCCGCCTTCAGGATAACATTCTAATCCGCCTTTTCCGGCGCCGGGCCCCCCAGGAGCCCCTCCGGTTGGCAGTTGTCCATTTGGGATAACTTTTCCTCCTTCGCCGCCTGGAAGAGTGATTAAATTACCAATAATCGTGGATCCTCCGCTCGTTGCTATTTGACCGCCGCCAGGGCCGCTAGCGCCGATAACTATTTGCATTGCGCTGCCTGGAGTTACTTTGAATTTCTTTTTGTAGATAGCATCACCGCCGCCGCCGCTCCCCGCAAAGGTGTTGTAAACTTTATTACCGGCTCCACCGCCGCCTGCGCCGCAGGCAGTGATCACAAGCTCATTGACACCTGCGGGGACTATAAACGTATCGTTGTTCAAAAACTCCGCAAAACCATAGGGGATGTGAATTTCTTCGCCACCGCCGCTTCCGGCTCCTTCAAAGTTGCCGTTTCTGTCTCTGATTATTATTTTGCACGGCAATTTTTTGGGTGATAAAGCCGTTTCAAAGAATTCCAGCTCTGTTACTCCAATTTCGTACACTTCGTTCTTTATGGTGTAGAGTTTTCCGGCATCAGACCCCTCCAAAACGGATATGTAAAGGTGCGTAAACGCCTGCCCGCTTGAGTAATCTGGGTGTCTAGTCCAGGGAGAGCTTTCGTGGGCTAAGAATAGGCCGTTTTCGGTTTTGTCGGTTTGCTCTGTAAGCAACACAATGTCGCCATCCTCAAGCTCCACGCCGTCAATCGCAAGCAGGCGGCCTGCTTGGATGTCCACGTTGGCTTGGGCGCGTACTTTGGCATCGTGGGGCGCGTGGTGGTACTTTGCAAGAAGCTCATGGATGCGGAGAGCCTTATCAACACGGCCTTTCAAATACTGTGTTCTATTTGCAAGCTGCTTTGCTTGCCTGTTAGCCACACCATCCGGGCCTGCAATAGCCTTTTCGCCAAACTGAAGTTCATAAATATTTTCTACCCATTCAGCTTTTTCCTGTATATTTGCCATCACATCCTCCTTTAAATGCTAATAACCCATTCGCCTTCGATTGATATATCCGATTCCTTTTGGAGCGGCTTATCCCTAGTGCGCCTGGCAAAGAGCGAGCCGTCTTCCGTAATTAATCCAAACTCTCTAATTGCTATACCGTTGGCTTCTGATTCCGTAATTTCCCAAAAAAACCTCACTTGGTTTATTTCTGGGAAATTAAATTTTTTAATAGCCTTGTAAAACGGGTTAATTATTTCTGTATCATTAGCGTTCAATTCGCTTCCGCTTGTGCCAATCGCAATACGATCAACGCTTAATCCAGCTATATCACTCTCTGGATCATCAAGCAGTTCCCCGGCGATGATGTGCATGATTTTATAGCGCGTTGCGTCCATAATTAAATTGTTACCCTCATAGCGCTCAATAGGCACACGGTTTTTATATACCGTGTAGGATAACCTCCCTTTTAACTGCATACCCTCTGCTGTGAGTAATTTATTCATTCTATTATCCTCCCATAAGCTTTGCTTCCGTCATAACAGTCAATTCCATACGTAAAACAATTTTGTTTGATCTCGATTTTTAAATCGTCAAAAAAGCTAGGCCCGTAACGTTTAGAGCCATCGTAACAATCCACACCGTAAGTAAACGAATTATCAAAGTCATCATGAAAGCTATTACGAAGCGAATATTTCATTTCAGAATCCTGAAGCGTCATTTTTTCTACGAACCTATATAATTCCCTTGTCTCATACCCCACACCAGCGGGAATTACTTCATTGAGTATCTTATTAAAGTTAATTCCTTCTGTTCCTTCCCCGTCGTGCAAAATAATCAGACCTGCTGGATACTTTGGAATTATATGGACAACTTCAGACGAATATAAAAATTTAATTGCTTTAATAATAGAAGGTATTGTGCCGTCATTAGTATTAAGAAGAATTCTAAGCTTTAAAATTTTTCTATAAAAATCATCCGAACAGCCGTTTCTTTTTTCATTCAGCAGTTTCCCGATACGGTCAAGGTATGGCCCCTTTATGTTGTCTAAATCCCATAAATCTTTTTGCAGCAATATTTGACCGTCAATTTCGGCTAATCCCCTATCGCCAAATTTTGCCAGCTTTAGCGTATCGTCTGTACACATCCATTGCTGGTAATACGGAGGACGGTTATATTTTGCCCAATTTATTTTCTCGAAGTCTTTCACTGCGGAATCTCCTGAACAAATATCCTTGATTTATCCAGTACCGCGATTTCAACTTCGCCAATTACAATATTTTGGCTTTTGTATTCTTGCTTATCCGGTGGTGTTAAATCTGTAGTAACTGCAACTTTTATATCTGCGTAGCCAATGCCCGGTACATCATACACGGGCCGGTACATTTTTTGATAAATTAAGTCTACCCCTACATTAATCGCATCGTGGCCCCAATTAATAATGTTGTCCTGAACCATGCTCACCACGCCCAAAGGAATATCCTCTTCGTTGTTGCGAGCGAAACTCGCTATTATCCAGATGTATTTATCCACGGGACGCGAAAACCCTATTTTCCAAGTAAACCCTTCGCTATCTACAACGTCCTTAACAATGTTTCCAAATGGCTCAATACCCGCAGGGCCTTTCTGAAATATAAGCTCTGCTATTGCCTGCTCATCGCCGCCAACAACAACAGATTCATAACTTTTTGGCGGTCTGCCTGCTATTTCAATTATTGCGCGGTTGGAATAAACCCTGGCATATTCCACATTGCTAAGTTTCACGATTTCGTTTTGTATCGCTATTTCATTCGATGTGGCTTGCTTTTGCCGCGTCCCCAACCCCATGCGAACTTCAGTATCGCTTTCTTCTTCACGGCCTGTAATGCCGGTAGCATAGTTTGTAACTGATTTAATGCCGTTAATCTTTCTTACATATTCACATAATGCGCCAATAGGAACAATGATCGGGCCGGTTCTTGTAGCTCTAAATGCAGAATAGAACCCAAGGAGAGGGAAGCCGAGCATTGTGTCAGATGAAGCGATTGAAAACGCTTTCAAACCGTTTTTAGAATGAACTAAAAGGCCATCATCGCTATTTTGCATTACGAATTGGCCGGGAAAAGCAACAGCGATTTCTTCCGCCAGCCCGCTTAATATTTCTTCCTCATCGCCCTCAACCGCAGTATAAGTAATAATCGTGGAATTAATTTGTAGCTGGTATGCGTGGCCAGCGGCGGTTTCATTTACGGATAATAGAAACCCAAGAAGCTGTTTGCGGGATACCGTTATTATTCCATCGACATTTGCCAAAGCCTCGTCAATTACAAACACCTGGCCATTATTGGCAAGGCGCAATAAATAGCCCTGCGGGATTTTAACGCCCTCCTCTGACCATAAGCACTCATATACCCTGGTGGCGGTAGGCTGGAGCCGCTCGACATTGACATAGTTTATTAAGCGGTCAAGGTAAACGCCGAAAGCATCATCAACATCCCCTGTCGCGTATAATTTTCCTAGCTGCTCCCACAACTGCGATTTTTTTAGTGCCTGGTTCTTTACATATACGCCCTCAATGCTGGTATCTGATAAATCTATGTCATTTCCAAAGAATCCGCGAAAGTCTTCTTGTTCTTCTTTCAAAATTACTTCAAACGGCTTTACTACAAATCCTTTTTCAGTTACTCCGTAGTCCATCTCTATCCCCCTATCTCAACGTGGTCGCCATATGTGTCGCCGGTATCAAGCTGGACAACGAAATCCACCCGCAATATCCTTGTTCCTTTATCCAGGCTTGACGTAAATGACAAAAATCTCTCAACGCCCTGCACTTCTCCAATACGCACTTGCAGAGCGGTTAGAATCATTCGCCTGTGCATATATGCTCTGACATCGTCCTTGTCTATGTATGGGATTCCGAGTTCCGTATCCATAAACCATTCGCCTTTGAATACGGAAATTGTGTGCCGGATTTTTTGGGCGATATATTCGCTTTTGGATTTTGTGAAGCGCCACTGGTGATCGGCGATAGCGAATTTATTAGTCTGCGGAATCAGAGCCAAACACTTCATTACGGAACCACCATTCCTTCAGGCGTGGGTGTATCTATACTATTATTGGCCCTATATGCACCGATGCCGACAGTTTTAGCCCAAAACTGTATTTCATCATCAAACTCTTTTTGAGTCATGGTTGTATTCGGCGAGTAGAAATTATGATTTTCAATAACCACCGCTCTTGCAAATCTGTTTGCGTATACTTCTTCTGCTGTCATCCCTGGCATAACTTGTTCCCCTTCTCCTTAGCCCTTCAATACCTTAGCTAAATCTGCCTTTGCCTTTTTCGTGGTTTTAACGACATCAGCTTTAATACCGTTCTGTGCCATGCCCTGCAGAATTGGGGATGGCGGAACAATCTTTAAAAACCACTTCGGTGGCGCAATATGTATATATTGGCTAAACGCTTTTTCTATACCATCAAAATAATCCTGTAATACCTTCCCCAATCGCGTTCCAGTGCCAATAAAATCAATCGGATTCGGAGAAATAATGTAAACATATTTATGCTCCATCAAGATTTTTTGTTCGTCTGTCTCAGCTAGTATTTTGTCTTCCTCTATGAGGATGTGAGCCTTTTCTTTATATTTCACTTCAATTTGCTCATCGTCCATTAAAATATGAGAAATAAAATCGCCGTCCCATTTTTCCTTATGCTTTATTACAAGCCCTTTCTCTGGGACATCGATAAATTCAATCGCCTGCAGACCGGGAATGCAATATGCGTCACTAAGGCTATACCGGCGCGGGTCTGGGTCTTCAATGTCGTCCTGTCCTATGTTCTTCCATTCCTCTAAAGCGCGTTCAGAGAAAAATACGGCAACCTCATCGTTTTCCTCTAACGGAATATGAATTAAGTACCTTTTCGTTGCAGGGAACAAAACAGGCACGTCAATTAAAAGAGGAAAATTAATATATTCTTTATTTCCGGCGCGGCGCTTGAGCGAAGGCTGCACCGTGGCTCGCCTTTTATTGTGATCATAAGCGACAACAACGCCGGGTAAATCCGTGTGTACTTGAGCAAAATAATAATCAAGGAATTCCCGCATGAAGTCGGTCAGGTCTTGCATTATGCCAATACCTCCGCTTCAATATCGATTGCAAAATCGGACAGCCAATTATCTCCGGTGAATTTTGATATTGCAATTTTCATTTCCGTTGTGATGGTGGAGGATTCAACTTTACACGCCGCTCCCGGAATTAATTGCGGAAAAAGCATTGTCCTGAATTCCCATCTATTCGCTGCTTCTTTTTCTGTGTCCGTCTCCTCGGTTTTATCCGATACCGGCTGCGGTGTAGTAAGCAGCCCTGTCTCGGTAGTCAATAGCAAGCCTGTTGATTCAGAAGCTTCCCCTTCCTTGAGGATATAAATCATTTCATTCTGAATCGTGTAATGCAGTTCGTATTTGTTCAGAACTTCGCGCAGGATGTCGGCGGCCTGGCCTATATCGGAAAATGCGCCGGGGTATTTTGCCCCTGCCGGAATTAGCTCTGTCCCCTTTGACGGCAATCCAATGGCATCAATCATTTCCTGAACAATAGTCAGCGCGTCAGTATTTTTCTCATACGAGACAGAAACTTGCCCTGACTGAACCGCAACGCGGCCATCCTTGACTTCAATTTCCGATACATATTCTGTGTCGGATTTTTTTCGCGTTCCTTTTACGACATCGCCGAAAAGAATGGCCGTGACGGTCTCATCGGCATATCCAGCCTTCAAAGTGCAGTGATTTTCTGCGACACATATTTTATCGTGGGTTTCTTTGCTTAAATTGTATATTTGTATTTTGGCTGTGTTGGGTTCCGGCTTATCCGTCTTTTCAATATCAAAGGCGATTTTCAAATTATTTATTTTCACGCCTTCTCCACCCTTGGGGCCTATGATTACTTCAACTTGCCTTATAAAAGCCATGCGTCAGTCCTCCCATGTCCCATAGCAGAGTTTGAATCTGGTATTGAAATTGTCCCGCGTCAGTTCCGCTGTTTTATAATTTCCTGTGGTATCCAGCAGCCATATTTCCCCGTGCGGAAGGTTCGGGCATGAAGCGCGGTATTTTCTCAAAAGGTATGAGCCAACAGAGAGCCTGATATCGCCAAGGATTAATTTTCCGTTTGTGTCATAGATGCGAAGTATCCAGCCCTCTAATAATGTGTTCCATGAGACGTGTAATTTATACCGAATACCGGATAGGTCAACCTGAACATCCCAGCGGGCGCTTGATGCGCTATATTCCGGCAATAAAACAAACTTAAAATTTCTCATTGCGGATAAGGCACCCCGAATTCCCTTTCATAATCTTTTTTTGTCGCAGGGCCACCACTGGCTATTTGCCTGCGCCACTCCTCTTTAGCGATATTATTCTGCGGCTGCTCCGTCCCCGCCGTTCCTTGATTGGCTGTACCGGCTGTCTGATCCCCTGCAGGCCCGGCTTTCGCCGTGGACGCAGTAATTGTCGTTTCCTCTGAATGGACGATTTTCAGCTTTTTGAATTCCATCGTGAATGGTAGGTTCGCGCCGGTTTCCGCATCGCGGTCGATGTCAAATTTTGTAATCGCCATTTTGGTAAAGGTCTCTAAGCCGAGGACAACATCGACAAGTTTCCTTTGCTTCACCATTCTTTTCAAAGCCTGGTACGCCTGCATAACCCGCGCCATCCTATCCGGCGCTTGCAGGTTGGATATTGAATTGCCGTCATTTACGATAACTTCAAACTCGGTATTCCCGATAAAAGCCTCGACATGGATCACGTCAGGCTCCTCAACAATGTGGTCGGAAATAATGCTGCCTTCTTCAACAGGAATATCCGTGACCGAATTTGAGAATTTGTAGCGCTCCACCATGAAGCAGTCCACAACGAATGTGCCTATCATTTTTTTTGGTATTTGATACTGAAACGCAATTTCGGCCATCAGTATCTCCTCATTTCGGGGCTTGGAATATTTGCCCTGCTGCTGTTTATAGAACCAGCCAGACGCGCATTGAATTGAGCGTCTACTTGCCGCGCTATCGCTTCGCTCTGCTCCTGCGAAGTGCCAGCGGGAACATTCACGCTTATTGAGGTATGCGCGTTAACTGTGGAATTGCCGCCTGTCGTGTTGTTATAGGCATAGTTCGAAGTCTGCCCAATCCTATCGGCTACGGCTGATTGCGATGCCGTGGTATAAGCTGGCTGCATCTGGCCGCCGCTCTTACCACCAGTGAAGAAATTCACAACGCCTTCGCCGAGGCCACCAAAAAAACCTTTTACGCTTTCCCAGCCTTCCTTGATTTTATTAATGAACCCGAATAATTTTTGTTGAATTGTGTCAAACAATCCAAAGAACGCATTTTTAATGTATTCGATAGCTTCTGCCGGGCCTTTCTTTATTGCTTCCCAAAGGCCGCTAAAAAAGCCGACAATGCCATTCCAAATATTTTTTATTCCATCGACCAGCCCTGCAAACCATGACTTGAGAATATCCCATGCCGCTTTAGCTACATTAACAATTACGTCCCATAGCCCTGCAAGGAAATTTTTAAATTCATTCCAGTCAGCTTTGGTGTCTTCAATAACGTTTTTTACTATTCCAGTTATTTTATTCCAGCCGGCCTGCCAGATTGCCTTTATAGAATTTACCACAGCAGATACAATTCCACGAAAGCCGTCAAAAATGTTCTGGAACAATTTGCCAAAACTTTTTACGATATTAATAATATACAAAAAATTACCAACAAATATTTTCTTTATGCCTTCCAATATTTTTGTTATTACAAGCTTTACCGAATTAAATATTTTCTGGAATATATTTCCTGATCCGCTCCATATCCCAATAAGACCATCAAAAATCCCTAGTATAGTTTCTATTACAGCACCGAATGTATTTTTTATTATTCCGAAAATGGCCCCAAAAACAGATTTTACAACGCCGACAATACCACCTATTATTCCTTTTATTGCTTCAACAACTGCCTTTATAACCGGTAGAACAAATTCTTTAATTGTCGCAAACGCTGCTTTCACATTTTCTACAAGATCAGTAATAGCCTTGTATATATTCGGGAATTTAGTCTTTACCCAATTAACTACCTTGTCCCAATTTTTTATTAAAAGAATTATTGCGGCTATGAGTGCTATAACGCCGATTATTATAAGGGCTATTGGATTGGCAGCCATCACTGCATTAAAGGCGGCCTGTATTCCAGTCCATATTTTTGTCATAACAGCCGCCGCTTTATAGACAGCTATTACCCCTTTACCTATAGCAATCGCGGCAAATATGCCTTTTATTGCCACTCCTGCCATCAATACAGGCCGCAGTAAACCCGCAATGCCCTGCCCAAGAACGCTAAAAACACTAGCGCTTCCCGAAACCATAGGAATAAGAGGACGGATAAAATTAGCGATGGCGGTAAATACACCTTTAGCAATAGCGCCGAGTTCTTTTATTATTGGAGAAACGAAAGCTTGTATCGGTCTGAATGCTGCAATAATTAATTTTCCGAGTTCTACTGCCAGAACCATTATGCCGATAATAACATCACCGGCTGCCTCTTTTAAGTCAGAAAAGAATTGTTTTACCGGAGCAAGCGCATCCCCCATATCGGAAAGGCGAAAGCCCAAAACCTTGAACATTATTATTACTTGCCATATCCAATGAATTACTTCCTTTAAGACTTTGACAAATCCATTAACAAAGCTTTCCTGGCCAGCCCTGCCTATTTGCAAAATATATTTTAATAATTCTTTCAGATCGTCTGTTATGCCGAAGCCGATAGCTTCTGCGGTCGCTGCTTGAAAACTTTTGTACTGCTTAATAATGCCGCCGAGCGTGTTCATTTGCTTATTGAGCATCCCGTGGTATTTGCCGCCCTCGTTTGTCAAAGCTCTCAACGCCGCCGCTGTTTGTTCGTAGGTAACGCCAGTCTTTTGTATTTCCTCTCGTGATTTTCCGGTCTGCTTTGCTACTTCGCCGACAACATCAAAACCCTTTGTCGCGAACTGTTTTAATTTAACGGAATCGGCTTTACCGGTCGCAAACACCTGGCCCATTGCGTTTGACATAGAATTAAAAGCTTCGGAATCGCCCTGCGCTATATCGCCGAGCCGCGCCAGAACATCCCCGGCTTCTTCAGCTTTCATGCCAAATGTAACCATGTTCTGGAGACCGCCGATGGCACTGGCAGTTTCATAGAAGTCGGAAAGCCTCACTCCTTCAAACATTCCCTCGCCGTAATCGAGGTCGCGTATTGTTTTATTTGCCTTTTCTTGATCGCCGAGCATGGTTCCAAGAGCCACGCGGTAACGCTCGGTTTCAGCGGTTGTGCCAACTACAGAATCACGGATAAAGCCAAATGCTGCCCCGATGCCTTTCGAGACAACGCCCATTACGAGATTTGCTTTCAAAAAAGAGGATGTGAGAGATTGTTGTTTCTGTTTGGTTTGATCTATGCCCTTGTTGTATTGTTCCCGGCCTGTATCATCTACTTTATAGCCCAACAAGGTAATCAACTCACGTAAAATAATGGCGACACCCTCCGCGCCTTAATGCCTTCCAGCATTGCGTTCTATCTCTTTCCGCTCGCGCTCCAACTCCGCCTTGTCATAGGCTTCCCGCGCAGTATCTACAGCGGCATACATGTCCATAATTGCCGTAGCTCTCATCAACTTGTCATAAGTCCAGCTTTCCAAAACTTCTAACGGTATGTTTCTTTCGTACCAGATCCGCCATAGCGGAAATTCATCTTCAAGCTCCTGGCTTAATTTTCCAATGTCTCCGATGTCCCGGATTCGGTCGGCGGTTGCAGTTCTGCCGTTTCGGAGGTGAAGGTTTTCTGGATTCTCTGTCCAATACCTTTCACCACCTTGTCGAAAAAATCAGGATAATTCACCTTTAAAACGAAAAGGATAAGATTATACACCGAGAATAGTTTTCCCAAAAAAACAAGCTGCATAGCGGTCTCAAAATCATTTCCGAATGAGATGCTCCGGTTTTTGCCCTCCTCGTTCCAGTTGGCAATCACGTTTGTTAACAGCCGCTTAATGAGAGCCTCAAAGCTATCTTCGTTTAACTGCTCGAACAGCTTCTCTAAACCCTTAGCAATGGCTTCACCGCCAGGGTTCATATCCACAACGCTTTTAATTTTAGCGCCATCAATCCCGCCAAGGATTTCTCCAAGAGCGGGGCCGAATGTGCGGACAAGATATGCCTTGAGACGCAATCCTTCCACAGCCATGAACGGCGCTACTTGAAAAGTAACGCCGTCAATAATAATCTTCTGTTCTTTGCTTTGCATAGTTCCATCTCCTATGTTTTGTTTGTTTCAATCTGCACAATGCTTATGCAGCGTCAGCTTCCTGCCCGGTATGGATCACCCACTCCGTATCCGTTGTTTCTTTAGCACGGCCTTTAGGTGGTGCTTTGGTTACCCAAACCTCTGGCCAGAATTTAGTTTCACCGTCATTCAAATCAGTAAAAGTAAAGGGGAGCATTCCCAGTCCGGTTTTTTTGTCGGCTTCATATACTGACTTCAAGTACGCGTTTGAAAGGCTTGTTTGCAAGAGCGTGATAGTGATGGTGTGGGTATTGTCGTTGGACAATGCGCGGTTCACTTCGCCGTCAGCGCCAACCTTCTTTATCCATGTCTCGGCATTACCTTCAACGTTAACGAATGTGCCATCCGTATAACCGTTAATGGGGGTGCCGCCAAGAGTAAGAATGACCTTTTTCGGGTCATAGGTCAGAACTAAGGTATTTGCAGCCATTGAAGTCCTCCTTCTTAAAGCGTTACAACGCCATTGATTTTTGTAGCGTGGATTGCTCCAGCCAATACGCCGGTAAACTTAACGTCCGGCAAAAACCGCTTGCCCTTATCGGTAACAGAAACTTCTGCCACCGCAGGGTACTCAATTTCGTAGGATGCCAAGATGCCGTTTTTCTTTGCTTCTTCCAAAGCGACCTTGAGCGGAGATACAACCATCTGCACTCCCTCATCGGTGAACGGAACCTTGTCCACGCCAATAAGCGCCGTAAATACAAGGTTCTGTATTCTTGCTTCGAGCCAATCCACGCCGTGAATTACATCGATGAATTCACCGCTGGCCACTTGGCCGTTTGAGGTCATTGGAACGCCTGCGGTTGTCATGTACCAATTGACATTGTTCTTTTCCAGATTTGTGACTTGGCCTTGCTTAAGGTCATAGGTTGGAATGCTTGCCAGTTCTTTGAACTTCCATGTCGCAGCGCCCGGCTTCTTTGTCAGCATTAAGCCGAAGAGGGCAGCTTCAGGAATTGGATCGGTAGAGGATGTGGTGTCAATAGTGCTTGCAAGTTCCGCATCCGGATGATAGAGAATGAAAACATGGTCAAGGTTATTAAGCTTTGCCCATGCCCCGATATTGCCGGTTGCCTGATCAACCATAGCGGAATCGCCGTTACACAGGCCGCCAAGTTTCCTGTTTGCCTGTATCCACTGCGCGCACTCCTGCTGGTTTAGCATCTGACGAGCAGACACGCTAATTGCGTACCAATCATTGTTCTGCTCTTTTATTTTATTAAGAGCCACAGTCCAGTTCGCGTCAGCTGGGATTGTTTTGGATGTAAAACTCATGGTCGGCTGTTCAGCGCCGCCATTTACGGTGACGGTTATTGTTGCAGTAGCGCCGTAAAGCGTGAGCGTCCTGGCATCAACCTTTTTCGCCGTAAAGCTGGTTCCGTATTCTTCTTTGAGAATCTCCACCATTCGCTCGATGCACTTCTCGCTGTTCCCCTCCATGTCAAAAGAGATTGTTTCCATCGCAACCCCGTTGACAGTCCAATCAATGCTCTGTCCGGCGACAAGGGCATTGCTCAAAATTCCCGTGGTGAGATTTACACCTTCCGGGATTTTCCATCCGACATAGATATCCTTGATATGGTTCGGTTGAGAGTACTGCTTTGCGGCAGCACGGTATACAAAACCATCAACAGGAAAACCCGCTTCGGTTATTTCGTCCAGGCTTCCAAATTGCCGAACCCTATTATCGGGATCGAAAATTGGAGTAATGCCTACAGGACTAAATTCGGCAGCAACTAAATGCTCGCTGAACGATTTCATGCTCGCTACTCTTGTCCGGCGCTCAATCGTTACTTGAACAATTTTGTCTAACTGGTCAGCCATAAAATCCTCCTAAAATTATCTCTACCGAGTAAGCCCCGATACGAGTTCCACGTCTTCTATGTACCCAGGTTCAGTTTCAATGACCCTGCGATATGTCAAATCAAAATCAAAGCTCGCGCCGCTTTCTTGAGCGGTATCGAAACCCTGTGCGCTTTCAATAGTCTCCATCGTCTGCGGAATAACCAGATTCCGCTTTCGTAATTTGTCAAACCAAATATCAACAGTAAGCTGGCTCTTTATCGTTTCCAAAACATCAATAGCGCGTTCACCAAAGCCATACATGGTCATATTTCTCCGCGTATGCTGGGTGATGATCTGCTTCTCCGCTTCTTTCGTTTTCACTCGGCTGTAGTCCGGCGTTCCGGGAGTTACAGTTGATCGAAAAAGCAACATCAAAAACGGCGCTGGCGGCCTTGTCCCATTCTCGTTTCCATAAATGAGCGGAATATCCGTAATTCCCTGCGCTTGTAAAAGCTCAAGAAAGAAATCATAAAGATTGTCCTTTATATATTTCCTCTCATTAATCATTTCTCACCCGCTTTCGGTCTCGTGCATAACAACCTCCAGTGATGAACTCGAGGGAAAGGGCTATTGTCAAATCGGGCAGCCGTTGTAACTTCAAACTCCTTTCCATTACAAACTATTAAGTCCGCTTCTTTTTCGCCGTGTTCATCAGCCGAAGTAAAATCCATTTCAATCGGAGCGTAGCATTTGTATACCTCCCTGCTCCGCTTGCCTTCCGGCAGCAGTTCTAACATATTGCCGCTGGCAGGCTGCCATGTTCCCCTGAAATCCTTATCGCTAGGTTCACCGGGAACCCACTGGCCTTTGACATAACCGCCGCCAGCTTTTCTGCGCCTTATAAGCTCTTTGCTCTTATAAAGGCTCATTATTCGCCGACCTTATCGACAGGCTTATTGATAACCTGATACCGGATTGAATTGCGAAGAGTGCCGACATTAATCAGCGGCCTAGTGCTTCCCCTTTTTCTTGCGATAGTGGCATCGGCATTTGGGGTAAAATTGCTCCCCGTGTCGATATACGTTTTAACGCCGCTTTCCCCTAATATTCCCAGCCGCTCCATCGCAGCGGATGCCTTAAGCTTTCCGCTTGATACCAGCTTTCCAAGCTTCTCCATTGTCTCTGCGATCAGTTCGCGTTGGCCGTCAGCGAAGCCGCGCAGGAATGGGCGCGGTGGGATAAACCACTTGCCGCCTCCGTGCTGGCTCATGGGAGGGCCTAAAACGCCTAGCTCATTCCATGCCGCGATCTGGACAAGCGTGACATCGCTGCCGGGAGCGGTTTTACCAGCAACGTCCTCGGTAATGCCAACCTTTACGCACATAGACTTAAGCGCTTCCATTTCTTTGAAGACATCATTTAATCCCATGTCGGTATCGGTGTGGCCGTTTTCCATTTTTTACACCTTGTCCGGCTTCCAGCCAGCGTGGTCTTGATCGCGTTCGCCTTTTCCGCCCCTGTATTCGCTGCCCTTGCCATCGCCGCTTTCAAAATCAGGAATTACTTCCTCACTATGGGCTTCGGTACTGCCGGAAGAATTGGAAGCCGGTTCAGAAACCGGATCCGGGTTAACTACAATAAGCCCAGCCTCAAGTAGAGAAGCTCCGTATGCGTCTTTTTTTAAGGCTTTGTATTCCCGCTCGGTTATAAAGCCCTCGCCTCTTTCGAATACCACATCAACAACTTTTTGCGGCTGTGTGACATTGGCCGTGTACTTATATTTCTTTACAGGCATTTTCAAAGCCTCCAATTGAAAAGTTATTAACCAAGCTAAATAAGCCCGGCTGTATTCACGCCCAGCGTTGGACGTGATTTAATTAGCCCAAGTAACATTTTTCCGTACTTAGTTGTATCCAAACCGCCAACATCAGATTTCGATTCTGACTTCGCGTTAGTCGCAAAAGTCGTTGATATATCGCCTTCTTTGATGCTCGCTATTTGTTGCGTCCCAACCGAAGGATCGCCGCTATTGCCATCGCCAGTAATTGCAAAAAGGTGGCAAGCCCTGTATGCGATAGCGTAGGGAGCCACCTTTCCGAAAAAGCCCCTGTCAGTAAGCTCGACAGCCATCACCAGATAATCATCCAGAGATGGACTGGACGAGAGTTCAGGGCAGATGGTTGCAACTATCTGACGGGGGCCAAGAGCCATGCCTAACTCCCGCTATTTCGGGAACCGTCAAAGTCAGGAACTTCTTCATCTTCTGGGTCAGGATCGGGATCGGGGTCGGCCTCGTCCTCATTGCCTTTGCTACCAGCATTTCCGTCAGGCTTGCCTTCGGTGTTAATATCCTCGCCCTTGAGGTCAAGGTCGGCCTCGTCCTCGTCCTTGAGGTCATCCGGCTCAACCTTCAGCTTTCGCATCCGCTTCGATACCACCAGAAGAAGCTCATCCGGCAATTCCTGATTGAACCACTTCCTTAGCGTCTCCGGGTCTTGGCAACCCTCGATAATTTTTCTTGCCGTGGTAGCCGGCACGTCCTTCAAGGTTTTGGCTTTTTTGTCTTTGCCGCCTTTGCCAGCTTTTACCGTCACGGTGAACGGAGTAATTTCCTTGTTGATAAGGTCTTTAATGTGGGGCTTTATCGCCTCCCATTCCTCATCCTTCAATTCATTTGTTCCGGGCCGCAGCGTGACCGAATCATTGTCGAAGGCGTATCCCTTGCCGTCTTTTTTTAAGGGGAGCAAGGGAATTATTTTTATGTGCGGGGTCTTCGGAGTATATTTTATAAACATCGAATTCTCCTTATACGCCATCCGCGTAGGCAAAAGCCTGCGGGTAATAAACGATCACGCCAGCGGTCGAGGACTGGCATGGGATCACATAAGTGCCGCCTTTCTTCTCGGTGTCCAATTGCTCAAAGTATGTAACGATCTGGTTCTCGCAATGGTCGGCATCGATTTTTCCGATAAAGACGCGGTTGGAGCCGCCAACGCCCATACCCTCAAGCTCGCTAAGCCAGTCAATCTTTGTGATCTGGGGGAGGTTGTCTTTGATGTATTTCAGCAGGGAAATCTCTGTCGTCCCTAGCCGCCGCGTGGACAAATCCGTCCATACCTTCATTGGAAGCAGGAGCGTGTCCGGCACTTCGTGGCCTTTTGTTGGATGGATGACAGCGTTGAGTAAATCAACGATGTCGCGCAGAATCTGATCCGCGTCTTTATTGCTCCAAGACCTTGACCCGCCAACGCCATCCGCTAAAAGGGTAGCTTCGGTGATGCCGGGATAATCCAGCAAGCCGTAAGTTCCGCAGTCCGTGGAGGATATCAGCGTAATCGTGTTGAGCTTCCGCTCGTTTGACCTTCTTGCAGCCAGGGCGCGGCGCTGCTCAAGGTGTTTCCCGGAGAGGATTGACTTGCGAATTTCCCGAATGGAGTAGCCGAAGCTGTCGCCAATATCGTAGACCTTCGCGGTATATTCCTCACCGAATACGTCCACCCTCGGATAGTCTTCGGCATAGTCAGCGATCACTTTGGATTCGCCAGCCTCAAAATATCTGCGGTAGGTGATTTCGGTTATTCCTTGCGGAAGCCCTCTGGCCATAGGCACTAAGAGCAAGCCCTTTAACTGCGGTGGCTTGGCATCATAGGTCTTGGTCATGATGTACTCGGTTTCACGAGCGAAAAATAACGATTCCGCTTTATCGAGCCGGTTTGTAAGTTTTGCCATTGCTAACTCCTTTATTTCATGCCGCGCACTTCGATACGCGCCAGGCCGTCTTGTTTGTTGCTGCGGAAAAAGCAGCCGCACTCATAATTACTGCCGTGAACATCGGTGAAGACGCCTTTGACAATATCGATGTACGCTGGCTCTTTGTCAGCGGGGTATGCGTTCTCGTCCACCGGGACATAGATATCGCCATAGTCTTGGACGTTGACCGAATCCTCTTTTTCGTAGTACCCGGTGCCGTTTTTCGTTTCGAGTTCCGTGTGTTTGGCAACGCCGAGAAATTTCAGGTTGGTGTCTGCCACGGAAGCGAAGCTTGGCTGTGTCGCCCCTTCGGTAACAACCGCGCTGGCGGTAATAGTGATACCAGGGCCAACAATGGTCAGCGCGTTAGCACCTTCAACTACAAACGCCGTAATGCCGAGTTCCCCAAGAGCGTCATTAAGGATAATTTCCCGCGTGATTTTCTCAAGGGTTTTTTCCGAGGATTCCACAAACGTGACAACCGGAAGCGCAATGCTGTTCACGGTTACCGCGATCTTGTTCCCGGCGACAAGCGCAGCGGTGGCGGTCAGGGTGGCGGCGTTAATGTGAGGGCGATAGCACCGTTCATTGTCGCCGACCATGCCGAATACAGGATCGCCGGGGTAAATTTTCTCCCCTGCGGTGTAAGTCCTTGTGTGGACTGTAAGACCATGCTGTTGGCCAGCAATGGCTCTCTGCGGAGTGTCGTATGAATCTCTGTCGCTCATGGATTATTCCCCCTCCTCGGTCTCGCCGTTGCTAAGGCGCATCAGCTTCTCCACCATGTCGTGGTGAGCGGTATCCGAATCGCGCCGGGTCTGGCCGCTGAAGTTCTCACCGGCGACAATACGGCTCTTGCCGTCTGCGCGGGTTTTCAGCATTTCCACGGTGGCATCGAAGCGAGCCGTGATATACGTCTCGTCCTTGCCGTCAAATTTGGATTCCGGGAATACGGAAAGAATGACAGCCTTTTTAATGTCCGAGTCGGACATATCATTCTTGATTTCGACACCGGCATTTTTTGCCGCTTCGTGAAGCTCAACCTTCGCCGCAATAGCAGCGTCAAGGCGCTTCGGGTCATCGAGGGCAGCCTTGGCCTCCTGCAATTCCTTTTCCGCTTTGTCAGCGCGAGCCTTCGCGGTGTCGCGGTCGGCTTCCAATTTGGAAAGCGATGCTTTGTTGTCAGCAGCGGCCTTCTCTGCGGCGTCTGCGCGTAAAGCAGCAGCCTCCGCTTTTTCTTTCATGGAAACATACGCCTGAACGAATCCATCTGGGGCCTCATATTCCATGCCATTATCAAGCCTGTACTTCATAGCCTTTTCCTCCTGATCTTGGGCTTGGTCTCCCCTGGTTTCCCCAGAGGTTATATTTACAAGGACAGCGTCACCGTTGTCCAAATGAATATCTTTGTCATCGAAGCGAATTCTCGCAGCGTCTCCGGCTCGTGCGCCGTCAACAAGAGAGCAGTGGTTGTATTGAATGTTTCTTTGTATGCAGTCGTAAGCTATGCCGCACCACACGCCGGTTGTCTCCTCGATTTCGCAGTCATAGCCCATTGAAAGTGCGCTTTTTCCCTGCTCCTCGATTTCCTTTATTGCCTTTGCGTCTGTAATGGTGAGATCAATGGAAACATGAAAACCGTCTGTGCCGGTTTCCCCGCGCTCCATCGCTTCGGGAAATTTAAGGCCGTAATTGTCCACCCAATCCGAGGGGTTACAGCCCATTGTGCCGATTTGATATTTTTTGATGTTGTCAGCGGTTACTTTTTCGGCGGGGTGGTTATTGGTTATTGGCTTGAGCTTCATTGAGTCCAGGCTGGTACGCGAAAATACTTCTTGAGGAAGGCGAAGCTCGCGGCTTATGCTGCCGTCAAGGTTCTTGTAAGTGAAAACGCCAACGCTGGTTACAATAGCCCTTCCGGTCAAATAGCCTTCCGGCGTTTTCGTAAACGGCGTGGTCATCCACCGGCCAGGATCAAGGGAATCGTATCTTTTAACTTTCGCCGCCATGTGCGCTCCAGGGCAATAAAAAAAGCCCCTGCGGGGACACCTATCGCTAGGTATCTCCGCAGGGGCTTCCGTATTTCGGCCAGCCGACCGCTCTTATTGTCAATAAAATATCATAGTCTCAAATGAGACCGATGTCAAGCATTTTTGAAAAAATTGTGATTAGCCTTTTTTGTCTCTGCTTCCACTAGGCCAAGGTACTCCCATAGGCTCCCCGGTGGACGCTTCCGCTTTCTCGTTGTGGAACCTGTAATTCTTTTCCCCTGTGATCTGTACGACATTCGAAGGATTGCCAGTAAAGGAAACCATAACCCTGCCGTATTCGCCGGGCTTGATTTCTTTGCATAAGTCTCGGAACTTTGCGTCCTGCTCTGCCGTCAATTCCATAAAATATCCTCCCAAATATTAATATGTTGTCCCCGGCAAGACACGCTTGCTAAATAAAAATATACCACAATAAAATTAAAGCGGTCTTGTTTCTGTTGTGTTATGACGCCAGTATTTTTCTTCCTTTACAAATTCTTGAAAGGCATCTTTTGCTTCTTGCGGCGCGTCATCTCGTAGGCCTGCTACCTCCCAACTGCTCATACAGAGGCTATCGGCTTTCGCAGCAATTTCATCGGTGATCTCATTTAACCATTCATAAAATACTGGTATCTCTCTCATTTCAATTCCTTCTTCGTAAGACGAACAATCTCCCTACTTAATGGCTCCGCTTTAGATTTATTTGTATATACATCGCTAAATGCCTCCGCTATCGTTTCACTTGCAGTCTTTTCCGAATATCCTGATATTCTCCTTCTAGCATATATTACTTTTGTACCTTTTGGGTAGTCTTTTTTTACATTATTCCATGCTTCTGCAACTATCCTTTTTGATGTGGAGTGGTCATTCCAGTCAATGTTAGCTTGCCATGAATAATCATTATTAGGGTTGTTTTTAGCAATAACGCCATGTGCAACGTGCCCTAATTCATGTACTCCTGCATTTTTCCAATCTGTATTTTCTGGATAATATCCTAGTTTAAGACCATGATTATATTCTTTTATTACTTTATCAATATCGCTGTAATAGCCGGGATTAAAAGTAATAATAAAGCCATCTTTATCTTGAAACATATTGGTACACATAATACCAAGCTTTTTTTTACCTATTTCTATTACTTTTCCTTTGAGTTCGGGGTATTCATTAAATGTTGCCTCCATAGTCTCAAACGTTCCTTTTACTGCCTTTACGTCCAGATCAGACAAATCTATTGTTTTTACGCCCCATTCATCACGAGCAAAATTTGTCAAATCTTCTATCGTCTGTGCCTTCGCCAGCCTCTCAATGCCAGATAAAACACCAGTATTTGTGTTTTTTTGTGTTACTTTATTTTCGTCATTTTCTGGTGATTGCCCCATTAATTTTTCATCAGCCGCTATTGCCGCGTCTGCTTCCATGACAAGCTCTTGCCAGTACGCCGCCGCAGTACACCGACATTGATAATCAAATCCTGGGTGAAGGTCAACGGCGCTGGCAGGGCGATCAATCCACGTCTTGCCGCCGTCTTCGCTGTATACGGTGGCATCATCCCAACGACACAATTTTCCGTTCATTGCCGCATGAGTAGACCGAACCCGCTCATCGTTGCAGGTTTCCCAGATATACATGGTAAGACCTGCGGCTTCGTTTCGGGCCTGCGTTACCTGGCCGTTGAGCTTCCCTATCTGATCCCTAGCGATAAAGTTGGCTCGTTTTTTTGTAATTTTGTCATCAAGGGCCATTATTTGTTCCCTTAATTGTTTCACCGTATAGCCGGAAGTAACAGCCGTTTCAACAAGTCCATTAATGTCATGCACATATTTGTACATATCGCCGCTAATCATAAGATAGTTTTGATAAGCCCACATATCCCGCGCTTCTTCCCACCAGTCCTCTCCGACAGGGAACTCCACGCCGAGGGCGAACCACGCGCCTTTTTCGTATTGCCCCTCATTGAAGTTAAACACGCTATCCGCGATTGCCCCTAAGCCCATGTAAATTGGAGAGCCGCTCACGCCTTCCGCATCGGTAGGCACATACTGCCCCAGCCAGCCGTTCAGGGAATCGATCATAACTTTGAATGACTTCCCCGGCACGGCATCAAAGCGCAGCGCCGATATACTGTCATCGGCAGAATCCCCGCGTAAGACGGCCTCCTGATTTTCCTTGAGGTATGCGTGGACGTAATCTTTTATGGGCTTGAGCCACGAGCGTATTGTCGCGGCGTATCGGCTCTCGGTCGCGTATGGGTAAAGCCACCGCTGCGGCTTCAAGCCCTTGCTCCGCTGTGCGCGGCTCATTTTTAATCGGTTGGCTTTGATGACATTTATCAGCGCATCGCGGATGGCATCATTCATTGGCTGCTTCCTTGATCCGCTTGCAGGCAATGTCAAAATACTCCTCTTTCATTTCCGAGCCGATGTATTTTCTGCCCGTATTGATACACGCCACGCCGAAACTGCCCGAACCCATAAAGGGATCATAAATAGTATCACCTTCATCCGATATTAAAGCGATTATTCTTTCGGCAAGGCGGACGGGTTTTTCGGTGGGGTGCGATAAATTATTGTGTATGTTTGTTAACTTTATAATGGATTTTTCCCTCATTCCGTTTTTTATAGAATTTAGGGTTTTTATGTCCCTGGGAAAATCTGGTAAAGAAGATCGTACAACTAGTCCTGTTCCGCCGTGAGTTTCTGTAACATATTCACTTATATCTCCACCTTGCAAAAAAGCCAAAACTTTATTTAATCCCGCTTCTGTATTGATTGTGCTTTTTATCTGTTTAATATTATTGACTATGCTTTCTAAGTCAAATTGTTTTTGCTCGACATACGGAACTTTAGAACGGCGGATTTTCCCAGCTTTTTTAGTATTAAGGGAAACTGTCTCATGTACTCTTGATAATGCAATACAGGGCGCGGTCGTATACCGCTTATCCCACACAATCTCCTCTTTGAAAATAAAGCCTAAATCGGCAAGGCGGGTGTTCCAGCGATAGAAGGAAGTACCCCTGCCAAACAGGGCGATAAAGCCGTCATCGGGCAACATTTCTTTCACGCCTTCAAAAAACCGCATTTCATCAAACTTCTGGTCAAAGTCATGGGTCTTGATATAAAGATAAGGAGGATCGGTTAAAACATGGTTCACGCCGTGTATCTGGTGTATGGTATGCTCCATTTTGCCGAGATATAAAGTTGCATTGCCAAAAACTTTCTTTGTCATGACCGCTATTTTTTGTCTTCCGGTTCCTCTGCTTGCTGGGTTTTAACAGGAGGGAGTTCGTACCCTGCCGGAACCGGGATATTGTCCAGCGTATTGCCATATTTCAGATGTTTGACTTGGTACGGCTCCAGAACGCCCATGTCCATGTAAAGCTTGTACGTTTCGGCTTCTTCTTTTTCTTTGTCGGCCTTCAGTTTTTCCTTTTCCGCTTCTTCCTTTTCGTTCATGGTTTGGAGCGGCAAGAAATTAATATACGGCTCTGGTATTTTTTTCCATCCGCTGATAATACGCGCTATCCGCAGAATCATCGGGTACACCTCGGATGTCTGCGCTGACCTTACACCGTCATAGTAATTACGCATATCGCTTTCGCCGGTCGCGTTCATTCCGGCAGGGGAAATACCAAACAGCCGCGTTATCGGGTAGCCAGTATCGGCAGCAAGCAGCATGAAAAGGATGTATAGGATTTGAGGAATGCCAGTGAAGTGCATATCCTCGCGTATAAAATCTTCTTCAGAATCCAGATACTGCGAGCGGAAGGTTGACCGCGTTAAATCATTGACTTCCACGCGGCGCATCAAAGCTTCTTTCCCTTCTTGCGAGGACAGCAACCCCGCCAAGTCTTTGAACTTGAATTTTCCAACTCCCATTTCTTCTAAAAGCTGGTCAATGCTGCCGAGCGAGGAGCCGAGCGTTTGCAACCGCGAATTGGCGCGTAGCAAAACCGAAAGGCCCCAGAAGCGCTGCTCTGCCGATATCGAAATGCCGTCATCATCCGGCAGCGTATCGCCGTGCAATTCGATGATGCGGGAATAATGCACCATCTGATAATCTTGATAGGTGGTTCCTATGCTAAACTTTACTGGGTAAAGAATCGGCAAGCCGTAACGCGGCTGTGTCGGATCGTCCTGCCACTGGATTTTATCGAAATCTATCTTTGTGCGGTCGAGGACTTTAAGCTTCTCGAAAGCCGTAATTTTTTTTGGCTCCAAAGGCTCGACCATTTCCATGCCGTCAATAACGGAAATCAGGATCGCCGAACCGCCCTTGAGCCTATTCCAATACGCCGCCGTTTTCAATTTCCCAATTGCGTCTATCTCCTCAAATACTGCGGCGTACTCATCAACATATTCTTTGGCCTGAAGCTCGTCAATGTTAGGGAACTCGTACTCCCAGCCTTCGCGGTACATATCGTCAGGCAGCAATTTTACGATCCGCGCCGCCAGCCCGTCTTCCGCGAAAAGGGAATTCAATTCCGCGTCAGTCAAAAGGCCCCCGAAGGTGTGGTGGGTATACTTCTTTTTTGAGGTCTTTATGGAATTAAGGCCGGTAAGGAGATTGCTCCATCCATCGTATTTGTGGTGATACACGCCCCTGCGCTGGTGATCGAAATTCCTTGTTCTCGTTCTAATGCCGGGCCTTGATCTGTTAGGCATAATGCCCTCCTTAATATTTTGCTTGTCGCCCCCGGCTTGACGGCAAAGCAATTAAAAGCAATTAAAAGCAATTCTAAAATGCAATAGTTCCATTAACCTCGATGGCCTCAACTTGTGGCTTTTCCAATTTCATTTCTAATATCATCTGCAGGAAAGGCATAAACCACCTGTCTGCCATTTCCTCTGTGTAGCCAATAAAATAAATTGGCCCGGTTGGGTTTGGGTAGTTATAAAACCGTTGTATATTCCTTCTTACATTATATAGCCGTTGTAATTCTTTTTCATTTGGAATGCGAACTTTCGACCAAAATGGGTATAGCTTGTCTGGTTTTAATTCAGGACTGTTTATGAAATCCATTAAGTCCTGAATTATATCTTTATGGTTTTTTGCTGCCCATATATTATCGCATAGCGGCTGTGCCGTATAATCAAGCGTATCTTCTGCTTTGCTGGGCATCATAAAGCGTAACTGCTCATCAATCTTTCTTACTTCCATCTTCCATCTCCTTCAATGTCTTTTTCAAATACTCGATAAGCTCTAAAACAACAAGCCCTTTAGAGATAACAGGCGGCACCGGGAGTACTGGCACAGATTCAGGCATTCTTTTTTTTCTCCTTAATTATATGAAAGATTAACCAGCCAACGAAATATACAAGAAGGGCAGCGCCGATAATATAGCCTATCAAATCGCCTATTGCGCGAATCCTAATTATTTTATCCAATAAATCCTGGCTCATTCCTTATTTGCCTCTTAAAACGCTACTGCTTATCTCTCATGCACCACATGAGAAAATATATTAATAAATTATCTAAGCAACTACCCAGAATAAAACCTATTATCAAACCTATTAATAACCCCAATATGATACCAGACACAAGCATCTTCTTTCTTTATTCCTCCCCAAACGCCTCAAAAACTATGCGACAATGCGCATTGTTCACAATATGCTATTCCATTTCGCACTTGCCAATTTGCAGGAAACGGACGCGGCAGAAGAATATTCTCTTCTTTTTCATGCTTTTCTATTCTGACATTGGCAATTCTCTCGCTAAGAGAAATCAATTCATCGCCGCATACATCGCACCTATTGTTTTCAGCACTCATCATATTATGTCCTCATCAAAGCGCGGGGATTTAGTAAGCTTTTTATAAACCTCGTAATCGTACCTGTCATAGCTTGCCTTGTTCTCGTAAAAGCGCTGCCTTATGTAATTCGATATTTCGGCTTCGATTATTCGCAAATCCAAATCGTTTTTATTGTCCTTATCCCTCCACCATCTCCAAATGCGAAATAACACGCCGTTGAGTTCATCACCGGCTTCTTCTGCAATATAAACATCCTGGTTAAACAAAAAAGACAGCGCCAGTGAAGTTCCTTTTGCCCCTACAATGAAATATTCATTGTCGATGTGGATATATTCTTTTTGAACGTCAGCCGGGACTTCGACATTTATTACCTTTACTTTAACCCGCAGGGCATTAATTTTTTCCGTCAAACCGCAGATATGATACATCCCTGCCGTCCACTTAATGGCATCTGCCAGCCCTTCCAAAACGGTCTGCCCATTGAGGACTAGCGTTTTATCGCCGAACGCGATTTCAGTATGGTCGCCTTTATCCTCAACGTGCAGGGGCTTCCCGAAAAATTCTGTTGATACTGGTTCGCCAAGAGTAAATTCTGTCATTCGTTTGTCACTCCTTTATCACCAACTCGATGGCCACAATATCTTTTGTCAGCCGTTGTATTTCAGATTCACTGCAACCGCACTCGTCCCGAAGATAGTTTTTGTAAGCAACCACTTGGCAAGAGAGCGCGATTTGTTTCGGCGTGTAGCCGTCAGGCATCATAGTTGTCCCCCCAACTCCTTCTTTACTTCCGTTATTATTTTTCCGGCCTCCTGAAGACGCTTCAAGATCGTCAACCTCAAATCATCATTTTTAGAGTAAAAACTATCAAGCAAAAAAAGAACCTCATCTATCTTGCTTATTCTTCTTTTATTTTTTAGGTCTTCTTCTCGCTTTGTTTTTTCTTCCTTATCAAAAAATTCATATCCCTCAATAGTTAGTTTGGCATAAATTATTTTGTCGCCTTCTTCAAACTCCTCTACCTCTGTTCCGCAATGTGGGCAATATTTATAATAATTTTTATATCCTTTGTCGTCTTCAGAAAATACTGGTTTCTTGCATTTGCCGCACAGCCGCTCGCCGTAATGCTTATACTCGAAATCTAAAACTACTATTGGCTTCAAAGTTCATTGCCTCCAAAAATCAATATAAATGTACCACATTTCCATTGCCCCTGCAACGATTACTTCTTTTTACCAAAAAATTGATGAATTACTCCGATTACAAGTACAATTCCAAGCGCCGCATAAAACGGCCATGTCTTCGCCATAATCTGTATGCCCAATTCATACCGCGCCTGCATCAACTCAAATAAACTCATGAATCACCCTCCTGTAGTTTTCCTTTCTTTTTCAGCCGCTTCTTTGATTCCAATAATCCCGCATGGGCCGTTCTCGCTCATTCTGACATGGCAATGCCCACAATCTTCAAAATTATTATCCTTGACGCATTTCATGTGTGCAAAAGCAGGCAGTAATTCTTCCAAAGCCATAAATCCAACAATGGTCTCGGCTTCAATGAGTACCGGCGTACAGGCAGCATGGTTGCAATCGTCAAACTTAATTCTGCCGTATTCGCGGTACACCACAATTTCCTTTACGCCTGTAAGGACAACCCCGTCTCTTAGTGTTGCTTTCATCATATCCTCCTCAATTTTCGTACAGGGCATCGGTAACGCCCTGAACGTCAAACAAAGCATAGCCCGAAGACAAATTATCCACCTGGTCATCGTGTGCGCCGAGCGGGAACGCCTCAACCTCGTCTATCCAATCCTGCAGCCACGGCGCGGCCATAGGGACATGGACGTTCCCGGCTTGGAAAATCGCCTCCAGCGGCGTGGCGCGGACAACCTTGTCCTTGTTTTCCGGCACTGAATTTACAATTCGCTTGGATTTCAGGATTTCTTTCAGTGTCGTGATAGCGTCCTTTGAATCCATGGAGCCGCCGATGCCGATTTTCGTATAAGGCCCGTCCAGCTTCGCTATCATGCGGATTCTTGCATCCCGCTTCGGTGCGTTCTCCCTCATCCGAACCACGTCCTTTATCCACAAATGAATCATGTTGTCCTGGATTTGGTAGGCAAGCAACGTGCCGGAAGTGTAATCCGGGTCTTGCTTTGCCCTCTGCTTCTCGGTATGCGCCAAGTCCCACACCCGATACCACCGCAAATGCTGCGGGTACTCGGACACGCTTTTGTGCTTTACAAGGCAGTCGGTATTGAGCATATTCCCGCCGCGCTTCTTTGGCTCCAACTGCATCAGCGAATAAAAGCCGTATTCCCCTAGTATGGCGCGGCGCTGCGTGTACCATTTCAGGGAGAACCGCTCCGGGAACAGAGTCCCCCCCTCGTAGCGGTCGCTCAAAGCAGGAAACTTCAAAAAATTGAACTTCGGGAACTCCGGATCGTTTTTTTGGGCTTCTTTTATGCGCCCTATTATGTCGTCAACGTGCCACGGCGTGGCCAGGACGATGGTGATGCTTACCTCCGCGCCCCTGGTCATGAAGTCATTGGTAAAGGCATCCCACATTTTATCGCGCATGGTCGGCGATTCCGCATCGGCGCGGTTTCGGCAATAGTCATCGAGCAGCCCCAAGTGATAGCCCTGCCCGGAAAGGCTGCCGAGGAGACCGCTGGAGAAGCACTCGCCCTCGTGGTCTTTTATTTTCCAGTGCGCCCCGCTGGACGAGCCGGGGTCTATTTCGATCTCCGGGAATAGCTCGTGGTAGATAGGGGTTCTGATAAGGTTTCGCGCCGTTTTGGAGAACCCCTCGGTCAACTCCGTGGTGTGGCCGCAAAGGATAACATTGCAGTCCGGGAACAGGCCAAGGAAGTGCGCCGGTAGTTTCCGGCTTATGATTTCGCTCTTGCCGTGCCGGAACGGTACGGTTATTACCCAATAAGTGCTTTTTCCCTGCCGGAACTTCTCGATGGCGTAGTCAATGCAAGCGCAGATCTGTCGCGTGTGGTAGCCTTCAATGAACGGCATGCTCTGGTTAGTCCAGGTGTAGCGCATGAAATCAAGGTGGTGATCCTTTGCGAACAGCCTGGTCGCGTCAATAAGCTCCCAAAGCTCGTCATCGGAAACGGCCTCTACTACTTCGGTTTCGCAGCTTGCCAGTGCCATTTATTCCTGTTTTTCTTTATCCGCGAAGGCGATTCGGAACGTGTCAAGGAAAAGCTCGCCTTTTTTGGCACAGTCCCTTATCATATCCACCATAAAGCTGGTCGAAACCCAATAACCGCCGATAAAACCGAGTAATAGAAAGCCCAACGCAAATAATACCTTCAATTTTTCTTCTCCTTTGGCTTCTTTGCCTTCGCTGGCGCGGCCTTTTCCCCTGGCTCGGCAACCTCCCGCGCTCCCCTGGATACGATATTCTGCCGAAGCCGCTCCGCCAGCGCCGCTCTCTCCCTTGGATCGGTCGGCAGTTCCCTGTCGCCGCCGCCGAAGTTTATCTGCTGCGTGGGCTTGCCCATTATGCGGTCAAGCACGGTATTCGCCGATGTAAGGGTTCCGGTCTTCATATCGTGTAGAAAGGCCGATATGCAGAGTGCCTTTATAGCCGGTAGTTTGCCCTTGTTCTCCTCGTTGACCATAACTTCCAGTTCATCAAGGGTATAAGCAGTGATGTCCGTGAAAAGGGCGATATAATCGCTGCTTGAAATTTTATACATCGTTTCCCATGCCTTAACTTGCGAGGGCCTGCGCCCACGGTTCGGAGGCTGGTTAGTGCTGGTAAAGCGGGTTTTTGCCCCCGCTGCCCTTCCGTCTGCTCTTGGCATCATCTCCCTCCAATTTTGATAATACTAGGCATTTGTAGCCTCATGTTCATCGCAAATTCTTTCGTATTCTATATGAATTATCTCAAACGCTATTTCCCATGCCTTAGAGTGATCCTCTTTAGGCGTGGCAACGTGAGCTAATTCATGCGCTAACACCTCTACCGCATCCATAATTTTTAGTTCGGTAGATATAAAGATAACCGCTATATCTTCATCGTCAGGCCATAAAGTCGCTCCATAAGCTTTCTTTTCGCCTTCGCGTTCTATTTTTTCGCTTGTTAGATATATTTTGTAATTAAGGCCGTGAAATATATTATCAAAAGCCTCTTTAACATTTATAAAGGGGTCATTTTCAAATACTTTCATTTGGCCTTCCCTCCCCGTTTAATCACCGTTTTCCACGCCGTTTCTTTCTGCGATATTTTTCCCATTCCTCCTTGAAGAATGAACCGACCTACCGTAAAGTCAGGACACAAGGAGACTAGAATGAACGAGCATACCAACGAATTACACAATATAAAAATGTGGCTTTGCCAGGGCGCGATAACGTACGACAGAGCGAAGGAAATGGCTACACCCCATATTGCAGCGCTCAATAAAAGAGCCGCCGAGATTGCGAAGAAACACAGCATGAAGCCGCGCCAGATTACGTTTGCCGGTTTCATGCGCTAACCGCCTCGGCGTCTGCCTTTTCTTGTTCGTTTAAAGCGTCTTCCAATTCCAGCCTGTCGATTTTGCATTTCAAAGCGGCCTTAACCGGATCACCTTTCACAAAAACTAATACATTCTGATGTATCTTCCCTATCTTCCGTGACTTTATAAATCCCTCTGCTACAGTGAGAGCCTTCGCCGCAATCTGGGTAACAAGGATCATCTCATTGTAGAAATGAAGACCAGCATATTCAAAGGCTTTAACTGTATCTGGCACAATCCCATAATAATGCCCTGATGCTTTTGAACGCGCCTCGCCTACCACAAACACCGCAAAGGAATCGTCTTTAAGATATAAGCAAGCCTTTGCAATGATATCCAAATACGCAGTTTTAAATTCGGGATAATCCATGTTTGAGAGATCCTCAGGTTGCTTGGAGTATACCTCCAAATCTGCATAGGGAGGGCAGGAGAAAACAAAATCCGCTTCAAAGCCTCGGGGGAGAAGGAGCTCCATGTCCCGGCTGTCTCCGCAGACCCATACCGGCTTCTTGTCCTTCACGATATGGATTTGAGAATAGTTCGCGTCTATCTGCTCCTGTCGTAAATCTATTCCAGTGTAATTGTAGTCAAGGCTTCCGGCGATAATTCCCCGGACAGAACCGCCAGCGAAGGGGTCAAGGATTTGACCACCAGCAGGGCAGAACCATCGGTACATGATTTCACATAACACAGGGTCGAATATGCTCTCGGAGGGAAGTGTGGACCCGCTGGCTTTCTTCGCAAGGGCTGCCATGTTTTTCAGCATTCCGTCATCCCTGCCTTTCTCGCTCTGTATTCCCAGGGAGATCCACGCTTTTTTCCGTTGCTGCCAATACCCAGAAGCGACACGAAAAACAGATAGTGGTGGAATTATGAACCGTTCCGCAAGAGTTTTACGAGCTTCTTCGGTGTTGCCGCCAAAATTCAAGTCGTCAAAGGAGATATTGGGTATTTCAAAGGCTAGGAAGTCGGTATCGAAGTCGATAAATTCGGCGATTCCCGCTTTGGTTACTACACCGTATTGGCTCAAGCACTGGAGGATAAGCTCTTTCGCCTCCTCCCTGCTGCTTGCCTGGATATAAACTACCGGGATCAGGGGTATTGTGTAGCCTTTTTCGATAAGGCGTGGGATCGCGGCCTGCCTGCCGTGGCCGTCCAAGCAGTAATTGTGACCCTCGTTCTTCCAAATGAACTCCGGGAACGCCCATCCATGCTTGATTAGGCTGCGGCAAATCTTCTCAAGCTGCTCGTCAGACCGTTCCTTGAGGTTTCCCTGCAACGGCTCGATCTGATCATAGGGCAGGAAGTCCTTTACATCGCACGTTACTCTTATAACTTTCAACTCACCCATTGGGTAACTCCTATACAGAAGCGCCCGGCAACGTCTCTGAAATAAAATATAACGGTATACCAAGTATACCGGAAAAGCCAACTCAACGCAAATAATTCCTATCCAGAATTCTGGATAGAACCGCCACGCCGTTTCCACGCCGATTATGACGCCGTTTTCCACGCCGTTTATTATTTCAGAAATCTATATCTTCAATAGGTGTCGATTTCAGGTTCAATTTTTCCCTCTTACTCTCCCAAGGGAACCTGACAATAATAGGTCGGAGCCTGTCCACTATTGCTTTTCCGTACTCCTCGGTGAACTCTTTTTCGTCCTGATTTGTAATCAGGGTGGTCGGTCGCTGATAATTCCAGCGTTTGTCGATGATTTCAAAAAATAAATCTTTCTCAAAAGGAGTAAACTTTTGCCTTCCGATTTCGTCAATTATGAGATATTTGACCGTTCCATAATTATTTATAACCTTCTGCTCGGTGCTGAAATTCATCCTGACCTCGCGGAAGATGTCGGGGAGCCTTTGGTATGTCGCGCCGTCTTTGGTCAGGCACATGGCGAGGTGGGTTTTTCCTGTGCCGGATTTTCCGCAGAGGAAAAGGTTCGTATTCCATGCCTGTTCCTTGACCGTTTTGAAAGCCTTTTTTTTCTCCGGGGTATCTGCCACCCATGTATCCCAATACTCGTCATAGAATTTTGGCGTTATTCCAATTTCATCGTATAGAGTAATTAACTTTTCTCTTTTTTCTTGTTCTTCCTTCCGGTATTCTTCGTCAAGAATACGCTTTTTTTCTTCTTCCGGCAGCGCGTCAAAGGCTTCCTGCTGTTCTTTCATGGTTTGTTCAAATCTAGTCATTATATCGCCTATTTTTACACTCATATCATGCCTCCGTAAAGTATTCGCTTATGTCATCGTCTGTCGTATTGTCGTTTTTAATACGATGTTTCTGTTTTGCATCTGAATTTATCAGACGGTTCAGAACTGATGCAGACAGCATAGTGGCAAGAGAATAACCACCCTTTAGAATAAAATCGTCTGCCATGCCATTGTTGACAGCTCTGATTATCTGTTCCGGTACAAGGGATTTGAAAAGGTTTTTTAATAACGCCCTGGTCTGGTTCCAGTTTACGATGGGGTTCTCTGTTTTAACTTTGCCTTGAGAGAAAAGAGTATCCCAATTAAGAAGGTAGACCTTTTCCACCCTTTCCATATCGTTTTCCTGTTCTCGTTCACGGAGGGGAGGTTTCTTAGGTTTGGTGGGTTTTTCTGTCGTTTTCCCGGGGCCTGTGGTATTATTTATCTCTATATCTAAATCAGGATCAAGATCAGAGTCAAGATCAAGATCAAGATCAAGATCAAGATCAAGATCAAGATCGTGAGCAGAATTTGGGGGGAGGTCTTGAGATGTACCCCCGGTTTCGAGGGGTGGGTCTCCCTCATTATGGGGGGAGGTCTTAAAGAGGTCTTGGGGAGGTGTTGGAGACCTCTCTATGTACTCCGATACATCGTAATCGTAATGGTTCCGGTCCGCTATAAAGTCCTTTATGTCATCGGGAAGGCTCCGGAGTACCTTTACCGCGCCGAGGAATAATCCGCTCCGTTCCTTTATCTTCTGGTGTTTCAGCCATTTCGGTATGATGATGTATTCCTTGTAAAAATAGGCTTTCCCTGCCTTCTCAAACTTCGTCATAGCGGCGTTTACTTCTTCCCTGGAGCAGCCGGTATCGGCGCAGACGTATTTCAGCGCGAACGGATACACCCCTGCGACATTGGTATGGATGTTGGTCAGCAGATTAAAATAAATCAGCTTCTCCATTGCCGTCAATGAATCAAACCATTCATCCGACCAAATAGATGTCGATATATACCGTTGCTTCGTTGTTCCGTTCATTTTCCCCTCCCTATGCACTCATGGCTGCCATTGCAAGAGCCTTCGCCGGTGGTGGCGGCACGGCATTGCCGATCTGCTTCACTTGTTCTGTCGTGTTCCCTTTGATGATGTATTTATCCTCAAAGCCCTGCGCTCTCTTCAATTCTGGCGGTTTCAACATTCTGAAATGAATATCAAGTTTTATTCCGTCCACGTCTGGTGAAACTATACCGCCGAACCCACGCGAAGCCGTTACAGTTGATAACGGTTCATCTATTGAACGCGCTTTATTTCCTCGGTAATACCCTTCATTCGGCAGGAGAAACGATTCCAGCAAAGCAAACCTTTCCTTTGTGGTAACTGTTCCCAATGGTTCAGATACCGGCTTAGAACCGCCGTTTCCATAATATTCAACAATAAGCGGGTCCACCAAAGCATAGCGGTTCGATGTGTCCAAGCACGGCAGCGGTTTGTCCAGGGAATGATTTCGCCGTTCCGAATCATCGCCGCCATGAAACCTCGTAATAAAAGGCTGGCAAACGCTTATCGCGCCAGATTGCTGTCCGAGCATAAATGGCGTTATGAGATTGAATCTTCCCTGTGCCAATACGGTTTGAACCGGATCGTCAACAGGCTTTGGCATTTGACCAGATTCATGTCCCATCAGCAGAGGAACAGGATAGACCACGCCGTGATGTGCGCCGCTGGTCGTAACGGAGGGCAACGGAAGGTCAAGAGAACGCACATCGCTTGAACCGTAAAGAACCGCGAGGAACGGTTTCGCGTAATCTCCCCAATACTTCTCAATCCCTGCCGCTATGCGCCGGATAGTCGCGTCAGCAAGGGGTTTCTTGCGGTCGAAAATAGATTTCCCGGGAATACCCCAATCAATTATCTCTCGCGCCGATTTCCACGGCTGGTATCCCATTAAATTATTGCCGCCGTCTATGTGGGTTATTTGTGGCCACATGATTTTTTTGCGTCCCTTTACAGCCTGAATGAAAAGTCTCCGGCGCGTAGTGGGTGCGCCATAGTCCGCAGCGCAGAGAATTTCCCAATCCACTTTATAGCCAAGACTTTGAAGCGATTGAATGAAGGCTTGGAAGATTTTCCCTTTTTGGTTCTGTATGGGCTTTCCGTTCCTATCCAGAGGCCCCCACGAAAGAAACTCCGGCACATTTTCAATGATTACGCGCTCTATATAAAGTTCCTGTAACCATTTCAGTATTAGCCATGATGAGGCGCGGCTCTGGTCGCTTCGCGGCCGTCCACCGCGAGCAACACTGTGGTGGGTGCATTCCGGCGAAGCCCAGAGCAGATCAAGTTTGCCACCCTTAACCACTCGTGTCGGGTCTATGCGCTCCACGGATTCACAGAGATGCTCCGCTCTCGGGTGATTGGCAGCGTGTGTTTCCATTGCGATTTCCCAATGGTTTATCGCAAGTAAATTCACCTTCATATCTTGCTCAAGAGCAGCCTGCATAATTCCGGTACTTTCTCCACCCGCGCCGCAGAACATATCTACTACGTTGAATGTTTTTTTCAAGATAAACCCTCCATACCGAGATTTATAGCCTTTTGAAATTCAACTACTGTGTTGGCAATAGCCTCTGTAAGAGCATAGGAAACAAGGTTCAGTTTTGTTCTATCGCCATTCGGACACTTTATTCCTTTTATTGATAGTTCAAAACCGAAGATGCCTTCCTCATATTTAATTCCGTCATCAAAATAAGGCTCGTGTGTCGCCTTTGTTTGTTCGATTTCAATTTTTACATTCATTGCCAGCCTCCGCTTTGTAACTCGCATTAAAGAAGCGCAAAAGGTTCATTATTAAATCAAAATCACGATTGGACAGCATACTAAGTAAATCATTCACGATGGTCTGTTGTGTGATAAATGGAAACTCTGTTATACCGAGAAGATAGTCCGCAGATACGTCCAACCCGACACATAATTTTTTCAAATTATTTATCGAGGGGTTTCTATTACCACATTCAAAATTGGCAATTTGCGATACATCAATTCCAGTGATTTTATGAAGTTCGGCTTGAGTCATGTTCCGAATCCCACGAGCAGCTTTTAATTTTTCCGAAAATACAGTTTTCATTCTTCGATACTCTCCTTTGATATAATTAAACCTGTTTGAACGCCGTCAATGGTTTCTGATACAATGTATTCGCTGTTCGGTGGCAGTAATCGCTGTCCGCAGTAAGGACAAAAATTATATCCTTTAATTGGATTGCGCTCATCATTAAAAACTTTTTTGCATTTTGGGCAGAAATGATAACCAATATCTTTTTGCCAGCAAAGCGGTGTAAACTTTATATGTTCATAACCATTACAAGGTTCTTTCACATCCGGGTCTATAGTTACAGTCATTCCTTTCAACTTACATCGGTCTAAATCTTTTTTGTCTACAAAATAATGTTTGCACTCAAAACAAGTTACCGGATCATCTTCATTATGCTCATAAGAATCACGATATACTTTTTCATTTATGGCGGCTGCTGTGAATTTCAAAAACGCTTCTGCGTCTTTATTATATTCATATCCAGCCCTGCCATTTTCGGAAGGTTGAAATCTCCTTTTCCCAAGATACTCGATTGATAGAACCGGAGAATCATCACCGTCAACAATGAATGTATCGTCCTTCGCCTCATACGGCATTTTAATTATTTCTTTTATAATTGAGTTACACATTATTTTCTTTCTCTCCTTCTCTTTTCATTCTGTCAGCACATTTATTCCATCCAAGAATAAATCCCACTTCCTTTCCTCTGCGATAACCAAAATATAATCCGATGAGCGAAGCAATAATACCGCCTATCCAATACATTTTTATTCATCCTCCTTTTTCTTTTCATCTGGCAATGATTTGCTTTTTACTGCCAGAAGGAATAACTGTTTCAGGTCTCTCTTTTCCTCATCCAATTTATCGCAGATTACTTTGTACGCTTGAGCAAACTGTTCATTTGTGTATTTCATAGCAGTTTCTTTAAGGGCTTGCGCTGGTGTTATATGCAGAATATCTGCGTACTGCATATTCACGAGTAACTCCTGCCTAATGCTAATCGCGCCCAAATAATTCATACTTCCTCCTTTCTCTTACCACCGCAGAAATCAACCCACCACTTATAGTAGGTTTCAACATCTTTTTTATTTCCTTCTCTGGTGTTGGCTTTGGTTTCTAAAAATCTCCCTGCTGCTTTTTTATACAAAAAGGCATACCGAGGGTTATCTTCAAGTTCCTTTTTATTTGCTCGCATTGGGCAGCCAATACAACCGACCCTCTTATGCCCGGCATCGTAAAGAGGGTTATAGGGAAGATTACGCTCTCTTATGTATTCCCACACTTCATTGTCTGACCATTCAATTATGGGGTTCAACATATATTTATTTTTTTTCATGCAGTTTTCAGTCAAGCGGCGTGTTGCTTCATTGTCGTTATTTGTCATCATTTTACGTCCAGCTATTTCGTGTATAAAACGACCTGTTTTTCTTTTTGCGCTCTCTGACCAACGGATACCCAATATACAATAGGCATTCTGTCCTGCAACTTCTTTTAACCTTTCACAGCAAAATCTCATTTGTCGTGTTGGGAAACCAAATTTTTCAATTAACTTCCACATTGTTATTTGTTTTCCGTCTTTATCTCTCGGAATAATAAATTCAAACGAATAGCCAAGTTCCTCAATACGTTCTTTTTCATGCCGCAGAAAATATACCGTCTCTGGATATTCAATTCCTGTCCATGAAACTTCAAATCGGCATTTCACACCGGCGCGGAGGGCAAGGTCTGTAATAACTGTGCTATCTTTTCCACCTGAAACCATGACCGTATATTCTCCATAAATACGTTCAGCAATCGGAGCCATTGTTAATATACGTTCTATGGCTTTGGAGGTTTTATCATAAATTGTTCCATCAAGTTGTTTTTCACGAAGCATTATCTTTATCTCCATAGGTATTTACCAAAATGCCGGTACTATCTCCGCTGGCGAAGCGGCGCAGAGCATGAACAACAAGGTCATTTTCTATTTTTAGGTTGGACCGGAACTTTCCTGATGGTTTTTGTTGATAAAACTTTCCGTTCCGGTAATACAACAGGCCCCAACCTTCCGGCACTAAATCTACAGGAATAAGTCCCCAAGGGCAGACATAGTATCTGCGGTTTCCAAGATGTTCTTTTTCAATCAGGTATATCTCAATAGTGCCTTTTTCAAGACGGCATACACCTTTGTTATATTTTCCCTCTATCGATTCTTTCACAGGCAAATAGGAAGCCCACCACGGAAGCCGGTATTTTTTACGAGCGTCTTTTTTCTGGTCTTTCTTGAAATCAGCCAACGAAACTTTTATTTCAAAAAGATATGACTTTCCAAAATCAAATATCAGAACATCGGGTTCTTCACTGGAAGCGGTGCTTTTATATTCGTATAGAGCGATTTTTTTGTTATAGCGTTTCGCTACCGCCATGCAGAGTTCAGTGTGGGTTATAGTTTTTTCTTTAGTCATTGAATAACCCCTTCTCATTCGCTATCCGTTGCTCTGCAATTTTTATGTACTCCGGATTTATTTCGCACCCTATGTATCTCCGAAGATTTTTTACAGCCACTACCGCCGTGGTTCCGCTGCCAAGAAACGGATCAAGTACTATCCCATTTTCAGGACAGCCGCACATTATGCAAGGGAGAATAAGCCTTTGAGGAAACATTGCGAAATGATTTAATTCAGAGGGTTCGCTAGCGATCACCCACACGTCACGTTTCGTCCTCAATGGATTGGTCGGTATGGATACTCCGTGGTGTTGTTCGCTTAACCCTGTTTTTCCGTCCTTTGTAATATATCCGCGCTGCGGCCAGCGTTCGCGTTTTGTTCCAGCTTCGTGTCCCCAGACTACTTGATCAAATTCGCCTTTGGTAACGGTCTCCGTTTTGCGGCCGTCATATCCGGTAGCTGGTTCAAGAGCGTGTTGAAAATTGAAATAGTATATAGGCTTTTTTGAGAACAGGAAAATATACTCATGGGATTTACAGAAACGGTCTTTTACGCTTTCCGGCATTACAGAAGGTTTAGACCAGATAATGTCCTGCCTTAATATCCAGCCGTCATTCATCATGGCGAGAGCAAAACGCCAGGGAATACCTATCAGCGATTTCGGAGGCATAGATTTCAGTTTTAATACTTTTACATCATGGCTTGCCGTGTTGCTTGCCTGTTTATCAAATGATGGTTTTGTATTTCCGTTGTTCTTTCCGCTGCCGTTATAGGAATCACCGATATTTACCCATAGCGTACCTTCGTCTTTTAGAACACGTTTTACTTCTTTGAAAACTATGAGTAATTTTTCAATATATTCTTCCGGCGTTGCTTCTAAGCCGATCTGCCCATCAAAATCTCCATAATCGCGTAACATATAATAAGGCGGTGATGTTACGCAACAGTCCACCGACCTGTCCGGTATTGTTTTGAGAGTATCTATGTTGTTTCCGGGCAGGATGCGGTTATAGATCACTTCACCAGCCTCCGCAGATTTTTCTTTAGTTTTATTTCAGTGAACTTCCCAAGCTCATATATCAGTTCAATAATTTTTTCTTTCGGCGGTTCCGGTAGATGCTTGCCGCAAGTGTCCGCGCCGATATTTACTTGGAAAGGCTTGCACCTTTGTATTAAATCTATGAAGGGAGCGGTATCAAAATCCATGATAGGCTCGATGGTTACCATCGTATTGCTTAGGCAAGCCATAGCCTCTGCCCTTTTTTCCGGCAGCGGAGCGAATGCCATCTCCGGATAATACCTATTCGTTTCAATGGTGGTGGCTAGTATGTCATGCCTTCTAATTTTCAAAAGGAAGTCGTCAAACCGCGATGGGTTTTTTGATTGGAATAAATATTTATTTTCGTTAGCGTCAAAAGTTTTCTCAAGTATCCGGTTGATCCAGTCGATACTGATATTGGAAGCCCATATATCGGTGGAGCTTCCGACAAAAATAAAATTGCCATTGCCGAGATCGGTTTTCATTTCTTTTTCGTCTAAGCGTACCGGGCGCAGTCTTCCCCATTTTTTCATATAGCAGTAATAGCAATCGTGGAAGCACTCGCCTTTTATCGGGTTCCATGTGTGCGAGACAAAATCGTACATATTTCCTTTCGTTGGCCTAAGCATCTTTATTCCCTACCTTAATAGTCCGTCTCTCGCTTCAAAATATTCCAAAAGCATTTTTTCAATTCTTTCGTTCTCCATCTTTTCAAACCTCGCCATCACGCGCTCGGCATACTCAATTGATCTGTCAGGCGGCTTTTCTTTGCGGGTGAGCCATCTCGTTCCGGCGTTGTAACAAACGGCCACGCTCCAATACGTTGTGGTCAATGGATTATCCACCAAACCTTTTATGTATAAGCAGCCGGCTCGGATATTTTCTTCTGGGTTTTTCCAGTCGCCCTTAAACCATGAACTATTCAATTGCATTACCCCGCCGTCAAAGGTTCCGTCTTTGTTTTGATATAGGGCATTTGGGTTCAGCGTCCAGTTTTCTTCTAAGGCCACGGCAAGAGCGAACTCCGGCGATATTCCCACCTCGGCAGCGATAGCCAATATTAATGCCATGATCACCGTGTTCAACTCTGCTCCCCTTTGCCGCGTCCCTTTTTGTGTACCGTTTTCTCTACCTGCATATTTGTTTTGCAAATCCGGCAGTTATAGGTTTCAAGGCTGTACCCTGTCGATAACAGCCGCATAGGGCTTCCGCACTTAGGGTAGGTCGGTTTTTCAAGTTTTAGTTTCATTTGGGTTACACTCCTTTAGAAGTTCTGGATTGTCGTGAATGTTGCCGATTACTTCAATGGTCGTATCGTTCATCATCCAGTATTTTTCTTCACCGATAAAATAGCCTGACTTTTCAGTATCCCACCTAACAAGGCAATTCATACCCTTGTATAAAACAATATCCCCCTCGAAAACTTTCACGCCGTTTTTATCCGTCAAGCCGGTAAACTGCCCTACGGTTTCGGGGATAACATCCGTTTCATTTCCTGGCTCATAAGAAATAATCTTGTATAAATCTTGCCCTGTTGAAATATGTTTTGTTTTAAGTAAACTTCCGTATTTCCATTTTCTGGTCGCTATATTTTTCCCCCTGAATTCAATATCCCTCATTGATTGGCTCCTTAATACCTAAAATCCGTAAAATGCAAAATCGCCATTTTTCCAGACTTATAATTCCCATAAAAAAACCATTCTTGTCGCCACGCCGCATAGCGCTCCTTCTTCTCCGGTTTCGGAAGGAGCTATATAAATATATTCCATATAGCGCCTATAACTTTTATCCGTGGCATTTGATAAAAAATTAAGCTGGTACGCAAGACTGCCTTCGCAGCCAATAAATCCGTTATACTGCATAAATTATTTCCCCTTCCTTTGAACATTGTTCTGTAGCGTAATGAACCGGATCAGGTTCACCTTGTCAAAAATAGAAACGAACTGCCCATCGGTATCGGATATAAGCGGGTTACCTTTGTAAATGAACGAGGACAGGTATTTCCTTAATTTCGCGCATTTTTCCGCGTCAATATTCGGCACTGCATCGTCAGGCAGTATTTGGTACTCCTCTTGCATTGCGTTCTCGATATAGGCATTCAAATCCTTTATATCTGGCGGCTCCTCCGCTGGCTGTACCGGCGCGGTCGTAACTTCCGCGATTGCCTCGGTTTCCGTTTTCTTTTTCGGGTTAAGCCCCATCAGGAAAAGGACAACGGTTATGGCCAGGGGAGCGATAAGGTCATAAAAAATTGCTGGCGTGGCTATCATGAAAAAGTCAAAGAAGTATTTATTGTCCAGCTTGTTCAGGCTTAGCATGAAACCGAAAAAGGTTCGCGGGATTGTCTCTATGTAAAGGCTTTCCAGAACCTCATTAATGCTCTGCTGCTTTCCCTGCTCGGAATTATTAAGGCCCTGGGCCGTTTCCATTATCGTCTTCATTGAGTTGTTCCAACTCTCGCCGGAATTTTCGGCAAGCGACAATAAGCGGTCAATGTTTTTCATTGTCCACTGCGTTATATCCTCGCCTTCAGCTTTCGCATCGCTGGCTTGGTACTCCGCTATAAGCTCGCTCCTGCGCTTATCGATTATGTCCGCTATGTCTGCCTGTATTGCCTCGCTCGCAATGAACTTTGAGTAATTAAGCGACAGCGTGGAAAAAATTGAAAAAGTAATAACAACCATGCCGACCACGATGAAAAATATCGAAAACAGTTTAGCAGCTCCGTTATGTGCGAGGAAAAGCTGTGCCGCTGTGAAACTGGTCGCGGAGAAAATAATCAGAGCAATGCCTGTCATTATGGCAATAGGGTGATCCATGCCAGTAAGCAACAGGTAAGACGCTGTATTCCGCGCCGACATTAGAATACACAGCACACCGACCGAGAGCATTGCCACGAAAACAATGTTCCGTGCATTGATAGCATTTAGTAAAATACCGCTAAACTGTTTTTCGTTGTTCATTTATACTCCTTCACTCCTTTAGAATTACAAACCGTTGGTTCGCATAATTTTGTTGGCTTATGGTATTTTTTACACCACCATATAAACCACCAACCATCATCAATCACTTTACGAAACCAAAACCGATACCAACGATTTATTATTCTTTGCTCGTTGTGCTTGCAGTTGGAACAGAGATGAAATCTATTTGCCAACTGCCAGCTACACTTCGGAAATTTCATTTAAGCCACCAACGCTTCCATGTCAATGCGCTGCTCAATCATCGCCTTTACTTCATCACTGTGGGTGATGATGATTGTGTGCCGGAGATTGCTCTCGGCATGAGCCGCTTCGAGCATCCGGCAGTAAGCGGTTTTTGCCGCGCTGTCCAACGCGCCATCAGCTTCGTCTTGGAAGCAGGAGAGGAAAACAAAGTTCGTGTTACGTTTGCGGATAACGGCAAATGCGTCATATATGGCGCGTTTAATCCAGACCGCTTCGCCGCCAGATTTGTCCTCAAGGTTCGCGGCTTCGCCGTTGTCGATTACCTTAATTACAAAGTCCTCGATCTGCTTCGTTTTCTTCCCTGCGCCGCCGATGCGCGTGGTTTCGATGGCGATACGGAAGCGATCACCGTATGCGCTCTCAAGGATTTTATTCGCGGTGTCTGCTATGCCGGGCGCGAGCGCGTCCAATTCCAAAGCCTGTATGCCGTCTCTGCCGAAGGCTTTTGAAATCAAATCCCACGCCGTTTCTTCCTTCGCGGATACCAGCATCTCCTTTTTGAGAGCTTCCAATTCATTCTCCTGCCTTTCAATATCAGCAAGGGTGCGCCGGAAGCCAGTAATGGTAGATTCCCAACTTGCGATTTCCGCTTTTGTTTCGGTGTACTTTTCAGCCAGTTTGCTGTGGAGCGCAATAGCGTCATCAAGTTCCCTGCGGAGACGCCCGAAGGCTTGTTCATCGACACCGGCTATGAGTTCCCGGACAATCTTTGACCTTTCATCGAGGAGTTTATTCTTGTCGGCAAGCTGGTTCTTCAATCCTTCAATGCGAACCTTCGCGGCGTTGGCGTTTTCAAGCCTTGCGCGGCTCTGCGCGATGTCGATGAGGTTCATCTTCTTTGTGGCTTCGAGAAGGATTTTTTCATCGAAGTTTTTCAATGAAACCGGAGTAGGTTCGTCCAGCCCGAGATCGGCTATCTCGCAGTTAAGAGCGTCAATTTGGTCTTTTATATCAGCCAGCTTGCTCTCATAATTCTTGACTTCCGTCTTTTCATTGGAAATCTTTTCAAGGAACCGTTCACGCTTCATTCTTAATTCGGCGATTTTCGCTTCCGGTAACTTCTGTCCGCAGGTCGGGCAGTTTTCTTTTATCTCTGCCGCGTCACGTTCAAAAAGTTTGATGTTGTTTTGCGAGTTCTGCAGGAGCCGTTCAATGCCGTTCTTCTGCTCGCCGAGTTTATCGCGCTTCACCTTGAGAGCGTTCATTTTTTCGTCATGGGCTGATTTTTCTTTCAGATACCCATTTTGTTTTTCCATGTTGGCTTCGAGGTGCTTCTGCTTTTTCGCGTTTTCAGCGTCAACAGTTTTTTTATGAGTTTCGTATGCGGAGATTTCGGTTTCATAAACCGATTTATTTTTACCGGCTTCCTCATAGCGTTGTATGTCGCCTTTCAGAGCTTCAATTTCGCCCATTACCTGATCGACAGCCTTCCGCGCATCATTCTCTTTGCTCTGGCGCAATTCCTCGGCGTTCCATGCAGCCTGACAGCGTTCTTTCTCCGCTGCGGCGGTTTTCCCCTGCGCCGTTACTTTTTCGAGTTCTGTTTTGGCAGCCGCCAGAGTTTTCTCCGCGTCTTTAAGGGCTTGCGTTTCGGTCTCCTTCCGGGACACCGCGCCCTCAAGCATTTTTACCTTGATCTCCGCGTCATGGTTTTTTGCCGCTTCCGTTTTCGCCTTTTCGTTTGCCGCTTCTGAGAATTGCTGTAAGTAATCTATCCCTGCCAGTTCCACGAACAGGGTTTTCTTTTCTCCAGCTGTGGCATCGGTAAGGTCGGGGAGATTTTTTGTTGGACGCTGCGTGGAGAAGGCTGTCCGCAGATACAATTCAACGGGTCCGAAAATACCGCCGAGTTCTTCTTCGTAAGGTTTGAGCGTTCCGTCAACACCTGGTCGCGGAACCCACTCATTTACACATTCCAGATTTGCGAAGCCGCGAGCGTCAAAAATGTAGTATTTGCAGGAGCCGGATTTATTCTGTCCGTCAATCTGGATCAGAAACTTGACGAAATGGCCGCGCCCTTTCAATGAGCGGTCTTCATAAATCACCTCGCGGTAACTGTCGCGGAGGCAGAAGTGATCCTGCAATTTTCCCTTCCGCGTAAGGAGTTGAGGATAGGGGTGGCAGTTTTCAATGAGGGTAGTTTTTCCGCGCCCATTACTGCCGACAAGAGCAATCAGACCGTTGTCGTAATCATGCAGATTGAGACAGATCTCGTCCTTGCCGACACCCTTTTTTATTCCGATTGCACCACGGAGTTTCAGGCTTACCAGCTCCCATTCCCCGGCAGCCCGAACCTCGCCTTTCATTGCTTCGGTTTCGAGGGTTTTGATTTTTTCGATAATGGAAGGGTCAATTTCGAGATTTGAATTCTGCGCCCAGACTTCGTATTTTTTCGTTGGGGTGTTTACCTCGGTAATCTCTGCGGCGCGGACAGTTTCAACAGCGGTCTCGGAAATGGTTACGCGAGAGCCTTCCACCGCGCCGTATTGATACAGGATACTTAATTCGCTATCGGTATCAATGAAGGCGCGGTCTTCCTTTTTACAGGTGATTTCCAACCAGACCTTTTTCCCTGTAACGTTTAAATCTTGTTTTTTTTGTTCGCTGAATGCGACATGATTTTCTCTCCAATCATAAAACGATGCCGCAATCTTCATGTTCTGCGGATGAGGGAAGTCAACCCTTGCTACCGTTTCGCTTCCTTCCCTGGGTTTCCCATCATAATTGAGATATGGCGAAGGCTGGACGATATTGAACCCTGCGAGATGTGACTCTCCGAAATTCTTCGGGTATATGCTCCCTGCATAATAAGCCGGTAATGAACCAACCCTTTGCGGCTTGTGAATGTGACCAAGCGCATAGTAATCCGCGCCGATGTCGTTAAGGTCATCAATCGTGATGCTTATTCCGGTTCCGCGCTCAATCGTTTGGTCGTTTTGCAGGGAACAGCCAGCAACATCACCGTGGTACAAAACAATGCAAGGCATAGTATCGTACTCGTTACGCTTTGCCGCGAGAAGGTAGCAGAGCTTGTGCATTGCTTCGCGGATGGTTTCTTCGGTTTCGTCTTTTCCTGTGCTGGTTCCGGCGAGGAGATATTTCTTTCTCGGCTCCGGTATGCCGAAAATAATCGCCATACGGTTGTGCTTGTCATAGAGACGGTTTGCTTCTTCCTCGGAACAGATATGATTTCCGTTCGGCGCGAGAAAATAGGCTTGTCCCTGGTCCAGAACCGTGATACCGTATTTACAAGTGATTTTGCGGAAAATCTCCAACGAACCGTCAGTGTCGTGGGTGGGTGTGCCGTAAATCATGGCAATCGGTGCAATGTCCGCGATGTCACGAATCGCGTCCGTAAACCGATTAAATCCTGACGCTTCGGTGTTGAGCATCGAAGCGTCCCAGGTGTCCCCGGCGATACATACCATATCGACCGGGGATTTTTTTATGTGTTCTGCAAAGAACCGCAGGGAGGCGAGAGCCTCCTCCGCGAATTCCCGACAGCAATGAAGATCCGCGAGGTGCGCTATTTTCATACGTTAATCCCCTTTGCTTTGAGCCATGTGCGAAGCCGCTCTATCATGCTGTCGCGGGTTTCCGGCGTTGCATTTGGATTGGCAAGTTCTTCCTGCGCCATGTTATAAGGATTTTTTCCGTTCTTACTTACAACATTCAAAGCGTCTTTGTAGGAATTCATAATCTGTTCAATGACCAGACCTTTTTGTACAAGCAAATCTTCCTGTTCGCTTCCCGGGACTGTGGGTTCATCAGGGAATTCCGGCTCTGTCGATTCTGCCGCTTCCGCTGCCAATGAAGCTGCTGTATTATCCGCTGGCGGTGTTTCGTTGGAAGGAGGCATATCATTAGGTGTTACATTGATTGGTTCGGAAGCAGCAATTTGCGGCTTCCCAAAAAGAGTTGATATATCTATACCGAGAGCCTTTGCTGTTGCTAAAGAGCGTCCTTCCGGAGTTTTCAGAATATACTCTGTATTCTGAACCATGCGCCCAAAATAAAGCGGTTTCTCAATGTCCTTCAATGCAAAAGCAGTAGGCATACCGACAAGCTCGCGGATAACGCGCAGACGTGCGCCTGTATTCGCTCTTTGTGTTGCGACCTTTTGAAGTTCAAGGATATACTTTGCAAGGGTGGGGCCGTATTCCTCTCCCTTGCTTGACCTTCTTCGCTTTAATTTGGTCTGTGCGGTAAGTTCGGTAACATCGAAATCCAACATTGCGCGTAATACCGGATCGAACTCATAATCACACTTTGAACTTGTGCGGTATGAACCATCGGACATCATCTTCCTGCCCTGCGCTACGGCAGTATAGACGGTGCGCTTACCGCAAATCTCATCCTCAAGTGTTACGCTTCGGACTTCGCCAAATACAAAGTCAATACCGCTTGCTTCGCCGATACGGTCAACAACTTCGCGCTTCGGCATAAATTTTCCGGAGATATTAAAGCAGTCATTTTCTTTGTCCAGCTTTATCTCTGATACTTCCGGTTTGAAAAGAGGGGTTTTTTCGGTAACCCAATCTTTGTCTACAAAAACGAGCGCACCAGCTTTCTGGGCTGCTTCAATTCTTGTTAATGCAGTAGTTCCGTTCATTCATGAACCTCCTTGAAACCGTTATCGGATATAATCCGCTTCGCGGCTTTGATTGCCGCGTCCAGTTCCTTCTCGCACTCGGCGACCGTCTCAAACTCTGCCGTGGCACTGATTTGCCAAAGCCCTTTCGCGGTTTCATCGAGGTTTATCCGCACCCTCTTATTCCCCTGTACTTCCATAAACATCTCCTCAAAAATATATTCATTAGGCATACACCCAATTACTAACAAAAATTATTTCTACACATCTAACGTAAATGTCCCATTGCCGTCTGTAAGCAAAGCGATATAATCGGTGGCTTCAAAAAACTGTCCGAGCCGTTCGGCTTTTTCCATTTTTTCCGGGTCAATGAGATAGTCAGGAACTATCGCTAAACAACCAGCGTCAACGCCGTAACCAAAACCAGACATACTTTGATATACTCCGTCTCCGTACATGGTTCCGCACTGAATAAACGCGCATTTCCGTCCGGCACAATTATCAAGCACCGCATCAGAAACACCAGCTCTGCGTAAATCACCGAAGTCGAAACCTATTATTTGATTCACCTCACGCTCGGTTCCGGCAAATATCTGCTCGCATACTTTGTCCCATATTTCATTGGCTATGACATAACAGGGATCGCCAATCCAAACTTTTATCTTTCCCTCAATTTCAATTCTCTCGTCAATCGTGTTTTGCATTTTCAGCTTTCTCCTTTTGTTACTTTCATATCACTTCCCAATAGGCAACTGTAAAAAGCTCGATATAATTTTGGTCATCAAACCCCAAGTTTTTGCTCCAATTGTCAGCGGCTATTTTTTGGATTGCCAGCCTAATGTCCATCTGCTTCACCCCTAATGCTTTTTGAAGCACATTGCTCAACGCCCTCACCCCATCATCCAGGCGAACCACCTCTACATAGCTATAAGGCTTCCATTTGTTCTTTAGGAAATCCTGCTCAATGCGTAAGTTGTCAGCTTTCCGCTGGAGTATCACGGCTTCGCGGATTGCCTGTTCAGCCGCGCTTTTAAGAAGCACATTGGCAACAGTTACGTCCATATTTTCAAGCTCCATCGTTTTCTCCTTATATCAGCGCTGGCGTTACCGGAACGACCCGAAGCAAAATCGCGCCCGTTGGCCTTGTCCCGTTTGCATCAATCACATGGCCGTATTCAGTCACCGTTGCCGTTTCCTCTCTTGCGTCCGTTACGTGAAAGCCGTGATCTTCAAGCAGCTCGACCACAATTTCAATTCCCGTCAGGTTTTCGCAATCGGTGGTAGCGAAAAGAATGTACAGCATACATTGCTCGTTTTTTTTGCATTCAACGCAGGGCTTGCCGTTGCATCTCGCGGCGCGGTATGTTTCCAGCGCCCGCCTTTTAGTGTTTACGCCCATGCCGTTGCCTCCGCGAAAAAGCCTGCCTGAACGATGCCTTTCATTTCTTCCAGCGCATCGCGCATTATGGAAAAATACCCGTCCAGCTCGGCGGCCAGCTTCCGGTTGCTTTCAAGCAACTCGTCAACGCTGTCTTTTAGCCCGTTTATTTCGGATGCCATAGTCCCTGCCTCCTTATGCAGCGCTGCGCTGTGCCGCTTCGCCAATAACAACCGCATGGTAGGCTTGGATAAGCCTTCTCGTGTTGTTAATCCACGCTTGATCAATGGCGGTTAGCTCGCCAAGGCAATCGTCCAGATTCGCAATGTCGCGCTCAAACATTTCAGGATTCTTAAAGTAGTACAAAGGCTCTTCGGCTTTGTTGCCGCATATCGTCCTATAGGTTACAGGCTTGTCAATCTTGCCGTTCCGGTAGTCCTGGACGGCGTTGAATTCTTTGTTTGCCTGCTCTTGGATAATGTCCAACATCTCGCCTTTCCATGCCTTGGCTTTGGCGGCGCTTGTCCACCTGCCCTCTGCCCTTAGCGTCTCCTCTTTGTCTGCTACCCTCAAAGCCTCGTTGTAGGCCTCAAGCTCTTCCGTAAAAGTCTTTTCCATCTCCGTACTCCCTTGTCTAAAAAAATAGCCCCTTGGCGCTGGAAGTCGCCTTGGGGCAGCCGTTGTCAAAACCGGCTTAGGATTCTTCCAGGCATCCTAAGCCGCTCTTTTCTTTATCTATTTATATTTTCACATACCTGTGAAAATAAATCAAGTATATTTTCACTGAAAAGTGAAAATAATTTAGTTTTTTTGGGCTTTTACCCCACAAATGTATAGTAATTTTCACACGGTAGTGACAAATATAAAGTTTTATGATAAAATGACCGATTATGAAGGGTATGGAAGGGCTTACAGCCAGGGAAATAGCCAAAGAACTTGGCATAACATACGATAACTGCCGTAAGAGAATTTCGAAGGCAAAGGTAAAACCGATTACCAAAGACGCTATATATTCGCGGGATGTACTTGATATTATCAGAGACGTTGATCCGGTAGGCCGCCCTAAAAAGGCCGAGGCTACTGCGCCGGTAAAGAAAAAAAGCAAAGCCAAAAAATAACCCGCCCTCTTATTCCCTTTTCTCTCCATGCCGATACTCAAAAAAAGGAGAAGCCAAATGGGTATTGGTGATTGGTTAAAACGCAAACAGGAAGAGTACCTAAAGAGCCAAAACTCTGTAATAGTTCCTAATCCGCAGGATGGCTTCGGCATAAAGCTTAATGCTGAAGAACAAAGATTGGAAAATGAAAAATTCAAGGAAATCGCCGATAGGGCTATCGAGGAGATTACTAAATGCGGCCTTTTCAAGCCAGAAAAAATACCGATACTCACGGAGAAGATAAATAAAATAACAGTCCCCGGATATGGTTTTAGTGATCCTTTTTCGTATGATGATTGTTTATCCCTTGACGAGAAAAAAACTCTCGGCCTAAACACGCGGCAAAAATTCTCCAGGGAATATATTGAGTCCCTTTCTCCAAGCGGGTTAAAACATGAAAACCCGAAAGACATATTCAAAAATATCTGGATTAATAAAAACCGCGCAGTACATAGCAAATATGACCGGCTAAGATTCGAAGATTTAGGCTTAAAAATGTATGTTTGGGAAACCTGCAATGACGAGCGGGTTTGCGAATCTTGCAAAAAAATGGAAGGCAAGCTGTGCCTTATAGCTGACCCAACTGTATATTCCCGCAACAAAGGCAAGGACTGGATACCGCGCCCGAAGGGAGCGCCACTGACGCACCCAGGCGAGGAGGACGGATGCCGTTGCACTGCTATATCCTACTACCCAGAGCTTGTGATGGAAGTTTAGAACTGAGCTTCATCACATTGCCCCTCCGTTGAGAAACGGTCGCAACCGCTTTTTCCCCAAACCCGCGCCTCGGACTTGTCCAGCAAGACTTGAAAAAGAAAATGGCAGAACGTCACTATAGAGGGGTGTCGCCGGAAATCGGCGCAGTTCCGGCAGCATCGCGCTTTATCCACCGCTACCTCTTTGAAGTTGAACCTTTGATTGAAGTATTGCCGCGAAGCCTCTCCGTTCAGCATTGCCAGCCCTTAGAACGAAACATCGTCATAGGGAACTTGATCTTTCGCGTCCCCACCCTTTGACTTTGAAGGGAACTCCACGCGCTCGGCGATTATTACTACCGCGCTCCGGCTCTTGCCTTCGCTTTCCCAGCGGCTCTGTTTCAGGCGGCCTGTTACGCGAATCCCATCGCCCTTCTTTACCTTCTCTCCGCAGAGCTTTGCAATCTCGCCGAAACAATCGATGTCGAAATAGGACACTTCATTTTCAAAGCCGTCCCCGGATTTGTAGTAGCGGTTGGAAGCAATTGACATCTTACAAATTACTGCCCCTGATCCGGTTTTCCTAATCTCCGCATCACGGCAGGCGTTCCCTTCCAACATGGTAAAATTTACTGGGTTCATTATTTGCTCCTTTTTTTGCCAAAGCTCTTTTTACTTGCACAGTGTTTTGTACCGTATCTGTGCCGGGCGATTGCTTCTGCCTTTCTCCGCGCTTTGCGGTTAACAGGTATCTCCATCTCTTGCTCCTATGAATTATTTTTTCGGTGGCCTTGCCGGTCGCCGTACTCTCGCTTTACCCAAACCCAAACTTTCTCAAGCTCTCCCTGGTTCATTTCTGCCACCGGCTTTTCGCAGACTATCCGCATTCGCCGATAAAGCATTTTCTGCTGTGCCTGTTTGTTGCCGGGCGATTGCTTTTCTAAAAATTGAGTAACTACTGCATTGATATTTTTACGCAGAATTTTCTCCGCATCGCTTGGAGAGCAGGGTGGCGGTGGCGGCTCCGGATCCGGCGCAGCGGCATCAACGCCGTGAGCTTTTGAACTCAAAGGAATAATCCACGGTCGCGGGTCTCCGTTCCCTTCGCCTTCATCTTCATTGCTGCCCTGAATCAGTTCCTGTTGGTTGTCTGGATTGGAAAGCGGGACAAGCCTCTCCTGCTCTATCATTCGGACTACTTTCCTGAACGCCCAGTCAGCAGGCGCGAAAATAACGGCGCGTTCTTTGAGCGGCGCGATCCTGTTCGCTCTCGCAAAGCACTGCTCCAGCCACGGCACGGAGCGGATATGCGTCAAGCAACAAATAACGGATATCTGCGGGACATTTAATCCTTCGTAGGCCATAGCCACGGTAACAAGAATGTGGTACACGCCATGCTTAAAATCTTGAATATTTTTCCGCGCCTGCGGGGTATCCTCGCTGGTGGCGATTCTCACTTTGTGTCCGCGCTGCGCCAGATAGTCATAGTACGCCTTAGCGATTTCAATGTTCGGCGCTACTACAAGCATCTTTGCTTCGCGGTAGTCATGTATTGCCATTTCAGTGAATTCGCGCAGCGACATATTTATCAAGTGATCCGCGAATTCTGTCCGCAGGGCAGTAAACAAAGCCTTCGCTGATTCATCTCCGGACAAGGCCGATGTGTTTTTATGGCCGTCCATTTCTTCCCATTCCGCTTCGCCGTCCACTAACTCGAACTGGACAGGCATTATTGCCCCATCCGCTAAGGCAGCGCTGCGGGAGTATTGTATAACGCGCCGGTTCGTAAGGCCGCCAAGGAACGGCTCGCCACCCACATACCCAAGAAAAGCAATTTTATTTCCGTCGCCGCGAGACAATGTGCCGGAAGCAAAAACAACAATGGCAGCGGAATCTACAAGCGGCTTTATCGCCCTATGCCATTCCGAGCCTTCGCCGATGTGATGGAACTCATCAAGGAATAAAATATATTTGTGATTCCTGAATTCCCTTGCGTGGCACTCCGGGTCAACGCCGACCGCTTGATATGTGGTTACATACCCTGCAAGGCCACGCGACAGATCAAGCCCGTTATCGGCGGCGCGGATGCGCTTGTTTGTCATCCAGCGCGGCTTGCAGAACTCGTCCTCTCCCTGGTATTTAAGGCTATTGCGCGGAACCACCCAGCATATTTTTTCCGCTTTGGCAGGGATAAGGTTCTCCGCTAAAATAATGGGAACAAAAGACTTGCCGCCACCTGGGGTTACGGATAATATTATTTCCCTTATGGGTTTTCCCTCCAGTATTTCCCGGCAGACTTCTTTTATTTCGCGCTGGTGTTTTCGGAGCGAGACACTCAATTCTTTTTCCCTCCGAGGTTCCCGGCCACAATATCTAGCTCGTCAGTGTTCTCATCGTCATCTTCGGAGTCATCAAACAATGAAGACGCGCTGCTTTCGCCGCTTTCGCTGTCCTCAAACGGAAGCTCTGACTGCATCCGCTCGCCCTGGACGTATTTGATAACTTCTTCCCGGAGCGCGATTATTTTTTCAATGAGGGTGTTGTTCTGCTCAATACGCATTTGGGTTCCGGTATCGCTTGACGAGCCATCATCCATACCCAAAATAAGCCTTTCGGTTTTCAAGGTGTGCTTTACATAGACGTTTTCTTTGGTTTTGATTGTAAGCTCAAGCACAAAACCGTCAGGCCCATTCTCCGGGTAACTGAATGTTATCTGCCGGAACTGCGCCGTAATTCCCTCGAACCTAAAGAACTTTATCGCCGAGACAACAACGCCGGATACAGCGGACAATAAATTTCCTGTCGGCCTGTCATTGGTTTGTATTTTTTGTTTTTCTTCTGCGGTTTCAAATGTGACGTTGTAATCGTATTCACCGCCGACCTTAAATTGCAAAATTGTCATCATAAAACATTCTCCTTATACACGCTTATTCCATGCCGCTATTGCTTCGCCTTCGCTATTTTTCTTTGAAGACTCTGCATGGCAAATTTCACAAGAAACAAAATACAAGCCAGAGCTTCCGTGATAGCAAGGCTCATCGTCAAACTTTATGTGTCCTTCGCCGCCGCAGAATGGACATGGCTTTAAGAAACTCATCAAATAACTCCTGCCTCTTTTAATTGCTGCTCTAGGCTTTCCAATGAATTGACAACGATACCTATACCGCCGTTCCGGTTTATACAATCAAGGAATTCTTTTTGAGAATCCGACAGTTTGCCGCCTTTCGGCCTTTTGCACTCAATCCAGATCGATACTCCAGCCGGGCCTATGGCATAAAAGTCTGACATACCTTTCGCTCCGTACCTTACGAATTGGCCCCTGGCGGTTTTATACGCGCCACTGTTCATGCGCCAATGCAGAATCTGCCTCGCCGCTAAGAAGTCATCAACCACTTTTATAACAGGGCTTTCTTTCGGCCCGTATTTCGGCGGGGTAATAAAAGCTGTTGCCATTAAAAAAACCCTGCCAAAAAATGCGGCAAAAAAACAATAAGATTTTTCATAGATGGGATTTCCCTGTGAATTTGCCTGGCATCCAGCCACAATCTTTATATAAAACGTCCCTTACTGCGGAAGGTAAAAATCCTCTTTTAAGTGATCTTTCTATAATATCGTGGAAATCTCTATGGCACTTTTTGTGCATAGCAATAACTGTTTTATTTATATAATCTACATCGTGCCAAACTCCATCGCCATTTTCTATTAATTTTAGGCAGACGGGACATATTGAGCCACTTGGCGCTTTTTCGTTTTCCCTTCTCGTTTTTTTGGTAAACTCTTCCATCCTTCGCCTCCTTTCTCTCTCTCGTTCCTTTTTTATGTTTTCAGGTCTTTCACGCCATTCTTTTTGTCCTTTACCTTGAGGTTTTCCTTTTCTTGTATAACCTGCAAATTCATGGATAAGGCTGTCGCCACTTGCGGAGTCAATCTCAAAATTCACCACTGTCATTTCCTTTCTCTCCATGTTGACAAAGGCTTTAATTCTTCCCGCGAATAGCAGAACAGCCATTGTTCCCCATCCCAGAAATATTCGTAAAGGAAGTCATCATGGCGTACCCATTCATCAGTAATTTCAATTGACAATTCCTCACCATACTTGGTATAGGGATCGCACTCCTCAAGCGTTCCGTAAATTGCCGAAGTATCGCCTAACGCGATCGGCGCTTCGATTTTTTCCTGCGTATTGTAGGTGTCCAAAAAAAGCGGCGCTATATGGTCGGGATAGCCGTCATGGTGGCAGTAGATTGCGTGAACCTTGCCCTTCATCTTTGCGGAAATAATTGTCCTCGTTGACATTAAATAGCCTCCTTAAACTTAGAGAGATACTCTCTCAACACATTTCCAAGCATCACCGCATTTGATACGAGAAATGATTTGCTGGGAAACGCCTAAATCCTTGGCTATGTCTTTTTGCTTTTCAAAGTTTCTAAGCCTTCGAATGACTTCGGGTATTAGGCTTTCATTCAATTTGGCCTGGCTATTCTTAGAGCCTGACCGATCAGACCACCGTCTTCTTTCGCTGATGTCTTTAACGTTTTCTTGTTGGGTTCCAAGTTCGAGGTGATCTGGATTAATACACTTTCTGTTATCGCACTTATGTCTGACTACTTGGTTTGCTGGAATCTCTCCATGGTTTTGTATATATACAAAGCGCGAAGCGACATAGCTTTTTCCATTACGAGCTATTACAGGATAACCGTCTTGGTTTTGTTTATGTGATGTACATTCCCAACAGCCTTTCGGTGTAACGGTATAAGCAAGTTCCCTGCTCGCCATTAGGCTTCTCCGTTCAGCATTGCTTCAGCTTTTTTCGATAGTTCGTAGTCTGCGGATTGTTTGTTCTGGCTTAGGAATTCAGCAATCTCGCTTTCCAAAAAATACAGCCTTCCGTTTGTCGGCTTGTGGCACGGCAGTTTTCGCCAATGTACGAGCTTGTAGATATACGAGTGCGAATACCCGGTTAGCTCTATTACCCTTTTTATTCTTATGGGCATCTCTTTTACATTTTCCATTCCAAAACTCCTTGTCGTAATAAATCGCCCGTCTGTTCCGAGCCGCCATCGGTCTTGTTTTTTTTATTGGAAGGAGCGTAAAGACTCAACCAGAACGTTGCTCCTTTAGTAGGGGGAGGATTTGAACCTCCGACACCGTGGTTATGAGCCACGTAAGCTACCGCTGCTTTACCCTACCAAGCAACTGGTGGGCAGCTTCCCCACCAGGCAGCCAAAATTGTTCGCTCCTACAGTTGGCTACACCCTGCAATCGCGCTATGTCTTTCCAAAGTGTCAGGCCGCTGCAGACAGCCATTTTTTCAATACACAAAAATTTTGTTGGAGACGGTGGGGTTCAAACCCACTACGTTACGCGGCATGAATGAGCCGTACAGAAAACGCCTTAGTCAAAATCGCTACTGCCTCATCTCATTCATGGACTTTCCGCTTCGCGTACCCCCTCTACTGGTTGACTAGGTGTTTTATGCCCTAAACCAGATACCAAGGTGCAATGTCAACTTCTGCCACGTCCCCAAAAATAATCGCCGCCATGTCGTCGAAACAAACTCTGGCGGCGGTACTATTCATTACCCCATCCGCCCACACCTTACGCTGCCCAACACAACGTGGCTCCAGCAAAATGGGTTTATTGGCTACAAGCCGGACTGCGTAATATGGCGCAAATTTCCGGCTGACCTTTTTTTGCCGCAAGACTTCATTGAATAGATAAACCTTTTCAAAGCAGCGTCTGATTAATGAGAGATGCCACCACGACAGGAAAATTAATAACCTGTTCCTCAAAGCCCCTGCTCCTTCTGCCTTACTCCCCACATAAGAACGAATAACGCACGGGAAATTTTCTCGTTGGCTAATTCACAAATCAGGGAATAAAACGGCCTGTAATCCATCACAACCTCCAAAATAAAAAAAGGAACTACCTCCGACCTTGCGGTGCAGGAGTTCGCCGGCTCCTGCTGGAAGTAATTCCTTTCGTTACCCTGCCGGCTCAAGGTAAGTCTCATATGAGACCATCTTTTGCCATATTAATCTCAAACGAGACCTATGTCAAGCGAATTCCTCTCATTTGAGACTAATATTTTTGACATAATTCACCGATGTTAGTAGAATAGAAAAGGATAAAAAGGGTGGGTAAAAAGAAAGGAAAGGAAAAGGATGATAAAGACAGTATTATAGAAGGGAACGAGGGGGATTACCGGATAGTCAAGCGGATAGACGCAAAACTATCGGAAATAGGCATGACCAGGCCGGAACTCACCGAAAAGGTGAAGGGCATAAAAGGGACATTTGCCAACAATACCCTTTCAAATTGGGCAGCGCGTAAGACCATCCCATCAGCAGACATCGCCGTGGTCATAGCCGATGCCTTGCTGTGTTCAGTGCGTTGGCTTGTTACCGGAGAGGATGACAAAGAGGAGGAATACTCCGTTGAGGAAAAAAATTTGATTAAAAAATACCGTAGGCTGGACGGTCAAGGGCAGTACGAAGTAAAAGCCCTGCTTGACGCAAAACTTCAGCCTGTCGGAAAAGAGACTGTGCCGGAGATAAGAACGTTAAAGGAAAAAACAGAAAAACAAGCCACGAAAAGGGGCGCATAATCCGATTTGCCCCTGAACAGTCAGGATTTTGGTTTTGGCCTTGGGGGTGTAAAGTAATACCGTACCCTGGAAGATAAAAGGAGAAGGAAATGGAATTTGATATTTTTAAGCAAAAAATAAACAACGCAGGTTGTAAAGTAGGGCTTTTATCTAAGAGTAGCTACTTGGGAATTTCAAAAATGATACCTGACGATGAAACGATTTTGTTCGCTTGCGAGACATTACCTGTAAAATTAAGCGGTCTATATGGCGTTGTAGTAATAACAGAAAATAATTTCTATGGTTATATTCCACAAGCCGATAAGACTTTTTTAAGCATTAGCATTGTCCGATCGGAAATAAACGATATTGAATCATCTGGTGGAATATCTAAAATAGCGACAATAAAAACCGCTAATGCTGAATATTGTATTGGAAAGACGGTAGATAATTGGCCAAAATTGTCACGCCTTATAAAGACTGGCGAAATCCTACCGAATACGACTCCATCTTTGAAGGAAATATTTACTGATATTTCAGCTACAAAAGAACCTGTTGAAAAAACACTTCGATGTCCGAAGTGCGGTTCTGAAAATATTGAGCCTTTGGCAATAACGTCCGGAAAGACCAAAGGCTTTGGGCTTGGAAAAGCAGCAGTAGGCGGGCTTGCTTTAGGGCCATTAGGTCTAGCAGCTGGCGTTATAGGGATGGGGAAAGGTAAAACAAAAACAGATATAGAGTGGGTATGCAAATCATGCGCTAAACAATTCAAAAAACCAAAAAATGACTAACGGTAACACTTGGAAATAATAATTAAACTTCCAGAAGAACAATTTGTCGCCAATTGTGCCGAAAAATAATAAAGGGGTAAAATATGGGCTTCGAAACTGATGAGGACAAGAGAAAAGAATCAATGGAGCTATTCATAAGAGCGTTAATGGCCGCCCCCGATTCGTTTATTAAAGCGCTTTCGGGCAAGAACTATGCCAAAGAATTAATAGACGGCGCAACGGAATTTAAAGAGTATCTTTACCCGAATAGCAAAAAAGAATAACTCTATTTCCCTATCGACAACTGTCGCGACCTAATCATAATGTCGTAGGCTTGAACCCACCCCTCGGCACGGCCTGTCCTCCCGTTTATTGGCTGTGTCCTTAGCCATTCCGCGCGGTCTTGCAGATAGACCAAGAACTCGTTTACGCTGTCCGCGTCCCTGCGGTTATATTCCAAGAAGCACAGCATGGACAAAAGCCAGGCATCGTCATCGCTTAACTGCTTGACGGTTTTCGGGTCAGTCCCTTTCATGGCGTAGTCCCTTAGACCTTTGAGCGAGGTATCCTTTACCTTCGAGATAATGCCTATAGGGGTTTCGCCGTAGATGATTTGCCTTGCCATGTTGAACAAATCCTCGCTCTGCTGCGCCGAGACAGCGAAGCCAATGAGAAGAAACGCCACAAAAAACAAATTACGCATATATGCCTCCAAATAAATTAAATTATTCATAACTCCATTGTCGGAAGTTTGTTAACCGCGTCTCTTAATTTGCCGTCCGAAATCTTTGTATAAAGTAATGTCGTTTCAATACGCTTGTGGCCGCAGATCTTTTGTATTGTGTAAATATCAACGCCGAGTTCGTGGAGCAGGGTGGGGCAAGTGCGCCGGGCCGCGTGCCATGTAATATGCTTATGGATGCCTGCCCTTTTTGCCCACCTTATCAAATATTTATTGGTGTCGGTATTGCTCACCGACAGCAGCGGGAACACAGGGTCTTCGGAGGGATGCTCTTTTCCGTCATCTATCAATTTCCAAGCCGATTCATGGAGCGGCACGGCAACGCGCTTTTTTGTTTTTATCTGGCGCTTGATTATCTGCGCCCCTGTGGTGTTATGCCCAATGTCGTGCCATACAAGGCTTTTTATATCGCTTATCCGCAGGGCGCAGTAGCAGGCGAATAAAAAAGCCCTCTTTACTTCCCGGCCTAGCGTCCCGCCGATATCAATTTTAGATAGTTTTATCAGTTCGTTCATTTCCAAAAACTCGCGATCGGGTTCCGGGATTGATATTCCTGTTATGTCAGCGGATGGGTCTTCGTGTATAATATTTTCCCGCACAGCTTTCCGCAACGCCATGCGTACCGCATATGAATAGCTCTGCGCCGATTGCTCGGACAGGCCGGAATCTTTCTCAAGGAATTCTTGAAAGTTACTGAACCATTTCGGGGTAACTTGCCCGATCTGAATCTCCTTCCCGCTTGGGAACTTTTCGAGCCAAGGCAGCGCTTTGCACACGCGGTCCTTTTGCTTGTCCCTGCCCTCGCCCATTTTCTCAAGGTATTTGTAAAGCAGGATTTTAGCGGAAAGCTTATCCTGCAAGCCCCACTGTCCGGAGAGCAGTTGCATTTCCCTTTTGGCGCGTGTAATTTCCGCGAGTTGGCGTTGTTCCTTAGCGGTCGCTGGATCGGAAGACACCATCATGCCCAAGGCTTCCCATGACCTATGCCCGTTATGGTAAATATCCAAATAGTAGCGGTTGCTCTTAACCCTTATCTTTACCCCATGCTGGATAACCCTTGTCTTTTTCTACAAATCTTCTACAAACAGTTTACAAAAATATTGAAAAGCTTGTCAATTATAATGAAAAATAAGACACTCTAATTTAGCTAAGTTGTTATGGGATAAAGAAATAGAAAAGGACTGCCTACGAAGTAGACAGCCCTACTGTCTTGGGCGATACAAGACTTGAACTTGTGACCCCCAGCGTGTCGAGCTGGTGCTCTAACCAACTGAGCTAACCGCCCAGAAGAAAGCTTAAGGTCTTTCCCTAATAACTACGTTAATTTCTATCTTGCCGTTTTTGCCACCGGGACCCAGTTCCATCGGAACAATGAGGGCTTCTACATCCAGGTTATTGGAGATTTCCATATTATCGCCTGTGAAGAGGGCTGGCGGCGTCAGATCGAATTTAAAGCCCAAATCATGAAGCTTTGTAACCGCCTGGGCGGTGATCATATTGGCCAGCTCTGTGATTGTAGCCTTGACCATATCGTCAAGAACCGTCATCGCTTCGCCGTTCATGCCGCTGGCTACCGAAAGGGCAGTTGGCTTGGTCATGTCAAAAAGAACGCGGCCTTCTACATCACCTGCAAGACCTACCAAGGCTGCGACTCCCTGGATCTCCATTGTGGTAGATTTAAGATACAAATCTCCCCGTTTAACATCCGTCTGTAAGACCTCTTTAAGCACATTAAAAGCTGCCTCTACGAAGGGATTAATGTATTCAACTCTCATAAAAACGCTCCTTATCTTTTACTATTACCGTGAAGTATATACGAACATGGAAACAGGGTCTTTACCTATGGAATCCCAATCAACGCCGGGCAGGAATTCGTTTCTGCCAAGAATCACTACGCCTTTGCTCTTAAGTTTCTCCTTAAAATACTCACCAAGTTTTACCTGTTCCTCCACCTGGAAGAATGACATGGCATCCCGCGCAACGATCAAATCCAAATCGGGCAGAGGATTATTGCGCATGATATCATGATATTCAAACACTATTGAATCCTTTATCACCTGGTTAAAAGTATAGCCGGTACGGCCCTTCACTGTAAAAGAACGGCAGTATTCAGGTACATCCTCAAAATCAAAGATCAAGTTCGGAGCCTGGGATATAGCCATGATATCAGCGTCATTAGCCCATACCTTGACAATACTGTTCGGATACTTGGCCTTTAATATACACGCAATTGAATAAGATTCATAGCCCTTTCCGCAGGAAATATTCCATACCTGGATAGTATTGGAAGCCATAGGGGGCAAGATGGACTTTACAAAAGAAGCGTACTCATCTGACCAGAACTGGCCCGAATCCGGTGAGTAGAAATCAGCGAGAAATTCTTCCGCTTCCTCAATGGTTTTAAGCTGCAACGCGTCTCCTGTATGGGTAACGCTCCATTCCGTAAAACGACGGCGTATCCATTGATCGTTTAACTCGCTGGGATAGAACTGCTTGAGAGCCGGCAGACTTTCCCTGATAAAACCTAAAGCATTATCAGAAACTGCTTGCCGATTATCAATAGTGGCTGTTGTGGCTTCTCCCGCATCAGGAGAAGCATAATAAGCGCCCGCATCGGCAGCTTCAACGGCCCCCCTGGGTTTTTGTTTGTCGCCTTCACTAATGGAAAATATCCGCAGCACATCCAGAATAATGTAGAGGGTTTCGTTTTTCTCCACTACCCCGCTTATAAACTTAATGTTAATATCCCCGAAAATAGGATGGGGCGGCTGGATATTTTCTGTATTTATCCCCACTACCTTATCGATTTTATCGACAATCGTACCGTAAACCCGATCTTCTATGCGGAGAATAAGCATATTCTCCAGGCCGTCCTTTTTCTTTTCACTTGGTAAATGAAAAAATTGACGAAGATCTATAATCGGGATAATATCGCCCCGGAGATTATAAACGCCCTGAACAAAAGAAGCCGCGTTGGGGACGTAGGTAAACTTATCCGCCTTTGCAATTTCCTTAACGTTCATAATATCTACGCCGTATTCCTTGCCCGAAAGAGAAAAGGTAACCATCTTAAAATCAACGGTATCTATCCTCTCCTTTTGCTCCTGAATATCAGTGTTTAATTGGACAAGATCTTTTACAACTGCTGCCATTTTTTTCCTCGCTATTACGTCTTATCAGCCTACCACCGGCTGGAAGCTTCTCTGGCCCGGCGGTTTTCCATTTCTTTTTTAAGACCGAGTTCCAGAAGCTGACCTACATCAATGATGAGGGACACTGAACCATCTCCCAAAATTGAAGCTCCGGCGATTCCTGGGGAATTGGTGTACTGATCCCTCAGCGGCTTTATAACCACATCTTCCTCGCCAATTAAACTGTCCACCATAAATCCCATCTTCTTTTCCGAGCTTCCGACAATGACAATGAAGTGATATTCCTGCTGCCCTTCGCTCCTGATACCGAAAAGCCGGTTTAATCTGAGCAAAGAAATAACATCACTGCGGACGTTGAAGACTTCGTTGTTGTCTATCAAGCGGATGTCTTCCGGTTTGATTCTAAGGCTTTCAATAACCGAGGTAATTGGGATTGAGTATATCTCTTCGCCGACCCGGACAAGAAGACCCTGGATAATGGCCAAAGTAAGGGGCAGCTTAATGGTAAACTTTGTCCCTTTGCCCTTTTCGGAAGAAACCGTAACCTTGCCGTTTAGTTTATCAATGGAACGGCGCACCACATCAAGGCCCACTCCGCGGCCTGAAATGGCAGTTATCTGCTTCGAGGTAGAAAAGCCCGGCTCAAAAATAAGGTTAAAGGCTTCATTGTCTGTCAGTACCTTATTGGGGTTTAAGAGGCCGCGTTCTACCGCCTTGGCTTTAACGGCTTCCACATCAATACCGCCGCCGTCGTCGGCAATCTCAATGACGATCTGGTTACCCTCGTTGGAGGCCTTCAGCAAAACCATACCTTCTTCCGGCTTGCCCGCGGCCTTGCGTATCTCTGCTGATTCAATACCGTGATCCACCGAATTTCGTACCGAGTGCATAATCGGGTCAAGCAGATCCTCAATAACCGACTTGTCCAGTTCGGTGTCTTCACCTTCGATAACCAGATTGATTTTTTTGTTGAGGGTTTTTGAAAGGTCTCTTACCAGCCTTGGGAAACGGCTGAAAATTTGGCTTATAGGAACCATCCTTATCCGCATGACCCCTTCCTGAAGTTCCCCTGTAATCCGGCCCAGGTTCTGGGATGTGGAACGGAATTTTCCTACTGTGGTCTTAAAGGTACCCTCAAAACCGTCAAAAATGGAGAAAATATCCCCATACTTTTCGCTGATCTCTTTGCGTATATCCTTGATGGATTTTCCTTCCTGGATGCCTTCCAGGTATTCCGGAAGAGAGTCAAAGAGGTCCTTGATTTTTTCCCGGTATTGCCCTTCCAGACTGTGCAACTGATTTTGGATTTCCCCAAACTGCATATTAATCTGGTTGAAGGTAGCTTTTGTAATAACCGTCTCCGAAACCAGGTTAAGAAGATCGTCGATACGCTTGGAATCCACCCTGAGTATGGAACCGGCCTCTTTTCCGGCCTTTTTTGCGTCTTCCGAGGCGCTGCCGCCTACTGCCGCCGCTCCCGGTTTTGCCGCTTGAGCGCCGGCTGCCGATGCGGCCCCTGCCGGCGCCCCTGGCGCAGCCGCCGCCGCTTTAGGCGCGGCCGCTTGGGGGGCCGGCGCAGCGGCTTGAGGAGGAGGCGCTGCCGCTGGTTTTGGGGCCACTTGAGCGGAGACTACCACTTTTGCCGCTCCCGGCTTGGTAACATCTATAATATCCGCGCCAACCGACACATCCGGAATCAAAACATATTTCTTGATATCATCCGGTGTTTTGGAGCAAGCGATGTAATAATCAACAACGGGGTAGAAATTATCCTCGTAAAGGCTCTCAAATTCGGGTACCGTTCTAAGCACGGTGCCTATTCCCTTTAAGGCGGCATAAACCTGGATGCCCCCTACGGTATTCATCAGGCTTTTTTCGTCAAATTTGACAGACACCTGAAGGATCGGAAGCCCTCCGTCTACTGACTCTCTTAGCTCCTGTAACTCGTCTTCGGTAAGCTTGGCGCCTGCGGCCGCTTGACCGCCGGCCCCTTGACCGCCAGCAGGCGCACTTGCGGCCGGCGCCTGGGCCACAGGGGCGGGAACCGGCTGCGGCGGAGCTTTGGGCTTGGCGGCTCCTTTTTTGCTCTTACTACCTTCGGGAATCAGAGCGGTTAGCTTACCTTCGATTTCAGTGGTATTCTCCTGGTAAACTGCGCCGTTCATCCGTTGTTCCAGCATCGCTTTAATCACGTCAATGGCCGAAAGCAGGATATCTACCACATCCTCACTAATAGCCAGTTGATCTGAACGTATGGCATCCAGTACATCCTCAACCATGTGGGTAAAATGGGAAAGTTCCATAAACTCCACTGTGGCTGAACCGCCTTTTAGGGTATGAGCGGCGCGGAAGATCTCGTCTACCGCGTCCTTATTGGCCCCTTCGTTCTCCAGAACAAGGACGTTTTGCTCAAGGGTATCTACCTGCATTTGGGCTTCAGCAAAAAAGTCTTTGAGGAGTTCCTCATTATTGGGATCAAGATAGTCACTCATTATGCTATAAGAATACACCAGAATCGTCAGGTGATCAAGCCAATAATTGCAAATCAACCTCCTTTTCCGTATACTATGTTTATGATTGTGATGAAATTCGGCGGAAGTTCGGTGGCAAATGCCGAACGCCTGCGCTATGTAACGGAAATTGTAAAAGCCCGCCTTGACAAAAAGCCAATTCTGGTTTTATCCGCGATGGGGGACACGACTGACCATCTTCTTGAAGCGGGGGAGGCGGCTCTGGAAAAAGGTATTGTTCATGTCGATAAAATCGAGGAACTTCACCTTAAAACGATTATGGAGATGGAGCTTGGGGACATAGCTTTTAGAGGTGTCCGCGCTCTTCTTACGGAGTTGCTTAATCTGCTGACGGGCATTTCCCTTATAAGGGAACTAACCGGAAAGACCAAGGATTACCTGGTTTCTTTCGGCGAGCGCCTCTCGGTCAGGATAGCGGCGGCCTATTTAAACTCTTTGGGGATTAAGGCCAAAGCGGTGGACGCCTGGGACGCGGGTTTCGTTTCAGATTCAAACTATTCGTCTGCGGATATTGCTGAAGAAAGCTGGCGCTTGATACCGAAAAAGCTCCTTCCCCCCACCGAGGAAGGTATTTTACAGGTAGTAACCGGCTTTATTGCCAAGGACGATAAGGGAAATATCACAACCCTGGGCAGGGGCGGCTCCGATCTTACCGCCGCCATGATCGCCGCCGCCTGCGGGGCTTCAGAACTTCAAATATGGAAGGACGTGGACGGTATTCTTACAGCCGATCCCAGGATCGTAAGCAACGCGCGGGTAGTCGAAAACATAACTTACGAAGCGGCGTCGGAAATGGCCTACTACGGCGCTCAGGTGCTTCATCCGCGATCTATGCAGCCCTGCAAGAAAACCGGCACCCCTGTAATAGTAAAAAACTCCTACAACCCCGACGCGCCGGGCACACGGATCGTTTCTTCCCGGGGGGAAAAAAGAAGCCCAATCCAGGCCATTACCTCGCGCAGAAACGTTACCCTGGTTGATATTGTCTCGTCCCGCATGGTGGGCCAGTACGGCTTTATGGCCGAAGTTTTTAACTGTTTTGCCAGGCACGGCGTCTCGGTGGACATGGTAGCCACGAGTGAGGTGTCAATTTCCCTGACTTTGGACGCTTTTCATGATCTGAAACAATTAAAAAAGGACCTTTCCCGAATTGCCGCCGTAGAGATCAAGACCGGTAAAGCAATTGTTACAATCATTGGGGATGTGGGCCGCTCTTCGGAAATATTTTCCCGCACATTCAAAACATGCCAGCTTTTGGGCATACAGGTACAAATGGTTTCGCAGGGGGCAAGCAAGGTAAATATTAGTTTTATCGTAGACGATACAGAAGCCGAGGATGTTATCAGGGGCCTGCACGCTGACTTTTTTGAGGCGTTTAAGCCTGGCGTGGATTGATCACTATGGGGGATTTCGCAATAATGCGGGTAATAATATGAAAGTAATTCTAACCGGCTACGGAAAAATGGGACGCCTCCTTGAAGCCAAACTCTGCGAAAGGGGGCATATTGTTCTGGCGGTGGTAGATCCCCAATATGTTACAGACGCCTCTCCATCTTCTTTACCAATAGTGATATACCCTTCCCTCAGAAACGCCTTGGACGGAAAGCCGGGGGAGAGCCTGAAGGACGCCGATGTGGTCATAGAATTTTCTACGCCTTCTGTAGCGCCGGAAAACCTCCTTTTCCTTGCCAATGAAAAAATCCCCGTAGTAACAGGTACAACAGGCTGGTACGACAGACTGCCTGAAATAAGTAATGCGGTGTTATCCTCAGGATCTTCCCTGCTTTGGTCTTCCAATTTTTCTCTCGGCGTAAATCTTTTTTACCGCATTGCCTGTTACGCCGCAAAATTGATGGATCCCTTTAAGGAGTACGATGTGGCGGGTTTTGAAACCCACCACAACAACAAGGCTGACAGCCCTTCAGGTACGGCAAAAAACCTGGTTGATATGGCGCTTGGTCAAATGACCAGAAAAAAGAAGGCCGTATACCAGACACTGGAAAGAAAACCGGATGCCGATGAGCTTCACTTTGCCAGTCTCCGCGTCGGTTCAGCGCCCGGAACACACAGCCTTATCTTTGATTCAAACGCCGACACCATTGAGATAACCCATACGGCAAGGAACCGTGAAGGCTTTGCCTCAGGCGCGGTTTTGGCGGCGGAATGGCTTGCCGCCGAAAAACGAACAGGAATTTTTACAATGGACGATGTCCTAAAGGACAAAGTCTAGATGACGAAGTCTAAATGACGAAGTCATAAGGAACAATTGAAATGAAAACTTTATCCGGCGCGTTTACCGCCCTTGTTACTCCGATGAAAGAAAACGGAGATGTGGATTACGACGGTTTCAGGAGACTGATTAATTTCCAGATTGAACAGGGAATTGACGGTCTTGTTCCCCTGGGCACTACCGGGGAAACCCCCACACTGGACGAGGACGAAGAAGAAAAGCTTATCCGTATCGCCGTTGACGAGGTTAAGGGCGCTGTTCCGGTTATTATCGGCACAGGTTCCAACGATACAAAACACATGATCACCTATACCAAAAGGGCTAAAGACCTAGGAGCGGACGCCGCCCTGGTGGTAACTCCCTATTACAACAAGCCCAACGATGACGGCCTTTACAGGCATTTTGAAGCGGCCGCCGCCGTTGGCATTCCCATTATGGTTTACAACATCGCCTCGCGAACCGGGCGGAATATCCCAACCCCCCTGATGGAAAAAATCGCCGCCATAAACGGCATTGCAGGCGTTAAGGAAGCGTCCGGCGACCTCGGCCAGATGGGGGACGTTTTACAGAGCATCGCTTTGCCGCGCAGGGGCGGTGCAAACCCCTTCGTTGTCTTCTCGGGGGACGACGGCTTTACCCTGCCGCTTATTTCCCTGGGCGGCGACGGCGTCATCTCGGTTATTTCAAACCTTGTGCCGGCCAGGATAAAAGCCCTGACAAAAGCGTGTCTTTCAGGCGATTTTAAGGAAGGGCGAAAGATTCACTTTGAACTGCTCCCGCTGATGAAAACGGCGTTTATCGAAACAAACCCAATTCCCATTAAAGCGGCCATGTCCTGGGCAGGGCTTCCTGCCGGCCCCGCCAGGCTTCCACTGGGAAAATTGGACAGCAAGAACGAGGCTGCCCTAAAAACGGTCATTGGAAAGCTGGGGATAAAAACCGCTTAATGCTTTATTTATTCAGAATTTTCTCTATTCTGTTTAGAAGATCACTTATTTCGAAAGGTTTCGTGATATAATCAGCCGCGCCGATTTTTCTCGCGTATTCCACTTCGGCGGATCCATTTACAGCGGTCAAAAACACTATCGGGACATCCTGTAAAAAGCTTATCGCTTTTAATCTGTTAAATGTTTCCCAGCCGTCCAGTTCCGGCATTAATACATCCAATAAAATTAAATTCGGAATGATTCCTTTAAGAAAGTATCCCAGCGCGTCTTTTCCGGATTTAGCGGTAATAACTTCGTATTTATCTTTTAGTATGGTCTCGATCATTGTAAGATAAATTTCATCATCATCAACTACAATAATTCTTTTTGCCTTGTCCATACCTTCCCACCCTGTACTACTATTGAATAGTATAGTGAAATATTAAATAATTCAATATCATTATAATTCAGGTTCTTGTCGTGTTTTTTTATAAGGCATAAGGAGAAGATAATGTCCAGGATTCCAGTAGGGGTATTGGGCGCTACCGGGATGGTAGGCCAGCAGTACATCACTTTGCTAAAAGATCACCCCTGGTTCCAGGTGCGCTTTGTGGCGGCATCTCCCAGAAGCGCCGGGAAAAAATACAAACACGCCGCTTCAGGCCGCGTTCATTTTCCGGGCGTTATCGAATCTGTCGGGGAGCTTACTGTCGCGGACGCCAATGATATTCACCGGGCCGCCGACGCGGCAAAAGCCGGCGACTGCGCCTTTGTGTTTTCCGCCCTTGAAATGGGCAAGGATGAAATCCGCGCCCTGGAAGATTCTTACGCCGCCGCCGGACTGCCGGTAATTTCCAACGCGTCGGCCCATCGCTGGACTCCCGACGTGCCGGTGCTTGTCGCCGAAGTGAACCATCACCACGCGGACATTATTCCCGAACAGCGGAAGAAGCGCGGCTGGGACAAGGGCTTTATAGCGGTTAAACCCAACTGCTCCATTCAGAGCTACACAACGGCGCTTTACGCGCTGATAAGAGCGGGATACGAAATCAAGCGGCTTATAGTCAGCACTCTTCAGGCAGTGTCCGGCGCGGGCTATCCCGGCGTTCCAAGCCTCGACATGATCGATAACGTTATTCCCTACATCGGCGGGGAGGAAGAAAAGTCAGAGCTGGAGCCGCTTAAGATTCTTGGGTCAATTGACGGAGGCGTTTTTAAGAACGCCGAATTGCCCAGAATCTCCGCCCACTGTAACCGCGTTCCTGTAACTGACGGGCACACTGCCTGCGTCAGCCTGGAGTTCGGTGAAAACAAGCCATCGGTGGATGAAGTAAAAAAAATATGGACTGATTTTAAAAGTCTTCCGCAAGAACTGAATCTCCCTACGGCCCCCCGGCAGCCTATCATTGTGCTGGAAGATAATGATCGCCCGCAGCCGCGGAAGGACAGGGACGCGGACAAGGCTATGGCTGTTACAATCGGGCGGGTGAGGCCCTGCAATGTCTTTGACCTCCGCTTTGTGGGCCTTTCCCATAACACTGTCCGGGGCGCGGCGGGAGGAGGCATTCTTAACGCGGAACTTTTAAAACACAAGGGATATTTAGGTTAATGAACGGTCTGTTTCTCTTGATTATTTCCGTTGTGGCACTCAGTCTTGCATATCTGTTTTACGGCCGTTTTCTTGCGAGGCGCTGGGGGATTGATCCCATGGCAAAGACTCCGGCGCACGAGTTTGAAGACGGCAAGGAATACGTCCCTACTTCTCCGGCAGTGGTTTTTGGATACGAATTTGCTTCAATTGCCGGAGCCGGGCCGATTAACGGGCCGATCATAGCGGCCATGTTCGGCTGGCTGCCGGCTTTACTGTGGCTGCTTCTCGGGTCTATATTTTTCGGCGCTGTGCATGATTTTGCGGCGCTTTACGCATCGGTAAAAAACAAGGGAAAATCCATCGGCTATATAATAGAACTTTACGTTGGGAAAACAGGCAAACGCCTGTTTTTGATTTTCGTCTGGCTTTTTTCCATCCTTATTGCCGGGGCCTTTGCCGACATTGTGGCCGGCACCTTTGCCGGATTTGACAGCTCAGGCGTCAAAATTCTAACCGACGGCTCCGTGGCTTCAACTTCCTGCCTTTTCATTGCGGCGGCCATCGGGCTTGGTTTCCTTATCCGCAAAAGGAAAGCCTCTGATCTGGCCAGCGGAATTATAGCCATCGACTTATTGATTGTTTGCATCGTTTTGGGCATCTTTTTTCCCATTTTTCTGCCAAAATTCGTTTGGCTGCTGTTGATCTTCGGCTATGTTTTTACCGCTTCGGTGCTTCCCATCTGGGTATTGGGCCAGCCCAGGAACTACTTAAACTCATTCCTCTTAATAGCGATGATCCTTGCGGCTTTTGTGGGCGTGGTATTTACAAGCCCAAAGATCGAAATTCCCGCCTTTACCTCCTTCTATGTGAACGGCAACTGGCTTTTCCCTGGCCTTTTTATCACCATAGCCTGCGGGGCCATATCCGGCTTTCATTCACTGGTTGTTACAGGGGCAACATCCAAGCAGATAAGCAGCGAAAAATACATGCTTCCTATTTCCTACGGGGCGATGCTGGTTGAAACGCTGGTGGCTATTCTCGCGCTCATCGCAGTCGGATCCCTTGCGAAAGGCGGCGTGCTGCCTGGGGAGACTCCTCCGGTAGTTTTCGCTACGGCAGTTTCGGGCTTTCTTTTTCAGTTGGGTTTGCCTGAACAGGTTTCGTATATAATTGTTTCCCTGGCGGTATCTTCTTTTGTGCTGACCACGCTTGATACAGTAGCCCGGCTGGGCCGCCTTTCGTTTCAGGAACTGTTTACCATCGAGGACGGAGCAAAAGGAGCCGATAATTTATTCATTCGCGCGTTAAAAAGTAAAAGCGCAGCTTCAATTTTTACCCTGGCGCCCGCTTTTATTCTGGCAATCATGGGCTACCAGACAATTTGGGCGCTTTTTGGCGCGGCAAACCAGCTTTTGGCCGCGCTGACCCTTATTGCCTGCATGATGTTTCTAAAAAAGACCGGAAGGAAAAAGGCCATGCTGTTGGTTCCTACAGTTATAATGCTGGCTGTTACATTTACTTCCCTTGTCCTGTCAATTAAAGACAGGGCAGTTTTGCTCTTGCACGGCAATCAAAACGCTTCGGCCCCTGTTCTGCAAATATGCATCGCCGCGCTGCTTTTGGTTTTGGGAATTCTTGTGGCAATTTCCTGCACGGTAAAACTTCTGGAAAAGAACCCTGAAATATAGGCCAATGAATACGAAAGTTGATTTAATAATTTCTTTCCTTACCAGCGGAAAGTACAGGGGAATAAAGGATGAAAAGGATATGGATGCAATCATCCGCCTTATTGTCCTTAATATCACCTATATTATTTCATCTATAATTATAGCCTTCATCGGCATAACCGATATGCAGACCGGCTTCGTCGATCAGGGATTGCTTGAACTGATAATCGGGTTTCTTATTTTTTTAAACCTGATACTGCTCCGTACCGAGCTTCCCTTTATTGTAGGCGGCTTTATCCTTACCGCCGTATTTGGATTATTCTGCGGATATTCAATTTTTTCACATGACGGAACCCTGAGCTTTCCAAGCCTGTGGATTTACTCCTATCCTTTGATATCAATATTTACCCTGGGTTTACCCTTCGGCCTTGTTCCGGCTCTAATTTTATTCTTTATTGCAATACTCGGCACTTTTTCACACGGATTTGCGAATATCAGCTATAATCTGGGCGAAGCCCTTTTGATATGCGGAGTTTACTTTTTTGTTCTTACCTTAACCGCAGTTTATGAATATGTCCGTTCCATAAAGGATCATTGGCTTTCCCGGCAGGACAGCTACATGAACATGGTTTTCGAGAACAGCCCGGACATAATTCTGCTTTTGGACAACAACGGCGGCCTGGTATACTGCGCCGATGAGTTCCTGAAAAAAACCCATATCCGAAGCTTTGCCAGTATTCGCAAGACCCATTACGCCGAAGTTTTTTCCCGTTTTTGCGACAAAGCTGAGCTTGATGAAATAAGAAAATTATTTATACTCTCAAGAGAAGAAAAAAACCCCGTTGTTCTGGAGAGGGTGATGGACATTGGCAAAGACGGGAATCAGCGGCACTACGCGATTCACTTTACGCCGATGTACAGCAAAGACGGAGCTTTCCAGGGCGCGTTCATTCTTTTCCATGACACAACAGAGATAATGCTGGCCAAAATTCGCACAGAGCAGGCAAGCATGGCGAAAACAAATTTTCTTGCCAGCATGAGCCACGAGATCCGCACTCCCTTAAACGCCATTATCGGCATGACTACAATTGCCACCACCTCGCCTGAGCCTGAGCGGAAGGATTACTGCCTTGCCAAGATCTCCGGCGCTTCCACCCATCTATTGGGAATTATCAATGATATCCTTGATATGTCAAAGATTGAGGAAGGAAAATTCGAGCTTTTTTGCGCGGAATTTAATTATTCATCCATGCTGAATCAGGTGCTGAGTATTTTTGAATTCCGGATAAAAGAAAAAAAGCTAATATTAACCGTAAATACAGATCCGCTTATTCCTGCCTGTATCATTACCGATGAGCAAAGGCTTGCTCAGATAATCGCTAACCTAATCAGCAACGCAATAAAGTTTACCCCTGATGAAGGAAAGATAAGCCTTGATACCAAATTGCTGGAATCAAGCGAAAACACATGCACACTGGAGATCAGAGTTACCGATACCGGCATAGGCATTGCAAAGGAAGAACAAAGCAAGCTGTTCCATTCCTTCGTTCAGGTTGATTCAAGCATTTCGCGCAGGTTCGGAGGTACCGGGCTGGGCCTGGCAATAACTAAGACAATCGCGGAAATGATGCAGGGCGATATCCGCATTGAATCGGAATTGGGCAAGGGAGCTGCATTTATCGTTACAATCAAAGCAGACTTAAAAAAGCAGGATGCGGTATCGGCTCAATCAGATTCGGCTGAGATATCCACGGTGTCAACAGAGGACTTCAAGGGAAAACAGATCCTGCTTGTGGAAGATGTGGAAATTAACAGGGAAATTGTCATTGCCTTGCTCGAAGATTTTGAAATCGAAATTACAGAAGCGGAAGACGGACAGGAGGCAATTGACAAATTTGCCGCAAATCCTGAAAAATTTGATTTAATCTTTATGGATATCCATATGCCCGGCGTGGACGGCTACGAATCAACAAAACTTATTCGCGCCCTTGATCATCCCAAGGCTAAAAACATTCCGATTATCGCCATGACAGCCAACGTGTTCAAAGAGGACGTTGAACGCTGTCTGGCGGCAGGAATGAACGATCATTTAGGAAAACCACTGAATTTTAACGACGTGGTAAAAGTTTTAAACAAATATCTGAGGAAAACCAATGAGCATTAAAAACTTTCCGTTATCAAAACCGCAGCTCGAAGAATTGGCAGGGCAGTACCCCACCCCATTCTACCTTTATGACGAGGCGGCCATTCGCAAGAATGCCCGCCGCCTGATCGCGGCTTTTTCGGTCTTCCCGCGCTACAAAGAGCATTTTGCGGTTAAAGCAACGCCGAATCCTTATATTCTGAAAATTCTCGCGGAAGAGGGGCTTGGGGCGGACTGTTCCAGCCTTCCGGAGCTTCTACTGGCGGATATGGTGGGTATGAAAGGCGAAGAGCTGATGTTCACCTCAAATGAAACTCCCGCCGGAGAGTACATAAAGGCCAGAGAGCTGGGGGCAATTATTAACCTGGACGATTTTTCTCATATTGCTTTTTTGGAAAAGTCCCTTGATAAATACCGCCTGCCTGAGCTGGTTTCCTGCCGCTATAATCCCGGCCCGCTTAAAGAGGGAAACGCCATCATCGGAAAGCCTGAAGAAGCAAAATACGGCTTTACAAGGGAACAGCTTTTGGATGGGTACAGCCTGTTAAAAGCAAAAGGCGTAAAACGCTTCGGGCTTCACACTATGGTAGCTTCAAACGAACTCAGCCTGGACTATCACCTGGAAACAGGCAGGCTCCTTTTTGAGCTTGCCGCCGAGATAAAAGCGAAATGCGGCGTTGTTCCGGAAATAGTCAATTTAGGCGGAGGGCTCGGAATCCCATACAAGCCGGAAGAAGAAGCGGTCAGTTGGGAAGCTTTGGCAACGGGGCTTAAAAAACTCTACGATGAAATAATTGTAAAAGCCGGCCTGGGCGGCATTGCCATTCACACCGAATACGGCCGTCCCATTACCGGGCCCTATGGCTGGCTAGTCTCGCGGGCTGTCCACAAAAAGGAAATCTACCGTAATTACATCGGCCTTGATACGTGCATGGCTGATTTAATGCGCCCTGCCCTTTACGGAGCTTACCACCACATCACCGTTCTGGGAAAAGAAAACGCCCCCCACGATAAAACTTACGACATCGTGGGGAGCCTTTGCGAAAACAACGACAAATTTGCCAGACAGCGGAAACTACCTGAAATAGCCGTGGCAGCCGAAGGGGCCGGTGATTTTGTGGTAATCCACGATGCCGGCGCGCACGGGCGGGCTATGGGCTTTAACTACAACGGCAAGCTTCGCTGCGGAGAACTTTTGCTTCGGCCTGACGGTTCAGTCAAGCAGATTCGCAGGGCCGAGACTTTGGAAGATTACTTTGCTACACTGGATTTAGTTGCACTAAAGGAATTTAGCTAGTAATATTTATTCTACCACAAACCACACTAACCAACACGAACTTTTTCCACACTTCTTATTGATGTTCGTGATGGTTCGTGGTGGTTCGTGGTAAAAAGTATTAAGAATTATCACAGGAGATTTTTATGCTTAACCGAAACCCTTGCCTTGCCAACTTGAAAGCCGGATATTTGTTCCCCGAAATCGCCAAGCGAAGGCGGGAATATGCGGCGGCCCACCCGGAAGCGAGAATCATCAGCCTGGGAGTCGGAAACACCACAGAGCCCATTTTGCCCCACATTGACGCGGGCCTTGTTGAAGGCGCCAGGAAGCTTGGAACGGCGGAAGGTTACTCAGGCTATCAGGACGAGGGGCTTCTGCCGCTCAGGGAAAAAATATCCAGGGTGTTTTACGGCGGGCAATTCGGCGCGGATGAAATCTTTATTTCAGACGGGGCCAAATGCGACATAGGCCGGCTCCAGCTTCTATTCGGAGCGGGAACTCACGTAGCTGTTCAAGACCCGTCCTATCCGGTTTACGTCGATGGTTCAGTGCTTATAGGCTCGGCAGGCGGCTGGGAAGGTTCCGGTTACAAGGGCATCACCTACCTCCCCTGTACCGCGGAGAACGGCTATTTCCCGGATCTTTCCCGGCTTCCGCCCAACTGCCTTATTTACTTTTGTTCCCCAAATAATCCCACAGGCGCGGTAGCCGGCAAAGAACAACTTAAAGCGCTTGTCGAGGCTGCCGGAAAAAACGGTTCCATCATTGTCTTTGACGCGGCCTACTCAACCTACATCCGGGACAGCGCCCTGCCCAAAACCATTTTTGAAATTGAAGGCTCAAGAACCTGCGCCATAGAAGTCAGTTCTTTCAGCAAATCCGCGGGCTTTACCGGAGTCCGCCTTGGATGGAATGTAGTCCCAAAAGAGCTAAAGTATTCAAACGGCGAAAGCGTGAAGGCGGACTGGGCCAGGATTTCCGGCACAGTATTTAACGGCGCTTCCAACATTGCCCAAGCCGGCGGCATGGCGGCGCTGGACGATGAAGGCCAAAAGGAAATGAAAGCGCTCTGCGACTTTTATCTGGGAAACGCAAGGCTTATCAGGGGCGCTTTACAAAAGCTGGGAATCACCTGCGTTGGGGGGGACAACTCCCCTTACATCTGGGCACATTTCCCCGGAAAGGACAGTTGGGAAGTTTTTTCTGAACTTCTGGAAAAGTGCCAGTTGGTTACCACTCCCGGCTCAGGCTTTGGCCCCGCCGGCCAGTCCTTCATCCGCTTTTCAGCCTTTGGGCACCGTGGCGATGTGGAGGAAGCGTGCAAAAGGCTGGAACGGCTGTAAAATAAGTGTTTTACCCAGAACGGGTTGCACGTTGCATTGCACATTCAGCAATATCGTTGTAAAATTACCTATATTGGTTTTATTTCGGGAGAGATAGCTACATGAATAAAAAAAGAGTTATTTGGTTAGTACCGGTTTTGGTAATGGCGCTTGGCATGTCAGCTTGCAAAAGCGAAGACGATGACGACGGTGGAGGCGGCATAGGGGAAACTCTTAGATTCGCAGACGAGGAAGTATTCAACAAGAATGGGTCGCCTTATATCGGTGATAAATCCCTCACAGTCGATGGAGGAGGCACCGGCTTAATAAAAGGCGGCAAATTGACCTTTACAATAGGCAGGCCCAACAGCATGAAATCTATGACTTTGCTTCTTCGTGATATTGATGCGCGGCTTGGATATAATGTTTTTTCATACGCGTCAAACGAACCAGACGATACTCTGGCATTTGAGTTGATATTTGCAAACCTAAAAAAGACTTCACTGACTTTGGTTTTCCCTATGGAAGCAATAAGATACATTTGGGTTGAAAAAGACTGCGTAGTAAAATCACCAGATACAGGAATTCATCCTGTTACCATCAATGGTATTTCAGTAGAAGTTTCGAAGTTTACTTTAAAATTAAAGAAAGGCTGGAACGCTGTAGGTCTGCTTGTAACGCCAGCGATTGGCGGCACACTGAGCCCCACACTTGTTATAGGAACAGGCGACTCAGATAACTGCAAGTGGGTGTATGAGTAATCGTTTATGAGATAGGAGGAATTACCGCAATGAAAACAAAGAAAAGGTTTTTTGGCAGAGTATTGGTGATTATGGTAATGGCCGCTATCGTTTTTTCAGGGTGTTCTGCGGGGATGGGCCAAGAGACTGGTGAAGTTCCCGCGAATCTTACGAACACAACCTGGACAAGGCAAATCGGAGACGAAACCGTGACGCTTGAGTTTTCCGGGAATGCCATGAAAGTCCAAAGTAATATCAGTACCTCGGTGAATAATGGCATTTGGTACCGTAACGGACGAACTCAGGGCGGCGGTTGCTGCTACTTCGGAAATAACGGTTATTACAACAATTCTTTGGATTTTCAATACACCTGTTACGGGAACACTCTTAACATCTACGGCTGCAGGATGCAGTCTTTGAACGGTACATGGACCAGGTTGTAAGAGGCCGATGCTTTCTTTTATTTAATCTTCCCATGCCTTGAATTTGACCCTTTTTTCGTATACAATAGATGGTAATAAATAAGCAAAGGAGTTCACATGAAAGTCGATGATCTAAAGCACGCTAAATTAAAGAAATGGGTAGAAGACGCGGTTGCCCTTATGAAACCCGATTCGGTAGAAGTCTGCGACGGTACTCAAGAGGAGTACGACAGGATGATTAAAATCACGGTGGATGCAGGGCTGGGGACGCCGCTTAAGAAAAAACCACACAGCTATCTTTTCCGTTCAGACCCCTCGGACGTGGCGCGAGTGGAAAACCGCACCTACATTGCAAGCAAGTCCAAGGACGATGCCGGGCCCACCAACAACTGGATTGACCCTGAAGAACTGAAAAAAACCATGACCGACCTGTACTCCGGCAGCATGAAGGGCCGGACGATGTACGTGATCCCCTTCTCCATGGGGCCGGTAGGTTCCAACATCGCCAAAATCGGCGTTCAGATTACCGACTCCCCGTACGTTGTGGTGAATATGCACATAATGACCCGCGTGGGAACAAAGGTTCTGGACATACTTGGCGGCGACGGCTTTTTTGTGCCATGTTTTCATTCGGTGGGCAAACCCCTCGCCCCCGGGGAAGCCGACAACGGCAAATGGCCCTGCGCACCCTTGGAACACAAATACATCAGCCATTTCCCCGAAACCCGCGAAATCTGGTCTTACGGTTCCGGCTACGGCGGAAACGCCCTCCTGGGCAAAAAATGCCTGGCACTGCGTATCGCCTCGGTACTGGCGCGGGACGAAGGCTGGCTTGCCGAGCACATGCTCATCCTAAAAATTACAAATCCCAAGGGCGAATTTAAGTACGTAACCGGCGCATTTCCCTCAATGTGCGGCAAGACCAACCTCGCCATGCTCATCCCCGCCTTGCCGGGCTGGAAAGTCCAGACCGTAGGCGACGACATCGCCTGGATGAAATTCGGCGCGGACGGACGGCTTTACGCGATTAACCCGGAGGCGGGTTTCTTCGGCGTGGCTCCAGGCACCAACAACGAATCCAACTTTAACGCAATGGAATCAGTCAAGAAAAACACGATATTTACCAACTGCGGCCTGACTGAAGACGGCGATGTCTGGTGGGAGCAGATCGGCCACGGCGCGCCTGGCAAGGAGATCATCGACTGGAAGGGCCAGAAAAGACCCGCCCCCCAGACCGACAAAAGCCCCAAGGGCGAGGAAATCGCCCACCCGAACGCCCGCTTCACCGCGCCGGCAAGGCAGTGCCCGGTTATTGCGCCTGAGTGGGAAGACCCCAAAGGCGTACCGATCAGCGCGTTCCTTTTCGGCGGACGCAGGCCCAAAACCATCCCCCTGGTGAACCAGAGCAAGAGCTGGGTTCACGGCGTGTTCATGGGTTCCATTACCGGCTCGGAAGTTACCGCCGCCGCGCTTGACCTTAAAGCGGGTACGATTCGCCGCGACCCCTTCGCCATGCTGCCATTCTGCGGCTACCACATGGGCGACTACTTCAATCACTGGATCAAGCTGGGCCAGAAAGCCGAAGCCGAAGGCCACGGCGATAAGCTGCCGAAGATCTTCTTCGTCAACTGGTTCCGCAAGAACAATGAAGACAAGTTTATATGGCCCGGCTACGGCGATAATTCCCGCGTACTGGCGTGGATTTTCGACCGCTGCGACAATAAGGACAACTGCATCGAGACCCCAATAGGCAACCTGCCCAAACCCGGTACAATTGAGCCGCCCGCGTCCGTTACGCCGGAGATGTTGCAAGAGATCACTTCCGTGGACATCGAAGGCTGGAAAAAAGAAATCGCCGACGTTAGGGAGAACCATTATCCCAAGTTCGGCGACAAGCTGCCAAAAGAGCTGTACGCTGAGTTGGATGCCATTGAGAAGAGGCTGAACGGGTAACATCAAAAGCCTTAGTTTGCAGTGAAAGGCACGGGGTCGTCCCTGTGCCTTTTTATTTAGAAAAACTGAACCTTGCTATTGATCCTGATAAATTGAGGAATAGGTGAATAACAAATACGCCGTTTTTTTATTGTTATTGATCACCGCACAAGTTTTTGCGCAAAACAACAATACAGAAGAGCCGTCCGCCGCCGCATGGAGAAGATTCTCTTCCGGCGTTGTTTCCCTCAGGCTTGGCGAGTTTCTACTGTATGTCGGAGATCAATCTGAAATGGCCGAAATGCAAGCGCATGAATTCGATATGCCGGGATTTGAACCGTACTACGGAGGGAAATTGCCTGCTCTCGTAAACGGCGGCGATAATTACTATATATTCAAAACTACATTTTCCGTAAGTACGGATTGCGCTAATAAGGACATTACGCTGTATATTGATCCTATGTATGTGCCGCGCGTTATACGGGTCAATAATACCGTAATCAGTCAGGCGGGCATATACTCAGGGGGAGTGTACAGCACCGGAATACCTCTCGCTTCTCATGTACCGCTTGCCGCCGGCTTAATTTATTATTCGGAGGATAACGCCCCAATTGAAAATGTCCTTGTAATTGAAACATTTCCTCAATATGAAAGAAATCCGCTGCCGGAATTTTCTATAGCCGAATATACTTTCAATGAAAGAAAAGTATTCATAAAGAACCTTTTAACCTCCCACCTGGTGCTTGCCTCTCAGGTTCTTTCTCTGCTAATCGCCGGTTATCATTTCTTCCTCTTTTTTTCCAGGGGCCGAAAGGATATAAAGTATCTCTATTTTTCGCTTCTGTGCCTCTCATTCTTCCTTGCCTACACCAGCGTCGGGTTTGTTTATAACTCGCAGTATTATACGCTTATAATTAAGATAACCAGGATTTTCCAACTGCTGAGTTTTCCCTTCTTTGCCGCGTTTATGCTGGAATCGGTGGGATTATTCGGCGATAAAAAGAAGTATATCATCATTAGTCTTTTAAGCTACAGCGTACTCTGTGCCGTATACATAGCCTTTCAGAATACAAAACAATATATAAACGCGGCCTATTCCCTCATGACGAATATAAATACGATACCGATTCTGGCCGGCAGTATTGTTATTCTCTCTTACGTCGTTTTTTTCAGGAAAAATATCAAAGTTGTTCCACTGTTTATTATAGCGCTTACTGCCGCTGGCTCCAGTTTGCGCGACCTTTTGGTTCTTTCAAACGGCATAGAACCGTTGTTCTGGGCGGCTCCCTATTCTTTCATTCTCATGGTAATTCTGATATACGCACTGCTTATAACCGAGGAAAATTTTATACAGAACGCGTTTTCACGCTACCTTGCGCCTGAGGTTATTTCCGAAATTGTCAAAGACCCTGACAAGCTGAACCTTGGCGGTGAAAAGCGTGAAATGACCGCGATATTTACCGATATTCAGGGTTTCTCCGCTATTTCCGAACAGCTTGATCCTGTTCACATTGTACAGCTCTTAAACAAATACCTTACGACAATGAGCGACATTATCATGGAGCACCTTGGGACTGTAGATAAATACTGGGGAGATGCGATTATCGCGTTCTTCGGAGCGCCTTTGTTCAATGCCGAGCATAGCGCCCTGGCCTGCCGCAGCGCCCTTGCGATTAAGGCGGCGGAGAAAGAATTAAACAAAACGATAGTTACCGAAGGCCTGAGTCCCGTGCCCATTTTTACCCGCATCGGAATAAATACCGGTGAAATGGTAGTAGGCAATATGGGCGCGGAAAAAAAGATGGATTATACCGTCATGGGGAATGCGGTAAACCTTGCGTCGCGTATTGAAGGGGTAAACAAGCAGTACCGTACCGGCGGCATATTGATAAGCGAATATACCAGGGCAAAAATCGGCGATGAGTTTCCGTTACGCCGTATTGACCGTGTCCGGGTGGTGGGGATAAACACACCGCTGCGCCTGTATGAGCTTTTAGCAACGGATACTGAAAGGGACGCGGTGGACATTTGGGAGAAAGCGCTTGATTTGTATGAACACAGGGATTTTAGAAAGGCTTTTGCTTTATTTGTCTCGCTCTTAAAGCGTTATCCGGATGACAAAGTAGCCCTGGTTTACGCGCACCGGTGCAAGGCGCTTATAGAAACCCCGCCGCCTGAGAATTGGGATGCTGTGAAAAATCTAACGGAGAAATAAAAACCGGAACCTGGAACGTACAAACCCATGCTCGCGGTAATACATATACACTTTCTACAAATCATCAAGCGTACTGAAATCGACATGACAGTAACCGTTGGGATTTTTCTTCAGGTAGTCCTGATGATACTGTTCCGCTAAATAGTAATTTTCCAATGGCAGCAATTCGGTTACTATTTGGCTTGTATATTTTTTTTGCTCGGCATCAAACACGCTTTGAATTACCGCTTTGTCCGCTTCATTGGTGTAATAAACGCCGGAGCGGTATTGAACGCCGATGTCGTTTCCCTGTCTGTTAAGACTTATTGGATCGATAATTTTGAAAAACTGCTCCGTCAGCGTCTTCAGACTGACTATGTCCGGGTCATACTGTACATGTATTGTTTCCGCATGACCTGTATCCATATAAGATACTTCCATATAAGTGGGGTTCTTCGTATAGCCATTTGCATACCCTGACGTTACATCATATACGCCTGGGATGCGGGAAAAGTATTCCTCAACCCCCCAGAAGCAGCCGCCCGCGAAATAAATATCCATTAAATTATCTGTGTTAATCTGCGCTGATGCCTTTCTCGCCGCAAGCGCAGCGGATGAATCCGCTCTGCCGTTAGCGCAGGCCGTCAGCGGAAATACGACAGCGATTACCAGCGTCAGTAAAAAAATTGCCTTTCTCATATTGCAGTCCTTTGATAATAATACACTAATAAACGTCGCCGCCATAACTATTACAATACGGCATGAACTCGCCGTAACCCGCTTCTTCCATTTGCGAATAAGGAATAAAGCGGACGGATAAACTATTGATGCAATACCGGAGACCGCCCGCTGTAAGCGGCCCGTCCTCAAATACATGCCCCAAATGTGAATCCCCAACCCGGCTGCGAACTTCTACCCTGATCATTCCAAATTTATTATCTTTATGTTTTGTAATTACCGCCGGGTCAATCGGCTTTGTAAAACTCGGCCAGCCGCAGCCGGAATCATACTTGTCGGCGGATGAAAATAAAGGTTCACCGGTTACAACATCCACATAAATACCAATGTTATGATTATCGAAGTATTCATTGGCGAAAGGCATTTCCGTACCGGCTTCCTGTGTTATATGGTACTGTTCAAATGTCAACATTCCCTTGATTTCTTTTGCCGAAGGTTTCACATATTTAGCCGGATCTACCAAGGCAAGCATATTGACCTGTTCTACCGTATTGTTCGCCGTGAGCGCAGCGGATGAATCATCTTTATTATTGGCGCAGGCGGCCAAAGTAAAAACAAGAGTTAAAGATAATAAAACAAGCCCCTTATTCATATCGCACCCCTTTTTTAATTTAAACAGACAAGGATTAAGGTTTAGCAAGCAGCGCGTATAGTTTCCCCGACACGGTAAACTGATTTTCTTTTGTCAACAGTACCGCAACCCCCTCATCCGCGGCGGACGCTAGAAAGTCCTCGGGAATGGGACGGGAATTACAGATGATGACTACAGAGATATTTACCAAAGTGGCTACGGCTACTGTGTTCTTGTGGGCCTGAATGGTTATAAGAGCGCCGCCGTCTTTGGCGTTTGCCATTACATCCGAAAGAAGATCCGATGTGTAGGCGCCGGAAAGATTGGAATCCGTGAATTTGTCATGAAGAATCTCTGCCCCCAAAGCGGCGGCGGCCTCGCGTATGGTCATGATCCCTCCGTATTTTTTGGCGAGTCGATGTATACAACCGAACGGACTTTCGTGCCGACGCCGAAAGTCGATTCAATATAAAACTCATCCGAGACGCGTTTTGTATTCGGCAGCCCCATTCCCGCGCCGAACCCCAAAGACCTTATCCACTCGTCGGCGGTCGACCATCCCTCTTGCAGCACTAGGCTGATGTCTTTGATGCCCGGGCCGTTATCCGCAGCCACAACAATCACCTTGTCGGGTTGGATAGTACAGCTAATTGTTCCCCCCTGAGAATGAACTACCTGATTTATCTCCAGTTCGTAACTGGCAATGGCAACACGCCGGATAATTTTTGGATCGATATTCCGGTTTTTTAGGGCTTTCTTAATTTCTGTGGAAGCCCGCCCCGCCAATTCAAAATCATAACGCACCGTGGTAAATTCCATTTCCGAAGACTTGTCACGGGAAAAGTTTTCTTTATTGTTTATTTTTTCAAGCCTCATAACTTCGCGGTTCATTTCCACAAGAAGGCTCTTAACCACGTCCTTTGAGGAAATAATCCCAACCAATTCCTTATTCTTGTTTAAAACCGGAAAACGGCCGTAACGGTACTTGTTAAGATAAGATATCGCAAAGGAAAGGGGCATATCGTCTTGCAGCACAATGACATTTTTTGTCATGTGTTCTTCCGCCTGTTCGTCGATATACCCGCCTTCAAGAGCATTAATAATATCCTCGATAGATACAATGCCCAAAAGCTCTTTTCCCTCCGAAATAGGAAGCGCGTTAATATAATTTTCGCGCATAACCGCCTTGATGTAGCGTATGGTGTCTGTTTTTTTTGCGGTGATTACCGCGCTCTTCATTACATCCTTTATCTTCAACTGATAGATAAGTTCCAGTACCACTGAAGGAGCATCAACAGTACTGACGGGAATATCTTCGGAAGAGGCGGAACTGTCACTCATTGGCTGTCTCCTTCTTTCAGTTCATTTTTGATCGGAAAATATTTTTCTATAACCTCCGCTACGCCGTCATCGTCGTTTGTGTGCTCAGTTATCAAATCGGCCATGCTTTTAACGCGTTCATCGCCGTTTAGCATTGCCACTCCTACGCCTGCCCAGCGGATCATGGCCTCGTCGTTCATGGAATCACCGATGGCTATAGTCTGTTCCTGCTTGACTTTCAAAATATTCGCCACTCTTGCCAGCGCGGTTCCCTTGTCAGTATCTTTAGGCGTTATTTCAAGAAAATACGGATGACTGGTAAAAAGAGTTAGGTTATGCCCCATGTAACTACGGATAATAACTTCCATATGTTTTATATGCTCAGGATCACCCGGTATTATGAGCTTACAGCAGCCATCGACAAGCATATCTCTGAAATTTTCCACTACCACCTGGCGCAGGCCGGTTGTCCTTTGGTCCTTATTTGAATACTCATTCAAACGGGATACATAGATAATATCGTTATCGTACATCTGAAGCGCGAAGCCTTCGGCGTCAGCCAGATCGCAGACTGCAAGGACTGTCTCTTCAGCAAGTTTTGCCTCATATACGATGTTTCCGGTATGGGTTTCTAAAATAACCGCGCCGTTATTGCTAATCAGATAACCCGGCTTTTCATGAAGGCCCAAAAGCCTGGAAAAATCATCCATCGCCGCGTAAACCCGCCCGGAAGCCAGTACTACAGTTACCCCCATCTGCGCGGCCTGCCTTATGGCGTTTCTTGTCCTGTAAGAAATGGTGAGGTCTGAACGCAAAAGAGTATCGTCCAGATCCAGGGCAAGGATTTTCAGGTCATTCATTGGGGTTACCAGACCTCATTATACAAGAATACCCCCTCTTTCTGCGCTATTCAATAGACAAAATTAATAATGTATACTTGCGAAATGGGGAAAAGCTACGTTTTTGTCAACCAAAAGGGGGGGGTCGGGAAAACCACCTCCGCTATCAACATCGGCTCATATTTGGCGGAAGCGGGCAAAACGGTTCTGCTTGTGGACTTTGATTCCCAGGCAAACCTCTCAAGCGGCGTGGGGGTAAGCGGGGCCAAGGCAAAACCCGGCGTTTATGAGCTGATTTCCGGTCTTGTTCCCTTTGAAGCGGTTATCAGGCCGACGCCGATAAAAAACCTCTCGGTAATACCCTCCAGCATAGACCTTTCCGGCGCGGCAGTGGAACTCATCGATCAGGAAAAACGTGATTTTTTCCTTAGGCGCGCCCTGGAGCCGGCCCGGCCGCTTTATGATTATATATTGATTGACTGTCCCCCTTCGCTCGGAGTGCTGACCCTAAACGGAATTGCCGCCGCAGACGAGGTTTTTATCCCCATGCAGTGCGAATATTTTGCGATGGAGGGCCTAAGCCATCTTCTTCAGGCCATAAAAAGAATTCAGAAAAATTTGAATACAAAATTGGATATCGGGGGCATATTTTTTACAATGTACGATCCCAGGACGCGGCTGGCCCAGCAGGTGGTAAAAGAAGTTGGCGCTTACTTTAAAAACAAGGTGTTTACCACCATTATTCCCCGTAACATCCGGCTTTCCGAAGCTCCTTCTCACGGGCTTCCCATTTCTTTATACGATCCCGAATGTAACGGGGCAAAGGCGTATAAGTGCCTGGCAAGGGAGGTAATAAACCGTGGCAACTAAACGAGGGTTGGGAAAAGGCCTTTCCGCCCTGCTCCCCGATGAAGACACCGAAAATGACAAGGCCGTTAAACAACCGGGTAAAAATACCAGAGAAAAGGCGGGAGAGATTTTAATTGACCCGGAAAAGCTCAAGGCAAATCCCAACCAGCCCCGAAAGGTTTTTAATGAAGAAGAACTTGCGGAACTTGCGGATTCAATAAGACAGCAAGGCATAATCCAGCCGATAATAGCCGAGGACGCCGGAGACGGGACTTACACCATCATTGCGGGGGAAAGACGGGCGCGGGCGGCGCGGCTTGCCGGCTTAAAGGAAGTGCCGGTTGTACTCAGGAAATACTCCGATGAAAAGCGCATGGTGGTTTCACTCATCGAGAACATACAGAGGGCGAACCTTAACCCCATTGAGGAGGCGCAGGCCTATAAGCAGTTGGCGGATCTGGAAAGCCTTTCCCAGGAGGACGTTGCCGCCCGCGTAGGCAAGAACCGCGCCACCGTCGCCAACGCTTTAAGGCTCCTAAAGCTTCCGGCGGAGATGCAGGAAAGCATAAAGAAAAACGAGCTGTCCCCAGGCCACGCGCGGGCGGTGCTTTCGGTTTCAGGCGCTAAAGCGCAGGAAGCTCTTTTTAAGGAGATCCTTAAAAAAGGCCTTTCCGTGCGGGAAGCGGAAAAACGCGCAGCCGCCCTTGGGAAAGAAAGTAAGGGCCAAAAAGCCGCAAAGCCAAAGGGCAGAGCGCCGGAACTTAACGCAATGGAAGAGAAATTTATGCTCCGCTTGGGGACAAAGGCAGTTATCAAAGGAGACCTGAACAAGGGCTCTATTGAGATCGATTACTACTCTATGGAAGACCTGGACAGGCTCCTGGAGATTATGGGCTGACGCTAAATAAGAGACTTTACTATTTTTTCAGCTTTTTCCCATTTTTCATCCATTGACTTAATCAACGCAATTTGGGTTCTGCACCTGCCAAGGTTGTGAGCCGGACGGGCTATGTGATAATAGATGTCGCCCTCAATGTAATCCGTCAGGAATCTTAAGCCCATAATCTGTGTTATGTTTCTTCCGGCTTCGCAAATCAGCTCCATTTCAGGCGCGGTCAGAAATTTTCCCGCTTCCGATAAATAACCGCCTAAAAGGGCTTCAAAAAAAACAAGATCGAATTCTACCTTTAAAATATCCCGCTCGTCCTCCGCGGCCCTCGTAGTAACTGTCCTTATTAAATCGCCCACATCAAAAAGGCTTGTTCCCGGCATTACCGTGTCCAAATCAACAACACAGAGCGCCTGGGAGCTGTCATTATCAATAAGGATATTGCTCATTTTGGCATCGTTATGGCAAACGCGCTCCGGCAAAGACCCTTTTTTTAAGGCCCGGACCAAAACAGCGCCCCGCTCCTCATTCTGCTTCATGAAGTTAATTTCCGGTTCTACATCTTTCGCTCTTCCCTTACGATCCGCGGAAAGCGCGTCGTAAAAACGCTCGTATCGTTTTTCCATATTGTGAAAATCAGGAATTGTCTCATAAAGCCGTTTTCCGCCAAGATCCGCAAGCTGCCTTTGAAAACACGCAATGCTCTTACCCAAAAAACCGGCGGCCGCAGGAGAATTCGTAATTTCTAAGGTATGGGTGTTTTCAATAAAAAGACAGGAGCGCCACCAGCCGCCTTCATCGTCTCTTACCCAAAGCTTGCCATCCTTGGAATGAATAAGTTTCAAGACACGGCGGCTGATATCTTTAAGGCCTTCATCTTTTAGCTTATTTGCGATGTGCTGCGTTATACGTTCTATGTTCTCCATCAATTCATCAGGTCTTAAAAAAACCTTTTCGTTGATTCGCTGATGTATGTAATGTAGGCGCGTTCCCGCCTGGTTCCACAGCGAACGGTAAGTTTGGTTGATGTGCCCCGCGCCGAAGGGTTCGATTCCCTCAAACTCCCCGTATATGGCGAATTGGCTAACTATGCTTTCAAAATTGTAACTTCCACCCTTCGCCATTATTGCCTGTTTTTCAGGTAATGGGTAAATACATGGTCTTCTTTGCAGATATGATTGATCCACCAGTCTTTGAGAAATAATAAAAACTCCTGAGGGTCTTTTTTCCAAATGCTTTCCTTGCTGACATGGGACAACGCTTCTGTCAGTTCTTTGTGCAACGCGCAATGGCCTTCCAAATCGGGGTAGCCGCATTTATGAAGAAAATCTTCTTCAATCTCGAAATGAATGCGGGTGTATTCGGTAACCATGCCTATCACGGGCTTGAGCATTTCATTGCCATGCCTGTTCTGTATCGCGTAGCAGAGTGAATTAATAGTAGAAACAATCCCACGGTGCTGTTCATCAACAATCGGTATTCCCAAATTATATGTGGGCTGCCAGACAATAAGAATGTTGTGATTCAACATACTTTGCCAAGCTTCATTTTGTGCTATTGTAATGGATGTATTGGACATACCACCCCCAGTCTTTTAAGATAGACTTCTTGTTGTTGCCTGTCAAGCATTACGGCAAAACTAAAAGAGTGATACAATAAATCAATTGGCTGTTTATGAATCTCTCTTTAATTGCAGATCTGCTTGCAGCAATTCACTTTGGGTGGGTGATGTTTATTGTTTTCGGGCTGTTTGTAATTTTGCTCGGAGGCGCTCTGCGATGGCGTTTCGTCCGAAATTTCTGGTTCAGGGCAATTCACCTGGCAATGATTCTGATTGTCGTTTTTGAAGCCGTATTTGGAATTTTATGCCCGTTGACGGTTTGGGAATATGAACTCCGTGTCGCCGCCGGACAACAGGATGCCAGCGATATGCCATTTGTTGCAAGGTTGATCCACCGGCTAATATTTTTTGATTTTCCGCCGGTTGTATTTACAATCGCCTATTGCCTCTTCGGGATAGCCGTTCTCATATCATGGCCCCTTATTCCGCCGATTTTGCCGTGGAAAAGAAAAAGCCCACGCCAGTTAGCATAGGCTTTACCATAGGCAGTTTCAACCGGAGTGTTGTCGGGCCCCTTAGCGGTATCCGGTACGACGCCTGAGCCGTTATAGCAAAAGGCCAGAGAACGTGAGTCGTTTCATATCGTTCTATATGCAACCAATGGTACAGGAAGCATGCGTAACCAAAGAAAATTAAAATAATTCTTAACGCTTATCGCTTTGAGTAAATGTTATAGTCATATCACTTTTGACTTCAACATTATCCTTAACATAAGAATTTCCTTGGACATCATCAATTCTTATATCAAATCTCTCTCCGCTAAGAGATATGTTTCCCATCCAAATTTGCATACTATCTCTGTTTACGATACTTCCGCTAATATCATCTGTTTGCGCCTCTGTAGCTAGATGCACAATACCTTCTCTAATTCTAATATTTCCGCCTGTCCAAGAAGGGCTGTTTGGGATACGCAGAAAAATCATATTGACTGTCACACCAACATTATTCGTTATAATTATATTTGCTGGTCTTTTTGTTAATGTTACAGTAGTATCTGCGTTAATCATACTTACTTGTTCTGTATAACGGTATCCGTCAAAAGAACCGCTTCTACCGCCGGATAAATAACTGAAATAAACTTCCGAGAAACACCTAATTTCGGAGGAAAGAAATGAAGTTTAGCGAAGAAGAGAAAGCCATGTGGCTGGAAGACTG